>ERZ842401.8341-NODE-8341-length-10219-cov-4.118064_pt1 | contig 10219 bp, 3 predicted proteins | sample MGYA00521270_ERZ842401 | MGnify/ENA primary metagenome ERZ842401 (study PRJEB31892, sample SAMEA3878208) | bioreactor metagenome | biome: Moose rumen | place: Sweden | collected 2011-10 | study: EMG produced TPA metagenomics assembly of the PRJEB12797 data set... | reverse complement strand
ATGCCTGTCACGCATGGGGTCGCGAGTTCGAGTCTCGTCCGGACCGCCAAACAAAGAAAAAGCCTTCATCAAGGGAGGCTTTTTTTGTGTGCACCCACCCCGCGTGACACTGCGGGGCCGGAGCCCGAGAAACCGGGGGTGCTTGGTTTTGACAGCAAGGGAATGGGTTTGTAAGCATGCAGGCTGACGCATCAGAAGCCTTGAAAACAGGTGCAGAACAATAATTGGCGAAAACAACTACGCTCTCGCTGCCTGACCGAAGAACAGTAGGCCAAGCTTAATCCCCCTGCCAGGCGGGGGGACGGGACATCTCCCAGCCGCCCCGACCGTCGGCTGCTGAACAGGAGGTGCAGGTAAAGACGGGATAGCCTGCCGGACGCCTCTACAGGCAGGTGAAACCAAAGAGGATAAGGGCGGCCTTGGGCGCCGGTGTCCGGAGCCGCCCCGACAACCAACCGCCGGATAAGCATGTAGAAAGCACACTTGTTACTTGTTTGGACGGCGGTTCGAATCCGCCCACCTCCACCACTCCGCAGGGGAACCCTCGGCCGCCACAGACCCGGAGTTCCCCTGCAGCCTTGACGGCACGGGGACGATGACGATTTTATTTCGTAGCTTTGCAGCCAAAACCGACGACTATGCTATACAATGCACACGACATAGCAAAACTGGTGAACCGCTGGGGGATGCTCCCCTTCTTTGCAGGCGAGGTGGAGGGCTTCTCGATAGAGGAAAACATCTCGCCCGACTACTGGTTCCCCAGCGAGGGGGAGGGAGTGTGGGAATGGAAAAACGAGGTGATGCTCGACGGCGACTGCGCCTACGGCAAGTTCTACCGCGGCAAGGCCTGCTTCGTGTCGATGGAGTGGTACCCCGACCTGGTCAACCTGCGCCGCAGCCTCTGCAGCCCCACGGCCGACGAGCTGTTGCTGCTGCAGACGGTGGAGGCCCACGGAGCCCTGCTTTCGCCCGAGCTGAAGAAGCTGTGCGGCTATACAGCCCCCCGCCGCAAGCGGGCCGCCAACGCTGTGGAGCGCGCAGCCCTGCACGACGCCCCCAAGCCCGAAGCTGCCCGCAAAGGCTTCGACACCGCCATTGCACGGCTGCAGATGGGAGGCCGACTGCTGACGGCAGGCTTTGAGTACAACTACGACCGGCAGGGACGACGCTATGGGTGGAGCATTGCCCGCTACTGCACCCCCGAGGACTACTTCGGCAAGGAACGGCTAATCACGGGCCGCAGCCCCTAGGAGTCGCGGCGGCGGCTGGTGGAGCACTTTGCGCAGCAGGTGCTGCCGCAGGCCACGGAGGCCCAGATTGCCCGCATCGTCAGCCTTCGCTGACGGCACCGGGCGCCGCCGGCGGCAGGGCGTGGTGGCGGCGGGTGAGGAACACCTGCAGCAGGAAGATTGCCGCTATGCCCACGGCCACGAGATAGGGAGCCTGCGTGCCGCCTATGGCGCGCGCCATGGGGCTTACGATGAGCGGCGAGAGAAACTGCCCCAGATAGAGGGCGGCCGAGAGGAGGGGCATGACGGTTACGGCAGCTTCGCGCCCCCCTTTGATGCTGGCAATGGTGTTCACATAGGGCACACCCACCCCGTTGGCCAGACCGATCAGCGCCGAGCCCGCCACCATGCCCCAGCCCCCCGGCACGAAGGCCAGCACCGCAAAGCCCAGCAGAAACAGCAGCGGCGAGGCATACTTCATCTGCCGGCGGAAGCGGCGCATCAGCCGTCCGAAGGCCAGCCCCACACCGAGAGCCACGGCGTCGAGCCCCACCATGACGAGGGTGGCCTCGACGGTGGTAAGCCCCTGCTCGCGGGCGGTGAGGGCGAAGTTGGTGGGATAGACAAAAAACAGCACCATGATGAGGAACATGGCCGTTACCGAGGGGTGGAAACGCAGAAGCGAGGAGGCGCTGATGCGTGCGCCGCGGGTGGCCAGCCGCTCGTTGGGCAGCTTGGCGGCCACCAGCGCCACGGCCACCAGCCCGGCAAGATAGACCAGGAAAGCATAGTTCCAGCCAACGGTGGCCAGCAGGCCCGCCAAAAGGGTGGCCACCACTCCGCCGGCCTGGTTCATGGCAGCCGAGAACCCCATCAGGCGGCTCTGTTCCTCGGGCGGAAAATAGTAGCTCAGCAAGCCTGTGGAGAGCGGCATGACCATGCCCACGCTGACACCCAGCAGGGCACGCAGCACCAGCAAGAGGACGATGCCGTCGGCGAAGAATGCCCCCGCACCCGCCGCCACATAGAGCGCCAGCCCCGCCAGGGCAAGGGTGCGGGTGCGCATAAGGCGGCAGAGCGGACGGAAGAGGAAGGTGGTGGCGATGATGAACAGGGCGGGCAGGCTGACGATGAACTGCACGACCAAGGGGCTATGGGCGGCGAAATGGTCGCGGATGGCTCCCAAGGCCGGTGCCATTGCGGCGCCGGCCATGACGGTGAGCAGACTGATGGAGAGGATGGCACTGGTGAGGCCACGCATGCTTTTTTCCATTGTGCATTTGGTGTTTAGAGGTTAATAAAGCAGTGTGGAGTTTATGCTCTACCAGGCAGTGGGACAACACGTTGCATTCGGGATGCAGAGCGCGTTTCCCGAATGCAAAGATACGTTTTTTCCGCCAATGGGCGAGCTTCCGCACCGATTTTTTCTTTCGGAGCGGAAGCTCACCAGGGGGAGGCTGCGCTACGGGAGGTCTATGGTGTGGGGCTGCCCGTCGTCGACAAGCGTGATGACGAGCGGCTCGGAGGGTTGGGAGGAAGAGGCTGTGTAGCGGAGGGTGTAGACCGACGAGCGGTGGCGGAGGGTGAGGGTGAAGCCCGGCCAGCCCGAAGGGATATGGGGGCGGAGGGTGAGGGTGGAGCCTCGGAGCTGCAAGCCGAGGATGTCCTCGATACCCGTCTTGTATGCCCATGAAGCAGAACCCGTGTACCAAGTCCAGCCGCCGCGGCCCGGATGCTGGGGATTGGAGTAGATGTCGGCTGCCATGCAGTAGGGTTCCACCTTGTATTTAAGCACATCGGCGGGCGTGGCGGTGCGGTGGATGGGGTTGATGATGGAGTAGAGGTAGTAGGCCGTGTCGTGCCGCCCTTCCTTGAGCTGGGCCATGATGTACCACATCGCGCCGTGGGTATACTGTCCTCCGTTCTCGCGCACTCCGGGAGGATAGTCGGCAATATAGCCGGGCGAGGGCTTCGACTCCTTGAACGGAGGCGTGAGAAGACGTATAATCTCGTGCTGGCGGTCGACCAGGCGGCTGTCGGTCTCGCGCATGATGGACTGCTTCTGCTCCGGAGTGGCGGTGTCGGTAAGGATGGCCCAAGCCTGGGTGATGAGGTCGATTTGGCATTCGATGTTGTTGCGGCTGCCCACGGGGTCGCCATTGTCGAAATAGGCGCGAAGGAACCATGCACCGTCCCAGGCATTCTTCTGGAGTGCTTCGACCAGGCGGCTTCGGAAATCGGCCAGCGAAGTCTTGTAGGCCGGGTCGACCCCCGTGCCGGGGTAGTTGGCAGCCAGATCGGTGAGGTGTTCCATCTTGGGGAGAAGGTCGACCAGGAAGAAAGCCACCCACACGCTCTCGCCCTTGCCCTGCACGCCGATGCGGCTCATACCGTCGTTCCAGTCGCCGCAACCCATCAACGGAAGACCATGCGCACCGATGCGCGAGGCGGCACGGTCGACGGCACGGCGCAGGTGCTGATAGAGCGAGGCCTTCTCGGGCGAAGGCCCATAGGTCATGCCACGCTCGGGCTCGCCCGGGGCAAGCCTGTCGGCCGAGCAGAATGGCACCTGCTCGGCAAGTATCGAGTCGTCGCCCGTAACAGCGATATACTGGTGGGCAACGAAAAGCAACCAGAGGTAGTCGTCGCTGAAAGTGGTGCGGGCGCCGAGATGGAGGCTCTCGTGCCACCAGTGGAGCACGTCGCCTTCGGGAAACTGGTGGGCGGCGTGGTCGAGAATCTGGCGGCGGGCATAGGCGGGATCGCTGTAGAGGAGGGACATGATGTCCTGCAGCTGGTCGCGGAAGCCCGTAGCCCCGCCCACCTGATAGAAGCCGGCGCGGGCGAAAAGACGCGAGGTGTATACCTGGTAGAGGTACCAGCGGTTGAGCATGTGGTCGAAAGAGCGGTCGGGAGTGTGCACCTCGATACGGGTAAGTTTGTCGTCCCAGAAAGCCTCCACACGGGAAAATTCGGCATCGATGTCGGCAATGGCAGGCACGGCGGAGGGAGTCTCGCCCCGAGTGAAGACGGTGAGGATATAGGACACTGTCTCTTCTCCCTCGGGGGCGATGTCAAGGGTGAGCCCTGTACGCTTGCGATTGGGGGCGTAGAGCGACACATCGGTGAGGGGTCGCGTGGCGGAAAGGCGGAGCACCTGGTCGCTATAGACGGGGTGATATACATTACGAATATAAAGACTGTTGTCTTCAGCATCCCACTGGGTGAGAAGATAGCGAGCCGTCTGCTCCTCGCACGTGCCGAGCACAAGTTGGTAGACCATGTCAAGCTGGAGCCGCAGCGGTGAGTTGGTTTTGTTGGAGACCCGCACCTGGTAGTATTTCTCCGACTTGTCGATGGCCACGAACACACGGACGGCCACCTTGAAGTCGGCATACTCGGCATCGAAAGCAGACCAGCCCTGGCTGTGGCGGGCTGTGGCCGGAACAAATTGGTGCCGGTTGATGAGCAGTGTCTCGCCCGCATTGTCTCGCACGGGGTCGTTGCTCCAACTGGTAAGTTTGAACTGCTGGGCATTGCGCGCAAAGGAGAAGCCTGCCATGGTGGAACTGACCACGCAGCCGAATGCCGGGTTGGCAATGACGTTCACCCACGGAACAGGGGTCTCGGTGTTGGTAACGACATAGTCGCGGCCATCGCGGTCAAATCCGCCATACTGGTTGTAGAAATCAAGGTTGCTCCAGATGCGGTGCTCGCGGTGCGGCACCAATGGCGGATACTCCGACTTGTCCTGATAGTGGAGGTTGGCAGTCTCGAGGCGGCGGATCTGCTGGGCAATGGTCATGCCTTCGGCTGTGGTGAGGGACAGCACGGCAACGGTGTGGAGCAGCGTCCGCTCGGCATCCGAGAGATCTTTCCCATCGAGAATATACACTCGCCCGTCGGGCAAATGCGAAGCCCAAAGGTGCTCGGTGCTCGCCATGCCCTGGATAAAGGTGGCGAGGTTCTGGTGTTCGGCCTCGGGTGTGTCGTTGACAAACACCAAGTCGAGGCGCAGGCCGTGCACCTTGAAGTACTCGTAGGCCCTCAACATCTCTTTAGCGTGTCCGGAATAGCGGATGCTGTCTATCTCGACCAGCAGTATGTCGAGGTCGCCACTGATTCCAAACCGCCACAGTCCGCTTTGTGAAAGGGTGTTGTCGGCAAGGACAGCCTGACGCTCGTTGCCGAGAGTGGCGCTCTGCGCCATATATTTGGCAATAGAGTTGTAGAGCCTCATCTGACTGCCTTTCAGCAGCGACATTTGCAGCCTCATATTGTTGAAGACTGAAGCCGTCTTGAATGCGAGCTCCACATCGGCAGCGGACTGATAGTACCCAGCCAGTTGCAGCAACTGCTCTGCCGACTTGGCGAAGCCGGTGAGCACATAGGCCTCGGCACTGCCACCCGCAGGCACAACCAGACGCCGACGCATACTCATTACAGGGTCGAGCGTGGTGCCGACCGTGCCGGTGAGGATGCGATGGTTTTCAATGATGTCGGGGTGTTGCTGGCTGCCTCCGCGTCCCAGGAAATTGAGCCTGGAAGTCTCGTACTCGACCGGCGACGGAGCCGCCTGCTCCTCGGCAAGCGGTTCCTCCACCCAAAGTTTGTGGATGAGGTAGTGGCGCGTGCCGGCAGCACCCGGACGGTGGAACAGGAGCGCCTGATGGGCGGCATCATACTCCGAGGCCACCTTCATCCCGGCAAAGACGCGATGGCTCTCGTCCTCGGCAGCAGGCGCCAGAACCACTTCTCCGTAGGTGGTGATTTCGAGCAGCGCATCCTGCGGGCCGTTGTTCTCAAAAGTGAAACGCCGGAGTTCGGCACTACGGTCCTTGAGCACCGTTATCTCCGTGCGGGTGGTGATGTCGTTGTCGGTGCGGGTGTACTTGATTTTGTCGCTGGCAAAGCTCACCTGGTAGGCCTCGGGCATGGTGTCGAGCGGGGCATAGGTGGCCGACCAGAGGCTGTCGTCCTTGAGATTGCGGATGTAGAGATAGAGGCCGTAGTGGTCCGAACTGACCTTGCGATAGCGGTTGAGGTAGATGTTCTTGTAGCGCGAGAACCCGCTGCCGCGGTCATTGAGCAGCACCGTGTACTGACCGTTGCTGACCACCCCTATTTCGGGCACCTTGGCAATGCCGTCATAGTCGCGGGCATCGCTTTCGGTCTGGGTCTTCGAGTACTGGTAACGCTTATATTGCGTGATTTTAAGGTCTATGTAGGGCTTCACCTGGGCCTTCTCCTTGAGGAGGGTTTCCATCGAGCGCATGGCGGGTTCCTGCATGAAATAGTGCTGCAGGCATTGCCCTCCCAAATAGTTGGCCAGCGAGGCCAGTATCATGCCCTGATGGTGGGCATAGTGGGCCTGCACGGCAACGCGGTCTTCCTGGTCATAGCTTTCGAAGAAGCCGAATCCCTCGCTATACATGCCCAGCCGCCGCAGACGGCAGATGTTGTCGTAGACACCGCGGTCATCGATGCCGATGGCCATTATCGAGCTGTAGGGCGAGACGACGATGCGGTCGGGCGTGGTGTTCTGGAATTTGAGGTAGGGGACGCCGAAAGCGTGGTACTTGTAGTTCTGTGCGTCGTCGAGTTCGTTGTAGGCCGTTTCGGAGATGCCCCACGGCAGAGTGCGGTCCTCTTTGTCCACGAAGGCTTTTTGTGCACGGATGGCGAAGCTGTAGGTCTCGTCCATCAGCGTATGCTTGTAGGTGGGAAGGAATATGAGGGGCATGAAGTATTCGAACATGGTGCCGTACCACGAGGCCACCCCTTTGTAGCCGTGATACTGCACCAGGGTCTTGTCGAGGCAGAACCAGTGCTTGTAGGGGGCGTCGCCTTGGGCGATGGTGAGGAAGCTGGTCAGGCGCGCCTCGGAGGCGAAGTTGTTGTAGTGGTAGGGCAGGAGGGCATGGGCGGGTATGTCGTAGCCGATGCTGAAGACGTCGAGTTCGGGGTTGTACAGTTTGCCGAAGTCGGTCTGGGCTATCAGCCGTTCCACCCGCTGCGCCAGCGACTCTGCGCTTTCGGCCACCGACCGGACTGGTGCCTGCTCCGGGCCGCCGGCCTGCCGGCACAGCCGGCCCAGGTAGCCCTTGACTGCGTAGAGGCAGGCCACGAAATTGCCGCTGTCGCAGGTGGAGATGAAGAAGTTGGGCAAGGCTTTCAGCGTGCGTATGTCGTACCAGTTGTAGAGATGCCCGTTCCACTTCTCCAGGGCCGACACCGTGTCGACAATGCGGCCTATGCGGCGCACCGCCTCGCTATGGTCGATGAAGCCCAGCTCGGCGGCACTGACCACGGCGGTCAGCGAATAGCCGATGTTGGTGGGCGAGGTCTTGTAGTCGGTCTTGTTCTCGCGGTTGAGCTGGTAGTTGTCGGGAATCAGCCAGTGGTGCTCCTCGGTCAGCAGGGTGTCGAAGAAGTGCCACGTGTCGAACGCCACCTGCCTCACCTCGGCAGCCTCCTGCTCTGTGAGGCTCTTCCTCGTGTGAGGAAGCCTCTTGCCAAGCCAGTACATCAGCACCGGCGCAGCCACCCACACCGCAGCACACACCAGCCCCGCCAGCCGCGCCACCGGCGAGGTGTGCCCCACGAAGGCCAGCACCGCCACCGCCGCTGCACAGACATAGTTGAACCAGAAGCGGGCCGCATAGTCGCCCAGGGTGCCTTTGGTGCTCTTCGAGGCCTCGTCGCTGGGCACCCAGTTGAGAAGGTTGCGGTGGCTCACCCACATGCGCCAGCAGGCGCGCACCGCGGCATCGGTGTACATCCAGGCCTCTTTGGGCAGCAGTGCGAACTGCACCAGCGAACGGTAGAGCACCACCCTGAAGCCGCGCACCAGCGTCATGTAGTATTTGTAGCGCCTGCCCAGCTGGGGGAGCCGCGTTACCTGCCCCATGATGAAGAAGAGTATCGGGCTTGCGATGGAGGCCAGCGCCGCCAGCAGAAACCACACCGGGTGAACCTCGGTGAGCCCGCTGAAGCCCACCAGCACCGCCGCCAGCAGGGTCAGGCTCAGCATCGAGCGGCGCAGGTTGTCGAATATCTTCCAGCGGCCGATGGTGTCCACCTGGTTCTTCACCCGCTGGCCCGCCTCGTTGCGCACGCGCCGCCCCAGCCACGCCGCTATCTGCCAGTCGCCGCGCGTCCACCGGTGGTGGCGCTTGGCATCGTCGATATAGTTCGACGGGCTGTCGTCGAAGAGCTCCACATCGTTGATGAGGCCGCACCTCACATGACATCCTTCTATCAGGTCGTGGCTCAATATCAGGTTCTCGGGGAAGGCGCCCTTGAGCACCCGCTGGAACACCCGCAGGTCGTAGATGCCTTTGCCGCAGAACGAGCCCTCGTTGAAGATGTCCTGATAGAGTTCGAACGAGGCCGTGGTGTAGACATCCAGGCCGCCCAGACCCGAGAACAGCTGGGCATAGCGGCTCTTGTCGGTTACCTCCACGTCGACGTTCACCCGTGGCTGCATCAGGCCGTAGCCCGACACCACCCGCCGCCCGTCGCCGCTCAGGCGCGCACGGTTGAGGGGGTGGGCCATCGAGCCGATGAGCTTCTGCGCCGAGTAGAGCACGAGCTCGGTGTCGGTGTCGAGGGTGATGACAAACTGTATGGGCGGCACCGCCCCCTTGTGCCACTCGCTGAGGGTCTCGCAGCGGAAGCGCTCGGCCCGCTCGGCCTCGGTCGAGGTGCCGAGCAGGAGGTCGTTGAAGTGGAGTATGGCCCCCCGCTTGCGCTCGTGGCCCAGCCACGCCTGCTCGCCCTCGCTCCACGCACGCCGCCGATAGACAAAGTTGAATATCGGCGCACCGTATTTCTCGTTCAGTTCCCTCACCTTGGCCAGCCCGGCCTCCGCCACCTCGTCGTCCCACGGAGCCTCGGCCTCGCCATAGGCCGCCGCGTCGCCCACAAGGGTGTAGTAGAGGTTCTGCCCGTGGGTGCCGCTGAAACCGTCCTTGCCGGTGCCGCGGTTGATGTTGCTCAGGTAGTACACCTCCAGTTGCTCCAGCAGCGCAACCGTCTTGCGGCGATCCTTGAGGATGGTGGGCATGATGACCATTGTGGCATACTCCTGCGGGATGAGGCCGTCCTTGAACTTGAGCTTGAAGGTGCCGCGCGGACGGTGGAGCTTGCCGAGCAGCCAGTTGAAGAGGTCTATCACCACCTGGCTCATCGGCACCCAGAGCAGCGCCGTCAGCAGGGCCACCCAGCCCGCCCCGGCGCTGCCGACGGCCAGCAGGGCGAAGGCACAGGCCAGCGCCGCCGAGGCCAGCACCACAATCCACACATAGCTCCGCGCACGCGCCTCCCACCGCTTGGGCGGGAACAGCTGCCACCCCACATGCTCCTTCCTGCGGTCGGCCTCGGCCACCAGCTCGCGGGTCAGGTCATACTCGCTCACCCGGCGCTTGCGTGCCAGCCGTGTGATGCGCGCCCGGTAGTCGTCTTTCGTGCGGTCCTGCATCTGGTCGTACATCCCGGCGGCCTCCTGCTTCAGCATGCGCTCCTGGAAACTCACGGCGTCAATCAGCTCGGCCGTGGGCAGCTTGGTCATCTTCTTCAGCGAGTTGAAGATGTTCATCATCAGCAGGTTCTCCTGCGCCGCACGGTTGAGGTGTTCCATGTCGGTCTGGCTCTTGTCGGTGGGCTGGTAGCGGTAGGCCCCCTCCTGCTCCAGACGGCGGCACAGCGAAGCCAGCTCGCCTATCAGGATGGCCTTGAGCAGCGTCGGCAACGCCACCACCTCGGGATAGGCCAGGAAGTCGTGCCCCTTGAGCTGCACCTGCGACAGGTAGCGGAAGAGCAGCGGCTTGTCAATCTGGTAGTGGCACCGCTGCAGGTAGCCCCGCAGCAGGCCGGTCAGCACCTGCACCCGCTCGCGCTTCACGGCTCCGCGCCCGCGCCCCAGGCCTGCCAGCTCGGCACGCAGCACTTTGTCCTGTTCGCTGATGATGTAGTAGTTGTCCAGCACC
>ERZ842401.8340-NODE-8340-length-10220-cov-4.662371_pt1 | contig 10220 bp, 9 predicted proteins | sample MGYA00521270_ERZ842401 | MGnify/ENA primary metagenome ERZ842401 (study PRJEB31892, sample SAMEA3878208) | bioreactor metagenome | biome: Moose rumen | place: Sweden | collected 2011-10 | study: EMG produced TPA metagenomics assembly of the PRJEB12797 data set... | reverse complement strand
GTGTTCGTCGATCCTTCCGGGAAGGAGAACGGGTCGAGGTCTCCAAGCTTCGCGGAAAATCCATCGCAGTACACGGCGCTAATGGAATTGGGGTCGAGCGGGTCGGAATTGCAGGCGAGCAGTTCCTCGCCGTCCGCAAGCCCGTCGAAGTCGGAGTCCGCGTTGTGCGGGTCGGTGTGGTAGAAGAAAAGTTCGTCGATGGTTGCGATGCCATCATTATCGGGGTCCTGGTCGTATGCGTCTGCCTCCGAGAGCGGATAGAACGCCATCGAGGTGACAGTCGTCGGCAGAGAGTTTGTGGTCCACTCGTTTCCGGAGAATGACGCACCGGCGAGGATGCCCTCGACCGTCTCGGCGTCAATCCGGGAGAAGTCGTATCGGTAGACGAACCGGCCGTCCGACCAGAACTCTATCTGGAACGAGATGGGGCTTCCGGCATCCCTGTCGAGAAGCACATTCTCCCATGTGATGACAAACGTGTTCCGGTGCGTGACGCAGTACCACACACGGCTCGGCCTTGCGGATTCCACAAGCACGCCCCAGTTCGCCTCCGGCACGACGCCGAGCGAGGCCATGAACGGGGCGAACCAGTAGTTCGTGGCGATTGCGCTGCCCGCCTCGCGAATGAGCGGTTCTATCTTGCCGAAGGAATAGACACGCAGTCTCTCGACGTCGTTGGTGGCGACGCTGAACGCCCAGTTCGTGAGCGCTACGTAAATCCAGTCCGTCGCCGCGCCGAACGCCTGCCAGTCGGATACGATGGCAGCATCAGGAGGCGCCGAGAAGTCTTGCTCCTCGCCCGTTTCGATCTGCGTCATCACGAAGCAGCGACGGAAATCTTCGCCAGTCAGCGTCCGCGTCGTGTTCGTCGAGGTGATGGGCGTGAAGTCAGACCACTCGTCCTCAAGCGGCGCTGGATCGCCAAGGACGCCGCCAGCAATCGGACGGATTTCGCCCACGACGCCGTGGTCGAGAGTGTTCGTGACGGCACCGGGCGAACCCGCCTGCGGAAGCCCGCCGGGGCCGATCACCATCTGGATGTTGTTGGTTCCACCGCCGTCGCCGCCTCCATCGCCTCCGCTCCCGCCGTCGCCCGGCTTGACGCTCGCGTAGACCCACATGCCGACGACGAATGCCGCAATCGCGATCCTTCTCCCCCACGGCTGGCGGCTAAACCTGTCCCATGCGTCCCTGAAAGGATTCACGCCCTTCTCGCGCATGTACACAAATGCAAGAGCGACGAGCGCGGCGGCAAGGCCGAGCAGCAATGAGATTGTCCATATCTTCGTCAGCATGGCGTCACCTCAGGCTTATGGCGAGCTTGCGGTAGTCGCTGTCGACGCGGCACCACTCGCCCGGAGGGGCGACGCCTCGCCGCGTCACCTTGGCGAGATTCCATTCACGGTCGAAGAGAAACGCCGGCGCGGGACGCGAAAGAGCTGCGAAGCACGCGCCTGTCTCGTTCGTGAACGCGGCGCGCATCGGAACGAACTTGTCGTCCGTCCGCACGGACATGCGAAGAAATCGCTGCGCGGCCGCGGCCGACGCCGGTCCGAAGTGCCGCGCGCCCTTTCCCACGTCCTCGACGAACCAGCGGTTCGTGCGCCATCCGAGGACAAGCGCAGTCTCGCCGGGAGCGAGGTTCCCGTCGCCGTCCGTGTCGCGGCCGAACGCGATTTGTACGCTGTTGGAAACCGAGCCCGCCAGCTCCATGGAGACGCCGAACGCCTTGACGTCGTTGCGTCTCCTGTTGACGACGATGTTCGTCGACACCTCCGTGTCCGCGAAGAGGCTCGGAGGCAATGTCAACACCTCAACCCTCTCCGCCGCCAAGGCGGAGAGAGCGAGCAACACCACCATCAAAATCGCCGCGCCAAACTTCATGCGAGTATTTTACCATAAATCACCGTCATCGCGGCAAATCCGCCGCGCTACAGCCAATCACCGCATACTGTGGCATTCCACTGTGGAATTTGACCCTGTTGACTCCAAGCAACAAATCAAGTCGCTTGATCGCCTCTATTGTATCTTCTCTCTGCGGCATCACCATTCGTCACTCCTACTCCACCGACTGTTGCTGTCTCCTCGACTTCCTCTTTGCCAGCAAGCTGACATTGACCGTATCACATCGACTGTATCACAAGGGTCTCGCTTCTCCTTATGCCAATGGCTCAACAGCCCAGAAATACACTTTATCCGTCAGAAGATCCAATCCTGAAAATGCAGTATGATCTTCCTTGAACTGCTTCAGGTCGATTGGGCCATTATAACGCCCCTTCACAACGAATGCATCACCCGCCCCAACATGTGGGAAAACAAGTAGTTTTATTCTCTCTGGATGTTGGCAAATACAGACTTCGCACGGACAAATCTTTTCCGATTGTATTAATTCTTTCGTCAACCCCTTCTTGTATCGAATGATCTGAACGACATTTGCAGGATCTGCCATATCCTCTTGAATCATTTCCGTCCCCTTCGTCGCCTGGGATTTCGTGCCGACGAGATGATCCTCCGTGTTTTTAGACACAAGCCCCTTGATGAACTCACAGAGGAATTTCCGCCCCGTTTCATACCCAGGCCTCAAGGGCAATGCGCCGATATTAACCTTGGCTATGCTCTTGTACAGTGTTGTTCCTTTGATCTCAGCTTCCGTGCCTGACCCAGGAAACAGGATATACCCTCCTATCACCTCTTTCTTGATGTCAGCATCATCCAAAGTGCCGCCTGTTATTTCGCCATAATAGATTGCGTCCCTATAACGATGCAGCTGATTGATTGCATCGGCAGGCGGTGCGCCGACGCCGTCAACTACAGTTTCGTCATCAAGGCGATACTTTGCATCAAATATGTAGGTAAGTTTGAATGCCTTATTTGATCCGTAATCCCGAACAAGTCGCATTATGATGTCGGGCTTTTGTTCTCCGCCCGTCGGCGCAACCGTGTGCTCGATACCGCTTTTACCGGAGAAAACCGCCGCCGCATTGTAAAGCACCTCCAACTTGACGGTCTTGTCATCGCTTTCAATGACAACGCAAGACTGCTTGCCTTTCTTCGGATCCTCGCCGAACCAGTTCCCCATTTCAGTGCGATTGGTATGCTTTATTGCCTTCTGCGGCACCCCAAGCGCGGCGGCAACCTGGTTTTTCACTTCAATGAAACACCACAATTCATACAAATCGGCGATGTTCTTTGTCTCAAGGCCATAAAGGCCATCCTGCAAATCATACAAGGCGTTCAGTATCGCATAGGTTCGCATCATCGCGGCATAACCGGGCGCTCTTTGCAGGACAAGGGAGACTTGGCGTAAACCTTCGAACTTGCCGATCCCTCTGAAAAATGGATTGTTCTTTATCCGCAACAACTCTTGCGCGGTTTCTTCCGTTTCTTGATTAAGCCGCTTGAGTTTCTTCGCCTTTCCACCCCCTGCCTCACTTCCGTCCGATGCAATCCGGTCAGACTCGTACATGACACGTTGTGCAAGAACACTATGTTTCGCGCATATCGTCTCGACGGCATATTTGAAGAACCGGTTCTCCGGAGTGTCCTTCGTCTGCGCCCCCCGCGCATCAAGATACAGATGCGAAGCCGTATTGCGCCATTCCGCAAGTTCATTTTCCAGTGCCGGAGTAAGCATCTTCAACTGGTCGGCACGCCTGTATTCGTCAACCTTGCGAAATCTCAATCGCGGACGGGCCAATATCAGCCGACAGGCACCCAAAAACTCCTTGCGGTGCTTGGCGAAGAGATTCCACCATATCATGTCGGACGTCTCGCCATCCTCAGACTGCGCAAAAGAATGATATGTCTTCTTCAAGAAATCGTACGACAGCATCCGGTATTCGTCTTCAATGTCGTCGACAATGCCTTTCCAGTCCGTATGGTAGTCCAGCTTGGTCGATAGAACATGGAACGTGAAAGCGAACGTACACTTCGCGCCAGCACGCAAATATCCAAACCGAAAATCGCTCTTGCCGATGTCATTATTGAACTGAAGACTTCCCGAAAGCCCGTCATCCTCCTTGCTGAAGTATTCTTCCAATTCGGAGAACCTTGAATCCAGCCACGGTTTCTCACATCCTGTCGGAGTCTTCATCTTCAAACGGACACGATACACCGTGTTGTCAAAGAAAAACGGCGCCCCACGCTCGACTTGCGCATGCCCTCCACTCGAGATCTCCGAAGGATCAACCTTTTCATCCCCGGACTCCTTTTCCAGTTTGACGGAAAGGACATCCCCCGTCCAGGAATAGTGTGAATAGAGCTGCCCTCCGGCAACGGTCAATCCGTTGTGATTGGCCTTTTGAAGGACTTTAGCCAGTTTCGGACAATGAAACGTAAGCGTGAAGTCGCTATGCTCTATGACGATACGGGCCATGAGATGACTCTATCAACGCATCCAGAAGCTCGTATAGCCATACTGTGCTTGCTCCACCATGTCCGCCAACTTGTCTTTGCAGACAACACACTTGTCTGCGTCATAGCCATCAAGCTTGGACAACCCATCGACAATTGCTGCGGACAGCGTCTGAAGCCATTCTGGCCTGACATGCTGGCTGTCGCCCTCAATGCGGGAAAGCACCTTCATGGAAAGCGCCTCGTCCAAAGCCTGAGGAAGCGGAACAATATTACCCGCGATACGCTCAATGCAGTAGATCATGATTTCATTGCGCGACCGATAGGCAATCTTGAAAGGCGTCTTGGCGAGAAGAGACATGGTACCTTCCCCGTCAGAACCATCCGCCTTCTTTGCGGGCATTTCCTTTTCGTTGAGGTTTTCAAGGAAAGCCAGAACCGCATCACCGACCTTCGTGTTGTCAGCTGCAACCGCAACGCCATGCCCACCGGCGGAATCGTATGCTTCCTTGCCGGTAAGCAAAGTCCCTTTCGCGGCATCGGTATCAATTGATCCGAACTCGTAATCTCCTTCCCCAACAAGTTTATCCGGCGCGTACATGTCGCTGACATCATTCAACTCGAAAGACATCGCACGGTCTAACACCTTGCGAGAGAATGTACATGTGGTCTCGTCCATGTTGACAGTTCCCATCACGACAAGGTTCGGCGGTATGCGCAAACCCTTATCTTCGATCATCTTTCTCTCAAGATCAGTCACTATCGCATCAACAGGCGAACCAGCGGCAGGCTTGTAATCCTTTAAGAGCGCATCCACGGTCGCCTTGACGAATTTATTTGTATCATCATCAATCTGGGCCACATCAAAACGAACGAGCACGTCCGTATTGATTTTTCCGGATGAGTCCTTCTTACGCGATTCTATAGCACTTAGATATTCGGCGAAATACTGCTCGACCGGGGCGAGGTTCATTTCGTCCAAGCAAAGGAAGAACGGCACATCGGGGTGCAACCAGGCTTTTACGAGAAAATGCACAAATGGCGTTAGAACGTATTTAGGCTTATTGTCACTTGAGATACGCGTGACATATCCCATTAGTTCCGTAGAATCATGCCAGTTCGGCCGAACAGGGATCATCTCAAAGTTACCAGGTTTCTGCTCGTCATATAGCGGATGATCTTCGGTTGTCGATCCTTCTTTATGACGAGGGCAGCACCCCCGCGCCAACTGCCGCACCATACGGCTCTTCCCCGTTCCCGAGATGCCAGCCAGCAAAATAAAAGGCTTCGTACGAATAGCTGCAAGAATATCAGAACGAACATCAACTTGTACTTGCAAAGGCACAATCTCTTTTATATGCGCCAATTTACTTATCATCGTCAGAGGATCGAGCGTCCCCGAATATTCCTCTGGGTACTTTGAGGAAAGATACTTCATTACCGCCTTGATTGCCTCAGCCGACTCATCATAGACAAAGGGTTTCTCCCCTTTATAGATGTCGGCGAAAAGCTTCACACAGGTCAACACCTCGCCATCCAGTTCATTATTGTTGGCAGCACTTATGATATCTGCAAAGCGTTTTGCAAAATCGACGGAAAAGTATCTAGCAACGCCTTGCCCTTGTTTATCAATACCACCACAAATGATACAGTCCTTCGGTGTGAAAATGGCCTTACCTTCGGTCGATGTATCAACACCCAGCCACATTGATTGTAACCAGTAGTTATTGCTATTTAAGACAGACGTGTTGACGTCATTTGCTTTCTTTACACCGCAAGGTTTAGGCAACATCAGAAATGTAGCGATGGCTTCGCTAGGGTTATGATTATTGCCGACACCCAACTTCATGTTGGTATTGCCCTCATCTCTAGGCTTTACCTCATATTCAACACTGGGGTCGGACAGTTGGATGATATTTCCTGATATGACAAAAGCAAAAACAGCCACACGACCATTCAACTGAATCGGGGTTGAAAGGTCACCATTCGCATCATAAAACTTCCCTCCAAGTCGCGATTGGCCTCCACCGGAGTTAGCATTAAAATTGAAATGAAAATCTGCTTCTTCCCCTTGATATGTCTGATAGTCAGCAATCTCTGTAAAGTACCTCATGATTTGTTCTCCTTATTCTCGGGATTGGCTTCAATCCATTGATTGATGCAATTTGCGACATAACGAGCCAGGGCAGGCGGGACGGCATTACCTATTGCTTGTTCCACATCGGTTTTTGCGCCAGAAAAATGGAACTCTGGTGGAAACGTCTGTAATAGAGCCCTTTCCCTTGAAGTCAATACTCTGACGCCCTCAGAGATTTCGGCCTTGTCTGCTGGGTGCCTTTTGTAGTTCTTTGAGATCGGCCTGTTTGTGCCGCGTATTGTTGATGATGGCTCATCTATTGAGAACACAGCACGACGATTGAAACTCCTAGGATGCATATAATAGAATTGCGTGTGCAGGGAATCACCAAGATAATCGCGAACCGTCATCTGCTTCTCCGAAAGTCCTCCTTTAAGAAAACTATCGAGAAAACCATTTTTAGCATCAAGCCTTCCAACAAGAATGAAGCGTCTTCTTTTTTGAGGTGCACCACAGCGGCTCGCATCAAGCACCATTGAGGACAGGCCGTACCCAGCATCCCAAAGTATTTTCTTCATTTCAGGAAGAGTCCGAAACTTCTCGATATTATAGACATTCTCAAATATAACCCATTTGGGTTTGACAGATGCGATGATCTGAGCAAAACGAATTGTAAGGTTTGCTCTTTGCCCTAAATTGCGATAGCCGGCTATGGAATAATCTTGGCACGGTGGTCCACCCGCAATCAAATCCGGCTTGAGTTGCGCCACCTTTGCAGCAACATCTTCACAACTCAAATCCTCTTTGAATATTGGATGCTGGAAGTTATCTTTGTAAATGGAAATCGCAGGGTCCCAATTATCGAAAGCACCAACTACCTCAAGCCCAGCCTGCTCAAGACCAAGCGACATCCCTCCGCAACCGGCGAATAGATCAACGACGCGCATCGCAAGTCTCCTTTTGTCTGGCCTTGATGTGTCTCATCAATGCTCTGCCAACGAATTTAGCAAGATTAACAGGCACAGCATTACCTATCATCATATTCAGATCTGTCTTACTGCCTTCAAGTTTAAATTTCCTGGGGAATGTCTGAATATAACTACGCTCTTGGGGAGTAAGAATCCTTGTCTCGGAAAATGGTGCCGAATCATTTGGATGTCCCTTGTAACCTTTAGGAATTGGTCTGTCCACACCTCGAATGGTTGCCGACGGTTCGTAGATGCTGAATACGGCTCGTCTTGAATAAGTGGTAGGAATGCGAAAATAATGCTCAATGCCCAAGCTGTCTCCCAAGTAGTCGTGTACACTCATTGGCTTATCTGCCAACCCTGCATCCAATTCTTTGCCAAGAAATTCATCATTCTCCCCCAATGAGCCAACAACAAACATGCGCTTCCTTGTTTGGGGCACGCCACAATAGGCAGCATCAAGTATACGAAGTGTCACCCCATAACCAGCCATTCTGAAGTTATCAAGTACCTTCTTGAACGCCTTGAAGTTTCTAATATTTGCGACATTCTCCATCACAAAATACTTCGGCCTAATCGAAGAGACAATTCGTGAATAGAAAACCGAAAGAATTGCGCGGCCAAGGCTTTCATCCTTGTGTCCAGCTATCGAGAAATCCTGGCATGGTGGGCCGCCAACAATCAAATCTGGCTTATACTCTGCAATCTTTGGGATAGCTTCATCTAAGTTTGACAGGTCTTGCTTTATTATCGGATGTTTGAAATTGGCTTTATACACACTAATGGCAGGTTCCCAAAGTTCAAAACCAGCCTTTACGTCAAATCCTGCCTTTGTGAATCCGAGGGACATCCCGCCACAACCACAAAACAAATCCACGCAAGCAAGCTTCTTCGCCTTTGGGGACTTGCACTTGGAGGTAGTTGTTTTCGATTCTGCTTTTTGCTTCTTCATTCGCACTCCTTTGCGAACTTCTTTAACAATGCCATCTGTTCGTTAGTCGGTGTGTATTGAGGATACTCAAACCCCTCATCTGTCGCCACGCAGAAATCGACACGAAGGAGTTCGCGCGTCTGCGGATCGGCGACAAGCGTCCAGCGTGGTTCTGGATCGCCCGGTTTCTCATCTGGCGGAACCGGTGTTGAGACGAGAACGTTCAGTTCCTTGCCATCTTCAATGTAGGCAGATACGACTTCAAAATCGACCGAATGACAGGACCGGTCAACTGCATTCGCCTCTATAGTCGTAGTTTCATTTAAAATCTTCATGGTTGTGATGCGACCACATCACAACTGCATGAAAAGAGCGCGTCCTCAATCCATGCCCTCGCTGGAGGCCGTACCACGGGCCTGTCTCGGATACACGGGAGAACGCGCCCAGGCTGGGCGCGTTCTGCTGTGATTCTCCGAGGCAAGGTCGTGAGGCCTTGAGGCGTTTACGACGAATTGGAAAATGTGGTACGGTTTCCAGCGAGGCGTCGTTCAGCAGTTCGCTAAATTGTCTTGTTTATGGTTTCAGGTCGATTCCTTTGGATCTCCTTGGATTTGGATTACTGATAGCATAAAAGTGAATCAAATACCTCGTCGAAATTATCGGGAAGCCTGACCTCGTCCTTCATCAACCCAATTTTGATGCCGCTCGACGCGGAATCGCGGCGCGCCTGTACCACGCCTTTCATGCCATCGCGGGACACAAACACGAGCAGGCACGCGCGAATCATGGCGTCAAGCGTCGTGCCGTTGCGTATGGCACACGACTCCGCCTCCCTCACGATCTCCGGCTCTATCGTCAGCGTATAACTCATTTCCCATCCTTGCGCTTTGCGAACATTCACGTTCGTCGCTTAGGCAGTTCGCTAAATTGTCTTTTTTATGGTTTCGGGTCGGTTCCTTTGGGTCTCCTTCGTTTGGGCTTACTGGTAGTATAGCATATTTGGACCCTCCCGTGTTGGCATTGTGAAAATCGGGAGGTGTGGCGCAGCGATTCACCGGGGAGCCGCGAGGCACAACAGATACCGGTGATCGCGCCCTACCGTTGCGGGTCGCACCTCTGCTCGCTTCCCCATGGGTCGCGAGCCCGCTTCGCGGCGGCTACCACACCGCGCAAGGACAGGAATATTATACCACATTTCCGCCCCTGCAAACGGAGGGGAAATGAAATGGCCTCCGCGACGGATTTGCTCCGCGTACGCGCCACCGCTATACATCTGACGGCGCGAGCACGGTTGCCCGAAAGAAAGCCGCACGTTGTCAGGCAAACCAGCACAGCACAGGGTCGGATAGAATCTGGAAAATATGATCGAGTAGGGTCAAGTCGGATAGAGTCAAATAGTGCCAGGTCGGTAGGGTCAACGCCAAATCGGGCAGCGGCGGATTTGCCGCAGGGAAGCGGTCGCCTCGGAGATGCGCCCCTACCGTTCCGTTTTCCGGACTATGTTCCCGCGTCGCGGCTTGCGCCTCGCGGGATGCAGGTATTATGGCAAAATTCGCGGCAGGATTGCCGCGAATTTCGACAGAATAAAGTTAATGTGCATCAAGCCAGTTGCCGCCAACGCCGATCCCGACGTCCAGGGGAACCCCGAAGTCGAGCGCCGTCGTCATCTCGCGCGTCACGATTTCCTTGACCTTCTCCACCTCGCCCAAGGGCACATCGAAGACAAGTTCGTCGTGTATCTGCAGAACCATCTTCGCGCGAAGGTTCTCCGTCTTGAGCGCCTTGTCGACCTTTACCATGGCGACCTTGATGAGATCGTCCTCCGTCTCCTCCTCGTCCATGATCCGGGTGGGCTCGTCCGGCTCCGGCCGGCTGCCGCGGAAGCTGGCCA
>ERZ842401.8339-NODE-8339-length-10220-cov-5.271913_pt1 | contig 10220 bp, 9 predicted proteins | sample MGYA00521270_ERZ842401 | MGnify/ENA primary metagenome ERZ842401 (study PRJEB31892, sample SAMEA3878208) | bioreactor metagenome | biome: Moose rumen | place: Sweden | collected 2011-10 | study: EMG produced TPA metagenomics assembly of the PRJEB12797 data set... | reverse complement strand
GCAAAGATAATCATTATATATAAGGTACGCAATACGGTCTAAAATGACCGCTTACTAAGGACAGTTTCTCTTTGAGTAAGATGAGCAGTGGAGAGCGTCAAATGCTCTATAGCCTTAGCTATGTGCTTTATCATATTAAGAATATCCAGAGCGTAAGGGAAGACGATAATCGTGTGGCATATCACAATATCTGTCTGATATTTGATGAGGCAGAGCTGTATTTCCACCCCGACTATCAGCGACGTTTTCTGGGCATGTTGCTCGAAAGTCTCTCTTGGTGTAATATTGATACAAAGAAGATACATTCCATCCAGATACTGATAGTTACTCATTCACCGTTTGTGCTGTCGGATATGTTGGTTCAAAATAGTCTTTATCTAAAGGAAGGAGAGCCGGTTGAAGTTAAACGTGAGACTTTTGGGGCTAATTATTATACCATGCTCAATAAGAGCTTCTTCTTTGAGAAGCGAGCTATTGGCGATGTTTCCGGACAAGTAATTGGAGAATGGATTCGCAAGAAGAATAACCGGGAGATTATAAGTGAGGAAAAGATGGCACTGGTAGGTGATGAGTTGTTACGCAATTATCTGAAAAGCTATGTACAGGATTGAGGCGCTTGATTTACAGGTCGTGGAAGACTATGCTGATGACATAGCTAAGAAACTAAAACCACAGATTGATGCCTATCTTGGTGGTCAGGTCAAGATATTGCCTGTTGAAGGTCGGAACATTAACATCACAGTGTGTCACGGGAGTCTTACAGAGAAGGTCTTGTCCTGGCTTTCAGACCTTAATGTTTTAAAGAATTTTCTGAAGCTGGATGTGAAAGGGCAGTATAAGTTTATAAGCGACTTGAAAAAAGACCAATATCCTGATGACTTCATTTTTAAGAAACTGGCAAAAGGAACCTATCAGAAACATGTGCAAGGAAATCCTCAGTTTTTAGACCATTTTAATGAAATTATCTATGATATCTTTGTGACTAATGGCTATGATGTACTTGTTGATACAACGACATTTATCAGTAATACACATATCGAAGTTTGCCCCTATTGCGGCAATGATAAAGTTATAGAGAGCAGACGCAGCAAGAACGAGATAGACCATTTCTTGCCCAAAAGGAAATATCCTATCTTGGCATTAAGCTACTATAATTTGATTCCTAGTTGCCACTTCTGCAACACTTCTGATCATAAAGGACAACTTAGCCCTATAGAAGAGGCAAAGAGGGGCTTGTTTGTGTGGAATCCTTACTTATTTAAACCTGCATGGGTTAGGTTCCATTTGGACATATACCATACAGATATTTTTGAACCAAGCAATTTCAGTGTTGTGGTGGGATTCAAAGATAAGAGACTACTTGACGGGTATGACCGTTTTTTTGATATTTGTGACCGCTATGCCTCAAACAGACAATACGCCGCAGAGGACTATCTGCGACTAATGGATTTTATGGCAGATCATTATTATGAAGATATGAACGTTGATCAGGAATGGTTAAAGCGAGCCTATAGAGTTGTTACGGGTTATACGCCTACAACTAACTCGCCATATCTGAAAGAAAGACATCGCATGCGAAGCGACATATTTATCCAGATGAATAAGTTAAGAAGGCCTGGCAATTATTATGTGAAGGGTAGCGGCAATAACAAAGTAACGTTGGAGTGATGAAAAAAGCATATAGTTATTATCATTTATCTAAAGATAATTCATTGATCAGGAATCTCAATATGAGAAAAAGATTTTCAAATTTTAAATAGTTATGGAACTGGGTTTTAATCGAGTGTTTATTGGGGATAGCTCTTATGCTCTAATGCTTTATTTGCTAATGTCTACAAAAGAAGAAATTGATTCAACTCTATTTTTTGTTTCTGATGGTTTACCTCTTTTGGTTAGAGAAAATTTGAGGAACCAATCTGTTTATTTTGATTCAAAAGATTTTCTTAATAAATCACTTTTTAACAGAAAAAGGTTCCTTTTTACGATTAAATTGCGTTTTACAGCATACAAGAAATGGCCGATATTAAAAACAGCAGATTTATTTGGGCAGGAAATTAGTTTTTATGCTCCAAGTTTAATAGGGCATAGAAAATTTGTCTGCTATGAGGATGGAATATCAACTTATAAATCACCGTCGCAAGGTCTTAAATTTTTAATTAAATCATTTGTCAAGTCATTAATAATGGGGCCTTCTGCGTATCCTGGATGGACTGGTCGATGTAAAAAGAATATAAACTATCTTGTTTTAACAGGTCTCTACAAAGATGGTTTTCGTGAAGACATTCCACATGTTTTTATTGATATAAAGAAACTTTGGGATTGTTCATCTGAAGAGAAGAAGAAAAGAATACTCGATATATATGGAGTAACAGACGAAGATGTTAAACAATTAAAGAGTAGAAGTATATTGTTACTTACACAGCCATTATCACAGGATTTAATAATATCAGAAGAAGTGAGAAAGCAACTACTTGTTGATTTAATTGGAGATATTGATTATAGTCAAATCACTGTAAAGGTTCACCCTAGAGAATCGTTTAACCCATATTATGATTACTTTCCTGGAATATATGTTTTTGAGAAAAAAGTTCCTATGCAGTTATTGAATCTTTTAGATATTAATTATGATAAGGTCCTAACGCTTTTTTCTACTGCTGCATTTGATTATATGGGTAAGTCAGAAATTGTTTTTAAAGGATCGGAAGTTCACCCATCTTGTGTTAAGCGATATGGAATAATCAGAATGCCAGAAAAACAGAATGAAAAATAGCAATAGGGTTATTTTTAATACATTTGTTTTATATGTACGTCTGTTGGTGACAATTGTTATGGGATTGTTATCAACACGATGGATATTGCAGGCATTAGGAGAAAGTGATTTCGGTATATATAATTTAATTGCGGGAATAGTAGCGATGCTTTCATTCCTTAACAATGCAATGTCAAATTCTACCCAACGTTTTTTGTCTTTTGCTATTGGAAAAAATGATAATGAATTGTTGGCGAAAACATTCAACTATAGTGTGTTGATTTTTTCAGTCTTAGCTATTTTTTTAGTACTGATTATCTTAATTGGAGGTTTTCTACTAATTAATAATGTTTTAGATATCCCTGAAGAAAGGATTTATGCTGCAGAAGTGGTATTAATTTCGTTATCTGTTGGTATTGCATTGTCTGTCCTATCTTCTCCATATGGTGCATTATTAAGTGCTCATGAGAAAATGGTAGTCTTTGCTTTTGTCAATATAGTCCAAAGTTCATTGAAATTAATAATTGCATTCTTCTTACTATATTATTCTCATGATAGATTGTTGTTATATTCTTATTTATCAATATTGGTGTCTTTCGCATTTTATCTAATAACATACTTGTATTGTTGGAGGAAATTCCCGGAAGTTAAATTCAAAGTAAAAAAGGTTGAAGATAGAAAATTATTGTTTCAATTATGCTCATTTAGTGGCTATAAATTTTTGGCCATTGGAAGTAATATATTTAGGATGCAATGTTTTGCCATATTGCTTAATACTTTCGGGGGATTAGTTATAAATGCTGCTTACGGAATAGCTTTACAAGTTAATGGCCAAACGGCTGCTTTTTCTAATGTAATTTTAAATGCGATAAGGCCTCAAATAGTTAAAAGCGAAGGTATGGGAAAACGTGATAGAACTATTAAACTTTCATTGATTTCATGTAAGTTCTCATTTTTGTTAATGTCTGTATTAATAATACCACTTTTTGTGAAGATGCCATATATTATGGAGATATGGCTACATAAAGTCCCTGACTATACTGTTTTGTTTTGCAGAATAATACTTCTTTTTACACTTATGCAACAGTTTTTTATTGGTTTAAATGATGCAATAGAAGGGGTTGGAAACGTTAAATTACAGCAAACGGTGACTATGGTTTTTCACCTACTATCTGTTTTGGCAGCTTTTATCCTTCTTAAAATTGGATTATCTTGTCAATCCATATTGTTTGTGATTGTTCTCGAGGAGTTATTATTAGGCGTGATAATATCATATATTTGTAATATACAAACCGGTTTAGACTTGAAATATTTTTATTTCAGTTTGTTCCTTCCATTATCTGTGTTAATAATGTCGATAATTTACATATGCCTATTAATATCATCCAACATTGAAAATGATTTTTATAGTTTAATATTCGTTACTATTATAGATGCAATTTTATTGCTGTGTTTTTATTGGTTTTTTCTTTTTTCTAAATATGAGAAAGATATACTAAAGGCGGCAACAAAATCTGTAATTTTCAAAATCCAATCAAAGAGATGAAAGTTGTATTATTAGCCGGAGGCTTTGGCTCCCGTATTAGCGAAGAGTCAGTATTTAAGCCCAAACCCATGATAGAGATTGGTGGCATGCCTATTCTCTGGCATATCATGAAAGAGTATTCTTATTATGGACATAATGAGTTCATTATTTGTGCAGGATATAAGCAGGAATATATCAAGGAGTGGTTTGCCAACTATTTCTTGCATAATAGCGATGTCAGCTTTGACTTTAGAGATGGAAAAAACGAGATGACTGTGCACCATAGCACGTTGGAACCATGGAAGGTGACTGTAGTTGATACCGGCTACAATACTATGACAGGTGGTCGTATTAAGCGTGTGCAGGAATATGTGGGCAACGAAACGTTCATGATGACCTATGGTGATGGCGTTTGTGATGTGGACATCAATAACCTCGTAGCATTCCATAATAGTCATGGAAAAATAGCTACTCTGACTGCTGTAAAGATGGCTCAGGAAAAAGGGGTACTTGATATTGAGGGAGGGGCGGTGAAAGCCTTTCGTGAGAAGAATGCTAATGATGGTGCGCCTATTAATGCAGGATACATGGTCCTTGAACCAGCTATTTTTGATTTTTTGGAAGGTGATACTTGTATCTTCGAGCGTCAACCTATAGAAACACTTGCTAATAAAGGCGAATTGATGTCCTATATCCATGATGGATTTTGGCAGTGTATGGATAACATTCGTGAGAAGAACTTACTTGATAAACTTCTGCAAGAAGGTAAGGCACCTTGGAAAAAGTGGGATCGCTCTGTTCCTAATGTTTTGTAAATAAAAGAAAAACAAATATGTCAAGAAAAGATGAATTGAAAGCTCAAATCCTAGAGTTGACTCGTGAGTATTACAAGGAAGTTTATGCCCAGAAGAAGGAGTTTGAACCTGGTAAAACATTTGTCCATTACGGGGGTCGTTACTTTAACGACGAGGAGATGGTGAATCTTGTTGATTCATCATTGGATTTCTGGCTGACTCAAGGCCCTTGGACGCATAAGTTTGAGCGCCGCTTGGCAGACTGGTTGGGTGTGAAATATTGTGCAGTAACCAACTCTGGCTCAAGTGCTAACTTGCTAGCTTTCTACACTCTGACCTCTCATAAGCTGGGGGGCCGTAGAATCAAGAAAGGTGATGAGGTGATTACTGTGGCAGCAGGTTTCCCCACAACAGTTACTCCAATTATACAGTATGGTGCTATTCCTGTGTTTGTGGATGTCGCTCTTCCTGGATTTGATATTGATGTTAATCAGTTGGAAACTGCATATAGCCCTAAGACAAAGGCTGTAATGATGGCTCATTCACTGGGTAATCCTTTCAATCTGAAAGCTGTGCTTGCTTTCTGTGAGAAGCATAACCTTTGGATGATTGAGGATAATTGCGATGCTCTAGGTTCAGAATATACCATTGACGGCGTTACCAAGAAAACTGGAACATGGGGTCACATTGGTACTAGTAGTTTTTATCCTCCTCACCACATGACCATGGGTGAAGGAGGTGCTGTTTATACAAACGATCCATTGTTGAACAAGATAACCCTCTCTTTCCGTGATTGGGGACGTGATTGTTGGTGTGCTTCTGGTGTTGATAATACCTGTCGTCTGCGTTTCACCGGTCAGTTTGGTGAACTTCCTCAGGGTTATGATCACAAGTATGTATATAGTCACTTCGGTTTCAATTTAAAAATTACTGATATGCAGGCTGCAGTGGGGAACGCTCAGTTGGATAAACTGGATCAGATTGTAGCAGCACGTCGTGCTAACTATCAGATGCTGTATGATGGCCTGAAAGATGTTCCTGGCCTGATTCTTCCTGTAGCTGAAACCAACAGCAATCCTTCCTGGTTTGGATTCCTGATTGCTGTGAAAGAAGATGCAGGCTTTACCCGCAATGAACTGACTGGTTATTTGGAGCAGAATAAGATTCAGACTCGTAACCTCTTTGCTGGTAATCTGACCAAGCATCCTTGTTTCGATGAGATGCGCCTGAATGGTGAGGGCTATCGCATTGTCCGTGAATTGAAGAATACCGATTTTGTGATGACCAATGGTTTCTGGATAGGTGTATTCCCAGGCATGACCAAGGAGATGAACCAGTGGATGATTAAGTGCATTAAGGATTTTTGTACCTCACATGCCAAGTAATATGATAGATATATTCAATGGCGCTTTCAAAGGAAAGCGAGTTCTTGTAACTGGCCATACAGGTTTCAAAGGATCTTGGCTCAGCATCTGGCTTCATGAAATGGGGGCAGAAGTGGTTGGTGTTGGCATGGATCCCTATTTCGGGAAAGATAACTATGTGCTCTCAGGAATAGGAAAAAAGATAAAGGCAGATATCAGAGCTGATATTCGTGATGGACAGAAGATGAAAGAGATCTTTGCTGAATATCAGCCGGAGATAGTATTCCACCTCGCAGCACAACCATTGGTTCGACTCAGTTATGAGATACCTGTTGAGACCTACGAAACTAATGTAATGGGTAGCATCAATATCATGGAGGCTTGTCGTGTAACAGACTCTGTGAAGGTTGTTGTCATGATTACCACCGATAAGTGCTATGAGAATAAAGAGCAAATATGGGGCTATCGTGAGAATGAACCCATGGGCGGCTATGACCCCTATTCATCATCTAAGGGTGCTGCTGAGATTGCTATCAACTCTTGGCGTAGGAGTTTCTTCAATCCTGCTGATTATGGCAAGAAACACCATATCAGTATAGCTAGTGTACGCGCTGGTAATGTAGTAGGAGGTGGTGATTGGGCTAAAGATCGTATAGTACCTGATTGTATTAGAGCTTTGGAGGCAGATAAGCCTATAGAGGTACGTTCCCCCAAGGCAATTAGGCCATGGCAGCACGTATTGGAACCATTATCGGGCTACCTGCTCTTGGCTAGTAAGATGCTTCAAGAACCTACAAAATATTGCGAAGGTTGGAACTTTGGCCCTCGTACAGATAGTATAACTCCTGTATGGGATGTGGCTACTATGCTCACCAAGTATTATGGACGTGGTGGATTAAAGGATGTTTCTGACCCAAATGCTCTTCATGAGGCCAACTTGTTGATGCTCGATATCAGCAAGGCGAAGTTCCAACTTGGTTGGGAACCACGCAATAATATCAATCAGTGCTGTGAGCTCACTGCAGATTGGTATAAGCGCTATCAGAAAGAAGATGTTTATCATCTTTGCGTAGAACAAATCAATACTTTTGTTTCTAAATGAGAATCTTCATTACTGGAGCAACAGGCTATCTAGGCTATCATATAGCTGTGCAATGCATCGATGAGGGACATCAGGTTCTATGCCTGAGGCGCTCTAGCACTAAGAATCTCTTTAATGAAGAACAAGAGCAGTATATAACCTGGGTTACAAAGGATGATCAAGGGTGGAAAGAGCAGGTAAAAGCCTTTGCTCCCGATGTGTTGATTCATGCAGCATGGGGTGGCGTAAGAGGCGCTGGCAGGGAAAATAGAGAGATTCAGATTGATAATATACACATGTCGAATGAACTCTATTCCTTGTATCCCTATAAGCAAATAATTGCATTAGGTTCGCAGGCGGAATACGGTTATTATGAAGGTCCTGTGAGTGAAGATCATGAACTGCAACCTACAATGCTCTATGCCAAGGCAAAGGTTACATCTATGCATGAGTTACAAACATATAGCGATGCTAAAGGTATAGAGTGGCAGTGGGTTCGTGTATTCACAGTCTTTGGTGAAAAGCAGACTGGAGGCTTAATCCCGTTGGCTATCAACAATTGCAAGAAGGGAGTAGAAGTGTTTGATACTACAGAGGGTAGTCAGGTTTATTCTTACCTTTACACGAAAGATTTTGCAAAGGCAATATGCCAAGTAATTGGATCAAGAGGAAAAACCGGAGTATATAATATCTCCCAGCCCCTAGATGAATATAGCAATCGCGATATCTTGGAGACAATCAAGCAGATGATGAGCAGTAATATCCAATATAACTATGGTGCTGTACCTTATGCGAAAGACCAAGTCATGCTGATGACAGGAACTGTTGAAAAGTTTGAAAAGGCTTTTGGCCCGATTCCTCATACAGATTTTAGAGTGGCATTACAAAACACCATTAACTCTTTGTAGATGAAAACTTCTGATTATATCGTTTCGTTCTTCGAAAAAAAAGGCGTAGATACTGTTTTGGGCTACATTGGGGTATGATTACTCATTTGGTTGATTCTTTGGGAAACAACGCTAATGTGAGGTATATTCAGACTTACCATGAGCAGACGGCAGCTATTGCAGCAGAAGGTTATGCTATAGAGAGTGGCAAGTTTGGAGTAGCTATCTGTACAAGTGGCCCTGGTTTTACGAATATGATTACTGGTATTGCTGATGCTTATTTCGACTCGATTCCTGTTATATATATAACTGGTCAGGTTAATACCTACGAGTATAAATATGATAAACCCATTCGTCAACAAGGATTCCAGGAAATGGAAGTGGTGAACGTGGTGAAACCTGTTACAAAGTATGCTGTTCTGTTAGATAATGCTGAAAATATTCGCTACGAGCTGGAAAAGGCTGTTTATATTGCAACCCATGGCAGAAAAGGTCCTGTTGTGATAGACCTTCCTATGAATATTTCTCGCGCAGAGATAGATCCAGAAAATCTTAAAGGTTATCAGCCCGAAGCTGAAAATCCTTACTCTATTGATATTAATAAGGTACGCGAGATGATTGAATCATCAGAACGACCAATGATTCTGGTTGGAGCTGGATGCGATGGAATAGATGTACAGGAGAAACTGGATCAATATCTCAGAGATACTCAGATACCAGTCATTACATCTTTGATGGGGCGCGGGTTAATAGATGAGACTTATGAGCATTATATAGGCATGGTTGGCAGTTATGGTAATCGCTGTGCGAATATGGCTGTAGCCAAAGCAGATTTGCTAATAGCTCTCGGTACTAGGATGGATACACGCCAAACAGGAGCCATGTATCAGTCATTCCTCCAAAATGGAAAGATTATCCATGTGGATGTTGATCAGAACGAACTTGACTATCATCGCCTTGAGAATCGTTTGAAGGTTCATTCCTCTGTTTCTGCATTTATTGATGTGGTTGTGGGGGCTCATATTCATTATGGTGATTATAGTCGCTGGAATCAATGGATAGCTACAATCAAGGCAGAATATGGCCAAGATAAGGAGATTGAGCGATTTGTGGAGAACAAGGCTCCATATCAATACCTTCAAAAGCTGAATGATATTACCAAGGAGGATGATATAATTACAGTAGATATAGGTCAGAATCAGATGTGGGCAGCGCAGACTTTAAAGTTGAAGTGTGGTCAGCGATTTGTAACAAGTGGCGGTATGGCACCTATGGGTTTCTCATTGCCAGTGGCTATTGGTATGGCATTTGCCAATCCTGATAAGACTATCTATTGTTTGAACGGAGATGGTGGTTTGCATATGGCAATTCAGTCGCTTCTGCTCATATCTCAGTATCAGTTGAATATTAAGATATTAGTATTGAATAATGAGTCATTGGGTATGATTACCCAGTTCCAGCATCTTTATTTTGGAGATCGAATGTTTGGTACTACTCGACAAGGTGGATTTATAAACCCAGATTTGGCTACATTGGCAAGGGCTTATGGATTGGAATATGTTGAGTTGGAGGATTACAAGGATGATAATGATCTAATTCATCATCAAGGCCCAGCATTAATCAATTGCAAGATAAAGGGATTGACAACTGTAAGCCCCAAACTGGAGTACAACAAGCCCATTGACAAGCCATCGCCTCAATTGCCTGATAGTGAATATTATAAGACTATGATAGAGAACTTTGAACGTATAATGATACCCAAAACGGGGGAGGCCGTCCGAGAACCTAAAGTGATGTAAGTTGAGCTCATGATCGGTCTT
>ERZ842401.8338-NODE-8338-length-10220-cov-7.964289_pt1 | contig 10220 bp, 13 predicted proteins | sample MGYA00521270_ERZ842401 | MGnify/ENA primary metagenome ERZ842401 (study PRJEB31892, sample SAMEA3878208) | bioreactor metagenome | biome: Moose rumen | place: Sweden | collected 2011-10 | study: EMG produced TPA metagenomics assembly of the PRJEB12797 data set... | reverse complement strand
GGAACGCTGGCTGCCCGCGGCGGAAGTAAATGGCGAGGGTATCTTCATAGAATTTAATAAAGATACTCTTGCAGCATGGCTCAACTCGCCTGCAGTGAAGGGCTTGTCAGAAAAATACTCAGATTCCTACAGAGAATTTTGCGAGTCAAAAGGCTGGACAATCACGGTCGTGAGAAATGCAGTTTATGTTCTGATGCACACATTTGCTCACTTGATGATTAAGCAGATGTCTATGTCATCGGGATATTCTTCTTCAGCCATTAGAGAAAGAATCTACTTTGGTGATAAAATGGCTGGCATTCTGCTCTACACCGGAAGTTCCGACAAGGAGGGTTCTCTCGGTGGTTTGGTTGAACTCGGCAATATCGATCAGATGACTAATCTTATGCGAGATGCTTTCCAGGAGGCTCTTGTTTGCACGAATGACCCAGAATGCATGAGTAATTTGCCGGCTGGCAAAAACTCAAACGGTGCTGCCTGCCATTCATGCTGCATGATATCTGAAACGGCGTGCGAGAATGGAAACAGGATGCTTGACAGAGGACTTGTTGTTCCTATTCCGGGACGTGAGGAATGCTCATATTTTAAGGAATTAGTAGGTGACTTATGCCAGGTGGAAATCTAAACAAAGAGATATTCTTAAATACGGTAAAAAGTGATGTGGCAAATGGAACGACTAATGCTGCATCAATGCTGAAGCGGAGCTGCCCGGAATTATCCGATGCACATTGCGATGACATCATAGGAACGATTATCGATGCTATGAATGTGTCCGAGGCAGATAAGGTATCGCTCGTGGTCACGGCACCTCCGTCTTTTTCTATCAATGCGAGAACCACAATGAATGTGGTTCAGTCCATGATAAACGGAGCGGAAAGGAATATCCTCATCACGGGATACTCCTTATCCTCGTACTTTTCGGAACTGGTCGACGCAATCGTTCTTAAAAGCCAGCGAGGGGTATTTGTGAAATTCTTTGTAAACGACATTGATAAGCAACCGGGATTTGATAAGATACTCCGATATAAAGGACGATTCTTGAAAATCTATAACTACCATCAAGACAATGATAAGATGGCCGCACTTCATGCAAAGGTTATTTCCGTTGACCAGCAGCAGACCTTAATAACATCTGCGAATCTGTCCTATCACGGTCAACAGGGGAATATTGAACTTGGCACTCTGATAGAATCTAAGCAAATTGCAAAGCAAATAGATGATGTATTCACAAAGCTGATCTTTTCAAAAGTGTTTACTGAGATTTGATCTACATGCTAATAGAAGGTGGTAATAATGGCTGATGGTTTATCCCCTGAAAGGCGGAGCTGGAATATGTCTCGTATTAAAGGGAAGAATACTTCGATAGAAGTAAAGGTCAGAAAGTATCTTTTCAGCAAAGGATTCCGATACAGAATAAATGTCACAAAGTTGCCAGGAAAGCCTGATATCGTTTTGCCGAAGTACAACGCTGTCGTTTTTGTAAACGGCTGTTTCTGGCACAGACATACTGGATGTAAAGAAGCATATATGCCTAAGAGTCGGGTTGAATTCTGGCAGAAGAAATTTGAAAGAAATGTGCAGAATGATACCGTACAAAGGGAGAAGCTGATGGAGGCTGGATGGAGAGTTTTTACGGTATGGGAATGCGAAGTGAAAAAGAATTTTGAAGTAACTATGGACGAACTGATAGAACAGCTCAAAAGAGCTTGAATACAGCTATTACTATGAAAATGAATATTGTACGGTTTAAACTTGACCTGTAGGTTCTAATATGAGGCCTGCGGGTCTTTTTTTATTTCCGAAAAAAGTTGTTCCAAACCGTCAGATTTGACCTCCTGCCGAGGCTACCAGTTAGAGGCTGTGGCCTCGGCAAATCTTTATGAAGGAGGTAGTTGATATGTCAAACAAACCGAAAGACCGGACATACAGGCCGCTCGTGTATATCTGCAGCCCGCTGTCCGGCGACGTAGAAGCAAATACCGAAAGGGCGAGAGCGTTCTGCAGGTTCGCACTTGCACAGGGACAGATCCCTCTTGCTCCCCACCTGCTGTTCCCGCAGTTCATGGATGACGATGATCCGGCGGAGCGTGAACTGGCCATTTTCATGGATGTAGTCCTTCTCGGCAAGTGCAGCGAACTGTGGGTGCTGGGCGAGACGGTGTCCGCAGGAATGCAGGCAGAGATCGATGTGGCGAAAAAGCGCAGACAGCCGATCCGCTGGTTCAACAGTGAGTTTCAGGAGGTGGAGTCATTATGAATGGATTGAAAGCTATTGAGACCGAATACAAAGGATACCGTTTCCGTTCCCGGCTTGAGGCAAGATGGGCAGTTTTCTTTGATGCCTGCGGAGTGAGCTGGGAGTATGAGCCGGAAGGATATGACCTGGGCAACGGGCTTTATTACCTGCCGGATTTCCTGCTGCACGGCGTCACCATAAACCATGCCTATCACGCAAAAGGGCGAGATCTGTATGTGGAAGTCAAGGGACAGATGACGGATCGGGATGCCGCAAAGATAAACCGCTTTGCTGAACTCAGACTTCGGGATGACGGTGAGTCCGGCGATCTCGGTGTCCTGGTTGTCGGCAATATCCCCGACGGGGACAACATGGATCAGATTGCATGGAATATCGAGGATGCCGCTTATGACGACCATCACGGATGGCCGAACGCTTTTAACTTTGAGACCGTGGACGGCGATTACTTTGCAGCCCATCCCGGTATCGGCAAAGACGGCACCTTCCAGCTGTTCGGGGATGACTCCACTTATTTCTGGGATATGAACAAGTGGGCGACCGAGAGAGCCTACCGCACGGCAAGGCAGGCGCGTTTTGAACATGGAGAGACGCCGAAAGTCAGGAGGTACAGATAATGAGGGATCTTGCTATCGCCTACGGCAACAACCGTCAGGCAAAGAAATGGGTCAACAAGACCATACGGTTCGATGATCTGAAGGAGCGGCTCAAGGTGACCATACGCACTACGGAGTCCGCTGAAGAATACGCAAAGATGTCAAAGGCTCAGAGGGACGCCGCAAAAGACCACGGCGGTTTTGTCGCGGGCGTCCTGATCGGAGGCCGCCGGAAGGTCGAAACTGTGGAGAAGCGTTCCATGATCGCACTTGACGGCGACCGCATCACGAAGGAGTTTCTGGCCAATTATGAAACGACCTGTCCGTATACGTCCGTGCTTTATACCACGCACAGCCATACGGACGAGAATCCGAGGGCAAGGCTCGTATTCCCGCTGACCCGGGATCTGAGTCCGGAGGAGTTCGTTGCGGTGTCCAGGTATCTGGCGCAGATGCTCGGGATCGACTTTTTTGATGAATGCAGCTATCAGCCCAATCAGCTGATGTACTGGCCGTCCTCTCCGCAGAACGGCGTATTCGTATATAAGGAAACGGACGGCGGCTGGCTGAACCCGGACGATATTCTGTCCGCACATCCGGAATGGACGGACCCGACAAGGCTGCCGACCTCATCCCGTGAGAGCAAGGCAAATACGACCGCGCAGCAGAAGGTGCAGGACCCGCTGACGAAGGAAGGCACGGTCGGTCTGTTCAACAGGGTCTTCTTCCCTGTCAGCCGTGCGCTTGAAACCTTTCTCTCGGATGTGTATGAGCCTACGGACAACGAAAACCGCTGGCATCTGATCGAGTCGCACAGCATGGCGGGCGTGGAGATCAAGGATGATAAATTCGTTTATTCCCACCATGCGAAAGACCCGGCATATCTGAAACTCTGCAATGCCTTTGATATCGTCCGTATCCACAAGTACGGCGATCTGGATGACAAGGCGTCCTTCCGCGCGATGTGCGATTTTGCCATGCAGCAGGACGAGGTGAAGGTCGCGGCGGCGAACGAGAGGCTTGCGGAGGCGGAGACGGATTTTGCCGACGCCGGGGACGATGACTGGAAGAAGAAACTGCAGCGCAACAAGAACGGCGTCCTGGAAAACTCCCTCCATAACATCCGCCTGATCATGGAGAACGATGCGTACATGAAAAACATCCGCTTTAATCAGCTGGCGGACGGCATGGAGATCTGCGGAGAGGTTCCCTGGAAACATCCGGCGAAGTTCTGGCGGGATGCGGACGATGCACAGCTTATCTGCTATATCGACGCCTGCTACGGCAGCTTCTCGGCAAGGAACTATGACATCGCCGTGACCAAAGCCGCCGATGACCGTTCCTACCATCCCATCAAAGAGTATTTCGAGTCACTGCCTGTCTGGGACGAGATACCGAGAGTGGATACGGTGCTGATCGACTATCTCGGCGCACAGGACAATGAGTACGTCCGGGCGGTGACACGCAAGGCGCTCTGTGCCGCCTATATGCGGATCTACCATCCCGGCATCAAGTTCGATTACATTACCGTGCTGAACGGCGAACAGGGCATCGGCAAGAGTACGCTGATCGCAAAACTCGGCATGGAGTGGTTTGCGGACAGCCTGACCCTTTCGGATATGAACGACAAGACGGCGGCGGAGAAGCTGCAGGGCTACTGGATACATGAGATCGGTGAGATGGCGGGCATGCGTAAAGCTGACCTTGAGAAGGTCAAAGCCTTTGTGTCCCGCTGCGATGACAAGTACCGCGCCTCCTTCGGCAGAAGGGTCACTCCCCATCCGAGGCAGTGCATCTTTTTCGGCACCACCAACAGCGAGAACGGCTATCTGCGTGACATCACAGGCAACCGCAGGTTCTGGAATGTGCGTGTTCCGGGGACAGGGAGAATGAAGCCCTGGGATCTTACGCAGGAGGTGGTCGACCAGATATGGGCGGAGGTCATCGTCCTTGCCGATGCCGGAGAGGATCTGTTCTTAAGCTACGAACTGGAGGAGTTTGCCAAAAAGGAACAGTCCGAGGCAATGGAGCGGGATGACCGCGAGGGGCTTGTTGCCCGTTACCTTGATATGCTCCTGCCGGAAACCTGGGATACGATGGATGTCTTTCAGCGCCGTGAGTATGTCCAGGACCCGGACGGTCCCCTCAATGTAAAAGGAACGGTGCGCCGCGAAACGGTCACCAATATCGAGATATGGTGCGAGTGCTTTGGCAAGGCGAAGGAGGACATCAGGCCGTCTGACAGCTACGCTATCGCATCGATCATGACAAGGTTCGGAGAGTGGGAGCGTACAACGAGATCGGTGAGACTCCCCATCTACGGAAAGCAGCGCGTCTATCAGCGCAGATAAGCGGAACAAGGCGGTGGAACAACCGCACAACCGGAACACGTCAGTTGTGCCTGTTCCACCGTAAAACCTATTGAATACAGTCAGAAACGGAGCAATTCGGAACAACGGAACATCTTTTTCTATATAGTACAAAACAAAACAAAAATATAAAGAAAAACCGTATCACGACACGCATTTTTGCGCGCGTAAGGAAATTTTGCGGCTGTTGTTCCATCCGGGCGGAGGTAATTGAAATGATCAGAGAAATCGTAGGCAGCGAATTCATGGACTGCCGGAAAGTGCAGGACATCTGCCAGAAACAGGGATTATCAAAATACGCCGTCAGACGCATGAAGCGTGAAGAGGGCATAAAGACAGTGGAGGTTGACAATGGCGATGGAGAGAAAATATGGCTCTGGTTCGATCCGGGGCAGGTCTGGGAGAAATACAGTGAATGAAAAGTATATCGAAAAGAAACTGGTCGAGGCAGTCAGGCGCTCCGGCGGCCTTGCACCGAAGTTCGTATCTCCGGGATGGGATGGCGTGCCTGACCGCATCATCCTCCTCCCTTCCGGACGCATGGCATTTGCGGAACTGAAAAGTCCCGGCAAAAAGATGCGTCCCCTGCAGGTCAGGAGAAAACAGCAGCTGGAGGGCATGGGCTTTAAGGTCTACTGCATCGACAGCACGGAGCAGATCGGAGGTGTCATTGATGAGATACGAGGCACATGATTATCAGAAATATGCTACCGACTTCATCCTGACGCATCCCATAGCTGCGGTTTTCCTGGAGATGGGTCTTGGCAAGAGCGTGATCACGCTGACGGCGCTGTTTGACCTCATCCTCGATCAGTTCCTTATCCGTAAAGTGCTGGTGATCGCACCCTTAAGAGTTGCGAGGGACACCTGGCCTTCGGAAATAAGGAAGTGGGACCATCTGTCGGGACTGACCTTTTCTGTTGCGGTCGGAAGTGAGGCGGAACGGAAAGCTGCCCTTATGCAGACGGCGGATGTTTACATCATCAACCGTGAAAACGTGGACTGGCTTATCACGAAGAGCGGCATTCCCTTTGACTTCGATATGGTGGTCATCGATGAACTTTCATCCTTCAAGTCCTGGCAGGCAAAGCGGTTCAAGAGCCTCTTAAAAGCAAGACCGAAGATAAAGCGGATCGTAGGGCTTACCGGAACGCCGAGCAGCAACGGTCTGATGGATCTGTGGGCACAGTTCCGCATCCTCGACCTCGGACAGAGGCTTGGAAGATACATCTCGCATTACCGCAGCGCCTACTTTACGCCGGACAAGCGGAACGCGGAGGTCATCTTCAGCTATAAGCCGCTGCCCGGAGCGGAGCAGCAGATCTATGACAGGATATCCGACATCACGATCTCCATGAAGTCCTGCGACTATCTGAAACTGCCGGAATGCGTAATAAACGAAGTCCCGGTCGTGATGGATGACAAGGAAATGGCTGTCTATGATCAGTTCCGCGAGGATATGGTAGCAAAACTCAAGGACACGGAGATCGATGCGGCAAATGCGGCAGTCCTTTCGGGAAAACTCCTGCAGATGGCAAACGGAGCCGTTTACGATGAGGAGAAAAACAGCCATCTCATCCATGACCGCAAGCTGGATGCCCTGGAAGACCTGATCGAGGGTGCAAACGGAAAGCCTGTCCTCATTGCCTACTGGTATCAGCATGATGCCGACCGCATAAAGGCAAGATTCCCGGTCAGGGAGATAAAGACATCGAAGGATATCGAAGATTGGAATGCGGGAAAGATTTCTGCGGCAATCATCCATCCGGCGTCTGCCGGACACGGGCTTAACCTTCAGTCCGGCGGTTCCACGCTCATATGGTTCGGGCTTACATGGAGCCTGGAACTTTATCAGCAGACGAATGCAAGGCTTCATCGCCAGGGGCAGACGGACACGGTCGTTATCCACCACATCATTGCGAAAGGCACGATCGATGAACAGGTTATGGCTGCACTCCGTAAAAAGGAGAAAACCCAGGATGCCCTTATCGATGCGGTCAGGGCAAACCTGGAGGTGAGGCGATGAATGACCCTTATGAAAATCTCGCCCAGGCGGTGATCCTGCAAGCGGTCAAGGATTACCGCACGGCGAGAAAGAAACTGAAATACCATCCGAAGAACAAAGACGCGAAGCTCATGATAGAGGATTGTGAGAGGTTCTTTCGTTCCGACTGGTTTGGAGTGCTGACCTCAGTCGATGGTCAGATGCTCCTGAGAAAATTACAGGAGGAAGAACTATCATGACAGCAAAAGAATACTTACGGCAGGCATACCGCCTGGATCACAGAATAAACTCAGATATTGCGGAAATGGAACGGCTGCAGGAAATGGCGGGATCTGTCGGCTCTCCCGGATTTGAAGAACACTATAATCCCAACCGTCCGAGCGAGGCTCCCTTTGTACGGTGCCTTGAGAAGGTATGGGATCTGGAGCAGAAGATCAATTCTGAAATCGACCGTCTTATTGATCTTAAAGCACAGATGAGAGAGGTCATCGCAACGGCATCCAATGCGGATGAGCAGATGGTTCTCCGCTACCGTTATATCCACAACATGACCTGGGAGCAGATCGGGGATGAACTGCATGCCGACCGCACGACTGTGTACCGCTGGCATAATTCGGCTCTGAATCATGTAACGCTCCCGGAAGATCCCATAAGGATATAACTTGCACGGTTTGCAACACTTTGCAACAAGTAACCACAGTGCCGTCTATGTTATAGTATAATCAGCAAAAAGTAAGATGAACGAGCCTCGGAGGAGCGATCCTTCCGGGGCTTTTCTTATGCGCGGAAGGAGGCGGCAACTATGCCAAGAAAACCAAAAAGACCGTGCCGCTTTCCCGGCTGTCCGAACCTTACGGACGGCGTTTATTGTGAGGAACACGCAAAGCAGATGGAGCAGCACTACGAGAAGTTCCAGCGTGGCTATTCTCCCGGCAAACGTTACGGACGTGCCTGGACACGCATCCGTCATCGGTACGCAAGCAAGCATCCTCTCTGTGAGATGTGCATGAAGGAAGGTCGGTACGTTGCGGTCGAGGAAGTCCACCACATCGTGCCGCTGTCGGAAGGCGGAACGCACGAGGAGTCGAACCTTATGAGCCTGTGCCGTTCCTGTCACGAGAAAATACACAAAGAGCGCGGCGACCGCTGAATCCCAGGGGCGGTCAAAATCTCTGCGAGGGGCTTCTGCGGAAAACGGCGCGGGGCTTCGTGTGCGAAAAAAGCGAAATCAAAAGGGTAATAAGGGAAGGCGGTGAGAACAATGCCGACAAAATCAAATAATACGGGCGGCAGAGGCGGCAAGCGTCAGGGCGCAGGCCGTAAGAAAACCGCCGTCCGTGAGAAATATGAAAACGGGAACCCCGGCGGCAGAAAGCTGGAGGTCTTAAACATCCCGGATACGCAGGGCGAGGATATGCCGGAGCCGCACGAGTTCCTCTCGGCAAGGCAGCATGACGGCTCCACGCTCTCCGCTGCGGACATCTACAGGGAGACATGGGAGTGGCTGGACGGCCTCGGCGTGGCAAAAGCCGTATCGCCGCAGCTTTTGGAACGCTACGCCATGTGTTCTGCCCGATGGATCCAGTGCGAGGAGATGACCACGAAACTCGGATACCTCTCAAAGCATCCGACCACGGGCAAGCCTATCACCTCGCCGTTTATCAATATCGGGATCAATTACATGAACCAGGCGAACCGCCTGTGGAATGAAATCTTCCAGATCGTCAAGGACAACTGTTCCACCGAGTTCGGCGGAACGAATCCGCAGGACGATGTGATGGAAAGGCTGCTGAAAGCCAGAAAGGGAATGAACGATGTTTGAAAAAGTAAATCCTGCGCATCCTGACAAACTCGCCGACCGCATCGCCGGGGCCATTGTGGATGCCGCATACCGAAAAGAAGAAAATCCGAAGATCGCCGTGGAAGTCCTGCTCGGTCACGGAATGTGTCACATTATCGCGGAGACTTCTGTACATATTCCGAAGGGCGAGGTCACGGAGATCGTCCGCCGTATTGCCGGGAATGTAAAAATCAGTATCCAGGAAGTGCCGCAGGACGGTCACCTTTCCAAAAACCAGTCTGAAGGGTTCCGCTGCGGAGACAACGGCATCTTCAAGGGCGTGCCTGTGACGGATGAGCAGAAAAAGCTGACAAGGATCGCCGCGGACATTTACAGTACATATCACGCTGACGGCAAGTATATCCTGGACGGCGAAAATCTGACTATCTGCCAGAGCAATGCGGATACACAGCAGCTGAAGAAAGCATACAAGAAAGCCGTGGTCAATCCCCTCGGAAACTGGACGGGCGGCACGGATGTGGACACGGGAGCCACGAACCGGAAGTTAGGGTCCGACATGGGCGATTCCGTTACAGGCGGTGGCCTGCATGGAAAAGACCTCTCCAAGGCTGATGTGTCCGTGAACATCTGGGCATGGCTGAAAGCGAAAGAAACGGGAACAGCAGTAGAACTTTCCTGCTCCATCGGAGATGAGAAGGTCGGCGGCGTTCCTTATTCCGAAATCGTAGAGACAGCACGAAAGTACATCGAGGAACTTGGCGGCTTTGAGAAATTTGCGGAATGGGGGCTGATACGATGAAGACAACGACAGATATGCAGCTTGTCCCTATCGCCAGGCTGATTCCATATGTAAATAACGCGAGGACACACTCGCCGGAGCAAATCACAAAACTCCGCTCCTCCCTCCGTGAATTCGGATTCATTAACCCGGTCATCATCGACCGGGATTTTAATGTCATAGCAGGTCACGGCAGAATCCTCGCCGCAAAAGAGGAAGGCATCACGGAAGTGCCGTGTGTGTTCGTTGACCATCTGACGGAGGCGCAGAAGAAAGCCTACATCATTGCCGACAACCGTATGGCGATGGATGCCGGATGGGACGAGGAACTTCTGCGCGTGGAGATCGAGGCTCTGCAGGGCGCTGATTTTGATGTATTGCTCACGGGCTTTGACGAGAAAGAACTGACCGACCTGT
>ERZ842401.8337-NODE-8337-length-10220-cov-31.577668_pt1 | contig 10220 bp, 8 predicted proteins | sample MGYA00521270_ERZ842401 | MGnify/ENA primary metagenome ERZ842401 (study PRJEB31892, sample SAMEA3878208) | bioreactor metagenome | biome: Moose rumen | place: Sweden | collected 2011-10 | study: EMG produced TPA metagenomics assembly of the PRJEB12797 data set... | reverse complement strand
AGCTGCCGTCATGGCGCATACCAGCATAAAAGACATTACTAATAGTTTTTTCATATTCTAAATTGTTTTATTGTTTTCTTTTTGACGCAAATACGTGGCAAAAGTAAAATAAAAAACTTTTAGTTGTATCATTTGTCATTCTATTTTTGCTTCTTTTAACAAACGAAACGCCAATTGTTGCATATTCTGTTTGGTCAGGTCGTTTTTTCTTTGTACCTTCGCAGGCTGAAAGAAAAAACATAATATATATAATAATGTATAGAACGAATACTTGTGGCGAGCTGCGCCTCGCCAATGCCGGACAGCAGGTAACGCTGGCCGGATGGGTACAGAAGACGAGAAAGATGGGTGGTATGACGTTCGTCGACCTGCGTGACCGCTATGGACTGACGCAGCTGGTCTTTGACGAGTCTAAGGACGCTGCCTTGTGCGAGCAGGCCAACCGCCTGGGCCGTGAATGGTGTATTCAGGTGACGGGTGTGGTCAGCGAGCGTCAGTCGAAGAACTCGAAGATGCCTACGGGCGACATTGAGATTCTGGCTGCTGAATTGAATGTGCTGAGCGAGAGTCAGACGCCTCCCTTTACCATTGAGGACCAGACCGACGGCGGTGACGACATCCGCATGAAGTATCGCTATCTGGACCTGCGCCGTTCGTGCGTTCGTAAGAATCTGGAGCTGCGCCACCGCATGACCATCCTGATACGTAACTTCCTGGACTCGAAACAGTTTATTGAGGTAGAGACGCCTATCCTGATTGGTTCGACGCCGGAGGGTGCCCGCGACTTCGTTGTGCCCTCGCGCATGAATCCCGGCCAGTTCTATGCCCTGCCTCAGTCGCCCCAGACGCTGAAGCAGCTGCTGATGGTCAGTGGCTTCGACCGCTACTTCCAGATTGCCAAGTGTTTCCGTGACGAGGACCTGCGTGCCGACCGCCAGCCGGAGTTTACGCAGATTGACTGCGAGATGTCGTTTGCCGACCAGGAGGATGTGCTGGAGATTTTCGAGGACCTGGCCCGTCATCTGTTCAAGGAGGTGCGTGGCGTTGAGCTGCCTAAGCTGGAGCGTATGACGTGGCACGAGGCCATGCGTCGCTTTGGTTCTGACAAGCCCGACCTGCGATTCGGTATGGAGTTTGTGGAACTGATGGACGTGCTGAAGGGCACGGGAACCTTCCCGGTGTTCGACGAGGCAGAGTACATTGGCGGCATTCTTGTTCCAGGCTGTGCAGACTATACGCGCAAGCAGCTTGACCAGCTGACCGACTTTGTGAAGCGTCCGCAGGTGGGTGCCAAAGGCTTGGTGTATGTCAAGTTCAACAATGACGGCACGGTTAAGACCAGTATTGATAAGTTCTATACCCCTGAGGTGTGGGCCAAGTTGAAGGAGAAGACGGGTGCCAAGGACGGCGACCTGGTGCTGATTCTGAGTGGCGACAAGGCCAACAAGACGCGTACCCAGCTCTGCACGCTTCGTCTGGAGATGGGCGACCGTCTGGGACTGCGCGACAAGAACGTGTTCAAGTGTCTGTGGATTGTCGACTTCCCCCTGTTCGAGTGGAGCGACGAGGAACAGCGCCTGATGGCTACGCACCATCCGTTTACCCTGCCCAATCCTGACGACATACCCCTGCTCGACACCGCTCCTGAGAAGGTACGCGCCGTGGCCTACGACTTTGTGTGCAACGGCATTGAGGTCGGTGGCGGTTCGCTGCGTATCCACGATGGCAAGCTACAGGAGAAAATGTTCCAGATTCTGGGCTTCACACCCGAGCGTGCCATGGCACAGTTCGGCTTCCTCATCAACGCCTTCAAGTACGGAGCTCCCCCTCATGCAGGTCTTGCCTTCGGTCTGGACCGCTTCGTGAGCATCATGGCCGGTCTCGACTCTATTCGTGACTGCATCGCTTTCCCCAAGAACAACTCTGGTCGTGACGTGATGCTCGACGCACCCGGTGAACTCGACCCTAAACAGCTGGAAGAATTGCAGTTAGAAGTGCATCTGGCCGAATAGTTTATTGATTTACGTCAAGAATAAGTGTGAAAATAACAAAAAGAGCCTGTTTGCGGTAACAACATATCTGAAAAGTTCTTAATTTTGCATCGTCAAATGAAAAAAGATAGTAATATCTATTCAATAGAATATTAATTTTTATAAAATTATGGCAGAAAAGAAAACTACAAAGAAGGCCGCTGCTCCCAAGGCAGAAGAGGCTAAGAAGGCAACCGTAAAGAATGCCGCTGCTCCCAAGAAGGCCGCAGCTAAGGCAACTGTTGCAGTGAACGCTGAGAACGCTGGTTTCAAGGCTGGTGATGTTTATCAGGCTCTGGCAGCTGCTGAGAAGGCACTGACCGTTAAGGAAATTGCTAAGGCAGCTAAGATCAGCGAGGAGGAGACTCTGCTGGGTCTGGGTTGGCTCTTCAAGGAGGGTAAGCTCGCTACTGCTGACGAGAAAGTTACACTTGCTTAATCAAATTAAAAGAAGCATAAAAGGGCCGGTAAGCTATAGGGCATACCGGTCTTTTTTTCGATAGACAGTAGTCGCGAGCCAGAGAGAGAAGACGAATGACGTACGACCAGCAGATACAGAAGGTGCTCACAGAGGCCGGAGAACGAGGCGTAAGCGTGCAGGCTATTGCCAAGCATGTTTACAACATGAACTGTACGTTCTTCTTTCAACCCGACTATGAGGAGGTGAGGACCTATGTCCAGCAATATCTGCTGCGCAACAGCAAGTCTTCCCAGTCGCTGGTTGAGAGCACGGGCAGGCGAGGGTACTATCGTTTGAACACCCATGGGTCTACGGATGCGCGCCAGCTGGTGCTTCTGTTCCGTGAAGAGCAGGAGGAAAAAACAGAGGAGAAGCCGCAGCAGGACCTCTCCCTTGATTTATTTGAATGAATGGCTGGTCGGCCGGAAGCCTTCGTGCACGCTTATAGCGCTCCCTTCGTGCTGGGCAGCTCGTAGTGGTAGACATCACGTCGGACGGCCATTTTCAGTGACCGTGCCAAGGCTTTGAAGATGCCCTCAATCTTATGATGCTCGTTCTGTCCTTCAGCCCGGATGTTGAGGTTCATCCTGGCCGCATCGCTGAGGCTCTTGAAGAAGTGCAGGAACATCTCCGTAGGCATCTCCCCAATCCTTTCACGCTTGAAGTCGGCATCCCAGACGAGCCAGGGGCGTCCTCCGAAGTCGAGGGCGACAGAACACAGGCAGTCGTCCATGGGCAGGCAATAGCCGTAGCGCTCTATGCCACGCTTGTCGCCCAGCGCTTTCAGCAGACACTCGCCCAAGGCCAGTGCCGTGTCCTCAATGGTGTGATGCTCGTCCACATGCAGGTCGCCCTTCGTGTGGATGGTAAGGTCTATCATGCCGTGCTTGCCAATCTGCTCCAGCATGTGGTCGAAGAAGCCCAATCCCGTCTGGATGTCGCAATGTCCGTTGCCGTCCAGGTCCAGGCTGACGTAGATGTCCGTCTCCTTGGTGGTACGGCGTACCTCTGCCTTGCGCTCACCCCCATAGGCTATGGCGGTGGCACGCTCCCAGTCTCCTATCTGCAGGAATTTGCAGCCTATGTTTGCAGCAAACTGGCGGTCGGTCTCACGGTCGCCGATGACATAGCTGTTGGCTATGTCGTACTCAGGGTTGTTCATATACTTTTCCACCAGTCCCGTGTTGGGCTTGCGCGTAGGTGCATTGTCTGCGGGGAAGTGGGGGTCGATGAGTATGTCGTCAAACTCGACGCCCTCGCCACGAAGCGTGTCCAGTATAAAGTTGTGTACAGGCCAGAAGGTGTCTTCGGGGAAGGCGTCAGTACCCAGTCCGTCTTGGTTGCTCACCATGACGAACTCGTAGTCAGTATGCTGGCGCAGGAATGCCAGGCTGGAGATGGCGCGGGGAACAAACTGCAGCTTCTCGAACGAGTCTATCTGCTCGTCCGCAGGTTCGCGGATGATGGTTCCGTCACGGTCAATGAACAGTAGTTTCTTCATTCTATGTATAAATTATTCTTTTGGCGGTCGGCCTCCTGGGCGTCTATGGAGCCGTTGGCGTAGTATTTGTGTACGAGCATGACCTGGCTGACGTAGAACTGTATGAAGGCCGTCAGCACAAAGGTAAAGAAGGTCAGTCCGGTCATGTATGGCGGCATTCCCGACGGGTCGCCTATCAGCATGCCCATCAGCGCCGACTGGTTGGCCAGACAGAGTATGACGGCCGGTATGAGCACAATGCAGCTGGCCAGCATGACCAGCAGCAGGCTGCTAAACGACACGACGAGCAGTAGCCCTATGTGCTTCAGTCTTGCTTTAAGGTTCCTTGTCGGGGTAAACCAGTAGCTGCGATTCAGCTTGACTACCCTGCGTATCAGTTCGTAGACGGTAGGCAGCACCAGTGGCATGACGACCAGCATGATGAGCGGCTTCAGGGATGCGGGATACATGATGAGTACCAAGGCGCCGACAGCGCCGTAGAGCACAGCCAGCACGGCGGCGACAAACCATGACGCCTTGAAGAACTGGCGGAACCGTTCCATATAAAGTACGAATCCGGCTTGCAGCACGCTCCGGTAGCTGCGGGCTTTCATCACTTCCAAATCTTGTTGTTTGTCCATTCTTTTTGCGTTTTATGCTGCAAAGGTACGATTTAGTGAGAACAAAACAAAAGAATTTATTCTTTTTTTTGTCGAGCGCAAGTACTTTCGCCATATTTTATATGGCAAAGGTAATGCAAACCGAACGAAAAACCAAATTTTTTTGAGTTTTTCTGACACACGGGGACAGTCCCCGTGTGCAGTTCCCGTGCACACCCCAAAACCATTTTTTCGTCGAAATGCTTTGCCGTTTCATTTTTTATGCCTATCTTTGCAATCAACAACAAAGACAATGATAACAGCCCAATAACAACAACAACAATGACGAACAAACGCGAGAATCTTTGTAATTCATTGATATTCAGGAGGTTACTACCCCCCCCATTTCGTCGGATAATGTAAACAACAATAGCTGTCGTGGGAGTAGCACACCCGCCCTGTCGCCGAGGTCTCTGACCTCTCGCGGCAGGGCTTTTCTGTTGTTCCTGACGGTCGTGACCGTCCTCTTCTCCTCGTGCGAGAAAGAGCCGCTGACCGACGCCACCCCTCCCGACGCCACCCGCAGCCAGGAACCCGCCGACACCACCGGCACCCCGTCCCTCGGCATGGTGATTACCATCAACCCCGAGTGGGACGGCGAACAGAGTTATAGCTATTGATTGTAAGGAATTGTAAATTGAAAGATAAAGGAGATGCAGCTGTCACTTGTCACCATAATGCGAGCGCAACGACACCACGGCGACATAAACTTCGAGGTCGTGGATTTCGTAAATCATGCGATACTGCTTGTTGATGCGACGCGACCATGTCTCTTCGAACACAAAATGCTTCAGGTGTTCCACCTGCCCTGTACCTGTTCGCGGATGCTCCTGAAGCTCCTGAAGCATATTGGCAATCTTTTTGATGGTAGCCTTGTCACCGCTTTTCTTGATGGCGGAAAGCTCTACCTTCGACTGCTCAGAAAGAAGAACTACGTATGCCATAAGCTACAGAGCGTTAATCATCGCCGTGATATCCTCTTTGCTCTCCAGACGCGTAAACTTGGCTTGGGGGCTGTGTGCCTTGCGAATGTCATCTTCCACAGCTTTCACGTTGCGGCTATCAGCAAAGAAGGGGTCGCCCGACGGGCTGACCTCGTAAGGGTCGGCATCGTGAACTGGTTCCAGCAGCTTGCCTGCCAGCCAGTTGCGGTCACGTCTCGAAAGCGACAGACTCTCTATGTATGCCCAAAGTTTGTTTGTTGCAACAGTTGCCATAACTTCAAATATTTGATTTCTGCCTGCAAAGATAGTGCAAACCGAACGAAAAACCAAATTTTTTTGAGTTTTTCTGAGGTGCCGCTTATCTTGACCAACGGTATAACCCTCTTGTCTGCCCTGTCCGCGTGCCTGGTTACGCGACCATCGAAACGTAAAGCAACTTTGGGACTGCCCACGCCAGCCAGGTACGCCGGCTTTCATGCCCATAACGCGCTATGCGACGGGGCAGACATTTTTTCCAATAGTGCACAGACTTATAGCTTCGTAAATGGATTCAAACCAAACATATTTAGAACAAGTAAAAGCAGAGAAATGATATTCAAACCTACTACTGACATTAAAGACGAGCTGAGGAAAGCATCTTTACTGAAACCCATATCAGATGAAGATATGAGTATTTTTAAGAGTGATCTAAGTGATTTCATGTCGTTCTGTAAAGAAGATAACGTAGAACAGACTTTGGCAGGATACCTTAAAACATTACTTGAGAGTTCCTTCTATAAAAAGGACCACTTAATTGTATTAGAAGAAAATAGGAAAGACATGGCTATAAAGAGTGAGTATAGCTCTGAAGCACCGAACTATGTCTTTATAGAAACTAAGAGAATCAAATCTAAGGATATGGTGAAAGTAGATGATCTCAACGCCAAGGCTTTCTATGAGACCATTTATTATTACATGAGAGAAAGAGCTAAAGGAAATGATGAGTTGAAGCAAATTGTTATAACCAACATGTATGAATGGTGTATCATCAATGCCTTGGAATATGACAGACTCTTTTGGCGTGACACGTCTTTTAAAAAACTATATGATGATTTTGTCAAAAACAGATTGGGCTATAACGATACTGAACAGTTATATAAAAAGGGACTTCCTAAAGCTGTTGAGCACTCTAATGGCACTATTCACTATCTGTATTTTAACCTGAAAGAAGAATGCTTTACTAGTTCTGATAATGCAAAGAAGAAGTTAGATTATATCTATAAAATATTGTCGCCTAAATTCATGTTTAAACAATTTGAAATACAGGCGCAGCCTCTCCAAAAGGATTTCTATGCAGAATTACTTTACATTATGGGTCTTGAAGAAGTAAAAGACAATGGGAAGAAATATATCAGAAGAAGTAGGGAAAGAAATGAGGGGTCACTTATTGAAAATGCTATTGAACAGATTAAAACAGGTGATATCACATATTTAAACGTTGAGGGTGATACTCTCGATGAAAGATTGTTTAATGCTGCCTTACAGCTCGCAATCATCTGGATAAACAGAGTGCTTTTCCTTAAACTCCTCGAAAGCCAGTTATGTAGTTATCACAAGGGAAATGAAGAGAAATATAGATTCCTCAATGTTGAGAAAATTAAAAATTATAGCGATTTGGATAAACTCTTTTTCAACGTACTTGCATTACCAGAGGAAGAAAGATCTACAAGCATAAAGGAAAAGTATCCTAACGTGCCTTATCTGAACAGTTCTTTATTCGAAATAGACAGATTAGAGAAAAATGCAACGAGAATACAAGGCTTATCTAATGATGCAGAGCTCCCCTTATGGAACAAAAGCAACTTAAAAAAATACGAAAACTTTAAGAAAACGAAAATATCATCCTTGGAGTATCTTCTGAAATTTCTTGATTCTTTTGACTTTGGTTCGGATAAAAATGAAGAAGATACTCAGAGACATCTTATCTCACCATCAGTATTGGGACTGATCTTCGAGAAAATTAACGGTTATAAAGATGGTGCCATTTTTACTCCACCCGAAATAACGATGTTTATGTGTCGTCAGACATTACGGAAAGCTGTCGTGGACAAGTTTAATGAAGCTTACCCTGACTGGGGGTGTTCTGATTTGACAGATTTATATAACCATATTACTAACAAAAAAGATGCTAACGAAATATTCAATAGCATTCATATATGTGACCCTGCTGTCGGTTCTGGCCATTTTCTGGTTTCGGCGCTGAACGAGTTGATAGCTATAAAAGCCGAACTGGGCATAATCATAGATAAAGATGGTAGAACGCTGCGTGACTATAATATTGAAGTAATTCACGACGATTTACTAATTACAGACGATGAAGGAAATAAGGTCTATTACACTCCTTCTCTGAATTATCGCGACAGCCAGCGTCTGCAAGAAGTCATCTTTACAGAAAAGCGTACTATCATCGAGAAGTGTCTATTTGGTGTCGATATCAATCCTAATTCTGTCAATATCTGTAAGCTTCGCTTATGGATAGAATTACTGAAAAACACATATTATGACAGAGAAAATGGGAAGCTTCAAACACTTCCCAATATCGATATAAATATTACTACCGGCAATTCTTTAGTTTTTAAATTTCCAATTAATCTGGGTAAAACAATTGGTATTAAGTCAAATCAGGCAAAAAAACTTAAAGCTAACATAAAGCGTCTTAAGTCATTAATTGCAGATTACAAGCAAAATAGCAATAAGGAACAGCGGAATCAGATAAAAGGGAGAATTAAAGAAATCAGTAAAAGCTATCTTTCCGATGGAGAATTGAACTTATTTGGTGACAATGAGATCGTTAATTTTAAAAATCCGTTCCATGATGCAATGGAATGGATGATCAGATTTCCAGATGTCTTAGACGAAGAAGCTAATTTTGTTGGTTTTGATGTCATCATTGGTAATCCTCCGTATATAAATATGGAAGATTTAGGTGGAATGTCCGACTTCTACAAGAATTTGCCGGGAAAGGCCTTCACCAGGAAGACGTATAAAACCTACGACTCTTCTGGTGACATCTTAACTCTTTTCTTGGAGTTAGGAAGGTTGCTTGTCAAAGAAGGAGGTTTGGTTAGCTATATAATTTCAAACAGTTGGATGCGAACAAAGTATGGTAAGTCCACGCGAAAGTTCCTTTCTGAACACACCAATCCTATATTACTGATAGATTTTACTAAATTTAGTGTCTTCAAAGACATTACAGTGGAAACCTGTATATTGACTTTTGAGCGCGGGCAGAATCAACTCAGGACGAGAGCTGCAAATGTTACGAAAGATGATTATGCGAATTTCGAGACTTTCTTAGAAGACAGTCTTATTCCATGTGAATTTAACACTTCTGAATTTTGGTATGTCTTGCAGCCAAAAGAGCAAGTTATCAGAAACCATGTAAAGAAAGTTGGAAAAAAATTGAGTAACAAGATATGGAAAATAGAGTCGAACTTTGGCATTAAGACAGGTTGTAATGAGGCTTTCTTAATTGATAGCAAGACATACAAAGTGATATTAAGTCATTGCAAGAACGAAAAGGAAAGGGGATTTACAAAAGAACTTATTCAAAAAGTTGTAAGAGGTCAAGATGTTGGGCGATATGTATGCAATTGGGATGATTTGTATTTAATAGCTACTTTTCCTTCCAAGAAGCATGAGATATTGATATATCCAGCTGTTAGCGATTATTTAGAAACGTTTGCTGCTGATATCTTACGTGAGAAAGGCTATGAATGGATTGCCAATGACGACAAACTTCTCAGAGAGTTTTGTCGAAAGAAGCTATATCAAACAGGAGGCACTATTAAGATTGATGGTCAGAATGTTATGATAGGTAAAAATGGAACTGCTTGTAAAGCAAGAAAGCGAACGTCTCATAATTGGTTTGAATTGCAAGATAATATTGCTTTCTGGAAAAGTTTCGCAAAGCCCAAGCTTATATGGAAACGAATAGGGGATGACGTAAGATATAGCTACGATGAGAGTGGCCTGCTTACTCTTGACAGTACATGCTTTGCCGTTGGCAAGCACCTTAAGTATATTTGTGGTATATTGAACTCTAAAATGGGTCGTTATCTTATGAAATTTGCTCCCAAAACAGGTACTGGCGATTCCCTTGTCAGTAAACAGGCATTCCTTCCGCTCTATGTCCCTTATCCATCAGCTGCGGATGAAAAAGAGTTATCAGACTTGGTCGATAAAATGCGAGCAAATCCAGAAGATACAGAAACCCAAAGCAAAATTGACAGAAAGGTTTTCCAATTATACAAAATAGTTGATTATGATTTAATACAGCAAATAGAAACATCGGTAGAATCCAAACAGAAGCCCGTGAAGACAAAAGGAAGTAAAGCAAACAATGAGTCTGATCCTCATGCAAAAAGAGCCGATAGTAATACTGATGATTCTGAAATTGAGCTTTTGGATGAAGCAGGCAATAGCGAACAATTATCTGTTCCGGAATTGGCGCAGGTAATTAAACCGGCCAGAAAAACTGGGAACGTAAATATAACAGTAAACATCAATAAATTTGAGAAGCCCGTCGGTGCTGTCATACAGACTGGCGAGAGTCAGGAAATTAAAGAAATTGTAGACATAAAGACAGAATAATAGTCATATAAATAT
>ERZ842401.8336-NODE-8336-length-10223-cov-5.153914_pt1 | contig 10223 bp, 10 predicted proteins | sample MGYA00521270_ERZ842401 | MGnify/ENA primary metagenome ERZ842401 (study PRJEB31892, sample SAMEA3878208) | bioreactor metagenome | biome: Moose rumen | place: Sweden | collected 2011-10 | study: EMG produced TPA metagenomics assembly of the PRJEB12797 data set... | reverse complement strand
GGAGGGCGCGTATTACCGCCTGCAGAAATTATTAGCAACTCGTTGCTAATAATTTCTGCAATCTGATAAAAAATCCAGGATGGATTTTTTATCAGCCCTTGACCGACCCCGCCAACAGCCCGCGAACAAAGAACTTCTGTAATCCCAAGAAAACCGCTAAGGGCAAAATCATGGAAACAAAAGCACCAGCTGTCAACAGGTGCCAGTCAGTTCCGCGGGTACCTGCCATGTTCATAAGGCGGACAGTTACAACCTGTAGCTTTTGACCGGCACCGCTTAGGAATACCAGGGAAACCAACATATCGTTCCAAACCCAAATAAACTGGAAGATTGCAAAAGAAGCTATTGCTGGCATGCTAAGAGGTAAAATCAGTCTAACAAAAGTTGTAAAATGGCTAGCACCATCTATAAATGCTGATTCAAGAATAGAACGAGGCAAAGAGGAAATATAATTATACATCATATAAAAAAAAATATCCACAAAACAAAATATAAAGTTGACATGATAGATATAGACTATGATAATGATACCTATCCTGAAGTTATAAAAGGATTAGAAAATGAACCAGAAAGAGGAGCACGCTGTTACAAATGTTATAATTTAAGATTAGAAGAATCAGCTAAATATGCAAGTGATAATAATTATGATTACTTTGCAACAACTTTAACACTAAGTCCATATAAAAAAGCAGATTGGATTAATAAAATAGGTGAAGAATTAGATAAAAAATATAAAAGTAAATATCTATATTCTGACTTTAAAAAGAAAAATGGATATAAAAGAAGTATAGAACTATCAAATGAATATGGACTTTATAGACAAAATTATTGTGGATGTATTTATTCAATTAAGGGGGAATAAAAGTGAATAAGGTTGAACTAAGTGAAATAGAATTAGAAGATAGTGAATTTGATTATGGTGATGAGTCAACTATTTATAAGGTAAAAAATAGAGATTCATTATACAAAGCATGGTTAAGTAAAAAAGATATAGAAAAAAATAATACAAAAAGAGATATTGTAGAAAATAAAGTAAGAAAACTCGAAAGTCTCAGTGAGAAAAAAGGTATATTAGCATATATTGTTAAACCAGAAGAATTAGTAACTATAGATGATACATATACAGGGTATCAGATGGAATACTTTGATGGAGAAAAATTAGATAAATATTTAAAATATAGAGATACTGTAATATTACTAAAAAAACTTAGAGAAACCTTAATAAAACTAAATAATAATGATGTAAAATGTTTTGACTTAAACTATTCTAATGTTTTATATCGTAAAGAAGATGATGAAATAATTTTTAAAATAATAGATATAGATAATATGATGGTAGATGATTTGAGTATGGATTTATATCCACCTTTTATTGCAAAGTATTTACATGCGGGTGGAAAACTAGATGAAAAAGCTATGATTTATGCACTTAATCATTTATCAATAACTCTTTTATCAATGTTTGATTCAAGATTAACTCCAAATCCATATATACCAAGATATAATAGAAAATTAGCAAAATTTTCAGAGTTAATAGATAGACCCAAAGTGGATTCAATGGTAGATAAAGAATATTTAATAGACTATTATGATGAAAAAGATACTACTATAAAGAGATATTTATAGTAGTTTTTATTTTATGTAAATATTTGTAAATATTTATTTGAATTATTTTATAAAACAATGATACGTAGTATAATTATAATAGAAATTTAAGAATAGGAGTAAGTTATGGAAGTAATGTTTAGAATTGGAAAATATGAAGATGTAGAAAGTATAATAAATTTATGTAATCTATGTTTTAATGAACAAACAAACTTAGATTATGCCAAAAAAAAATTTAAAGAAACAGAAAATGATTCGAATCAAATATATATTATTGGAGAAATGGATGGAAAGATAATAGCACACACTAAAATTACGATAATACCAACAATATATGAGAAAATGAACACATATGCAATATTAAATCATGTCTGTGTTCATCCAGATTATAGAAGGAATAATATAGCAACGAAAATGCTAGATGAGTGCAAAAGAATTTGCAAAGAAAATAATTGTATCAGTATGGAATTATGGTCAAGAAACTTCAGAGAAGCAGCTCATGCTTGTTACAAAAATTATGGATTTATTGTAGATGATGCAAAATTCTTTATAAAAGAAATATAGGAGGCTAAAAATATGAGAATAAGCAATGTTTATATAGGAGGATGGTTCCAAAGAACTATGCTACAATTATCGGAAATATATGATTTTTTAAGAGATAATAAAACAGAATTAAAGTTGGATAAGAAAAAACTTGATGAACATAGAAAAGGATTATCATTAGGAAGTATTGAATATGATGTAGCAGGAGAGGAATATATCTACTTTACAACTGGAGTTGGAATTAATGTAAAAATCTTTGAAGATGGATTAATAATATTAAATAATAAAAATGTAAGTGAAGAAACATTAATATCAGATATTGATAAAGTACAAGATTATTATGAAAATAAATTATCAGTAGCATTTAATTATTTATTTAGTTTAGGCGCTCCTGTACCAAAAGAATTAGCAGGTGTAAAAAATATTTATCCATACTTTATTGTGTGTGATAATTCATCAAAAGAAGATATACATGAGTTATTATTAAAAACAGAAAAACAAAAATATTTTGAGTTTCAAAACAAAAAGTATGATGTTCTAAGAGGAGATAAATATTATTTCATTAATAACAAAACCGAATCAAATGACAAAATAGAAAGATATATAGAAGAACAAGTATTTATTCGCGAGTTTAAAGGACAACTACATAGATATTTAAATATCCATAGAATAATATGGGAAAAAATAGATGAAGTAAAAGAAAATGCAGAAGTAAAAGGTGCAGATATAGTAAAGTTTACAACTAAGCTTGAAGGATATTCTAAAACAATAAATTTAATAGACGGAAGAATTAAACAAATGTCAACATATTTACCTACAAGAGAAAAAATAGCTAAAAGTGATAAAGAACTTTCAGAATTTTTGGAGATATCAGGGTATAGATATGAAACTTTAAAAGACACTCTTCAATATATTCAACATCTATGGGGAATGACTCAAAATTATGTAAGCGCAGCTCAGAAACAATTTTCAAGTTTAAAATCAGACGTAACAAGTAAGTCTGTTAATAGTTTAACTATTGTGACATCAATGAGTGCAGGTGCTGCAATATTAGGCTTATTTCAAAAATCAAAACCAGAATTTACAATATTTGGTGTAATATATTTCTTCATTTTAGCAATAATTGGTTGGGGATCACAAAAATTACTAAACTTTATTTCAAATAAACAAAAATATGATGTTACAGACGTTGAATTTGAGAAGAATATAAAATAAAAAATGAAAAGATATTTTCAAATATTTAAAGATTTATTATCGATAGATAATAAGAAAAAATTTACTATCTTTCAAATGTTTATTTGCTCAGGTTTAAATAACATTGCAAGTCTTCTTCCACCAATTGCAACATCAGGAATAATAACTATTGTTACAAATAAAAATTTTAATGGTATATGGTTTTATGTTTTATTATATTTGCTATTCTATTTTATATATTTTAGTACCTTGCAATGGAATTATCACACTTATACTGTTTTAGCAGATCATTATCACATTGAAGTTCAAAAAAAATTATTTAAAAAAATTGCTTACAACGAGAAAATATTAGGTAAAATTTCAAGAGGAAAAATAGTAGATACAACAAGTGATGATATTAGATATTTAGTCGATGTAATAGATTGCACTGTTAAAGCATCAATGGGAATTATAAAATTAATAATAATATACATAATATTCATGTATTATAATGTTATAGTCGCAACATTAGTATTTCTTCTTGATATATTATATTTATATTTAATGAATGAAAATTCAAAGAAAGTCTCAAAATATTATGAAGGAACAAGAAAGTATGAAGATAAAGTTTTAGATATATTAAATCAAATGTTAACATGCCTAAAACAAGTTAAAATTCTTGATTTAATGCCCAAGTTGGATAATAACCTAAATAGAACAAGAAAAAAATGGAGTGAACAATATAAATATAAGAGAGATAATTTAACAAAAAGATATTGTATAATACCATATATTGTTTATTTAGGAAAAATAATACTATATATATTCTTAGCATATCTAGTAATAAATAATAAAATGACCTTATCTAAATTAGTATTATTGATTAGTTATTTTGAAATAACAATTACTTGTACAGATGGAATGTTAGATAATCTATTAAATCTAAGTAACTACGGTGTTAGAGTGGATAGAATAAAAACTATATTAGAATATTCAACTAATAAAGAAATTGATTTTGGAGACATAAATAATGATTATATAAATGGAATCGTAGAATTCAAAAACGTTTGTTATGAAATAAATGACAAAAAAATATTAGATAAAGTTACTTTTAAAGCATATCCAAATGAAATAAACACCATCGTAGGAAAAAGTGGAAGTGGGAAGACAACGATTATTAGTCTATTATACAGACTAGGAAAAAATAAATCAGGTGAGATACTTTTAGATAAAGAGAACATATATAATTATTCAAATGGAGTGTATCACTCAAATATATCTGGTGTGTTTCAAAAGCCATTTGTATTTGATATGAGCATAAAAGAAAATTTAAGCTTAGTTGATTCCAATACAAATAATCAAATTGAAGCATGTAAAAGAGTAGGACTTCATGATTTTATATTAAGTCTACCAAAAGGATATAATACAATTATTACAAGTGATAACAATATTTTTAATGAAGGAAATAAACAACTTCTTGCAATAGCAAGAGCATTGCTTACAAAAGCAGAAGTATTAGTATTTGATGAAGTAACAAGCAACATGGATAATACAACTTCAGAGAAAATTAGTAATTTGTTGACTGATTTAAAACAAGATCATACAATTATAATGATTACACATAAACCAGAAATGATGGCTATCTCTGATAGAATTATCGTTCTAGATAAAGGAAAAGTTATTGCAAAAGGACTAAATCAAGATTTATATGAAAAATGTGAATTATATAAGGAATTAAGAAATAGTACTTTTGCTAGCGCAAGTAAAATTGAAGAGTAACAAAAGCTCCTTAATAATATTTAAGGAGCTTTTATAGACTAATATTTACATTAACAAATTCATAGTCTATAATATAAATAGAGGTGAATAAAGTGAAATATTATTGTATAGGAATTAAAGGAACTGGGATGTCAACACTTGCTCAAATACTTTTTGACTTAGGAAATGAAGTAAGTGGATATGATGATGCTAGAGAATATAAATTTACACAAAAAGGCTTAGAAGAAAGAAATATAAAGATATTCTATGACAATGAACATGATATAGATAAAGATACAATTGTAACATACTCTGTAGCTTTTAAACCTGATCATAAGGAATTAAAAAGAGTTAATGAATTGGGATTAAAAGTAAAAAAGTATAATGAAATAGTTGGAGAAATAACTGAAATGTTTAATACAATTTCAGTTGCTGGAACACATGGAAAAACATCTACTTCTTCAATGATAAGACATATATTAGAAGATTCATTAGGTTGCAATTACTTTGTAGGTGCAGGAGATGGATATGTAGACAAGAAAAATGAAATATTTGTAATAGAATCAGATGAATTTAATAAACATTTCTTAACATACAGACCAGTTAACTCTATAATTACAAATATGGAAGAAGAACATATGGAGTGTTATAAAGATTTAGATGATATAATTGAAACATTTACTGAGTTTGTAAATCATACAAAAGATGAAGTAATTTTATGTGGAGATAATAAGAATTGTAGAAAAATTAAAACAGATAAAAAACTATTATTTTATGGATTTAATGAGAGTAATGATGTAGTTATTAAGAATGTTAACACAACAGAAGAAGGAGAAGAATTTGATATATATATTGGAGAAGAAAAATATGATAGATTCTTGCTTCCAATTTTTGGAGAACATATGATTTTAAACAGTACAGCTGCAATTTTAATGTGTAAAAAGTATGGAGTAGAAAAAGACCAAATAAAAGAAAGCTTAAAAACATTTAAAAATGCTAAAAGACGTTTTGCAGAAGAAAAAATAGGTGATACAGTCATAATTGATGATTATGCACATCATCCTACAGAAATAAGAGAAACATTAAAAGCAGTAAGAAGAAAATATAAAGATAAAAGAGTAGTAGTAATATTTAAACCTAATACATACTCAAGAACAAAAGATTTTACAGATGATTTTGTTAATGCATTAACAATCGCCGATAAAGTATATTTAACAGAAATAGATAGTAATCGCGAAAAGCAAAGTGATTATCCTGGAGTAACTTCTAATCTTATATTAGATAGAATTGATGGAGGAGAAATTATTTCAGAAGAGACAGTTGATAAATTAGAAAAAGAAAAAGGATCAATAGTATGCTTTATGAGTTGTGCATATGTAAATCATTTAATAGATGGATTTAAAGAATTATTAGAAAAAAAATAAATATTTAAAAGTAGAATATAAAAAATGTCACAAAATATAATGTGACATTTTTATATGAAATATTTTTTTACTTTATCATTTTCCATTTGAATATTATCTTCAGATAGTCCTATATCTTCTGTAATTCTTTTCAAACTTGGAATTATAATTTTTGAATCAACATATTTTATTTCTTCAATTGTACCTTTTTGTTTAATATCATCACCAACATATATAATATTTCTTTCTAAATTATCAAATAACAATGAGAAAAACTCATAATATGTATGATTCTTAAAAAAAATATCACTTAAATATATTATTGATAAGTTATTAAAATAACCATCACTATATATAAAGTTAACATCTTTACCTGTATATCTTTTAATTAATTCTTTTATAAAGTTTAAGTATTCAGCCTTATTTTGTTTTCTTAAGTTCTCCGTTTTAAACATTATTCCAACATTATAATTTTTATTTGCTTCATAATTAATGTAGTCATCTTCAAGAATTAATTTAAAAGGAAATTCACCCCTTACTTGTGAGAAATATCCTAAAATAGGTAAAGTATCATCTCCAAATATAGGACCCTCGTTTATAAAATTTATACTTGGATCTATACCAAATTGTTCAAAGTACATTACTCTTAAAATGTCAAACGCATTCTTTAATCCACTATTTTTATATTTTTGATCACCTAGTTCGGGTTTTTTCGGTATAAATTTTCCATTTATTTTTTGCTTTTCAAGTATATTTAACTTTCTTCTTAAATTTAATAAGTCTTCCTTAAGTGATTTAGTTATATCATTTTTTGATTCATCACTTTGAAAATTATCGATTAATTCTTCTTTATAACTTATTTTTTTCTTTATATCCAAAATTTGATTATTAATTTTATTTATATTCATGGAAACACTTCCTTGTGGGTATATTTTAACATAAATGTTTCTCTATTGCAAAAATTGACTTTTTAGGTACGATATGATACAATATAGCAAGTTTTAAAGGGGGATGTTTATGACAGTAGATGAAATACTAAACTTAGAAAATAGTTTACTTGTAAGGTATTACTTTTATGATGATGAATTATATAGTACAGCAAAGAGAGGAATATCTAGAGACAGATTTATTAACGAAAAAGATAATTTTTTAGCAAATGTATTATCAAAGAAAATAGGTATTCACGAAAAAAAATATGATGAAATTTTATATAAATTCTTCTTATACATGCCTGCAATAAGTTGGAAAAAAGAAAGTATAGATAGAATATTATGCGTTGATTCTTTAGGACTTTGCTATATATATTTAAATGAAGCAAGATGCTTGAATAGAATGAATGAACTAAATGAATTAGTTGAGAACTGGGAAACAATCAAAATGGATGACCCAGAGTATGTAAAGAAGTGTAATCGTGAACTTGCTGATAAAACAAGAGATATTATTAGAGCAAAAAGAAGAGAAATTAATAGTTGTAAAAATCTAGATGAATTTAGTAATTTAATTAAGGATTCTGAAACAATTGACATGATGGTAAAACAATATCAAAAAGCAGGATTTAAAATAGAACAAGCAAAAATGAGAACTTTTGAAAAAGTAAGACAGTCATTTAATGATGAAATAACATTTTTATGTTCAACAATAAGAAATATTATAGATATGTGTCCAATTGAATATAGTGAAGAAACAAAAAATATGATTGATCCATTAAAATTAGGTTTACTAATGGCTTTTAAGAGTATGGAATCGGCATTTAAAAGCGAAAAAGAAGAAGAAAAAGATGAACTAGATAGTATATTTAATTTACAAGGAATATATGCATACTGGTTTTATAAATATTTAAAAGAAAATAAAGAAGAATTTGAAAAACACAAGAATATAAAAATAAAAATATATAAAGACATTGATAAAAAATATCATGAGTATACATTAGAAGATTTTATAGGGATTTTTGAAGAGTTCTACAAAGAAAAAATGGCAAATAAAAGAATGTTAGATAAAAACTCTGATTGTTTAGGAAAAGGATTTGCAGAATATGAGACTTTATTTAATGAAAGAGCAGAAAGAGATAAAAAGAAAGCAAGCCTTGAAGTAGCTGCATCTGATTGGGAAATATTAAGAGCTGGAACAATTGATGAAGAAAGAGAAAAAATACGAAGAAGAATAGATGATTTATCTATGCAAAGAAGACATCAAAGAAGAGAAGAAAATCTAAAAAATCTTTTAAGACAAGAAGAAGATAAAATAAAAAATTTAATAAAAAAATGGGAATTTTTTGATTCAAGTAATTATATAGTAACAATAAAAGGAATAAATGAAATGGACGGATATATTGGATATATATATCCAAATGGTACCGTGTTGTTTGAACAATTTTTTGATGATAAGAAAAATAATGAACCAGCTTACTATAAAGCTATATATGTTATGGACATTTTAAACTTTATTAATATGAGTTCATTAAGTAAGACAGAGATAATGGATTATATAAAACATAATCCAGATGGAAATGTAAGAAGAATATACCACACAAAAAATTGGACAGAAAAAGCAAGAAAAATTATAAGTGAAGATTCATTAACAAAAGAAAAAAGTGAAGCATTGAAAGAATTCTTAAAATTATTGTCAGAAAAAGATAGTAGTATTGAAGAAACTAAAGTAAAAGTAACAAAAATTGAACTAGAAAACTTTAGTGATAAAATGAGATTAAAAGAATCAAGAGTAGGTATTGTAACAGATACTCAAACTGAAGAAAATCAAAAGAAAAAAGAGAAAAAGTAATATTAAGAGTACATAATACTCTTTTTTTTCTTGATATAAAAAGAAAATTTTGTTATATTTTATATAGTATGGTGATGCAGTAATGAAAAAAGTATACATTCTTTTAACTTATACGGGAACAATACTTTCTAAAGTAATTAAAATATATACAAGAGATACATATAGTCATGTTTCTATCTCATTAGATCAAGATTTAGAAAAACTATATTCATTTGGGAGATTAAATCCTTATAATCCTTTTATAGGTGGATTTGTACATGAAGGAATACACCATGGTACATTTAAAAGATTTCATAAAACAAAAAGTATATTATTTTCTTTAGAAGTAACAGATAAAGAGTACTATGAAATAAATAAAATTATTAGAAAAATAGATAAAAATAAAGAAAATTATCACTTTAACGTATTAGGACTATTCTTAGTAATGTTTAAAAGGAAAAGAAAGAAAAAAGATTATTTTTACTGTGCGGAGTTTGTCAAATTTATTCTAGAAAAAACCTGTAAAGTAAATAATCTACCTGAAATAATTAAACCAGATGATTTTCTGATGCTCGATAATAAAAAGCTAGAATATAGGGGATTACTTAAAGAATATAAAAAAGAAAAAGCATAATTGTAAAGAATATGTTTTTTTTATGAAAAAACTATATAAAAATATATCATTTAATGATAAAATATAATTATATAATAAGAGGTGCGTCATGAGATTAAAAAATAAATGGAAATTATTAGTTTTTGTCCTATTGTTAGTAATAGGAGTAGGTTATGCTGCTTTATCTGCAACATTAAAAATAGCTGGAACAAGTGGTGTTAAAAGTAATAAGTGGATTATATATTTTGATAGAATCCAAAATGAAAGTGGAGTAGTGTCTACTGAAACTAAAATAACAGAAGATAAACAAGAGGTTGATTTTAATATTACTTTGAATAAACCAGGAGACTATTATGAGTTTGATGTTGATA
>ERZ842401.8335-NODE-8335-length-10225-cov-2.683284_pt1 | contig 10225 bp, 3 predicted proteins | sample MGYA00521270_ERZ842401 | MGnify/ENA primary metagenome ERZ842401 (study PRJEB31892, sample SAMEA3878208) | bioreactor metagenome | biome: Moose rumen | place: Sweden | collected 2011-10 | study: EMG produced TPA metagenomics assembly of the PRJEB12797 data set... | reverse complement strand
CACGTGCGGAACCTTTGAGACGGATCTTCCTCCCAGTTGCAATACTATGCGGTTTAGCTGGCGCAGATATAACAAGGACAGTTTTTATATAAGCTCATTCAGCGAAGGCACCACAGTCATCATTGCTGACGGTAAAGCGTTTCAGAACAATAGAGAAAAAATCATTCAAGGTACCTTGACATGGCAGCAATTACATGATGATGTGGCGAGAAAAACGATAACCCCCGCTATCATACATAATTACGGTGAACCTGAGTGGACTTGGTCGAAGGATTATAGCTTGGCGGTCGCGACATTCACATGTACCGACACGGGCGTTGATGAAAAAATTTCGGTTCAAGGCGATATTACCATAGACGAATACGGCCGTTTTAGAAACTACAAGGCATCCTGCACATTCAAAGGGAAAAAATATAATTCGCAAACGATAAGAACTGAAGTGTTTTACTATGTCCACTGTAACAGTAACAGCGGAGGGCGTATTCTTGTCGATATTGATACCGCCGAACCCGGCACAAAAATAACCATTACTCCGCAACCTTACTCGGGCAGCATTCTGAATTCGCTCACCGCCGTCCGCTCTGACGGAGAAGAAAAGGTCAGGATCGAGGACGATAACACGTTTATCATGCCCGACAGCGACGTGACCGTCACAGCGGAATTTATATCCCCGACGAGCGCGACGGAGCCGTATATTGACGGTGACGGCGAGTATCACCTCGGAAACATTGAGCATTTTGAGATCGACGGCAAATACTACGCCGTGAACGAGGACGGTTCTGTCGGCGACGAGCTTGATTCGGTTGAGCTCTCGTACTTTGACTTTGCCCTTTTAGAGGATGACACCTATCAGATCAGGTGCTACACGGGACCGATGGACAACCTTAGTCAGCTCGAAATACCAAAGACCTTTAACGGCAAGGCAATCACCGTTATCGGTGATGAAGAACAGTCCTTTATGAAGGGAACAGGCACTCAGAGCGCGTTCTCGCTTGTGCTGAATGAAAACGTCACCACCATCAAGGGCTTGGCGTTCTTCTGGTCTATGCTCACAGAGGTAAAGGGCGATACCTCAGGTCTTAATCAAATCAAAGACTCCGCGCTTGCCATGGCAAACGTTTCGAACGATTGCAAATTGGAGCTCAGGCTCAATTATCCCGGCGAAATCACAGTTGACAGCAACGCTTTCGGTTTTGATAACGTTACCGCGCGTATAAAGCACGCGACTACGCTGAGCTCAGACGGTAAAGCGTCGAGTATTGAATACATCTTTACAGACGCTCACATCTACGGCGAACCCGTATGGACTTGGGCTGATGATTACAGCAGCGCGACCGCGACCTTCACCTGCACAGACTCCCGCTGCAAGCATGAGGAAACGGTAAGCGCGACTGTAACAAGCGCTGAGAGCGAAGACAATACGATTTACATAGCCACCGCTGAGTTCGACGGAGAAACCTATACGGATGTTAAAGGTTCATACTACGTCAGGATCATCGGCAGCGAGCACGGCACCGTAACGGCGGATAAAACTTATGCCGACGAAGGCGAAACGGTAACGCTGACCGCAACCCCCGACGACAAATATATGCTCAAGAGCATTACTGTCAAGGACGCGGACAACAACGCTGTTACAGTAACAAACAGCAGCTTCACAATGCCCGCAGGCGGCGTGACCGTAAGCGCTGTGTTTGGCATAAGAACAGCCAACATTACTGTCGGAGGAGTAGGCATCAACGTAAATAACTGCTCCGATATCCTCGGCGACGGCACGGCAAGCTATGATTTCGACACCAACACCCTTACGCTGACGAACGCCAATATCGAGGTCAAAAACGGCAACGGCATCCGCTATAACGAGAAATCGAGCCAGCCGTTCAACATCGTTCTGAACGGTGAGAACCGTATCGCGGACGACACCGACGACGGTTCGCGCGCTTGCTACGGAATCGCGCTGTACGCGGCGGCTCCGGGCTTCAAAATCAGCGGCAGCGGAACGCTCAGTATCGAGATGAACTCCGAAAATCCGCGCGTCGGTATCCATGCGAGAAAAGCGCTGACAGTTGAAACAGCAAGGGTAAATATCGACGTTACAGGCTCTGAGAACGCAATCGGCATCGACCTGATGTACAACGATTCTATTCTGAAATTGGATAACACTGCTCGAATGGATATTAACGCGGGCGGCTATGCAATGCAGAGCAACAGAAGCGTTAAGAATCTGAATGTAGGCGATGACTGCTTCTTTGAGGCAATTTCCAATACGCAGGCGTTTAACGCAAATATCAACCTGACCGATGATCACCCTGCGGTCATCGTAAATACAGAGCCGAGCGCGGACGGCGCTGACTATTGGGACAACAGCACAGCTCTGACGAGCTATAAATATATCAATATGCGCGGCGAAGACGCTCCCTATTGGGTGAAGATTGTTAAGCCCGAGCACGGAACCGTGACGTCAAGCTTAAACAGACCTTTCGCCTTTGTGAGCGAAATTGTTACACTGACGGCAACACCAGACACCGGCTATGAGCTTGACTCCATAACCGTATCAAATGACAAAGAAGTATTATTCACAGGTAAGCAGCAGCCGTTCATATTCGCTATGCCGTTCAGTGATGTTACCGTTACCGCGACCTTCAAAAAACAGGAATACACGGTAACATGGAAGAACGGCGATACTGTTCTCGAAACAGACAAGAATGTGCCTTACGGTACAACTCCGAGCTACGACGGCGATACACCGACAAAGTCTTCTGACGCTCAGTATACCTATACCTTTGACGGCTGGTCGCCTGAAATCAGCAAAGTAACAGGCGACGTTACCTACACGGCTCAGTTCAGCAGGGCTCTTAACAAGTACACTGTTACATTCAAGAATGATGACGGCACAGTGCTTCAGAGCAGCGAGTTAGATTACGGCACAATGCCCGCTTACACAGGCGATACGCCTGAAAAATCGGCAACGGCTCAGTACACATATACCTTTGACGGTTGGGACAAAGAGCTCGATACAGTCAAGGGCGACGCGACCTATACGGCAGTATTTACCGAAACCGTGAACAAATACACAGTAACATGGAAAAACGGCGATACTGTTCTTGAAACGGACGAAAACGTGCCCTACGGCACAACTCCGACCTATGACGGAGAAAAACCGACAAAGGCGTCCGACGAGACTCACGGCTATATCTTCAAGGGCTGGACTCCCGAGGTGAGCGACGTTACAGGCAACGCGACTTATACCGCTGAGTTTAATCAGGCGGATTATGTCGAGAAGGTTGAGCCTTATATCGACGATAACGGCGCATATATCCTCGGAACGGTAGAGCATTTTGAGTTCGGAAATAAGAACTACGCTGTTAATCAGGACGGCTCTGTCGGGGAAGAGCTTGACTCAATCGAGCTCAGTTACTTTGACTTTGAGCTTCTCTCTGATGACACCTATCAGATCAAGCACTATACAGGTCCTTGGGACGGTATATACACAATAGACGAAATTACTATCCCCGATACATTTAACGGCAAGAAAATTACCGTCCTCGGAACGGGCGAAGGGTTAAACCCGTTTATTTCCAACCCCGGACAGATTTTAACGCTCAAATTGAGCAAAAATATTACCGAAGTTAAACAGAACGCTTTTATATTTACTAAGTTAAATAAAATAACAGGAGATACTTCCGGTTTGAAAAAGCTTGGAAGCGCGGCGTTTGCGGCGTTCGCATCTACTATTGATAATAAGCTGGAGATAAATCTCTATTACGAGGGAACAATTGACAACGACGGTACGGTATTCGGCGGATATGACGTCACACTGCACTTAAAGCACGCTACAAAGTTTAAGTCAACAGGTATAGGAAGCGGCACTGTTACCTATGACTTTGTTGACGACCATATCTACGGCGAGCCTGAGTGGACTTGGGCTGACGATTACAGCTCAGCGACAGCGACCTTCACCTGCACTGACTCGCGCTGCAACCACGAGGAAACAGTCAAAGCGACAGTTACAAAGTCAGATGAAACATCAAAAACAGTCTATACCGCGACTGCTGAGTTTGAGAGCGAAACATACACGGATACCGAGACAGTTAATAAAACGCTCTCGAATGTAGCTATAGCTGACACAGCTAACGGAACGGGAACGGCCGATAAGAGCAAAGCCTATGTAGGAGAGGAAGTTACTCTCACAATTACTCCCGATTCGGGCTATAAGCTTAGCAGCCTGACAGTTACGGACTCTGACAATAACGACATTTCCGTAAGCGGCAATAAGTTTACAATGCCCGCAAGCGACGTAACCGTAACGGCGACATTCGCGGCAAATAATTATACTATCACCTACAGTAATGACGGACACGGTAAGGTATCAGGCGTGCGCTCCGCAAACATCGGAAACGAGATTGAGCTCACCGTAACTCCCGACACAGGATACGAACTCGATACGCTTACCGTCAAGGACACTGGCAACAGTGAAATTGAAGTGACGGGCAATAAATTCACAATGCCCGCGAGCGACGTGACTGTTGAAGCGACGTTTAAAAAGACGAACTATACAATCACCTGCGAGGAAACCGAACACGGTACAATATCGTGCGCGGAGACGGCTCAGTTCAACGATTTGGTTCAGCTCACAATAACTCCCGACGAGGGCTATATACTCGTTGGTTTCAACGTTGAGGATGATTGGGGCGAATCTCCCGCTATTGTCGACAACTCATTCTATATGCCCGCCGGCGATGTAACCGTAACCGCTGATTTCCTTAAAGTAACATCCGAGAAAAAGCCTTGGATCGACGATGAGGGTGAGTATCATCTCGGCAATGTCGAGTATGTGGATGTTTACGGAACTCCGTATTCGATTGACGAAAACGGCGAGCTTGGCAAGGAACTCGAAAGCACAGATTTAAGTTACTTCGACTTTAAGCTGATTAACGACGGCAATGCGTATCAGATTACCTACTATACAGGTCCGACAGAGAACCTCAGCGAGCTTGTTATTCCCAAGAGTTACAACGGCAAGCCGGTCACAGTACTTGGCAACGACATAAATGACGCGGACGATTCAAAATGCAGACTTGTACCTCAGGGCACTCCTGCCTTTACGCTTGTGCTTAATGAAAACATCACCGAGATTAAGCCCTATTCCTTCTATGCTGTTCAGATTAAAGAAGTTAAGGGCAACACCTCAAGCCTTAGCAAGATCGGCAACTATGCGTTCTCTTGGGCGAACAGCGGTCAGGGCTACGCGCTCAGTATCAAGCTTGATTACGCGGGTAAGATTACGGCAGGCTACAGTATCTTCAACAATATGAAGGTGACTGCAAAGATACGCCATGCGACAACATTCAGTAAATCGAGCTTCGGTCAGCAGAGCATAAGTTATGTATTCACCGACGCTCACACCTACGGAGAACCAAAGTGGACTTGGGCTGACGATTACAGTGCGGCAACAGCTAAATTCACCTGCACTGACTCACGTTGCAAGGATGAAAAGACTGTAGAAGCAACTGTTTCAAGCACCGAAGAAATCTCTAAAACGGTCTACACTGCAACAGCGCAAAACGGTGACGACGAATATACTGACACTAAAGAGGTTGCAAAACCGATTTATACTGTAACGATTGCGGACTTTGAGCATGGAGTGGTAACGTCAGATAAGAGCACCGCTTATGCAGGCGAAGAAATTACTCTTACAGTTACTCCCGACGAAGGCTGTGATTTAACCTCTCTGAATGTTAAGTACGGAAACAACAATGACATCACTGTTGCGGACAACAAATTCACAATGCCCTCGGGCAATGTAACTGTTACGGCAGTCTTTACTATAAGAAAATACACTGTAACATGGAAAAACGGCGATTCTGTTCTCGAAATAGACGAGAATGTGCCCTACGGCGCTACACCGTCCTATGACGGTGCTACACCGACAAAGGCGGCTACAGCTCAGTACACCTATACCTTTGACAGATGGTCGCCCGAGGTCAGCAAAGTAACAGGCGATATAACCTTTACGGCTGTATTTACCGAAACGGTAAACAAATACACTGTAAAATGGAAGAACGGCGATACTGTTCTCGAAACAGACAAGGATGTACCCTACGGTACAATTCCAAGCTATGATGGCAAAACACCGACAAAGGCGGGTACAAATCAGCATACCTACACCTTTAACGGCTGGTCGCCGGAAATCAGCGAAGTAACGGGCGATATAACTTATACGGCTTTATTTGACGAAGCGGTAAACAAGTACACAGTAACGTGGGAAAACGGTGATACGATTCTCGAAACAGACGAGGACGTACCTTACGGTACAACTCCGACTTATGACGGCGAAACACCGGCAAAAGCTTCTGATGACGAGAACCACGTTTATATCTTTAACGGCTGGTCGCCCGAGATAAGCGCGGTAACAGGCGACGTGACTTATACAGCGCAGTTTGCTCAGGCAACTCGTATTGCCGAGACTAAGCCGTATATTGATGATAACGGCGCATATATTCTCGGAACTGTTGAGCATTATGAATACGACGGCAAGAACTTCAAAGTAAACGATGACGGCAGTATGGGTGATGAGCTCAGCGCTGGCGAACTCGCTCTGTCGTACTTTGACTTCAAGCTGATTAACAACGGAACAGAATATCAGATTAATTACTACACAGGACCGACAAATAACCTCACGAAACTCGAAATCCCCAAAACCTATAACGGAAAGAAGATCACTGTACTTGGCAGTGACGGCACCGAAAGATTCTATTCCGGTACCAAAACTCAGTTTGAGCTGGTACTTAATGAGAATGTTAAGGAGATTAAGGGCTATACATTCTATGTGCTTTATGTAACTAAGGTAAGCGGCGATACATCTAATCTGAACAAAATCGGCGATTACGCTTTCTCGTGGGCTAACAGTCCCGACGGCTACAAACTTGATATTACGCTCAATTACGCGGGCAATATAACCGTAGGCAGTGGTATATTCAATAATATGAATCTTACCGCGCGAATAAAGCACGCAACGACTTTCAGCCGAAGCAGCTTTATGCAGAATAGTATATCTTACATCTTCACCGATGCGCACACTTATGGCAATCCGAGCTTTACTTGGGCTGATGATTACAGTTCGGCAACGGCTAAATTCACCTGTACTGACAGCAGATGTAAGTATGAGGAAACCGTAAACGCGAATATTACCAGCGAATACGTTGACGGCACGCCGAAATATACCGCGACGGTTAACTTTGAGGGTGAAACATTTACCGATGTAAAAGCACTTGATAATCCTTTAGATGCACTCTATAGTCCTACAATCAACGCAGCGGGCGCTCTTAATCTGGATAAGAACCTATTTGCGCTTCCGGGTGAGCTCGTCTATACAAAGGCGAAGATTCTCGGAGTTCAGAAAAAAGAGACCATTAAGACCGACACAGCGGGAACAGGCATGCGCATTGTAGCAGAGCTCAGCTCCGAGTATGTTAACAAGGACGGCATTGACTACGGCTTCGAGATTGTCAAGACCACTAAAAACAATACAGCCGAGTTTAATACCGTAGGCGGCTTTGGTATTATGCAGAATCTAATTGATAATAACAGCGATAATATCAAGTCAATCTCTTGCAAGAACACTTCAAACAACATCACGGGCGACACCCGCTACGGCGACAAGGACGATACAACTACAAATTATAAGTATGTTACCTTAGCTGTAAATGATATTCCCGATGATCAGGGAATTGCGGTTCGCTTCTATGTTGAGATTAACGGAGTGAAATACTATTCTGGCTACACAGACTCATACGGCAACAGCTATCGTGGTTGCTGCGCAAGCTATGAAACGCTTGTAAACGCTTTAGGTTAAGGAGGTAATTGATATGAAAACTTTATATAAAACTCCTGAAATTACGATCGAGGAACTTGCAAAACGCGATGTCCTCTGTTCATCGGGCAATACTGACATAAACCCGAATGTTTACGATAACGCGAATGAAAGCGGAACAGATCCAAACGGTCTCGGCGGAATGACAAACGTTATTTAAACAGAAATGCCCCGCCTGCCGCGGGGCATATTATGTATGATTGGATAATGATTATTATGTTAAATAAAACTCTCGAATATGAAACAGAGCCTGTCAGCGCAGAAAAATTTGTAATTAGCATAAATGATTTTAAACAGAAGCTTGGATTATGGTACTCTCTGTTCGCTCTGAGAATACTTCCCGTTCTTTTGTATTTTATACCGATAAACGTTGTTCTGGAACAAAGCTATCTGCGCATAAACAGAATTTACCCGAATAATATTATCAACTCAACATTTTTAACGGTAACGTGGATAATCGTTCTGCTGCTTTTCGTAGCCGCGGCTATTCTCGTTCCAAAGGTTGCGACGGTAGCTGAGTTTGTTTTCGGATTTGCTTTTGCCTTTTATGCGTTAAAGTATAATTTGATTACAAATATTTTAGGCTATACGGTCTTAATCGGCTTGATAATATTTCTGCTTGTAAAGTTTGTATTCCTCGTGTTTGAAATCATTCGTCTGAGTGTATTTGCGGGCGATAAGAAAAATAACATAGAGCGCGATGAAAACGGACGTGTAGTTCGTGCGACAGATGAAGAAGTATTCTTTACAAAAGAAGATACTTATTCTGACGGAGAAAATAAACCTACGACTGATGATGTGTTTTTTGCAGAGAATGATACTGATGAGGACAGCGAAGTTTCGCCCGTAACAGACAATGACTTCTTTTTTGGTTAATGTTACTGTGTATTATGATAAAATAAACTATAATTATCTGAATTTTGATAAGTACATATCATCACATAATTTTTGAGGTGTTTATGAAGCTTAAACAAGGCTTAATCTTTTCGTCAATTCACATATGTTTATGCTGTAGGTTATAGTTTGGTAAGGAAAAAAGATGATTTTATTTATTAACGCTTGCGTCCGTAAAGTCTCACGGACAAAGAAACTCGCGGATTATTTGTTGTCGCAAACTGTGGAACAGATTGAGGAAGTAAAACTTTCTGAAATTGAATTTCCTGTTGTTGATGAAAAGTTTTTATCAATGCGCGACAGGCTTATTTCGGAACAGAAATTTAATAATCCAATGTTTGATTTTGCTCAACAATTCGCGCAGGCTGATAAGATTGTAATAGCAGCGCCTTATTGGGATTTGTCGTTTCCCGCTGTGTTGAAGCAGTATTTTGAGCAAATCAATGTTTTGGGAGTGACGTTCAGCTATTCTCCCGAGGGTGTACCCGTTGGTTTGTGTAAAGCAAAAAAGCTTTATTATGTAACCACGGCGGGAGGGAATTTTGTCCCTGAGGAATACGGCTACGGTTATGTTAAGGCGTTAGCTGAAAGCTTTTACGGAATCACTGATATTGAGCTGATAAAGGCTGTAGGACTTGATATGGAAAATGCTGATGAAGCAGAAATTATACAAGAATGTATGAATGATATATTACCAATTAAGTGAACGGAGAAAAACTATGATTTCGTTGTTTATTTCATTTGCTGTTTTGATTGTCGGATATCTCGTGTATGGCAAGGTGACAGAAAAAATATTTGCACCCGATGACAGAGATACGCCAGCTATAGCGATTAACGACGGCGTGGACTGCGTTCCTATGAAAACGTGGAAGGCGTTTCTCGTTCAGCTTCTGAATATAGCGGGAACGGGACCGATTTTCGGCGCTCTTATGGGCGCTGTGTTCGGACCTGTAGTATTTCTGTGGATCGTGTTCGGTTCAATCCTCGGCGGTGCTGTTCACGACTATATGAGCGGTATGATAAGCTCACGCCACAAGGGCGCGTCAATAGCCGAGCTGTCGGGTACATATCTCGGTAAGGTCGCTAAATGGGTAATGCGCGTATTTTCCGTTGTGCTTTTGGTACTTTGCGGAACCGTATTTGTTACAAGCCCCGCGGGACTTCTTGACAAGCTAACACCCGACTGGATGAACGGCACATTCTGGGCAATCGTTATTCTCGCTTATTACTTACTCGCCACGCTTTTGCCGATTGATAAGCTTATCGGCAAGCTGTATCCTGTTTTCGGCGTACTGCTTATCGTTATGGCAGCAGCGGTAATCGGCGGAATACTTTTCTCGGGAGGTAAATATACAATTCCCGAGGTAAGCTTTCAAAACCTTCATCCAAACGGTACTCCGATATGGCCCTATATGTTTATTACCGTTGCCTGCGGAGCGGTTTCGGGCAGATCGGAAGAGC
>ERZ842401.8334-NODE-8334-length-10226-cov-5.021139_pt1 | contig 10226 bp, 4 predicted proteins | sample MGYA00521270_ERZ842401 | MGnify/ENA primary metagenome ERZ842401 (study PRJEB31892, sample SAMEA3878208) | bioreactor metagenome | biome: Moose rumen | place: Sweden | collected 2011-10 | study: EMG produced TPA metagenomics assembly of the PRJEB12797 data set... | reverse complement strand
AGGCACCTATCTCCTCAATCTTCTGGATGGCCTTGATATGGTCGTCGAAATGCTCGCCGTTCACGGCAACAATCTCGCCTTTTTCGAACTGAATCTTCAGCAGCGACTCCTTTTCAGGATTGGTCACGTGTTTCAGATAGGCCTCTTCGGGCAGTCCCTGTGTGGGGTCCAGCAGTTCGCCGCCGCAGATGCTGGTTCCCCAGATGCCCACATTGTACGAATATTTCAGTTTGGTGAAGTCGGCAAAATAGCCGTTGGCATTCAGATAGTCCACCTCTTCCTTGCGTGTCAGGTTGCGGTCGCGGGTCAGTGTGATGATCTCCACGCCAGGGGCCATCACCAAGAAGGTCATGTCGAAGCGTATCTGGTCGTTGCCGGCACCCGTAGAGCCGTGTGCGATGGCATCGGCACCTATTTCTTTCGCGTAGCGCGCGATGGCGATGGCCTGGAAGATGCGCTCACTGCTCACCGAGATGGGGTAGCAGTTGTTACGCAGCACATTGCCGAAGATCATGTATTTCAGCGACTTGGCGTAGTACTCCTGCGTCACGTCGAGTGTCACGTATTTCACTGCGCCCAGCTTGTAGGCATTCTCCTCGTTACGCTTCAGCTGTTCGGCAGAGAAGCCGCCCGTGTTGGCACAGGCAGCATAGACCTCGTACCCCATTTCCTTGGTCAGGTACATCACGTTGTAGCTGGTGTCCAGTCCACCGCTGAATGCTACTACTACTTTCTTCTTTGGAGACTCACCCCCAGCCCCTCTCTGAGCAGAGAGGGGAGTGGTAACTCCTGCATTCTGATTCTGATTTGTCATATTATTATCTATTATTATCTTTTTACTTTTCCATATACTCCCCTCCCTCACAGGGAGAGGTAGGGGGGAGAGTCTACTCTTCTATTTCGTCAAGATAACGTATTCTTGCCAGTGTTTGTTCGTCTATCTTGGCAGGCAGATGCTCCTCAGGATCGAAGAGCATGGCGGTGCAGATGCAGTACTTGCGCTGCGTGCGGTGCAGCACGTCGACGTTGATGCAGCCCTCGCAGCCCTTCCAGAACGCCTCGTCGTCGGTCAGGTCGGCAAAGGTGGCGGGCTTGTATCCCAGTTCGGTGTTCATCTTCATCACAGCGGCACCACTGGTCAGCGAAAAAATCTTAGCATGCGGCCAGCGCGTGCGTGCCAGCGTGAACGTCAGGTCCTTGATGCGCTTGGCCAGTCCCAGTCCGCGGAAGTCGGGATGCACAATCAGTCCGCTTGTGGTCACATACCGCTTGTTCTCCCAGGTCTCGATATAGCTGAAGCCAGCAAACTGGCCGTCGGCCGACAAAGCGATGACGGCCTTGGCCTCCATCATCTTCTTGGCCACATATTCGTGTGTGCGTTTGGCAATACCCGTGCCGCGCACCTTGGCAGCCTCGGCTATTGTCTCCAGGATGGTGTCAACGTAGATTTCGTGTTCTGGGCCGGCCACCATCACCTTGATATTATCCTTATCCATCTTTTTTCTTTAGCAGGTTATTTTATGTTCGGAATGACGGTGCTCAGCGCATTGATGATTTCGTCTTTGGGTACGCCGTCTTTCAGTGCAACGAAAATGGTGTCGGCACCGGCAATGGTTCCCAGAATCTGCGGAATGGCACTGTTGTCAATGTTCCATGCTATCGAGCTGGCATAGCCCGGACGGGTCTTGATGACCGCCATGTTGCCTGAGAAGTTAATGCTCACGAAGCCCGGCATCTGCATCATTTCGCGAACGGTAGAGGGCGTTGACACGCGCTTGTACATCGATTCGTTGGGCAGCACGTAGACGTAGTTGCCGCCCATGGTGGCGGCCTTGGCCACTTTCAGCTGCTTTAGGTCGCGGCTCAGCGTGGCCTGGGTCAGTTTGAACCCTTCCTGTTGCAAGGCGTTGAGCAGTTCCTCCTGACTGCCTAATTGCTGACTGGAAATAATCAGTCTGAGGGCTTCAAGTCGGTTGTTCTTGATTTTCATTCTGCTTTCTCTAATCAGTTCCTACTGTCCCAAATAGGAATATTTATACAAAATATGGGTGCAAAATTACATATTATTCTTTCTTTGTCCAAATATTTTTGCATATTTTTTAGTAAAACATGCTAAACGGCGCTTAAAGCCATGGCCTCGTACTGCCAAAATAAAGCGGCACCCATCGCTTCTGTTGTGCGATGAGTGCCGCCGTAACGATTATGAATTTATAATATTTGTAATTTATAATTCAGAATTACTTCACCACGACCTTCTTGCCGTTGATGATGAACAGCCCCTTCTGAGCCTTGTTTACTTTCTGGCCGTTCAGGTTGTAGATGGTGCCTTCCAGAACGTTCGTCTGCTTCAGGTCGTTGATGCCGGTAGCAGCAGGGTTGTAAACGAACTTAACGTTCTTGAACGACAGCCAGCTGATGTTGTTGTCGGCAGCAACCTTGAACTGAATCTTCAGTGTGCCGTCTGCACCAACTTTTCCACTAATGGTTTTCACTTCCTTCATGTAGAACTGAGAAGTACCAACCTGATCACCATTGCAAGCATTAACAGCCACGCTATCGTTAGCCTGGAAGGTGATGCCATAGGCAGGAGCCTCAGCACCATTCTTCATACGTACGCGCACAAGGGCTGTTACGTCATATATGTTGCCAACATCCAGGTCGTCCATCGTAGCGGTGAGCGTCTTCTCGCCGAGAGATTCGCCGTCGCCAGTCCAGTACTCGAAGAATGGAACAACGAAGTTAGAACCGTCGTTTCCGCCCTCGGTCGACCATGTGTTGATGTAGTAGGGAGCTTCCACGAAGTCGGGATTGGTATCCCATGCAGAGAGCAGGAAGTTGTCGACAGTAACGGCAGCGTGCCAGCCAGTCACCAGGAACGGATCCTGCAGACCGTTGGCCTCTTCCGATGTCAGTGTCTCGTCTTCATACTTAACTGCCCACTGTCCGTAGTAATTCTCCAAAGCCTCACTGGTGTAGACGTTGGTCTCGGTGGTCACTTGCTTCATGTTGGCCAACTTGGCAGCTGCAGCAGTGTAGGCAGCAGCACTTGCCTGAGCGTCAGCTACAGCCTTTGTTGCAGCCTCGTAGTTGTCAAGGTTGATGTTTGCCTTGGCAGCAGCGAGAGCAGCCTCAGCAGCAGTTCTGATTTCTGCATTCATCTTACCCTCGGGCATGGTGGCAGCCAGCTCGTTGACAGCTGCCTCGTCGATGGCAGCACCAACATAGGCCACCTTGCAGTTCTTGAAGGCCATCCAGTTGAAGTTGCGCTCCTCAGCAATCTTGATACCGAAGCGGAATACGCCTTCTTCACCTACTTCGCAGGTCATGGCGTAATTGTCGTAAATACCGATAAGAGCTCCATTATTATAGGTAACACTCTTGCCAGTAGCGAATTCTTTCTCGCGGTCGCCTGCGAAGAGAGATGCACCAGTAGGAGCATTTCCTGCTTCGCTGTAAGCACGAATCAGAGCTGAGAACGAGTAGATACCGGGATCAAGGCCGGGCAGTGTGTAGTAGATCTCACCAGTCCCGAGTACACCGCTGTGTTCGCACCAGTTCTCGATGAACGGAGTCACCATGGCTGTGCCGTCGCTGTTACCCTCGGTTGACCAGGTGTTGATGTGGAATGTCTGGGTGTTGGTGCAAGTCCATCCCTCCAGACTGTTGTCGGGCAGTACGCCAGCCTCAAGAACCTTGTAGCTGTTCACACTGGCCTTGGCTGCTGCAAGGGCGGCCTCAAGGGCTGCGCGGTTCTCGCTGCTTGCATCAGCTACGAAAGCATCGTAAGCTGCCTGCAGGGCGGCCTTCGTCTTCACTGACTGCTTGGCGGCCAAAACGTCGGCAACTTCCTTCAGGAAAGCGCTGTTCTTGGCAGCCTCGATGGTAGCGTCGGCACCAAAGTAGGTCAGCGATACGTTGTCGATACCCATCCAGTTGGCGGTAGCAGTGGTCTGCTCCAAACCAATCTCAAGAGTGTTGCCCTCAACCTTGGTGTACACCTCGTAGAAAGTAGGCTCGCCAGTGGTCAGGAACACCTTGTCGTTGTTTGCAAATACGAACTGGCTCTCGTTGGGGTTAGCCAATGTGTTCACGAAAGCAGCAATCTTCAACATGTACACGCCATTGGGAAGGTTCTCAATCACCTGATACATCTTGTTCTCCTTGGCAGAGGGGTTCCAGTTCTCGAAGAAAGGAACGGTGAAGTCGCCACTCTGGTTTGAAGCACGGTTTCTGTTCTGGAAACCGCCAGTGCAAGTCCAGCCGTTGACATTGTCGGTGAACGTGCCGTTCACAACGAACGGAGCAGCAACAGGGTTATCAACGGTAGCACCGGCTACGAGAGCGGCATTGGCAGCAATGGCCTGTGCCTTGTTGAAGGCAGCCTCGGCGCTCTTCAGCGTTTCAACGGCTTCTGCCAGTGCTTCAGCAGTAGTAGCTTCAGTCAGTGCTGTGTTAGCAGCAGCGATAGCAGCATTCAGCTCATCCTTGCCGTCAGCGTAGGTGGCATTCTCAATGAGTGCCTCGGCTGTAGCAATCTCAGCCTGCAGCGTTGCCTTGGCATCGGCCAGAGGATCGAAGGTGCTAAGAGCCAAGTGGCTCACATAAAGAGCAGGAGTGTTGCCAACTCCAAAGTTGTTAGAGCTGGTTCCGTAGCCCAAGCTGATGGTGATGGGGCTGGCCTCGGTGAGTGTGAAGGCGATGGTGTGGGTGGTCCATGCACTCTTGCCGTCCATCATCCATTCCGTGCTCTCGTCAGCGTAGGTTGTTTCGCCCACGGTGACGTTGAAGCGGTTCTCGTAGTTGGCCTTTGTGGTGGTGGCATTGGTGTTCTCCACGTCGAAGGTCAGTTTGTAAGCACCGGCGGGCAGCTCAGCAGTAGTCTGTGTGAAAGCTGCATAGTTGGTCTCCCAGCGGCACTCCAAACCAGCAGCGAACTCCGTAGCGAGGTGGGTCTCGTCAACGGTGGCTGCAGGGTGTTCACCGCGTACCTGATAGGTACCGATGAGGCCCATGCCGAGATCATAGAACTGCGCTGAAGTGACTTTGTCCCAGCCGAGGGGATCAGCTTCGGGGTTGAATTCGGCATTCACAATGACAGTTGCTGGGTCGAACAGGGGCTGGTTTGCGGCCTTGAAGGCAGCAACAGCAGCTACCAGATTACTGATGGCAGTGTTGATCTTGCTAAAGTCAGCATCTTGGGCTTCCAGAGCTTGTTCGGCTGCAAGAATGGCTGCGTTCAGATCGTCAACGCCTTCTTTGCCCTCAGTAGGAATCTCCTTGACAGATGCCACATAAGCATTTGCAGCAGCGATCAACTTGGCGTACAGAGCCTTAGCAGTGGTAATCATAGTGATATAGTTGCCACCTCGCAGGGCTGCCTGTGCTGCGGTTACATCCTCTTCGAAACCTGCGTAGCTCTGGGCATATCCGATCATCTGTGTCAAGATGTTGGTTGCAAGCGGCGTGGCAGCTGTCTTCACGGCGGTCATCGTAGTGATGATCTGCGACACATTGCCGGCCTCGATAGCTGCCAGAGCGTTGTCAATGAGGGTAATCAGGCTTGCAGCATCTTCTGCCCCGTATTTCACGGCATATCCCTTCAGGTTCTGCAAGTGGGCAGGAGCCACGGCCTGGGCAGCGGTGATGATATTCTGCATGGCAGCGGCCAGTTCCTGTGGAGTGACATCTTCCTTAGCCAGTGCAGCCTGAGCATCGGCATATGCAGTGTTCAGTGTCTCATCATTGAGAGCCGTAACAATGGCACCAAGATTAGGCAGTACTTCGCCAAAGTAAGCCTTGATGGCAGCTTCCAGTGTCTGAGCAGCCTGGGCTATTGACTCGATTGTGGCATTTTCAGCATTCAGAGCGGCCTGGGCTGCGGTGATAGCGTCTGCAAGTCCCTCCGGATTGATGTTGGTGGCGATGGCAATTGCGGTTTGCAGGGCTTCCTTAGCTGCTGCAAGAGCCTCTGCTGCAGCAATCTCTTCTTCATTCATTGGACTATATGCATAAATGCCATAGAAGTAGTCCATGTCCTTAGCGTTAATCTTCCTGAATGCAAGTTCAACGTCACCATCGGCAGTAACGATGTAAGCGTGATTGTTGGCGAAGGTGTATTTCTCGCTATAGGTTGCATTCACTGTTTCTGCGGCAGGATAGGTGACATTGGCAACTACGATGTCTCCAGCCTTAAGATTACGAATCAGAATCCACTGGTTATCTGTAGTGTTGATGTACCAGTTGCCGTTACGAATACCCCAAACATCACTCAAAGTGAGGTTCTGGAGGTAGACATTTGTTCCCCACTGAACATCGTCAAGTAGCAGTGCGGCATATTCGCGCTCTGATACGGTGATTGTCTCTGTGCTCAGGGCAAAAGTTGTCGTTCCGTTAATCTTGGTTGGCGTGTTCTCAATAGTCTTTACATATTTGGGGAACAGAGCCACTGCGCGCTCGGAGGTGGCAGAGGTGGTATAGCCAGTAGCTTCAGCGTATGCAGTGATAGTAGCGTCAGCAGCTACTGTCAGTGTCTTCGAACCAGTAAACTCGCCAGTCTCGTCTCCATAAGTGTACTTGATGGTAGCATTAGGTGAGAGAAGCAGGTTGGTCTGGTCGGCAGAAATGGTAACAGTAGTGTTATCAGAGCGCACGATTGTAGGTGCATTCAGCGTAATAGCCTCACCTGCAACAGCTGCAAATGTCAGTACGTCTGATTCAGAATTGCCCTTTACGGCCTTGAAATACACATTGCCAGATGCAGAAACGGTGATAGAAGATCCCTCTGTCCAGTTCTCACCATCGGTGGAGTAATACAGAGTTGCACCCTCGGTGTCGCAAGTAGCGGCGATGGTGCGCTCAATGCCGTTCACAGCAGTATAATTTGCAGTAGGAGTCTGAATAACTTCACCCTCCACAAAGTATGTAAGCGAAAGCTCGTCAATACCAATAGCGCCACCGCAGCAAGGCTCAATAATCAGCGATGTGGGGTTGACATTGGTTTCTGACAGCAGAACGTCCTCAACAACAGCAGTGCCGGTACTTGAGTTCGTGATGGTCATTGTCACGCCTGAAGCACTGCCTGTGACGACAATATGATGCCAATAAGCAGTTGTGTTTAGCTGATCGCCAACATCTACTTTAAAACGCTTATTTTTATCACATCCAGGAACAGGCAATGTCTTTGTGCCATCCGATCCAGCGTATGTAATAGTTACTGTGGTGTTCCAGTTGGAATTACCGGTAAGATCGAAGAGATTTGTGGTACCAGCTTTTAAGGTTGTGTGGTCTGCCTTGCTGTTGCAGCCGCCACAAGCTGCCCACTCAAAGCTCAGCGTCCATGTCTCGCCTGAAAGGTCGGTGTTGCCTAACGATACTGTAGATGCCCCTGGGTCTCCATTTGTATTATTCCAGGCATTGAGGAATTTCGTTGAAGTAATAACAGACGTTTTGTCGTAATCAAAACTGACTCTGCTACCAGCCGTCAGCGATGGACTCATTGCATCGTCAAAACTGTACTTCACGACAGTCTTGTCAGCAGCCCAAGCACTTCCTCCTACGAGCACCATGAGTGCCAGCAGTGCGGATTTGAGTAAATTCTTTTTCATTGAATTTGTTTGTTAGTAATAAAAGTTTGCGCCTGCCGGTCCGTCAGCGCATGTTTGTTTTAGTTTTGGGTTCTTGTTCGTGCCCGTCTGCGGACCTCTTTGCGTTGCCCCCCAGTCTTAGTGGTGGGGCCAGACAGTGGCACAGGGACGTCTTAGTGTCGCTTTGAACTTGTTTTTAGGTTTTTGTTAGTACTATTGGTATTTAGTGTCTCTTGTGTAGTGTCGTTTGGCATGCTCTGCAGCATAGATAGCTAATACCCTGCAAAAGTAAGGAAAAAATATGAAGTCTTTCTGACTTGCTTGCTATATTTGATGTTTTTTAACGAATAGGATCTTTAAACGAAACAGCTTTTTGAAAGTGATTACTATTGCGTTGTTTTACAAACTCGTCGACTTTGTTGAACAAACTCGTCGACTTTGTTAAACAAACTCGTCGAGTTTGTAAAACGGTTACATACTGATGTCGGACTGACTAACCATATTTCCTTTTGCAGGCAGTAGCAAAGAACTAAATTTTTGTCAAAAAACAAAAGTTTTTCTCGTTTGTAATAGGTGTGTGATTTTTTTTTCGTACCTTTGCAGCCAAATTACACTACAGAATCGAGCATACGGAATGACGCGAGGCCAGGGCCTTGCAGATGTCGCCAAAACAGTCTGACAACTGGTGCTGTGGTTCATCGGATACACTTTAACAAGTCCTATCGCGCCTGCGAACGGACGAAGGATGATAGTATATGCCCCGGAATACCAACATAGGGATACTCGAGAAATGGTGGGTCTTGCGCCACATGAATCCCAAGGCCATTGACCAGCAGCTCAAGGTGCTCAACGAGCAGCGTGTGCTCGATGGACAGCAGGAGCTGACCTATCTCATTCCCCGCCAGTTCACCACCGAGGCCGAACCCAACAAGACGATGGGGGCTGAATACGAGAAGAGCGTGCAGATGAACAACAACCTCCGCACCTCCCTCTACCATTATCTTTTCGTCAAGGCCACCGATGTCGACATCCTCCAGCTCGTCGGCAGCGAATGGAACCGCAGCCTCACCAACCGCCTCCGTCTCTGTCGCAGCAAGATGGGCGAGCCCCTCTGGGCCAGTGCCAAGGACATGGATCAGTTTATCGAACTGATGCTTCGCTATCGCGAGATGTTCAATGTCGTTCCAGGCGACTTCAAGTTGGAGAAAGGTGATGTCGTCAAGGTTAAGATGGACGCTTTCGACGGCTATGAGTTCATGGTGACGCAGTTCCGGGGGCATGGGCGAGGTGCTGAGCTCACATTGGAGTTGCCGCTCTTCAACGGTAAGTTCCGGCTCCGCACCGAAAATGTGTATGTTGAGCAAGAAAAACTTCCCTTGCAGGTTCGCGAGCTGCTCTCCCCTGAGTTCGTCTCGCAGATGGAGACCGGGCTCATTGAGGTGATCCGTCATCGCTATGGTCGTCGTAAGTCTGACAAGACTGTTTACGACAGCGATATGATCAATCTCAACAATTTCCACTACCTGAACTACATGGCGCTTTCCGACAGTCTCGAGCACCGCCACATCCGTGTGCTGCTCCTGCTCTGTGCCGCCCTCCGCAAAGACCGAGGCACCGTCGAAGCCCTTCTTCCTGTAGTCATGGGCTATCTGGACCAGCGGGATACCGACGAAGAGGCCTTCATCATGTCCGTCCTCTTCATTGCCACACAGGATGCCGACTGGCGCACCGCTGCAAAACAATACGGGCAGACGCACACCGCGCTCTCCGAGCCACTGTCCCAGCTTCTGCCCTTGATCAAGAACATCCATTTCCGCAATAATCAGGTTCGCATCACTCGACGCTTAGCGTCCAAACAGTCCCGTCGCATTGCCGATACACTCGTGCATATCCGTGCCTGTGATCCCGCTGCCCTCTCTCCAGAGGCCATCAGTGCGATATGTGACATCCTTTCCCTTCCAGCCTACGATACCGAAGATGGCCGCACGCTGTTGGCTATTTTCAAAGCGCAGCAGCCCCCCCCCTCTGAAGGGGAAAAACCATGGGGACTTGCCTTGCAAGCAACCAAAGACCAAACGGGCGAACTTAGCTCAGAAATGGGGCCATGGATGGATTCTGAACCAACCCTTCAGACCTTGATGCAGTCTCGCTCTCGTATCCTTCACCAGCCCCATCCGTCGGTCGATGCACTTGCGTCCTACTATCGTATCCTCGTCCGGCTCTATCCCGATCGAACCACTTCCGATGCCGCCGACCTCTACGCGGAGTTCCAAAAGATTCTTCTCTCCGCCTACACCAAGGCCTCTCTTTTCTCCACCTCCTGGTGGCAGCTGAAGGCCATCCTTGAGCATTGTCATAACTTTTCAAAATAGAATTACGATTTTCTGTCAGTTTCATCCATAGCAGTGCTTGCTGCAAAGGATGAAATCCCCTTGTTATTATCATGAGTTGTACCATCATCGTAAAGTGATGGTTAATGTATTTTAGTATATTATTCGTACTGTACATTATTTGTTATAAGGACTATGTTAGACAAACAGAGTAAAATATATGTGGCAGGCCACAATGGGCTTGTGGGTTCTGCCATCTGGAATAATCTCCTGCAGCGTGGCTACACCAACCTCGTGGGCCGCAGTCACAAAG
>ERZ842401.8333-NODE-8333-length-10226-cov-11.509979_pt1 | contig 10226 bp, 10 predicted proteins | sample MGYA00521270_ERZ842401 | MGnify/ENA primary metagenome ERZ842401 (study PRJEB31892, sample SAMEA3878208) | bioreactor metagenome | biome: Moose rumen | place: Sweden | collected 2011-10 | study: EMG produced TPA metagenomics assembly of the PRJEB12797 data set... | reverse complement strand
CGTGCCCGCCAGATCGCTCTGCTGCCTTACGTAACTGACATGATGAAGTAAAACAGAGGAGGACGCAAGATATGGAAATTATACTGAAAGAAGATATTATCGGACTGGGATACAAGAACGATATTGTTAACGTAAAGTCTGGTTATGGTCGTAACTACCTGATTCCTCAGGGTAAGGGTGTTATCGCTTCACCTATGGCAAAGAAGATTCTCGCTGAGAACCTGAAGCAGCAGGCTCACAAACTTGCAGCTATCAAGGCCGAGGCAGAGAAGAAGGCTGAGGCACTCAACGGAGTTGCACTCACTATTGCCGCTAAGGTTAGCGCCACAGGTCAGCTCTATGGTTCCGTTGGTGCCAACATCGTTGCCGAGGAACTGAAGAAGCTGGGTCACGACATCGACCGTAAGATCATCACCATGAAGGATGCCAAGACCGTTGGTGACTTTATGGCACTGGTGCACTTCCACAAGGAGGTCGTAGTAGAGATTCCTGTCAAGGTTGTTGCCGAGAACGCTGAAGAGCTGAAGGCTGCCGCTGAAGAGGAGAAAAAGGCTCAGGCTGCTGTCGAGGAGACTGCTGTCGAGGAGGCTCCCGCTCAGGAGGAAGAGGCTGCTACCGAGGAATAAACTCCACGGAACATCAAGTTTTACATATTCGCAAGGTCCCGATAGCCCCAAGAGGCTGTCGGGACCTTGTTCTTTAATAAAGTCTTCGTGGCTTTACAAGAATAAAAAAACCGCCGGATTCTCATCCGACGGATTTCTCTCATTTTCAGTTCGTGCATCTGATTACTCAGCAGCAGCGCTGTCAGCAGCAACAGTGTCAGCAACGACAGTGTCAACAGCTGCGCTATCCATAGCAACAGAGTCTGAATCAACAGCCTCAGCCTGAGCGGTCTTGTTACCACAAGAAGCGAAAGAAATAGCTGCAACAGCTACGAACATAAATACTAATTTTTTCATTTTTTCTAAGCTTTTTAAATCTGTAAAACAATCATTTGTTTATTAAAACGCTGCAAAGTTAGGCATTTTTTTAATACGTTGTATCTTTTTTTGGCATTTTTTTTAGGCCTTTTTTGCAACTTTTTCGTAAGTCGTTGAAAATGAAACGATTGCGAAATGTTAAAATTCGTGGAAAAATTACACCAAATTGAATATTTGCTAAAAAACGATAGAAAATGAGTTTTTTTATGTACCTTTGTGCTCGAAAACATAATACCTAATTATTATATATAGGCAAGAACAAAAATAGTGATGATAGATACCGCTGCTTTTCAAGGCAAGAAAGCTGCATATTACACGTTAGGATGCAAGCTGAACTTCTCGGAGACGTCGACTTTCGGAAAGATGCTCTCCGAGATGGGGGTACTGACTGCCCAGAAGGGTGAGGTGGCGGATATCTGTCTTATCAACACCTGCTCGGTTACAGAAGTCGCTGATCATAAATGCCGACAGGCCATTCACCGCATGGTTCGTCAACATCCGGGAGCCTTTGTGGTAGTAACAGGCTGTTATGCCCAGTTGGAACCGGCGCGCATCAGCAATATAGACGGTGTCGACTTGGTGTTGGGGTCTAACGAAAAAGCCCAGCTGATACAGTTCCTTTCCGATGCCTTCGTTCGTCGCGAAACGACAACAGACCGCAGTGATGTCGCTACCCCCCATAAGACAGCAACCTATCATATCGAAAAGACAAAAGATATCAAGACGTTTGCGCCAAGCTGTTCACGTGGTAACAGAACACGTTACTTCTTAAAGGTACAGGACGGTTGCGACTATTTCTGCACCTATTGCACCATCCCTTACGCGCGTGGATTCAGCAGGAATCCCTCCATCGAGTCGTTGGTGGCTCAAGCACAGGCTGCTGCCAGTGAGGGAGGTAAGGAGATTGTGCTGACAGGAGTGAACATAGGTGATTTCGGCAAGACGACTGGCGAACGCTTTATCGACCTTGTAAAGGCGCTCGACGCCGTTGAGGCCATTCAGCGCTATCGCATCAGCAGCATGGAACCCGACCTGTTGTCAGACGAACTGATAGACTACTGTGCACGAAGCAGGGCGTTCATGCCCCATTGGCACATCCCCTTGCAGAGTGGCAGCGACACGGTTCTGAAACTCATGCACCGCCACTATAACAGTGAACTGTTTGCAGACAAGATACAGCGTATCAAGGAAGCCATGCCCGACGCTTTCATTGGCGTCGATGTGATGGTGGGCTGTCGCGGAGAGACTCCCGCGTGTTTCGAGGAGACTTACGAGCTCCTGCAGTCACTCGATGTCACACAGTTGCACGTCTTCCCGTATTCAGAAAGACCAGGCACGTCAGCATTGAACATTCCTTATGTCGTCAGCGATGCCGACAAGCGTGAACGCAGTCGCAGACTGTTGGAGCTGTCTGACCAGAAGACCCAGGCTTTCTACAGGCGCTATATCGGTACAGAAGCCGAGGTGTTGTTTGAAAAAGCTCCTCGCGGGAAGGCAATGCATGGGTTTACGAAAAACTATGTCCGCGTTGAGCTTCCTGCAGCGAAGGCGAAAGCGGAATATGACAACCAACTGATAAACGTGCGGCTGGGTGATTTCAATCCTGACAGGAGCGCACTAAAGATAGAAGAACTGAAAAGCTGACATCATGGAAAAACTGGCAATAGTCATACTGAATTGGAACGGAGCGAACATGCTCAGGAAGTATCTGCCTACCGTGCTGAACTATTCGCGCGACGAGGCAACGATATATGTGGCAGACAATGCTTCTACTGACGACTCCCTCAACTTGTTGCGCACGTCATTTCCTGCATGCAAGCTGATAGAACTCGAACGGAACTGGGGTTTTGCCGATGGGTATAATAAGGCCCTGCAACAAATAGATGCCGAATACTATCTGCTGTTGAATTCCGATATCGAGGTGACACACCACTGGTTGACACCCCTCATTGAGTTCATGGACGTTCACCAGGAGGTTGCCGCCTGTCAGCCTAAACTCCTCTCTATATATAATAAGGATATGTTTGAATATGCCGGAGCCTGCGGCGGCTACCTTGACCGTTATGGTTATCCTTTCTGTCGCGGACGTCTCTTTGATACCATAGAAGAGGATAACGGACAGTACGACAATGCTGCCGAGATTCTCTGGGCTACAGGTGCTGCGCTCATGATACGCTCCAAAGACTATTGGGACGCAGGAGGACTTGACGGTCGTTTCTTTGCCCACAATGAAGAGATAGACCTCTGCTGGCGACTGCACATTCGGGGAAGGAAGATATATTGCTTGCCTGAAAGTTACGTCTATCACGTTGGAGGCGGAACGCTGCCGAAGTCGAATCCGATGAAGACGTTCCTTAACTTTCGCAACAACCTCACGATGCTCTATAAGTGCTTGCCCGACGAGGAACTGAAACACGTCATGCGCTGGCGCTGGTTCTTAGACTACCTGGCTGCCTGGCAGACACTAATCCTCAATGGACATTGGGGCGACTTCAAAGCCATTTATAAAGCACGGCGCGCCTTCGTTCATTGGCGGAAGGACTTTGACGATGACAGACGGAAGATACAACAAAGCCGAACAGCCAGCGACATACCCCAGCAGGCATCTTTCTCCCTTCTTTGGCAGTATTATGCCAAGGGGCGCAAGTATTTCTCTAATTTGCCAAAATTTAAATAAAGACATGAAAATAACTCGAAATAGCAGAGGCTCTCTCAACAGATACGTCACGCTGCTCTTATTGTTTTTCGCTGTTAGCACTTATGCCCACGACGACTATGATGTGCAGTGTGAAGACACATGCTCGCATATTCATGGTATTGATATCAGTCACTATCAGGGCGATATCTTCTGGGAGTCGGTGGGTGATAGGACACCAATGGCCTTTGTTTATATCAAGGCAACAGAAGGCGGAGACCGCATTGACGAAAGGTTTGAAGAGAACATCAGAATGGCTCATCGCCACGGATTGAAGGTGGGCAGCTATCATTTCTACCGTCCGTTGACGGAACAGTATAAGCAACTCGAGAACTTCAAGAAGCAATGTCTGCCTCGTGAGCAGGATTTGATACCGATGATAGACGTGGAGTCGGTAGGAGGCTTGCCTGTTGAGGACTTCTGTGACTCGTTGTTTTTCTTTCTGGAGCTGGTGGAGGAGGCTTATCACCAGAGACCACTCATTTATACGGGTCGCAACTTCTATAATAAGTATTTGAAAGGAATGCTGAAAGGGTATAAACTCATGATAGCCATGTACACCGACGAAGAACCCGTATTAGCCGACGAGCAAGATATTACCATCTGGCAATATACGGGAAAAGGACGCGTTGAAGGTGTTAAGGGATTTGTCGACAAGAGCCGGTTTATGGGAAACCATACGTTATTTGAAATAAGATACAGGCATTGACGTGTAATGCCTTTCATGAGGAAGACGCCATTACTCCTCAATACTCTTGATGGTTTTTATGAAGTCATCGGCGTAGACTTGCAACGAGTGACGGCTTAGACGTTTCCGGAGACTGCTCTTGCGGTCTATGTCCAATTGAAATCGCGACAGGTATTCCGGATGTTTCTCTGAAGGCATCTCCAAGAAACGTTGTTTAAGGGTGGGGGAGATGTTTAAGAAGAAGTTGCCGTCGTAGCATCGGATGCCGTCTGCCACCCAAGCCCCAATCTGGTAGTCCTGTGCCAACTGGTAAATCTTATTCCATTTCCATTCGGACATGGGTTCTAAGGGTTCGTTCTCACTGTTGGCGTCACTATAGATGAGGCGTTCCATGTTTCTGAGTATGACGTTCTTCTTCATAGGAATATAGGGATGATGCTTGCGTTATGAGTATTGCTTGGGGTATCTGAACAGGATGGCTAGCAGGGCTGCCATACCGATGGCGATGGGATAGTAGAGGTATGGAATGATGCTGACAGGGTTCAGGGCTGCCAGTCCTGCCGCCATCAGCAGCTGTGCACCGTAGGGGATGATACCCTGTGTCATGCACGAGAAGGTGTCGAGAATGGATGCCGCCTTGCGCTTGTCAACACCATAGCGGTCGCTAATCTGTTTCGCAATGTCTCCAATGGTCAATATCGCTACGGTGTTGTTGGCTGTACAGAGGTTGACCAGCACCACCAAACCTGCTATTGACAGCTCTGCGCCGCGTTTACTGTGGATATGAAGCGTCATGCGGCGGATGATGAAGACGATGCCCCCCAGTTGCTTGACGATTTCCAGCAGTCCGCCAGCCATCATGGTGATGATAATCAGTTCTCCCATCCCCACGATGCCGTCACCCATAGCTTGAAACCAGCCAAAGAGGTCAAAGGTGCCATCGGCTATGCCTATCACTCCTGTTAGAACTATGCCCAACGTGAGTACCGCCATCACATTCATACCGAAGAGTGCCGTCACTAGCACTACCAGATAAGGTATCACCTTGACGTATTCCACCTCGTCAACATGCTGGGGTGAATGGATGCCGAAACCCATGGTGACATATAGAATCAGAATCAGTAGGGAAGGGGGGATGACGATGAACGAGTTGACGCGGAACTTATCGCTCAGCCGACAACCCTGTGTCGACGTGGCCATGATGGTAGTGTCGGAGATGAACGACAGATTGTCGCCGAAGAACGAACCGCCCACCACGACGGCAGTCATCAGAGGCACCGAGATGCCTGTTTGTTGTGCTACACCCACGGCGATGGGCGTCAGCGCCACGATGGTACCAACGCTGGTGCCAATGCTGATGGATATGAAGCACGCCGCTAGAAACAGTCCCGCCAGCATCATGTTGCCAGGCAGGAAGGTCAATGCCAGATTCACCGTCGCGTCTATCGACCCCATCACCTTGGCGCTGTTGGCAAAGGCTCCTGCCAGGACGAATATCCACAGCATGAGCATCATCTGGCTGGTGCCGGCTCCGCGGCTGAAGGTGTCAATGCGTTCCCTCAGCGGGCGGTGCCGGAAGATGATGACAGCGTAGATGGACGCCACAAGGAACGCCACCGTGATGGGCACCTTGTAGAAGTCGCGAACGACGATGCTCGTAATCAGGTACAACCCGATGAATACCACTAGTGGCGAAAGTGCCAACAAACCTTTCTTCATACGAAGTGCAAAGGTAATAATTAGTGGCGACAATACAAAAGAAAAGACCTATTTTTTATTCAGGCTAGTCTCTGTCAAACAGCTTATCGTAATCATCGGTGTCGAAAGTTCAGCGAGGTGCAGTTCATGAACATGTGCTCATAACAGCCGGGGGGCAGTGTGGCTGCGGGCAGGTCGGGAGCGGTCTCCAGACTGCTGCATCCAAAGAACATCATAGTGTAGCAGTAGTCAGCAGAGACCATGTCATTAGCGACACTCACTTACCTAAGCAACACCGTTGCATCTTTCGCTCTCCTGCTGGTAAAGAGGTGGAGACCACCCTTCTGGCACCGGCCTTCAAACGCCTACAGGATTTGTTATAAAAATAAGAGGATATGCCTAAGACATATCCTCTTATAATATACAATAAGGTGTAAAGCTCCTTGGCACTACAGCGTGACACCATTCTTGAAAATGGAAATTTCGCGGTAGCCGTTTTCTTCGTTGCGGGCAAGTTCGCCAGAAGCCACTGCCAGCACTTTGTCGATGAATTCAGGAACAATGTCCTGCATTGTACGGCCTTCAACCAGCTGACCTGCTGAGAAATCTACCCAATGGGGTTTATTCTTAGCCAGGGTGGGGTTGGTGGCAACCTTCATGGTTGGTACGAAGGTGCCGAATGGTGTGCCGCGACCTGTCGTGAACAACACGATGTGGCAACCGCAGGAAGCCAATGCCGTAGAAGCAACGAGGTCGTTGCCTGGAGCTGACAGAAGGTTCAACCCCGTATTCGTCAGACGGTCACCATACTCCATGACACCGCTGACAGGTGCTTTTCCACACTTCTGCGTGCAGCCAAGAGCCTTGTCCTCAAGCGTCGAGATGCCACCTGCCTTGTTGCCTGGAGATGGGTTCTCACCTACAGGTTCGCCATGCGACAGGAAGTAGTTCTTGAAGTTGTTAATCATCGATACCGTCTGCTCAAACAGTTGTGGAGTCTCGCAACGGTTCATGAGGATGGTCTCTGCTCCGAACATCTCAGGAACCTCCGTCAGCACTGAGGTTCCGCCTTGGGCTACGAGCCAGTCGCTGAACTCGCCAACAAGTGGATTGGCTGTGATGCCACTGAAGCCATCGGAACCACCGCACTTCAAGCCTACACGCAACTTTGACACGCTGACCTCCTGGCGTTTGTCTTGAGAGGCCTGCTTGTAGAGGTCACGTAAAATCTCCATTCCGGCTTCAATCTCGTTGCCTTCAACGCGCTGTGTGACAAGCAACTTGATGCGGCTCTTGTCGTAGTCGCCCAACATAGCCATAAAGTCCTCGGGCTGGTTGTTCTCACAGCCTAAGCTCAGTACCAGCACGCCACCAGCATTGGGGTGGAGACAAATGTCACGTAGCACCTTGCGCGTATTCTCGTGGTCTTCTGAGAGTTGAGAACAGCCATAGTTGTGATGCCATGTCCAGATGCTGTCAATATCCTTACATCCAGTCTCCTCGCGCAGTTTTTGTGCCAACCGTTCTGCAATGCCGTTGACACAACCCACAGTAGGTACAATCCATATCTCATTACGTACACCTACATCACCGTTCTTGCGAATATAGCCCTTAAAGGTTCGCTTTTCGTCTTTAATGGTAAGAGGCTGGTTTACAGGTTGGTAAGTGTACTCTAAAGTTCCGCTTAGGTTGGTCTTTAGATTATTCTCATTTACCCAGTCGCCGGCTTTCATGTCTTGACGGGCGTGACCAATCGGATAGCCATACTTGATGATGTCCTCTCCTTCACGTACGTCTTTGATAAGTACTTTGTGGCCAGCGGGGGTGTCTTGGTTCAGTGTTACCTGCTTGCCGTCAATTTCAATCACTTCGCCCTTCTTCTTTGCTTGTAGACAAACAACGACAGAATCGGCGGGGTTAATTTTCAGAAATGTTGCTAATGCCATAATCTTTTTTTGTATTTGTTTTAGTTTTAGTTTTTATCCAATATTCTTCCTGCGGTAGAAGTCGATATTCTCTTTTGTCAGGAGTTCGATGGGCATGTAGTTGACGGGGTCGACCTCTTTCTTCAGTACGATGGCGTTGAACAAGGTTTCAATGCAAGCATACCCCTGCATGTAGCCATGCTGTGCTATGAGGAACGAGATGCTGCCTTGTCTGACGCACTCCGCATTACGGGGCACCATGTCGTAACCCATAATCTGAACATTGCGCCTGTTGCTTCGCTGTAGGAAATCGCCCACGATGTATGCGCGCGAATTAAAAGTGATGCAATGATGAACGTGTGGGTGTTCGGTAAAGAACTTCTCCAGGACGCTGTCGTATTGCTCGTACTCGTCGTCAAGTGACAGGTTTACTTCGTGGATGACTACTTTGGGGAAGTGATCCTTCATGTAGTGGCGGAATCCCGTTTCGCGGTTCTCCTGCTGTTTGGAGGCCACGTTACCTTTCCGCGTCTGCTTCATGAGCATGATTTCAGTTTCCTTGGGAGCCAGCATCATGAGCATACGTGCTGCAAAGTATCCGCTGCTGAACGAGTCCTGCCCGTAGAACGACAAGGGTTTTAGGTCTGGCATGTAGGAGTCTAGTAAGACGAAAGGAATCTGGGCTTCGTGCATCAGATTGGCATAGCGTGTCGTCACTTCCAGTTCTGAGGGTACTACGATGATGCCGTCAGGTTTTTGCTTCAGGCACTCGTTCATCACCTTTGAGAACGTCTCCGTAGAGAATCGGTTGTAATACATTACCTTGTGAGAGACGCGGAAGTCGCTGCGGCGTTCACACCCGGCACTAACACCTTCCTCCACTTCATCCCAGTACGCTTCCGACTCATGCTTTGGGATGATGCAATAAAAAGAGTACGACTTATTATAAGCTAATGCCGAAGCATACATGTTGGGCTTATAGTCCATCTCAGCCAGCGCCTTCTTGACCTTCTCCAAGGATTTCGGCGAGACGTTTGGACGTTCGTGCAGCACACGGTCGACCGTTCCCACGCTCACGCCAGCGCGTTCGGCTATGTCCTTAATCCTTATCTTACCTGTTTCCATAAATCATTTGCAAAGGTAAGTAAAAAAAATGTAACCGCCAAAGATTTGACAACTAAAATTTGGCAGTTACAAAAAAGTTTCGTAACTTTGCAGACAGATTCTAAAAAACCATTTCTTTAAAAATAAAATTTAATACTAACAACAAATGGAAAAAATTGTAACATTAGGTGAGATTATGCTCCGCCTGTCGCCTATGGGCAACGATCGTTTTATCCAGAGTGAGGCATTCCGTATCATCCCTGGTGGTGGTGAGGCTAACGTAGCAGTCAGCGTGGCAAACTATGGCCACGAGGCTTATTTCGTTTCTAAGCTGCCCAAGCATGAGATTGGTCAGATTGCTGTTAACGCTCTGCGTCGTTATGGTGTGAATACCGACTTCGTAGCTCGTGGCGGTGATCGTGTTGGCCTGTACTATGCTGAGACGGGTGCTTCTATGCGTCCTTCAAAGGTTATCTACGACCGTGCACATTCTTCTATCGCAGAGGCTGACGCTAGCGACTTTGACTTCGATGCTATCATGGAAGGTGCCGCTTGGTTCCACTGGTCTGGCATTACTCCTGCTATCAGCGACAAGGCTGCCGAGCTGACTCGCCTGGCTTGTGAGGCTGCAAAGCGTCATAACGTAACCGTTTCTGTTGACCTGAACTTCCGTAAGAAGCTGTGGACTTCAGAGAAGGCAATCAGCATCATGCGTCCTCTGATGAAGTATGTAGACGTTTGTATCGGAAACGAGGAAGATGCAGAACTGTGCCTGGGCTTCAAGCCTGATGCAGACGTAGAGGGTGGTGTTACCGACGCCAGCGGCTACGAGAAGATTTTCAAGCAGATGAAGGAAGAGTTCGGCTTCAAGTATGTTGTTTCTACACTGCGTGAGTCGTTCAGCGCCACCTTCAATGGTTGGAAGGCCCTGATTTACGACGGCAAGGAGTTCTATCAGTCAAAGCGTTATGAGATCAATCCTATCATCGACCGTGTAGGTGGTGGTGACTCTTTCTCTGGTGGTCTGATTCACGGTCTGCTGACCAAGAAGACCCAGGGCGAGGCTCTCGAGTTTGCTGTTGCCGCTTCTGCTCTGAAGCACACCATCAATGGCGACTTCAACCTGGTAGGTG
>ERZ842401.8332-NODE-8332-length-10231-cov-6.470519_pt1 | contig 10231 bp, 7 predicted proteins | sample MGYA00521270_ERZ842401 | MGnify/ENA primary metagenome ERZ842401 (study PRJEB31892, sample SAMEA3878208) | bioreactor metagenome | biome: Moose rumen | place: Sweden | collected 2011-10 | study: EMG produced TPA metagenomics assembly of the PRJEB12797 data set... | reverse complement strand
CAAAAGAAACATTCCAGAGAACCAAACCGCATGTCAACATCGGTACTATCGGCCACGTTGACCACGGCAAGACCACTCTCACAGCAGCTATCACCAAGGTGCTCGCAGAAAGAGTATCCGGTAACGCTGACAAGATCAAGACGTTCGACCAGATCGACAACGCTCCGGAAGAGAAGGAGCGTGGTATTACCATCAACACCGCTCACGTTGAGTACGAGACCGAAAAGCGTCACTATGCACACGTTGACTGCCCTGGTCACGCCGACTACGTGAAGAACATGGTTACTGGTGCTGCCCAGATGGACGGTGCTATCCTTGTTGTCGCTTCTACCGACGGTCCGATGCCTCAGACCCGCGAGCACATCCTTCTCGCCCGTCAGGTAAACGTTCCTAAGATCCTCGTTTTCATGAACAAGGTTGACCTTGTTGACGATGAGGAAATGCTTGATCTCGTTGAGATGGAAATCCGCGACCTTCTCGCGTTCTACAAATTCGACGAGGACTGCCCTGTCATCCGTGGATCCGCTCTTGGCGCACTCAACGGTGAAAAGCAGTGGGAAGACAAGGTTATGGAGCTCATGGATGCAGTAGACGAGTACATACCTCTTCCGGTTCGTCTTACTGACAAGGACTTCCTCATGCCTATCGAGGACATCTTCTCAATCACCGGCCGTGGTACTGTCGTTACCGGTCGTATCGAGTCCGGTACCATCCACGTCAACGACCCTGTCGAGCTCGTAGGCTTCGGCGATGAGCCTCGCACATCGGTTGTTACCGGCGTCGAGATGTTCCGTAAGCTCCTCCCTCAGGGCGAGGCTGGCGACAATGTCGGTCTTCTCCTCCGTGGTGTTGACAAGAAGGAAGTTAAGCGTGGTGAGGTCGTTGCAAAACCGAAGTCCATCACTCCGCACACGGTATTCAAAGCTCAGATCTATGTCCTCAAGAAAGAGGAAGGCGGTCGCCATACTCCGTTCCACAACCACTATCGTCCGCAGTTCTTCATCCGTACGCTTGACGTTACCGGTGAGATCATGCTTCCCGAAGGTGTTGAGATGGTTATGCCTGGCGATAACGTCGAAATCACCGTCACCCTCATTACCCCTGTGGCAATGAATGAAGGTCTCCAGTTCGCTATCCGCGAGGGCGGACGTACAGTCGGTGCAGGACAGGTCATCAAGATCGTTGAATAATCGTCAAAAATGACTACGCAGGGTCTTTCCTAAGGGAATAGACCCTGTTTTCAGGGGAATAGAACAAGGGTAGTTCAGCGGTCTCCAAAACCGTCGATGTGGGTTCGAATCCTGCTTCCCCTGCCAAGAATATCAAAGGTTACGATTTGGTAAATGTTTAACAGAAACCGGAAAGCCGCTTCCAATTTTTTCGGTTTCCATTAAAAGCAAAGATGAGAAAGTTCATTAACTATCTTAAGGAGTCTTGGACTGAACTGACGAAGAAGGTCACTTGGCCGACATGGGATAAACTGCAGGCATCTGCAGGTCTCGTGCTTGTCGCCACATTGATCCTCGCTGTTGTCATCTTCATAATTGACTTTGCTTTCCAGCATCTGATGGAGCTGATTTACTCATTGTAATTTGATTGTTCCCATGAGCGAGAAAAAATGGTATGTCCTCAGGACTGCCGGTACAAAAGAAAAGAAAGTCGCTGATTATCTCCAGAAGGAAGTTGAACGGAATCGCGCTCTGCAGGATACTGTAGACCAGATTCTTGTCCCCGTAAAGAAAGAGATCGTCACCAAGAACGGAAAGAGGAAAGAAGTCGACAGACTCCTCTATCCCGGTTACGTACTCATCCATGCGGAGCTCAACGCAGATCTGGAGTACATCGTACGCGGCCGCATCATTCCCGGACTCGCCGGGTTCCTCACCGAAAAGACCGGCAACGGAACCGACAAGATTCCCGTACCGATCCACGAGGATGAGGCTAAGAGAATTCTCGGTCAGCAGGATGAGAACGCAGTGAGCGCTGCGGAGACCGAAGTGAATTTCACTGTCGGAGAAGCCGTACGCATCACCGACGGGCCGTTCAGCGGATTCAGCGGAACAATCGAAGAGATACTGGAAGACAGAAGCAAACTCAAGGTGATAGTGGTGATATTCGGCAGAAAGACTCTGCTCGAACTCAGCTTTACACAAGTAACTAAAGAATAACAAATCATGGCAAAAGAAGTTACCGGATTCATTAAGCTCCAAATCAAAGGCGGAGCTGCAAATCCTGCGCCTCCGGTAGGACCGGCTCTCGGTTCCAAAGGCTTGAACATCATGGACTTCTGCAAGCAGTTCAATGCTCGCACACAGGATCAGGCCGGGAAAGTACTTCCCGTTGTGATCACAGTCTTCTCTGACAAGTCTTTCTCATTTATCGTCAAGCAGCCGCCTGTGGCTGTCTCCCTCAAAGAAGCCGCAAAGATTTCCAAGGCTTCGGGTGAGCCCAACAGGAAGAAAGTTGCTTCCGTGACATGGGACCAGGTGAAAGAAATCGCTCAGGCGAAAATGTCCGACCTCAATGCGTTCACGCTCAAGTCAGCTATGACTATGGTCGCCGGAACAGCAAGGAGCATGGGCATTACCGTAGAAGGCAAATTCCCCGAGAACCTTTAAAATTGACGCATTATGAGTAAACTGACAAAGAACCAGAAAGCTGTAAAAGAAAAAATCGACAGCACAAAGCTCTACAGCCTCGATGAGGCGTGCGCACTTTTGAAGGAGATCTCCTATACAAAATTCGACGCATCGGTAGAAATCACGACCAACCTCGGTGTCGACCCTCGTAAGGCCAACCAGATGATCCGTGGCGTTGTCTCCCTTCCTAACGGAACAGGTAAGGTCACCAGAGTTCTTGTGCTCTGTACCCCCGACAAGGAGAATGAAGCCAAGGAAGCCGGAGCTGACTTTGTAGGTCTCGATGACTACATCGAGAAGATCAAAGGCGGTTGGACTGATGTCGATGTTATCATCTGTACTCCTTCCGTAATGGCAAAGGTCGGCCAGATTGGTCGTATCCTCGGTCCCCGCGGACTCATGCCGAACCCCAAGACCGGCACCGTCACTATGGACATCGCCAACGCCGTCAAGGAAGTCAAGGCCGGAAAAATCGACTTCAAGGTTGACAAGACCGGTATTATCCATGCTGCTATCGGCAAGGTCTCCTTCGCTCCTGAGAAGATTGCTGAAAATGCGAGAGCATTCGTCAGCGCAGTTCTCAAGCTGAAGCCTCAGACCCTCAAAGGCACATATTTCAAGAGCGCAACCCTCTGCACTACCATGAGCCCCGCTCTTAAGTTGGACATCAAGGGATTCACCGCTACCGGTGCTGAGAAATAAAACAGGAAGATTATGAAAAAGGAAGTAAAAGCACAGGTACTCGAAGCTATTGCTGCCCAGATTCAGCAGTATCCCAATTTCTACATTACCGATATCGCTGGCCTCAATGCCGAGCAGACCTCCTCACTTCGTCGCGAATGCTTCGAGCAGGGAATAAAGCTCACGGTCGTTAAGAACACTCTCTTTGAGAAGGCTCTCAAGGACTTGAACAATCCTGAGGTTGAACTCCTCTTCCCCACTCTCGAGGGCAATACCGCGATCATGTACACGGAAGCTCCCGCAGTACCCGCAAAACTTATCAAGAAATACAACAAGGCCGGACAGGAAAAACCAGCTCTCAAAGGAGCTTATGTCCAGGAGTGCGCCTTCGTAGGAGCTGACAAACTTGAGGAACTCGTAAGCATCAAGTCCCGTGAAGAACTCATCGGCGACATCGTTGCTCTCCTCCAGTCTCCTTGCCGCAATGTCATTTCCGCTCTCCAGAGCGCTGGTGGCTGCATCGCCGGCATCGTGAAGACACTCTCAGAAAAAGAATAAATAACAATAACAATTTAAAAAATAAACAATTATGGCAGACATTAAAGCACTTGCAGAAGAGTTGGTTAACCTTACTGTAAAAGATGTTCAGGAACTTGCTAAGGTCCTCAAGGAAGAATATGGCATTGAGCCTGCAGCTGCAGCTGTTGCAGTCGCTGCTCCCGCAGCCTCTGAGGCTGCTGCTCCGGCAGAGCAGACCGAATTCGACGTTATGCTTACAAGCGCCGGCCAGGCTAAGCTTCAGGTCATCAAGGCCGTCAAGGAAGCAGCTGGTCTCGGACTTAAGGAAGCTAAGGACCTCGTTGACAAGGCTCCTGTCGCTATCAAGGAGAAAGTCTCCAAGGCTGAAGCTGAGGCGCTCAAGGCTGCTCTCGAAGAGGCTGGCGCCGAGGTTGAAATCAAGTAATTTCAACAGCTTCCCCTGGATGGGAACAAAATCAGGTTTAGAGCCCCTAGTCGGCTCTAAACCTTTTTCCGTATAAAAATTTTCTCCATATAGCGAAGGCAAGAACCAATGTCAAAAAAGACTAACAGCAAGCGTATAAATTTCGCAACATCCAAGATCCTGGATTATCCTGACCTTCTCGAGGTACAGCTGAGGTCCTTCAAGGACTTTTTCCAGCTTGAAACCACTCCTGAAAACAGGAAGGAGGAAGGCCTGTACCAGGTTTTCAAGGAAATTTTCCCGATCGAGGATACGAGGAACAACTACAAGCTTGAGTTTATCGATTACTTCATCGATCCTCCCCAGTACTCGATCGAAGAGTGTCTTGAAAGAGGGCTTACCTACAACGTCCCTCTGAAGGCTAAACTTCGCCTTTCATGCACTGACCCCGACCACGAGGATTTCGATACAATCGTCTCGGACGTGTACCTTGGGAACATCCCGTACATGACTCCAGGCGGCACGTTCGTAATCAACGGATCGGAGCGCATTATCGTGTCACAGCTCCATCGTTCTCCGGGCGTATTCTTCGACCAGAGCATGCATGCAAATGGGACGAAGCTCTATTCGGCCCGTATAATCCCTTTCAAGGGTTCATGGATTGAGTTCGCTACGGACATCAACAATGTCATGTACGCCTACATCGACCGCAAAAAGAAGCTCCCTGTCACGACCCTTCTCCGCGCCATAGGCTACAACGGAGACAAGGATATCATTGACATTTTCGGTCTCGCCGATGAGATTGAAGTGACGCCCGAAGCCCTCAAGGAGAATGAAGGCAGAAAATTCGCAGCAAAGGTCCTTAAGACCTGGACTGAGGATTTCGAAGATGAGGACACGGGTGAGGTAATCCCCATTGAGCGTACAGTCCCTATCGTTGAGAGGGGCGAAATCCTCAACGATGAGACCATTGCAAAGATCACCGAAACGGAAGTAAAAACCATCCTTCTTCAGAAGGACGAGGCCAATTCCGCAGATTATGCTATCATCTACAACACGCTCCAGAAGGATCCCACTAACACGGAAATTGAAGCTGTCAATTACATCTACAAGCAGCTCCGCAACTCGGAGCCGCCAGATGAGACGACGGCAAGAGACGTTATCGACAAACTCTTCTTCTCGGAGAAGAGGTATGACCTTGGAGAGGTTGGTAGATACCGTCTCAACAAGAAGCTCTCCCTGACCACCGACGCGTCAGTGAGGGTTCTCACCAACACCGACATTATCGAGATTATCAAATATCTCATTCAGCTCATCAACTCAAAGGCGACCGTAGACGATATCGACCACCTTTCCAACCGTCGCGTAAGAACAGTAGGCGAACAGCTTGCAAACCAGTTCAGCGTAGGTCTTTCCAGGATGGCCAGGACTATCCGCGAGAAGATGAACGTACGCGACAGTGAGCAGTTCAGCCCGGTAGACCTAATCAACGCGAAGACTCTTTCTTCCGTTATTAACTCCTTCTTCGGCACGAGTCAGCTCTCACAGTTCATGGATCAGACCAACCCCCTTGCGGAAATTACCCACAAGAGGCGTCTTTCCGCTCTCGGCCCGGGAGGTCTTTCCAGGGACAGAGCCGGATTTGAGGTACGAGATGTCCATTACACACATTATGGCCGCCTCTGCCCTATCGAATCCCCTGAAGGTCCGAACATCGGTCTTATTTCCTCCCTTTGCGTCTATGCGCGTATCAATGACCTCGGTTTCATCGAGACCCCTTACCGCAAGGTTAACGCAGGAAAGGTGGACCTTTCCGATGAAGGATGGAAGTACATGAGTGCAGAGGAGGAAGAGAATCAGCTCGTATCCCTCGCCAATGTCAAGATGTCGGACGACGGAGAAATCGAAGATGACCGCATCCAGTGCCGTCTAGAGGCTGATTTCCCCGTGGTTACCAAGGAAGAGGTCAACTATATGGATGTCGCTCCAAACCAGATGGCATCTGTAGCGGCTTCTCTGATTCCGTTCCTCGAGCACGACGACGCCCACCGCGCTCTCATGGGAGCAAACATGATGCGTCAGGCAGTTCCACTCCTTTCTCCGGAAGCTCCTATTGTCGGCACCGGCCTGGAAGAGAGAGTCTGTATCGACTCCAGGACCCAAATTATCGCCGCCCGCAAGGGTGTCGTGACCTATGTAGACGCCAACGAGATTCGCATCAAGTACGACAAGAGCTCCGACGAGCAGTTTGTAAGCTTCTCCCCCGAGGAGACCGTCTACAAACTCCCCATTTGCCGCAAGACCAACCAGAATACTACCATTACCCTCAAACCTACAGTCCGCAAGGGCGACAAGGTCGAGAAGGGTCAGGTAATCACCGAGGGTTATGCGACTGAAAACGGGGAGCTTGCGCTTGGAAGGAACCTTATGGTTGCGTTTATGCCTTGGAAGGGTTATAACTACGAGGACGCTATCGTACTTTCTGAAGAAATGGTAAAATCCGATGCCCTCACTTCGATTCACGTCGAGGAGTACCTCACCGAAGTCCGCGAAACAAAGCGCGGATATGAGGAACTTACCTCAGACATCCCGAACGTCAGTGAAGAGGCCACAAAAGACCTCAACCCTGAAAACGGTATCATCCGTATCGGTGCCCATATCGAACCTGGCGACATCATGATTGGAAAGATCACTCCTAAGGGAGAAAGCGATCCTTCACCTGAAGAGAAGCTCCTCAAAGCCATCTTCGGCGACAAGGCCGGAGACGTCAAAGATGCTTCCCTCAAGGCAAATCCTTCACTCGATGGAACCGTCATCAAGACCGCGCTCTATTCAAAGGTGTCGTCTTCCGGAAGAAAGTCGAAACTCGACCAGAAGGCACGTCTAGAAATTAAGCAGGCAGAGTTCGAAGCAGCAGCGGAAAAACTCCGCGCCGGATTCATCTCCAAACTTGCAGAGAAGGTCCTTGGTAAGAAGAGCGCCGGCGTCAGCGACTTCTACGGAGTTGAAATCGTCCCTAAGGGAAAGGAATTCACGATGCAGATACTTGAAGGAATCGACTACATGAACGTCAATTCCAACAAGTGGACTTCGGACAAGAAGGTAAATGAAATCGTTCGCGAACTGATCAACAACTTCTGCATAGCCTACAAGGAAGCCGAGACACGCTCCAAGAGAGAGCTCGACAAGATTAAGGTGGGCGACGAACTCCCCAACGGAGTCATGCAGATGGCCAAGGTCTATATCGCAAGAAAGAGAAAAATCACCGTCGGTGACAAGATGGCAGGACGCCATGGAAACAAGGGTATAGTAGCAAAGATTGTTCGCCGGGAAGATATGCCGTTCCTCGAGGACGGAACCCCTGTCGACATTGTTCTGAACCCTCTGGGCGTGCCTTCCCGTATGAACCTCGGTCAGATTTATGAGACCGTCCTTGGCTGGGCGGGAGCAAAACTCGGACTCAAGTTCTCAACCCCTATTTTCGACGGAGCTTCCATCGATGAAATCTGCGATTATACCGACAAAGCCGGCGTTCCGAAATTCGGAAAGACTTGGCTGAGGGACGGCGGTACCGGCGACACGTTCGACCAGCCCGCTACGGTAGGTGTGATCTACATGATCAAGCTCGGCCATATGGTCGACGACAAGATGCACGCCAGATCCATCGGTCCTTACTCCCTCATCACCCAGCAGCCGCTCGGAGGAAAGGCTCAGTTCGGAGGTCAGAGATTCGGAGAAATGGAGGTCTGGGCGCTCGAAGCATTCGGCGCAGCAAACGTCCTTCAGGAAATCCTTACCGTCAAGTCAGACGATGTCGCCGGCAGGTCCAAGACTTACGAGGCCATCGTCAAGGGCGACCCGATGCCTACTCCCGGAATTCCCGAATCCCTCAACGTGCTCCTGCACGAGCTCAGGGGTCTCGGACTCAAAGTCACTTTGGATTAATTTGACATCATAAGGAATATGCCTACTTTCAACAACAAGGATATAAAAGTAAAGAGCAATTTCTCGAGGATTAGCATCTCCCTCGCATCGCCGGAGGACATTACAGCGAGATCCTGCGGAGAGGTCCTGAAGCCGGAAACGGTCAACTACAGAACCTACAAGCCGGAGCGCGACGGTCTCTTCTGCGAGAAGATCTTCGGTCCTACCAGGGATTATGAGTGCTATTGCGGCAAATACAAGAGGATCCGCTACCGCGGAATTGTCTGCGACCGCTGTGGTGTCGAAGTCACCGAGAAGAAAGTGAGAAGGGAACGTATGGGCCATATCACCCTTACTGTTCCAGTTGCGCACATCTGGTATTTCAAGAGCGCACCGAACAAGATTTCAGCCCTCCTTGGAATCCCTTCCAAGAAGCTCGAATCCGTCATCTACTATGAGAAGTACATCGTCATAAAGGAAGGCGCAGCCAACGACAAACTTGGCGAAGACATGCCCCAGATCGCAAAGTACGACCTCCTCTCAGAGGATGAGTACCAGACTATTCTGGACAGGCTTCCTGACAACTACAACCTCTCCGACGATGATCCTGCGAAGTTCATTGCTAAGATGGGCGCAGAAGGCATCTATGACCTCCTCAAGGAGATTGATGTCGACGAGCTCGGCAAGCAGCTTCGCTCTCAGATGAGGGTCGAATCCTCCCAGCAGAGGAAAAACGACATCCTCAAACGCCTCACGGTAGTAAAGTGGTTCCAGGAGTCAAAGGATGTCAATCGCCCCGAGTGGATGATAATGAAGGTCATCCCTGTTACTCCTCCTGACCTTCGCCCTCTCGTACCTCTCGATGGCGGCCGTTTTGCAACGTCCGACCTCAACGACCTGTACCGCAGGGTGATCATCAGGAACAACCGCCTCAAGAAGCTCATAGAGATCAAGGCTCCCGAAGTCATCCTTCGAAACGAGAAGAGAATGCTTCAGGAAGCCGTAGATTCCCTCTTCGACAATTCCAAGAAGTCCAGCGCGGTTAAGAGTGAGTCCAACAGGGCCCTCAAGTCCCTCTCTGATTCCCTTAAGGGAAAGCAGGGACGTTTCCGCCAGAACCTTCTCGGAAAGAGGGTCGACTACTCCGCTCGTTCGGTAATCGTCGTCGGTCCTGAACTCAACATGCATGAGTGCGGACTTCCCAAGTTCATGGCTGCAGAGCTCTACAAGCCGTTCATTATCCGCAAGCTCATTGAGCGCGGCATAGTAAAGACCGTCAAGAGTGCCAAGAAGATTGTCGACCGCCGCGAGCCTGTAATCTGGGAAATTCTCGAAAATGTAATGAAGGGTCATCCGGTGCTCCTCAACCGAGCCCCGACCCTCCACCGCCTCGGCATTCAGGCGTTCCAGCCGAGGATGATCGAAGGAAAGGCCATCCAGCTTCATCCTCTCGCCTGTACGGCATTCAACGCCGACTTCGATGGTGACCAGATGGCAGTCCACCTTCCACTTGGAAACGCCGCGATCATGGAAGCTCAGCTTCTCATGCTCGGCTCTCAAAACATTCTCAACCCCGCCAACGGAAGTCCGATTACGGTGCCTTCACAGGACATGGTCCTCGGTCTTTACTATATCACCAAGGTAAGACCTGGAGCAAAGGGAGAAGGAATGTCATTCTATGGTCCTGAAGAAGTAATCATAGCTCTCAACGAAAAGGTCATCGACCTCCACTCGAAGATCAACGTCAGGCTCGCAGTCGACAAGAAGGATGCCTCCAAGGGCTTCCACATGGTCGAAACCACCCCTGGACGAATCATCGTCAACCAGTTCGTGCCCGACGAAGTTCCGTTTGTCAACGAAGTTCTCGGAAAGAAAGCCCTCCGCAAGATCATCACGACTGTTATCAAGTCGACCGGTGTAACTCGCACGGCCCAATTCCTTGACGACATCAAGAACCTCGGTTACGACCAGGCTTTCCGCGCCGGTATCTCCTTCAACCTCGGAGATGTCATCATCCCCAAGGAAAAGGATGAACTGATCGACG
>ERZ842401.8331-NODE-8331-length-10232-cov-4.148570_pt1 | contig 10232 bp, 9 predicted proteins | sample MGYA00521270_ERZ842401 | MGnify/ENA primary metagenome ERZ842401 (study PRJEB31892, sample SAMEA3878208) | bioreactor metagenome | biome: Moose rumen | place: Sweden | collected 2011-10 | study: EMG produced TPA metagenomics assembly of the PRJEB12797 data set... | reverse complement strand
TGAAGTGATAGACAGCATTACGAACAATAACGTTCAGCATGAGTATTATCTGCCTGACGCTTTAGGCCTCATGAACTCGCGGAACATGAAGACCGGAGCATTTACCCTCCCAGAAGAAGAGATGCAGGGCGTGAACACTCAATCGGAACTCGCACACGTAACACATGTCATGCGCTGGAGAATAATTGACCGGTGGATGAGTGAGGGCGTGAGGATTCTTGATCCTGAGAGCGTGTATATCGGGGCTGATGTCGAGCTTGCACATGATGTAGTGCTCATGCCTAACGTCCAGCTCTGGGGAAATACCCGCATAGACGAAGGGAGCATTATCGGCACTGGCTCAGTCCTCACAAACGCGGTACTTGGCCGGAACGTAAAGATTACAGCTTATGCCGTTATCGAGAACAGCGAACTCAAAGACGGCGCAAAAGTCGGAGCATTCGTGTATATCCGGGACGGCTCATGCCTTGAGAGTAATGCTTATGCAGGAAAGTTTGTCGAACTCAAGAACTCACGCATAGGCACAGGCTCGAAAGTACCTCACTTATCCTACATTGGAGATGCGGAGTTAGGGCATGACGTGAACATCGGAGCAGGAAGCATAACCTGCAATTATGACGGTAAACGCAAGAACAGGACGAAAATCGGCAATAACTGTTTCGTAGGCTCTGACACAATGTTTGTAGCACCAGTAGAGATAGGCGACGGAGCTGCTACGGCTGCGGGGTCAGTGATTACGCGGAGAGTACCTGAAAATGCGTTAGGAGTAGGCAGAGCACGTCAGACGAATATAGCTGACTGGTCAATAATCAAGCACAAAACTGAAGGGGAGTAATAATCTTGTCCAGAGGAAACGGCCTCAAGTTATTCACAGGAACAGCGCACAAAGATTTTGCAGAACGTATCAGCCAAGACCTCAACGTCCCGCTTAGTGATGCGAAACATTACAGGTTTGCAGACGGAGAAATAGGAGTCTCCCTGAACGAGAGCGTAAGAGGAGCAGACGTGTTTATCATTCAGCCGACGTGTTATCCGGTGAACGAGAACATAATGCAGCTTCTGATTATGGCGGACGCTATGAGGAGGGCATCAGCTAATTACGTGAACGCAGTTATTCCGTATTTCGGGTATGCTCGTCAGGACAGGAAGGCCAAGCCCAGAGAACCGATTACGGCAAAACTGGTAGCTAATCTTCTTACGCACGGAGGCATTGACAGGGTGATTACTGCGGATCTTCATGCGGGACAGCTTCAAGGATTCTTTGACATACCTGTTGACCACTTAACCGGCATGAAATTAATGGCGGATTACTTCAGGACTATGCTATATGATGAACTCTCAAAGGGTGAAGTAGTTGTAGTGTCTCCTGATGTAGGAGGAGTAGCACGCGCTAGGAAGTTTGCGGTGATGCTGAACACAGATATAGCAATTGTGGACAAAAGGCGTTCCTATGACCTGCAGAATGTCTCTGAAGTTATGGACATAGTGGGTAACATCAAGGGCAGGACGGCTATTCTTGTTGACGACATTATTGATACTGCCGGGACTATATGCCATGCTGCTGACGGCTTGAAGGAGAGAGGGTGCGGGAGGGTATTTGCGTGTGCGACACATGCGGTACTGTCTGATCCTGCGGTGAAGAGGATCGAGGAGTCTGCGATTGAGAGGCTGATTTTCTCTGACACGATACCTATTCCTGAGGCGAAGCACTCTGCCAAGATTATGCAGTTGTCTATAGCACCGTTATTTGCGGAGGCGATAAGGCGGGTGCACAACGAAATATCGATAAGCAGTATGAGCGACTAATGATGGATTACTCCCCCGTTGATTGAGCGGGGGAATTTTTTTTGGGTGGTCAGCGTCTGCGGAAGAACATACCAGCAAGCAGAAGCACAGTTATTCCTGCACCTGCAAGCGAACATCCCCCGGCAAGAAGGGCAACGATGATTTTTGCGAGATAGACACTGAACGGAGTCCCAGCCTGCAGAAATCCCACAGCAAGCACCTGCTTTTCCAGAGTATCAATCTTCACGCCAAACAAGTTAGTGATTTCACCGTAGTTCAGAATGCCGTTAATGAGGCTGTAGAATGATGAAGCAAAGTCTGCATTCTTGAGGGCATAAAGCCTAATATCATTCACACTTTTTCCTACTAGCTCATCAGGGATATTCACTAGGAACACGTAATAGCCGTCCTCACTCACTGTCAATGTGTTGAACTTATAGGCAGCCTCGTAGCCGTCATTCTTGATGTATTCCCTCATAGTCTGTGTAGGCTCAGAAGGGGAAGAGATATTTTCCTGAGTGATGAGGTGCAGGTGAGATGCGTCTGTGCTGACGAGAGCGGCGATATTGTCCAGAACGTCGGAGCTGGTAATAACTGGAGGCTCTATGACTCCTGAGGGAAGTTCGGCCGCAGGTGTATCGTTCCCAGACTGAGTAGAGGGAGTAGAAGGTGTAGATGGTGTAGAAGAGTTACCTGTGGTGTAAGGTGATGCACCTAAAACCGTGAAATAGTCTACAGCTCCTGCCTGAAATGCTGCAACTTGAGAGACACTGCCGTTATTGAGTGCCATAATCTTGTCATGAAGCAGGATGAACAAAGTGTTAGATGCTGTGTCGTACTGTATATCATCAATGTAGCTGTAAGAACCGTCGGACTGGTAGACCTGTTCGCTTGAGCTTCCGTTCCAGTGATAGACTGTCCGGCTAATTCCAGAGGCGTAATAGCTTGTTCCGCCATAGCTTGAAGAATCTTCCTCATTGAGGGTGTAGTAGAGGCCGCCGTTTCCATCAGAGCATAGGAAGCCTATATCTCCCTCAAGGACTCTCACGGCCTCGTCGGGGTTGATGCTTTTGACTCGATAAATCCCATACTTGTTAGCGTCGTCAGTCCTATAATACGAGACTTCGCCAATGCCGGCATATAAGCTCCCACCGCTGAAGGCTGCACCTGCGAAACTGTTAGGCATAGAGAAGTTATTATGTCTGCTGGTAACATTGCCCAGGCTGCTCATCGTAACAAAGTCTACTCTGTCGTTGTAGCTCTCACTGTTCCCGGTGAAGTCCGTAACCTGATGAATGAAGGCAGCATAGATAGTTCCGTTGTAGTTGGCGGCTGCCGACAAAAAGATGGCGAAAGAGTCATCCTGAAAGTCTGAGATTCCGAAGTGCTTGTAAGTGCTGACTACGTCTAGAGTATCAGGGTTAATCTCAACCAGCGCAGCACTCTGGAAGCTGATGCCGGCTACAATAATATTGTTCCTAAACTCAGCCACATTTGATACACCAATGAGGCCTATACCGCTTGACCCCATGTTCTTCTTGACTAATGGTGAAGAGAGGTCGGCCGGGTCATAGACGCTTAAGGTGAAGGAGTTAGCGTAACTAGAAAAAGAATCATCGTAATCGTATAAGTTACCTTCCATGCTGGCGACGAGGAGGCGGGGATGACCGTTATGCGTAAAGGAAAAGATTTGCGGATCCTCAACATCTGAACCGAGACTGATGCTTTGTCCCTGAGAGAAATCCGAGCCGTTTTGAGTTATGCTGGTAAGGCCGTGAGAACCGTAATTATAGTACTCATAGACTAAATCTGCGTGAACAGTCCCGCACAACAGAATTGCCAGCAATGAGGAGAGCACTAACTTCAGCGAAGCTCTTGGGAAAAAAGCGCAACAGGTTGACTTGACTTGACTTGATAAAACTATACTGTATTATCATTTTCATGTCAAGCTCCTTTCTTCGTAATAAATTGTTATGGATGCATTAATTCTAGCACAAAAATTATCCCCCCGCATCGTTTCAGCAGGGGAATATTTCAAGAATTTATACCGTCCGGGCTTGCTGTCTTTTCGTGTACTGCACTGCAACTACAAAGCCAACCAGCACAAGACCTACAATATCGCTCACTATTCCAGGTACTAACATGCTCAAACCTCCAGCGCAGATTATTACACGCATAATAATATTCATCGGCCTGAATAAATACCCGTTCAGTGAAGCCGCTACACCAAATATCCCAAGTAATGCCGTCGCACAAATTAACGCTATCTCACACGCAATAAGTATGTCCGTCAGCATCGGCCCGGCATTCGCAACGTGAACTATAGGCTGCACATTCTCAAACAGCATCGCAGGAGTAAACGCAAATATATATGGCACTATAAATGCCCCAATCGCCAGCTTCGTCGCATTAAACGCCGTCTTCATCGGGGGAGCTTTAGCTATTGCCGACCCAGCATATGCCGCTAATGCTACAGGCGGAGTAATGTCCGCAACTATCCCGAAGTAAAACACAAAAAAGTGTGCGCATATCTTCTCTATGCCTATTGCCGGTGCCATAAGAATCGGTGCACATGTTGCCGCCATAATGCAGTAATTCGCCGTCGTCGGCACTCCCATTCCCAAAACTATGCAGCAAATCATCGTCAGCACTAACGCAATAAACGCATGTCCTCCCGAAACATTCACTACCATAGTGATTATCTCGCTCGCAAGTCCTGTCGAGGTTATGCACCCAGCTACAAGCCCCGCCATCGCACAAGCTACAGCTACAGTTATTGTCCCGCGTCCTCCTGCCTCCAGAGCATCAACAATTTTCTTGAAGGTAATCCGGTCGTCTGAGTTGAACAGTCCCACAAAGATTGATATTCCTATTGCTATTGCGGCTGAAAACTGCATTGTGTACATGTTCGTCGACACCATGAACACCAGAATCACTAACGGCAATAACAGGTATATTTTGGGCAGAAGATGTAGTATTCTCGGCAGCTCCTCTTTCGGAATACCCTTCAGGCCAAGTTTCTTTGCCTCAAGGTGAACAGCTATGTATATTCCCGCAAAGTACAGCACCGCAGGAAGAATAGCCTTCAGCGCGACTTGTGAATACGGTATCCCCATATACTCGGCCATCAGGAATGCAGCAGCTCCCATTATCGGCGGCATTATCTGTCCTCCAGTGCTCGCAGCAGCCTCAACCGCTCCAGCAAATTCCGGCTTATACCCTGTACGCTTCATCATTGGGATTGTTACGCTGCCTGTCGTTACTGTATTGCCCACGCTCGACCCTGAGACCATTCCGCACAGTGCTGAAGAGATTACGGCTACTTTTGCAGGCCCTCCAGCACTCGCTCCGGCTATGGCGTTCGCAAGGTTGATGAAGAACGTCGATATTCCCGTACGCTCCAGAAATGCCCCGAAGATGATAAACACTACTATGTACTTTGCGCAGACCTCTATAGGCGTGCTCCTGAGGCCGTCTCCTGTAGAGTAGAACAGGTCGTAAATCACCTTCCCGAACCTCACAGTAGAGAACGCATATACCATCAATGCCCCTACTACGCAGAGTATAGGAATGCCTACGCACCGGCGGCATAACTCCATAGCTGAAAGTATTGCCATTACGGCCATAGTTATCATTATGCGGTAATTCGGGTTTCTGGGACTGGTTACGCGTAAGGCCAGCTTGATTATGCTCTCTGCATTCGCCGCAAAGTAGAAAAACGGGATCACTCCGGCAAGCATTATCACTATGTCGTAAATGGGGATGTAGTTTACTCTGTGAGTTCCCTTGCGTATAGGGTAATGCATGTAGCCCAGAATCAGAATCAGGCCAAGAAATACATTCAGCCTAACTTCAGGCATTGCAGTGCTGAAAAGAGTAACGTATATGCAGTAAACAGAGAACAATGCGGACAGCCACCGGACTATTACTGCAGGAGTCCCTTCCCATATGCGGACATTGGACTCGCGGTCGTACTTCTTCATAACTGCGTCAACATTAGCCTCTATCTCCGCTATGTCTTTACTGGTCAAATCACTATCACTCATAAAACATTATCACTCCTTAAAGATTGAGCGGCCATGAACTGAATCACAGCCGCCCCCAGAATTTACGTAATTGCTTATGTGTCAGTAAGAATTTATTTGCCTGATACTTTCATTCCCTTTTCTGCATAGTACTTCACTGCGCCGGGATGATAAGGGACTGCTGCATATGACGCTGCAAACTCTAGATTCAGCTCTGCTCCCTTAGCGTGGGCTGCCGTAATCTCGTCCTTGTTCTCAAACACTCCGTACAGGAAGTTATACACATCTGCTTCAGACACGTCGTCGCGGGCTATCACTACTGCGCCTACTGCTACGGTTACCGTGTCATCATCAGTGCCGTATGTCTCCTTAGTGATTACGTTCTTGCTGTAATAGGGAGATTCTGCACGGAGCTTCAGAATATGTTCATCATCAAGCCCGACAAGATAAACTGTTTTCGTCGCAGCAAGTGAAGTTACTGCTGTTGTAGGTGCACCGGCTACTATGAACGCTGCATCAATCTTTCCGTCCTGCAATGCCTCGACACTGTCCCCGAATGACTGGTACGTCGGGTTAATGTCCTTGTCGACATCGAGGCCGTAGACTTTCAGAATGTCCACTGCGTTGAAGTACACTCCCGAACCTGCTGCTCCGATTGAGACATTTTTGCCCTTGAGGTCGGCTACTGTCTTGATGGAAGGGTCAAGCGTTACTATCTGTACCTGCTCCATGTAGAGATTGGCTACTGTGGAAAAGTCAGTGATTCTCTCGTTCTCGAACAGTCTCGTGCCTCTGAAGGCATAAGCTCCTACGTCGGACTGCGTGAAGCCGAGCTGGGCATCTCCGTCAGCCATAGCCTCAATGTTTGCCTTTGAGCCGCCGGAAGCTATCACTGTAACTTTTGTGCTGGTCTTCTCGCCTACTTTTCCGGCCAAGACTCCGCCGAAACCGTAATACGTTCCCTGTGCTCCTCCGGTCGTGAATATCAGCTTTGTTCCGCCGGGCATTGGTTCAGCAAAAGCTGCGCAGGTCACAGCTAGTGCAAGGACTACTGCCAGAGATAGTATTTTCTTCATAAAATGTTATTCCTCCCGTAATTTTAAGATTGCGAATATTTTATCATGCTCATCATGTTTTAGGACAGTTTTATATCCTCCTGCCCCGTAGTCCAGACATTTCTTCACACGGCTTATTGTTGCAGTGCTGGCTCCGGTGAGGCTGACTACTTCAGGGTACTTTTTCCCCTCATTCAGAAGACGAGCTACCTCTAACCGCTGAGACATTGACTTTATCTCGCTGATAGAGGCTACATCCTCAAGGAACGCGTAAACCTCTTCACATGTTCCCAGTTTTGCAAAAGCCGAGCAAAGATTATCAGTAAGTTCATCGCGCCAAGTATTAGGCATTCTCTGGAGCACCCGGTTTCTCAGGGATTATGTGTACGTCCCTCTGAGGATAAGGTATGTTTATGCCCTCACGCTTGAGCACTGACGCTATATGATGCCGCATATCGCTGGAGACTTTTACGCCCGATGCCTTGCGAAGCTCTATCCAGTAGTACACCTCGAACTCTAAGCCGTCATCCCCGAAATTCTTGAAGATTACGAACGGTGCAGGAGTCTTCAGGACGCTGGAATGACCGTTCACCACTTCCAGCAATAAGCGTTCTACTTCTCTGCTGTCTGCGTCATAGCTCACACTTACCTTCAGGATTTCGCGCTTCTTGAGGTCCGAGCCTGTCCAGTTCGTTACGCTGTTTTCCAGAAAATACCTGTTCGGCAGTACTACATCCAGCCCGTCCCATGTCTTGATAGTCGTTGAGCGCGAGCCTATGTCCTCTACTATGCCTGAAGTCCCGGCTACTTCTACTATGTCATTGACCTTGAAGGGACGCGAGAATATCACTATGAAGCCGCTTATGAGGTTATTGAAGATGTTCTGCATTCCGAAGCCTAAGCCGACCGCCATAGCACCGCCCATAAACGCAAAGGCTGTGAGGGGGATTTTCACGATATTAAGGGCAATCAATGCAAACGCTACCCATAATACGTAGAATGTTATGCGCTGGACGGCATTAGCGGCGGTAATACTTGCCTTGAACTGCCGGAGCATTCTGCGCTTGAACCATTTGCTGCCGAGTGAGCTTAGGAAGAAGCTCGACAGGAACACCGCTATAGCGATAACGAGTTTGCTGACGGTAACGGAATAGCCTTCACCCTGCCAAAGCTCAGTATTCAGGAAGCCCATAACGGTATCTTTGCTGAACGAGCCGACTTTTTCAGCAAGACGCATAGTACTCATATTGTCGTTAGCCTCGCTGTTGAGTCTCTGCTGGAGGAATATTGCGTTAGGGATCATGGACTCATAGCGGTTAAAGATGTCAGCGATAATTTTCTGCTGATTATCTACAGCCTGTGTCAAATTCTGCTGAACAACGCTTGAGAGGCCTTCTGTCTTGGCCTGTTCCTGTATCTGGGCTATTTCGCGCAGGGTTGTGCTCTCCATAGTTCTCACGCCTTCGAGCTGGCGGGTAAGTTCTGCGATGCGAGTCTGGGAATCCTCTCTGAGCTTCCATATTTCTTCGCCGGGAGTCTGGTCGTGAAAGAGTTTGTATCTTTCCCTCCAAACCTGCTGGGCTTCACGTATCAAAGTTATTTCGTCCTCAATCATGGAGACCATATGTTCCCAGTAATCAACCCTTGCGGAGCGTGCCATGAATGCGGATGAGGCATTAGTGAGGCTGTCCATGTCTGCGGAAGTCATAGCGGCTCTTGCCCGGATTAGTGAGGAGTTAGCGGAGGCTAAGGCTTTGCGTGCGGAGTTCATTTCTTCGGTGAGTTCTGTGATGCGGGACTGCAGTTTTTCGAGGTTAGCATCAAGGACTTCCTGAGGAAAAGATAATTTTTCCTGCATGTCGGAGAGTCTTCGCCTGAGTCTCTGAATGGCTGTAACGTTAGCGTCGAAGGCAAGTTTTTGCGTGCGGAGCTGATGGCGTGAGAGGGCGGTATTTATTCTGGCTCTCTCAAGGCTGAGCATGTGGGTGCGCGGAAGTTCGAGAGCTTCCCCTCCTTCTTGAGCTTCCTTGAGCTGCTTGCTGAGTTCGGAGGCTTCGGCCAAGTCCAGACGTAATTTGCTGAGCTTGCTTTGCAGGAAAAACACCTGAACATCGAGTCCGCGCGAGACTTTTGCTATTTCCTTGCGGAGTGAATCGCTGGTATTGATGTCTGGGGAGACGACATTGCCGAGAGTGCTGATGTCTTCGGATGCTGTGGTCTCTTGTTCTGGAGATGATCCGCTGATCAGGGCACTATAAGCGGCATAAGCTACGGATAGGTCGGAGAGTATGCGGGAATGGGTCTCTCTTTGTTCTGGAGTGTAGCCCCAGGCGGCCATATCGTCGGAGGCTTTAGCTGTGAGGTCGGCGAGTTCAGCTATACGTTGAGTAATGTCTGTGCTGTTGAGGGACATTTTTTCGAGCTGAGTTTCGATTGACGGCCTGAGCTTGGCGATGTCGGAGCTAATTTCGTTCTGAATTCTGGCAACATAATCTGTTGTGAGTTCCTGTTCTGTTTCTGCTGCGGATAACGGCACAGAAGACAACGTAAACGCCAAATAAATTGTGAGCAATAATTTCCTGTACAAATCTATTACACCTCTTAAAGCTGAAATTTGTTAATTAAGAAATTGTACAACCTTTTAGGACAAGTGAGTATCGAGCGGCACAAGTAACATCATCACTCCACACTATAACCTAAAACATAATATAACCATTAACTCTCACAGAAAGGATTTGTTCGCTCTATGAATAACAATACATTTAAATCTATAATCACTGAAGTTAAAGCAGCTAATTCCTGCTACAATTTCCTCAAATTTAACTTGGGCATCAATATCCCTCACGAAGGCTCCTCCATCTCCGCTCCCGCCTTCATTCGCCAAAACGATAAGCACCCATCCCTCGCTGTCTACCATAACCTCTGCATTGATTTCGCTACTAACGAATCTTATGACATCATTAGACTAGCTCAACTCGCCCTCGGACTATCCTTCCCGGAAGCCCTCGAATACCTCGCGGGTCGCAAAATCTTTTCCCAGCACGCTCAAGAAGTCTCCTCCTCCCTCAAAGCAGCTCAACTCGAACTCGATAACTCCATCATCAATTGGCATAATACCCTCCTCAATACTCCAGAAGCACTTAACTATTGCCTTAACCGCAAAATCTCCTTAGACTTCATTAATCAATACATGATCGGCTTCAATCACGTCACAAAACGCATAATCTTCCCTTGCGTCAAAAATAATAAATTCGTCTTCTGGGTCGGCAGAGACATCACAGGCAAGTCCTCCTACCGCTACCTCAATGCCACTCTCGATGACTCACCCATTTACCAAAGCGTACCTTGGGGGTTACAGTCCAGATCG
>ERZ842401.8330-NODE-8330-length-10232-cov-4.386754_pt1 | contig 10232 bp, 11 predicted proteins | sample MGYA00521270_ERZ842401 | MGnify/ENA primary metagenome ERZ842401 (study PRJEB31892, sample SAMEA3878208) | bioreactor metagenome | biome: Moose rumen | place: Sweden | collected 2011-10 | study: EMG produced TPA metagenomics assembly of the PRJEB12797 data set... | reverse complement strand
TAAATGAAAGGAATCAATCAAAAGAGATAACTCCCTTAAGATTGATTATACGTGAGAATATGGAAAATGAAACAATAAATGTAGGAAATCATAGTATATCAATTAATGAAAGAAAAAATATTATTATAACAGGAGTAAAAAAAATAGACAGTTTTGATGATGAAGAATTTTTACTTGAAACTAATATGGGTTATATAATTATAAAAGGTACAAATTTAGAAATTATAAAACTAGACACTTATCAAGGAAACATATCAATAAAAGGAAAAATTAATAGTTTGAATTATGTGGAAAATTTAAATAAAAAAGAAAGCAAAGAAGATTCTATTATAGGTAAGCTATTTAAATGAGTTTAAAAATACAAATTATATCTTTAATAATATCATTTTTATATGGAATTTTCTTTAATATATTACTTAAAATAAATTATAAAATTATATATAGTGATAAAAGAATTATAAAAATATTTGGAACATTCATATTTATTATTTTTAATTCATTATTGTATTTTTATATATTACTTAAAACTAATAATGGAATAATTCATTTATATCTTTTATTAATGTTATTATTAGGTTTTATATTATCTAATAAAATAAATATTAAAAAAATAATGAAAAAAGTATAGAAAATATACTTTTTTTTTATATAAAAAAGTGATAAAATGATAATAGGTGATACTAGTGAAAAAAACAAAAGTAGTCGCAACAATAGGCCCATCAAGCAAAGATAAAATTATTTTAGAAGAAATGATTTTAAATGGAATGAATGTTGCTCGTTTAAATATGAAATATTCATCTTTAGAATTCTGTAGAGAAGTTATTTATAATATAAGAGATATTGATGAAAAATTAAAAACAAATACGTCAATATTAATGGATTTAGAAGGCCCATATATTACTACAGGTAATTTTATAAATAATGAAGTTGTATTTAATCAAACTGATAAAATAAGAATATATTTAGATGAAATAATAGGCGATAATACTAAGTTTTCTGTATCATATAAAGGATTAATAAATGATGTAAAAACAAATACATTAATAAAAATAAATGATGGAAATGTTGAATTAAAAGTATTAGAAAAAGAAGAAAATAATATTTTATGTGAAGTTATAAAAGGAGGAATTGTTAAAAGTAATTCTAAAGTTAATGTCATTGAAACAAAATTAAATATTCCTTTTATTTCTAATAAAGATAGAAAAAATATAGAGTTTGCTTGTGAAGAAAAAATAGATTATTTAGGTTTGTCATTAGTTACAAGTTCTGAAGATATATTAAGTATAAATGATTTATTGATTGAATATAATAATGACTTTATTTCAATAATATCAAAAATAGAAAAAGCCGAAGCTTTTGAAGAGATAGATGATATTATAAAAGTAAGTGATGGAATAATGATAGATCGTGAAGCATTAGGTATAGAAATTCCACCTGAAAGAATTCCAAGTATAGGAAAATCTATTATCAATAAATGTCATTTACAAGGTAAATTAAGTATCATAATAACTGAAATGGAATCAACTGAAAAAGATATTAAAGCAGAAATAAGTGATATTTCTACATCTATTTCTGATGGTGTAGATGCTCTTGTATTAACAGGAGAAACAACAATTGGTAAATATCCAGTTGGTACTGTTTCAATGATAAAAAAAATACTAGAAGCATCAGAACAAAATACTAGTTATAATGAATTTATAGATAAAGCTATGCGTACTGAAATACAAGATATTACAGGCGCTATCGCATACAGCGTAGTAAATTGTGCTTGTCGTTTAAAATGCATTGCAATCTCAATTCCTACAATGAATGGGTATACTGCTAAAAAAATAAGTAGATATAGACCTAATTGTCCTATATTTGCATTAACGCCAAACCCTGAAGTGGCAAGATCATTAGGACTTAATTATGGAATATATCCTATCTTAGTAGATGATGTAAAGTCATTTGATTTAATAATGAAGTTATCAAAAAATATTATAACTAAAAAAATTAACTTTGAACAAGGAGATAAATATATAATTACAGGAGGGTATCCTTTTAAAGAAGTTAAGCATACTAATTTTATGAAAATAGAAGAATTATAAAGAAATGGGGTGAATAGTGTGAATAATGAATATTCAAGATCTATTGCTAATAAACAAAATATAGTAGAAGGATCTAATTATCGTTTTACAATTCTTTCTCAAAGGTTAATAAGAATGGAATATAGTGAGACAGGACAGTTTATTGATAAACCTAGTGAATTTGCTAGATATAGAGATAATGAAGTAGTAAAATTTGAATTACAAGAAAATGATAGATATTTACTTATTAAAACTAAATATTTTCAACTTAGTTATTTAAAAAATAAACCATTTTATGGTAGTAAAGTAAATCCTACAGCTAATTTAAAAGTAGAATTATTAAATACTACTAGAGTATGGTATTATGGACATCCTGAAGTAAAAAATTATAAAACACCAGCTAATTCAATAGATAATTCAAATAATAAATTAAATCTAAAAAAAGGACTTTATTCAATAGATGGATTTTCATCTTATGATGATTCAAAAAGTTACTTAATAAAAGAAAATAATACATATATTAATCGTACTAATAAAAATACTGATGTTTATTTATTTATGTATTTAAATGATTATATTGGAGCTTTAAATGATTATTATTATTTAACAGGATATCCACCATTAATACCTAGATATGCATTAGGAAATTGGTGGAGTAGAAGAACTAATTATAATGATTTTAGTATAAAAGAATTAGTAGATGAATTTAATGAAAAAGAAATACCATTATCAGTTTTAATTTTAGATAAAAATTGGCATATTAATAATTTTAATAATAATATTATTCCATCAGGATTTACATGGGATAATACATGTTTTAATAATCCTAAATTAATGATAGATTATCTTCATTCAAAATATTTAAAACTAGGTCTTAATATTGATCCTACATATGGAATATATCCTTATGAAAAAAATTATCAAGCTATTTGTAATACATTAAATATCCAACCAGGTAGTGTTATACCATTCAATGTTTTTGATATTAATCATCTAAATGCTTATTTTAATTATTTAATAAATCCATTAATTAATGACGGAGTAGACTTTTTTTGGATAGATACTGATGAAGTAAAACAAAAAGATACATTAAAAGCGTTAGATAATTATCATTATCAATTTGGTAAATTAAATGATAGAAGACCATTAATATTAAGTAGAAATCCTAATATAGCTGAACATAGATATCCTGTGACATATTCAGGAAAAACAATTGTAAGTTGGGATACATTAAAAATGATTCCAAAATATAATATGCTTGCGACAAATGGAGGAGCTACTTTCTTTGCTCATGATATAGGTGGTTATCATGAAGGTATGGAAGATAATGAATTATATACTAGATTTGTACAATTAGGTACATTTAGTCCAATATTAAAATTTGGAAGTGATGGTGGTAAATTCTATAAAAGAGAGCCATGGAAATGGAGCTATAAAACTTATAGAATAACAAAAAATTATTTAACAATGAGACATAAATTAATACCATATCTATATTCTGAAATCTATAAATTACATAAATATGGACAACCATTAATAATACCACTTTATTATAATCAACCAGAAGTATATGATGATCCAATATATAATAATGAATATTATTTTGGTAGTGAATTATTTATATCACCTATATTAAAATCAAAAGATTATATAATGAATAGGGTAATTCATAGATTCTATTTACCAGCAGGTATATGGTTTGATTATGTAACAGGTAAAAAATTTATTGGAGGTAAACAATATTTATCATTTTTTAAAGATGAAGATTATCCAGTATATGTAAAAGAAGGAGCTATTATACCTTTAGCTTTTAAAGATGAAATTAATGATACTTCTATACCAAAAAAATTAGAAATTCAAATTTTTCCTGGTAAAAGTAATCAATATAATTTATATGAGGATGATGGAATTACTGAAAACTATAAAAAAGGTTATTATGCGATTACATCAATTGATTATACTTATGTAAAGAATAATTATACTGTTGTTGTAAGACCGCTTGAAGGAAAAACTGAAGTATTACCAGAAAAAAGAAATTACAAATTTAATTTTAGAAATACTAAATTTGCGAATGACGTAATGGTATATGTTAATAGTATGCAAGTACCATTTAATAAACGAACTAAAAAACAAAACTTTATCGTAGAAGTAAATGATGTACCAACAAATGCTCAATTAACAGTAATTTGTAAAGGTTCTGATATTGAAATATCTGCTGAAAGAATATTTATGGATGATATTGAATCAATTATTTCTGATTTACAAATTGATACTATAATGAAAGAAAAAATAGATAAAATATTAAGCTCAAATGATTCTATAAAACAAAAAAGAATAGATATTAGAAAATTAGAAAATAAAGGATTAGATAGAAAATTCATTAAACTATTCTTAAAACTAATTGAATATCTAGATATGTTTAAAGTAAGTTCTAAATAGAACTTACTTTCTTTACATAATCTAAAACTTATGATAAAATTTAATTGGTGAAATTATGGAAGAATTAATGACTAGTTTTATAGTATTTATAGTGATTTATTTAGCTTATGTTATATTTGTAATAAATAGAAAAGAAAAACTAAATAAATTCAAAAAAAGTATGGTAGTAAAATATATAGTAAGTAAATATAAATTAGATTTAAAAACTATTAATATAAAAGTATTAGCGCATATGACATCTTTAACTACTGCTTTTATAGTCGCAATTACTTATTTTATAATTAGTTTTATAGACAATTATTTTATGAAAATACTATTATGTTTTATAATTATTTTACCATTTCAATATATTATGTATATGTTAATAGGAAAAATGTATCAAAAAAATCATAAAAAAATATGATTTTTTGTCGTTTTAATAGATTTTTAATTTATATAAATTTATGTTATAATGGAGTTGGTGTTATTATGAGACTAAAATGTGTTAAAGGAGCAAGTTCTATAATAGAAAAATCTCCTTATTTAATTATTAATCCAAAACAATATCAAGGAAAATATCAAAAATTATTTAATAATTCAAATCCTATTTATATAGAAGTAGGAATGGGTAAAGGAAAATTTATAATAGAAAATGCTAAAAGATATCCTAATATTAATTTTATAGGTATTGAAAAATATGATAGTGTTATAGTAAGAGCTATTCAAAAATTAGAAGATATAGAACTACCTAATTTAAAATTAATAAGAATGGATGCTAATTTAATAGATGAAGTATTTTTAAAAGAAATAGATTTAATATATTTAAATTTTTCTGATCCATGGCCAAAGGCTAGACATTATAAAAGAAGATTAAGTAGTCATGAATTTTTAAATAAATATGATTCTATTTTTAAAGATAAAAAACATATTATTATGAAAACTGATAATAGAAAATTATTTGAATTTTCATTAATGTCATTTACATCATATGGATATGGCATTAATAATATATCACTTGATTTATATAAAGATGATATAAAAGAGAATATATCTACTGAATATGAAGAACGATTTAATAGTAAGGGATTTCCAATTTATATGGTAGATGTAGATAAGTAGTTTACATAATTATACATTTAAAAAATAAAAAAATAAAAAATGTCTTTTTTCTATAAAAAAGATTTGATATAATCTTAGTAAGAGTGGTGATTTATGAAAAAAATAACTATTCTACTTTTAACTCTAATTCTTATTACTGGTTGTACAGCAGTAAGAATAGATACTAAAAGTATTGATAACATCTTAAGTGTAGTATTATCAAAAAATAATACTTTATATAACCGAGTTGGAAAAGGATATAAATATTATGTTCCAAGAGGAGTTACTTATATAGATACAAGTGATTTAAATGATAAGTTATATTCTAATGGAAACTATTATTATTTATATATCGATGCAGTTAGTTATTACTACAAGAAAACAGTTGAATATGAAGAAAATCCTAACGCATATTATTCTAAAAAAATAGAAGGACAAGGTTATTTAGAGATTAATCAGATAAATAATAAATATCATATTGAATTTGTATATAATTACGCAAAAATAGAAGCAATTGTATCAAAACGTGATATTGAAAAAGTTGTATTAGATTCATCATATATTCTATCAACTGTTAAATTTAATGATAATATTATAGCGCTTATGTTAAAAGATGATTATTTTACAAACAAAGAAGAAAAATATGAAAAATTTATACCTAAAACAAAAATAGATAAAAATATTTTAGAGGTAGAAAAATAGAGGTGAAATTATGGGATTACTTGATAAAATGAAAAATTTATTTACAGAAGAAGTAGATGAACCAGTTGAAAAGAAAAAAACAACTAAAAAACCAAAAGAAGAAATAAAAAAAGAAATATTCAAAGAAGAAAGAACTGTTGAAATAGCTCCTGCTAGAAAAGAAACAGTTGAATATTTTGAACATGAAGAAAAAGCAAAAGAAGAAAAAACTGAAGTAAAAGAAGAAAAACATTCTTTACCTATTTTTTCTGATGATGATTTTTTAGATTTACCTAAAAGAGAAGAAAAAACAAAAATTACACCAAAGCAAGTATTAAAAAGTATATATCCTGATAAAAAGGAGAATACTAATAAAGAAGAAAAGAAATCTTTTAAACCATCACCAATTATATCACCAGTATATGGTATTTTAGATAAGAATTATAAAAAAGATGAAATATCTGCTAAAGTAGTAACAAATCCATATAAAAGTGATAAAGTAACTGTAGATGATATTAGAAATAAAGCATTTGGTACTTTAGAGGATGAATTAGAAAGTAATTTGTTAGATAATCACGATAATATAGAACCTAAAGAAGATTTAGGAATCGATATATTTGATGAATTACAAAAAGAAGAAAAAAATAATATTACTGAAGAATTAGAAAAACAAAAACAACAAATAGAAGAAATAAATGAAATTATAAAGACAAATGTTAATCCTGAAGATAAAAAAGTTACTTCAAGAAAAATAGATAATATATTAGAAGAGTTAGATGAAATTGAAGAATTAATTCCGAATAAAGATAAAAAAGAAGAAAAAAACGATGATTTAGAAGAAGGCGATTTATTTAATTTAATAGATTCAATGTATGAAAAGAGGGATGAATAGTGGATACTGATGTTTTCTTTCACACAGTAATATATATATTATGTAGTATATCTTTAATTGTATTAATATTCTTAGGAGTAAAATTAATACTTACATTAAATAAAGTAGATAAATTAATTGAAGATATAAATGAAAAGAGTAGAAAAATAGATGGTGCATTTAACATGGTTGATAAAGTTACTGATGCTGTATCATCTGTTAGTGATAAAATGATTGGTGTTATTTTTAACACAATTACAGGTCTTACTAAAAGAAAAAAGAAAAAAGAGAGGGATGAAGAAGATGAGTAAGAAAAAAGGATTAGGAAAATTAATGGCAGGAGTTGCTTTAGGAGCTGGATTAGGAGTATTATTTGCCCCTAAATCAGGAAGTGAAACTAGAAAAGAATTAAAAGATAAAATGGCTGATTTACTTGATAAAGCTAAAAATGTAGATGCTAAAGAAGTAAAAGAAAATATTGAAAGTAAAATAGAAGAAATAAAAGCAGAATTAAAAGATTTAGATAAAGAAAAAGTAAAAAAAATAGCTAAATCAAAAGCAAAAGATATCCAAGCGAAAGCAGAAGAATTAGTTGAGTATGCTAAAGAAAAAGGAACTCCAGTATTAGAAAGTGCTGCTGATTCTGTAAGAGAAAAAGCTATTGAAGTAACTAAAGAAGTATTAAAGAAATTAGAATCAAAATAATTTCTTTTTTTTATAAAAAATTAAACTAATTATTCACAAACATTTGACTTTTGTGAATAATTAGTTTAAAATTATCTTAGGTGATATTATGCTATATTTTCATAAAGAATTAAAAGAAAAACTTAAATCCGATTATCAAATACAAAAAGCTGTTTCAAAAGGATATTATTATAAAATTGAGAGTGGATTATATTCTGATAAAGAATTTATAAATCCATTAGAAATAATTTGTAAAAAGTATCCTAATGCAATTTTTACATCAGATAGCGCATATTATTATTATGATTTAACTGATGTTATACCAAATTATTATTATTTATCAACAAAAAGATCTGATAGTCGAATTAGTGATAATAATATTAAACAATTATTTGTACCTAATGATTTATTTGAATTTGGAAAAACACAAATTAGTATTGAAAATGTAATAATTAACATTTATGATGAAGAAAGAATGTTAGTCGAGCTAATTAGAAAAAAAAATATAATTCCATTTGACTATTATAAGGAAATAATTACAAATTATAGAAAAAAAGCAGATAAACTTGATATATATAAAATTCAAGAATACATTTCTTATTATAAAAATGAAATGACTTTATATGATACATTAATGCGTGAGGTTTTTTAATGAATATTGAGCAACTGAGAATAAAATATATTAATAGTGGTTATACATTAGCAAATGCTTCAGCAAAAATATGTCAAGATATAATATTAAACAAAATATCTAAAAGCGAAATGAAAAAGAATGTAACAATTAAAGGCGGTGTTGTAATGTATGGTTTATCGAATGATAAAAGACGTGCAACTCGTGATTTAGATTTAGATTTTATAAAATATTCGCTTGCAGATGATACAATAAAAATGTTTGTTGAAAAATTAAATCTAATAGATGATGATATTAAAATTTTAATTGATGGAAAAATTGAAGAATTACATCATCAAGATTATAAGGGTAAGAGAGTCTATATAACTTTGAAAGATAAAAATAATTTTTCAATTTCTACAAAACTTGATATAGGAGTACATAAAAACTTTAATATCAAACAAGAACAGTATTGTTTTGAGTTAGAAGCAATAAATGAAAGTGCTATGCTTACGATTAATTCAAAAGAACAAATAATTAGTGAAAAATTAAAATCACTATTAAGATTTGGTATTAGAACAACTAGGTTTAAAGATATATTTGATATATATTATTTAATAAATAATACTGATATAAATAAAAATGAATTATTAAGTATTATAAATTTATTAATTATTGATGATACAACAATGAGAGAAAAAAACATCAATGATGTTATAAAAAATTTAGAATCAATTTTGAATAACAATGTATTTAAACAAAATTTATCAGATGCAAAAAATAATTGGCTTGAATTATCTATTGATAACGTAATTAATAATGTGATCACTTATTTCAAATCTTTTGATACTGTTCAAGTTTAAGATTATATTGTTAAATTTATTATAATATATTTTAATGATAATGATTAAATAACTATTAAAGGAAATTAGAATCAAAATAATTTCTTTTTTTTAACTCTACGATTAGTTTGTTGACTATAATAATAAAAAGTGTCATACTAATTTTGAAAGGTAGGAAATTATGAATACAGAAAAAATAGGTAATTTTATAAAACAAAAAAGACAAGAAAAGAAGTTGACACAAAAAGATATTGCTACTAAATTAAATATAACTGATAGAGCTATTTCTAAGTGGGAGAGAGGTTTAGGATGCCCAGATGTTTCGTTGTTAGAAGACCTATCTAATATACTTGAAGTATCAATATTAGAATTATTAAATGGAGAAGAATTACAAGAAGAAATAAAAAACAAACATTTAATTAATTCAATTAATTATTCAAAAGAAAATTTTAAATTAAAAATAAGAAATAATCTAAATGTTATTATTACTTTTATAATTATAATAGTATTATCATTATTAATTATTTTAAATATAAGTAATTATTATAAATTAAATAAAAAATATGAATTTAGTAATATAGAGATTGGAAAAGATGTATATGATGCAACAGGCAAATATTTGCTTTGCATGGATGGCGATGGAAATGATTTATTCTATCTGATGCTTCAGGGCGAGGGCGCTTCACAGTTTAAGGATGGCGAGCCTTACTTCTCAGAGAATGAGACATTGGTTGATATCTTTAACGTACTCGTTACATTGGCTCAGGACAACGTACTCTACCTTGCAAACGACTGGAGCGATTACACAGATCAGGCTATCCAGGGTGACATGGTTGCAGGTGTATACAATGGTAACTGGATTATCCCAACAATCGAGCAGGTTGCAGACAACGCTGGTAAGTGGGAAATCACAACAGCTCCTACACTTACAGGTAAGGAAGGATATGCTTCAAACGGTGGTT
>ERZ842401.8329-NODE-8329-length-10234-cov-3.963061_pt1 | contig 10234 bp, 15 predicted proteins | sample MGYA00521270_ERZ842401 | MGnify/ENA primary metagenome ERZ842401 (study PRJEB31892, sample SAMEA3878208) | bioreactor metagenome | biome: Moose rumen | place: Sweden | collected 2011-10 | study: EMG produced TPA metagenomics assembly of the PRJEB12797 data set... | reverse complement strand
CATATTAGCGTTACTGTTTGGTAATTATCAATGTGTGGATTGACCAATAAGAGCATTAAGCAGTTGTGTATATTACACCACTGTTTTACAGCCTGCAGAGACCGGGAAATCTGGAAAAGAGCACATGAAACAAGAGCGCATGAAACAAGAACACATTAAACCGTTATGAAATCATCGAGGCAAACGATCAGTTATCGTAATGCGAAAGTATTCTGCAAGAGCCGAGAAAACATCCTGCGTTACCTCGTCGAATCCCCTGCAGTCGGCGAGAGCATACAATATACTTTGAAAATATTGTGTCGTTGTTCTTATTTCTTCAATATTCTTATTATTCTTATTATTCTTATTATCCATACCTGATGTCCTTTCTTGTGCTAATGTTGTTGTTGCTCTCGAACGTTCAAGGACAGGCGTTAGTATATGCAGGACACTGAGGTTTGTAAAGAATAGGGCACTATAGGTTTTCCCTATTGTAGGAAATAACCAATAGCCGATTTATCCTAAAACAACAAGATAGGATAATTACAAAAGCCTAATCGGAGCAATGTCAGCGCAGGAGGGAATCAGAACTAAAGGTATTAGCTACACGGCGGAAACAAGGATAAAAGAATCGGTATTTGATAAGTATTTGATAAGTCGATTGAAAAGAGTGGCTGTAAATGTTAAAAAACATAAACAAAATATAAACAAATATAAACAAAGAATTAAATCTTTATAAAATACGGGACGATTGGATTTGTATAATTTGCATAAAAGCTGACGATTGTCACGAAATCCGCCATAAAACCGGGCGTTGAAGTCGGGCGTGAAGTCAACCTGCTGTTTACGAAAAAAGCATGGTTGTATTTTACCCTGGGGAGACACCTTAATCTGCATCCGATGCTTTTATATACACAATCTCAGTCGGGTTATTTATTCTTGGTACCCACGTGGTGTTGGTGAGTCCTGCAGAAACAACCATTCTGCCGTACACGCCCTTTGTGTATGTGGGCAGGATTCCCTGCCCCGGAGCGAACAGACCGTGGTGAAAAAGCCTTATCTGCCCACCGTGGGCGTGACCGCTCAGCAGCAGATCCACTGTTGGTATGAGATCGAAGTATTCCGGGTGGTGGGAGATCAGCAATCTGTAGCCGGACACCCGTGTAAAACGTTCAAGCCATGAGATGGACGGGGAGGGCTTTCCTGCGCCTCTCACAGCCTTTCTGGCGGGCTTTTGAAAGTCCGATGGGAGTCCATATATTCTGTATTCCAGCACGTGAGCGGAGGTCAGGCCTCCGATGGAAACCGTCTCCCCGCCTACGGAGCATTCCACATATTCATTGTCAAGGACAACAACTCCCAGATCCTTGATCCGCTGTATATCGGACTGTCTAAGGAACCACTCGTGGTTGCCAAGGCTCATATACGTCGGGGCGATGGATGCACAGTAGGCAAGCAGCGCAGCTACGTTCGCTTGTGTGTCCAGCGGAGATTTATCGTCCCCTCCCGGCCGTCCATAGACCATATCCCCGGCGATGGCGATGAGATTTATGTCGTGCCTGCGCAGAGATGATATAATCGGCTCCGGGTTACCGTTGTGGAAATCCGCAAGGAGGGCAATCCTTGGAGCGTTTTTGATGTTATAATGTGTCTCGACCACAAGGCGGTCCTCCTGATTCGTAGGGTTTTCTTATCTTATCCCATCAACAGTACCGTTGTATTTCTTACATTGCAAGTGAAATAATCTTATATCGGGTTGTCGGGATCGCTGGGCACTTTGGAGTGGGCGTACTCATCAGCTTTATCGGGGTCCTTGCAGGATTGAAATAAGCGAACAAGGTAGTTTCCTATCGATACGAAAAGTAGAAGCGCCACTATTAAAAAGCCCGGTCCCGTTATAAAGAAATTGTATATCGGACCGATACCGTTCATGTGCCAGAGGAGCTTTCCGAAGTATCCGCTTTTAAGTGTGGCTTTCGGATCATCGACGGGGTTGTTAATCCCTCTGGTGAAGATGACCCTGTCGCTGTTTTCATCAGCCTCATTGACCTTTATGATCTGATGGAGGATATATTTGTCGGAGTTATATTCTGCGCCTTCATCTTTGTAAGAGCCATCCTGGCTGTCCCGTCCGGGGGTGATTGTGACTTTTTCTGTTGAGAAGAACACCGGGCTATCTGAGGGAACATCTGAAGAAGCATCTGAAGAATCATTCGTGGAACCATCTGAAAGATCATCCGTGGACTCATCTGAAGGATCATTCGAGGAGGCGTCCGTATCAATGATTATTGGCGTCAGATTGAGTATGGTGGGAACAGAGTTAGTCCTCTCATGGTAGACGACAATATCGCCTTCCTTAAGATCTTCGAATGGGGCGGCAGTATCATCGGCAATAAGCAGCAATGCGCCTTCTTTAATTAGAGGGTACATGGAATTGCCATGAAAATTGCTCGTAAAGAAGATTCCTTTTTTGTTCAGGAAATCTACGTTTATTATGACAATAATGGAGCAGATCATAGTGAGTGCTAAAGTAATCGGCATCGCCTTTATAAGCACATCAGAGATTTTTCTTATTATGGCGTTTTTAGGTTTCATGGTTTTCATATCCGGACTCCCGTTGTTTCTTCAAATGTAAACCTTCTCTTGATAGTTTGGATTCTTTGGCTATTCTTTGGCGGCGGTTTTGTTGCATTTGGCTGGTTTTGCAATGCAGGCACCTTATTCCCCGAACAGGCTCTGCGAGATCACTTCATCAATGGAGACCATATCTGAGTTACCGGCATTGCAGGATACGTTGAAGTCAAGCTCCGCATCATCCATCTTGGAGAAAGCGTAATTTGTGAAGAGGTTGCACCGGATGGCATCGCACAGCGGAGGAGTGAAAGACCCTGGTTCAAGGATGCTGGTATAAGCGTAGATGCGCTTCAGCTCTCCATTGATCACGGACATGTCTTTTAGTTCCCAGCCGCTGTCTGGCTCTATGATGAATGCCGGGATAACGGATTCGGCGGATTCAGTGGTGCTTATGCTGTTCGTAACATCCACTAAACCTGTGGAGGGCTGCCAATCATCATTCATCTCCACAGTGCCTGCATCGTAGCAATGACAGGTGAAGGCGATGACCGCATACACGGATGCATCCCCGGTGTTGGTGATGTATGGGGCGTAGTCGATCACTTCTCCAGGAAGGATTGAGATACCGCCTGTGTTGGAGTTTACAAGCTCAATCTTTGGCTCTGCGATATGCAGCGGTTTTTGGATCAGGCGGCTGATTCCGTTGCTTATCACAATTCCAAGAGTAATGGCAATGATGACGCCTATCAGACCCAGTATGAAAGCTATCAGCTTTTTTCCAAGAAATAACAAAGCATTTTTCATAAGAATTCCTTCTCAAACTTCCAGAGTGCGATTATTTACCCTCGGTTCGCCGACCTTGACGCCGCGCCGGGGGTATTTTTTTGCGCATTTTTAAGGCGAACAAGCGTTCTGCTTCTGTTCTGCATCTGAAGCCTGACCTGTGCCTGGTATCACGGTTTTCTCCGTGGCTGATTCCGGGGTATCGTGATTCGCCGCGCCTCTTTCGACCACAGTCATCACGGTCTGCGGTATCGGTGCCTTCGATTTCAGGCAGCGCAGAGCGAAGTCGCGGGCATCCTGCAGGGCTTCATCGGCAGTGCTTTCATTCAGTTTTAATGCTGTGATTAAATCCATTGTGTCTCCGGACATTTTCTCTTACTCCTTAAATTTTGCTCCTGCCATAGCATTTTCAAATTCGGCCTCGTCCACATGCAGGTCAACCCTGCGCTGCGGCTTCATCGTGCCGGGATCCGGCTGGTCAGCCATTACTGTCACGCAATCATATGGATCAAGCAGTAGTACTGCACAGACAGCCAGGCCGATGCGCATGGAACATCCAGACATGTGCCTTTCCCCGGTTTCAAGCCTCTGATACTGTTTAAGCTGTATTCCTGCCCGGTCAGCCACCTGCTGCTGCGTAAGTCCCAGCTGTTCCCTTCTGGAGCGCAGCACCTGATGGTCTTCCTGTCCGATAATAAATCTGCCATCGAGGCTGCGGATGAGTTCGTATTCTACAAATTGATATTTCCCCATGGAATCCTCCTTTAAGTCCAAACGGTCTTAAAAATACTTATTGGTATTATAGCAGACGTTTTCCTGTAGTCAATATAGTTGTTTCAAAAAAAATTCAAAAATTTTTTACCATATATTGTAAAAAGAGGATATGGCATACTCTACATATTGTGCTATGTCACCCTCGCCAACGGTTTTATGCGGTTTTCGGGGCTATTGACATAACCGGGAGGAAGGATTATCATATGTTACGCATGGTGGCGTAAGTGTCTCCAAATGGCGTTATATCTGATAAGACGCATGAAATAATATTGAAGCGCCACGAGTACCAAAATACCATATATGGAAAAGGAACGCAGTTACAATGAAATATGAAAACATGAGGTTCGGACAGTTCATCAAGGCCAAGAGGCAGGAGGACAGCCGGGAGATCACACTGAAAGAGATGTCATCTGAACTGGGAATATCGCTTTCCATGTTAAGCGATATCGAGCAGATGAGGCGCAGGCCGTTTGACAGTGAGAAGATCGAGGTGTTCTGCGAATATCTCCACCTCACGGATGATGAGAAGGCCCTGATGTACGACCTTGCGGCGAGGGAGAGCCAGAAGGTGCCCTCGGACATTGAGGATACCATGATGTATTCAAATGTGGGAACTATGGCAAGACGGGCCATTAGGATGACAAATGCCGGGATCGCTGATGAAGAGGACTGGAAGTCGTTTATCAGGAAACTGGAGAGCAAGAAAGGGAGGTAGCGATGGTTGAGTTTCACTGTAGGCGGAAGCAGAAGGATGGCACGCCCATCATAAAAGATGTAGAGATCGAGGACTACGCGGAGCGCATCCTGTCAGATTACAACCCGAGATATGTGGAGGAGCCGTGGAGGCTGGATGCGCTGAAGTTTCTGGAGTTTTATCTGGGTGCGATCGTTGACTTTATGGACATATACTGCGATGAGGATGAGCAGATAGCGGGAGCGACGGTCTTCAATGACGAGAGCATAAGGGTTTTTGACAGGGAGAACCTCTGCACAAAGATGGTTCCCGTGAGCAGGGACACGATCCTCATAGACAACAGCACTATGGAGGATGGAAAAGAGGAGTTCGCAAGGTTTACGGAGCTTCATGAGGGAGGCCATTTCTGTATGCATCAGGGCGTGTTCAGGAATACCGAGGGGCAGATGGACATCTTTGATTTCATCCCGCAGCAGTCGGGAAGGAATGTGGTCTGCTGTCGCCGGAGCGAGCTTGACGGAAGCAGGAGGACACAGCTTAGAACATCAGAGGACTGGAGGGAGCATCAGGCCAACACATTCGCGGCTGCCATAGCCATGCCGAGGAGAACCTTTGACAGGATAGCGGAGGATACGATCATCAAGATGGGATGCCCGGAGGGAGTGTACCTTTTGCCCACGCTTCATGAAACGGATTATGACGAGTGCTTTGATTCCCTGGCGGCATACCTTGGCAGGATGTTCAAGGTATCGAAGTCGGCAGCCAAGGTACAGCTGAGGAAGCACAAACTGGTGGTCATGTCGTGGGAAGCGATGCAGATGAGGGCGTTTGTGTAGCAGGAAGATGAGGAAGAAGGGGCATAAGAGGCATAAGAGGCAGAAGCTCTGAGCAATATGAAAAATACATATGCCCGTTACCGTCCGGGATGTCGGCGGCGGTGGCGGGTCTTTTTTTATCCCTCGTTACGCAAAATGGCGTAAATGCAAAGGACAAAGAAAGCACTTTTTTATCCATTGCCTGGCTATTGCCACTCATTGCCGGACGGGATATGATACCGTGCTTTGAAAATACATAAGGAATGTCACATGTTCCGCCTGCGGTCTGTGGCACGTTAAATACTCAAATCTAAAAGGAAAGGAGGTGTAAGCCGTGGCAGATGAGGACAGACAGGAGTTCGTGCTCAGAATGGGTGAGAAAATCGCAGGGTTCCGTAGAGCGAAGGGGATGACGCAGGAGCAGCTGGCCGAGATGGTGGGCGGAAACTGCACGAACAAGAAGGTCTCCTCGTGGGAGACAGCCGCCCACGAGATCAGCGCATTCGATCTTTACCGCATTACCAGCGTGCTGGGGATATCGCCGGACATGCTCATGGATGTGAAGCCGGAAGCCGCGGCTTACAATCCCGAGTATGGGATGCTCAGTGCGGAATCAAAGAAAAGCGTGGATGCCGTAATCCGCAGATTTGCGGAAGTTGAGATGGCAGGTTAGCATCGGAGCTTGAAGAAAGGCTTCGGTGCTATTTTTTTGCTTTCACGGAATCTGGAACTGCCTGCAGTCTATCTCTCCGAGGAAGTCGCTGTCCACGTCAAAGGACACGCCGGGGTTTATGGGCAGGAGCTTGTAGTATGACAGTATGCGGCACTTGAAGGACAGGATCTCCCCGGGCACGCACAGTGAACTGGCGGCTTTCTCCAGGGGATATTCCCGGAGCGTTTCGATGGTGGTCTTGTCATCAAGGAGGTAATCGGACAGCAGGAAGTTGGCCTCGTTCTCCATCCTCATGCGGCTATCCCTTGAATTTGAATAGGAAAAGTAGCAGTCCTGAAAAGTGCATACAGTACTGCTGAGATGACCGAGCCTGTAGTGCATGATCTCGTGCAGGATGACGATTTCCCGCAGTGGTCCGGGCAGGTTGGAGTTTACGACGATCGCATAGCACCTGTTGTTCCTCTGTATGAAGCCCTTTATGCATCCGTCCTCCGTCCCAAAGTCAAAGTCGATGCAGGCTATGTCATAATAACGGCAGATATCGTTCGCATCCGCTCCGTCAAAAAGGCGGCGTAGTTCCTCCGCATATCTGCGTAATCTTTCCATATGTATCATTTGTGTCCATCCGTATTTTTAACGATGATGGAAGACAGTACCTTGCGTGGAAGATAGATGTTATTGAAACGGCCAAGAAAGAGAGAATGGAAAAACTCGAAAGAGGACTGGTCAAAAGATACTACTCTGAACACTGGACTTACAAGAGAATCAGAGAGAGATACATGAAAAAGAAGATCCACAACCATGATATCAGCAAGGCATGTAAGAACATAATCACGGCATTGGCTGATGAAGTTGCTTTACGCGAGTATGAAGGCATAGATATGGTTGACAGGCTGTTTAAGGAAGTGGAGGCGCATGGAGATGGTGGCTGAAAAAAGAACCGTAGGGTATTACGTTCGGCTCTACCTGAAATCAAAAAGCGGAATGAACTGGGTTGAGGGAAACAGGAAAAAACTTCTGGACATCGGCGAGAGCTTATTTGGATCCTTTGATATCGATGAGCCAACGGCGAGGGATCGCTTGAATGGCACGCATATGTCCGAAGGGGATAAAATAATTCTCATAAACTATGTCAAGGCGGCACAGGTTGTGGATATTATCGAGACTGCCGTTAGTGAACGGATGACGGCACAGGCGGAATTATCAGCGGACTTGTTCCTTAATGGGATGAAGAACAAGGATGTTGCTGATAAGTACGGACTATCCACGGACTGGATTGCAAAGGTAAAACGAAAGGGATACGAAGCCATCCAGGACGAAATAAACTGCCGTAAGGGAGCGGGGATAAGTCTGTCAAGCGATATTGCATAGGACTACATATTTTGCCTTGGATTACTACATATTTTGTACTCTGACGCTACATATTTTCACCCAAAACAGTACCAAAATAATGTGCTATTCTTATAATCGCCAGAGATGGTCAAGAGAGCCTGTGAAAACCCACAAGGCTTTCGATGTTCCATCCTGACCCATCATGTGTACTCCTCTTAACGATGAGGGCTTGCCGCTTGGCAGGCTCTCTTTTTGTTTCCGGGAGGAACGCAGCCGAATAGTACAGGGTAATTATTCGACGCCAAGCGCTGTGCGATGGTCACCGGTACGGACGAGGGTCAGCAACAGCTCTTTTTTGTTTACGCGGTAGACGAGAACCCAGTCGCCTTCAAGGTGGCATTCACGAAAACCATTCAGGTTCCCGTTGAGGCCATGATCGCGGTACTTCGAATCCAATGCTTCCTGCTTCTGGAGGGCTGTGATGACGGATTTGAGAAGGCTCATGTCCTTACCCTGTTTGACCAGCCGCTTGTAGTCCTTTTTGAATTTTGAGGTCTGGACAATCTTAAGCACCGGCGGCCTCCTCGCTGGCGATTTCAGCGTCATTGTCGGCAAAAAGCTCGTCAACGGAAGAGTAGCGTTTTGCTTCCACAAGGCCTGCTTCGATATCGAGAGCCTCCTGCATGGCTTCAAGTGTATCACGGTCGTAGTTGTCCATGCGTAGGTCAAAGGGTATGCCACCTACATTCAGGGACTTTTCAAAGAAGATGTTAACAGCCTCTGCCAGAGAGATGCCAAGTCCACCATAGAGCAGTTCCAGTGAGGACTTCTTCTGTGGCTCGATTCTCATGCTGAAGTTGGCTGTTTTAGTTGCTTTTGATTGGGTATCTGCAGTAGTTGTAGCCATAATGGTCACCATCCTTTCTTGGACAGTAGTTTACCACGAATGTCTGACTTTTGCAATACATCGTTAGACAATTTATAAAAAATTTAAATTCAAGCGACAAGATGAGGTCAAGATAAAAGGGCATGAAAAGACCAAATCGAAAGAGAATAATGCCGGCAGGATAAGAGAGGGGGAAGGCAGGTGCCGAGAAGGAATAACCGCAGGAAAGCGGAATACCACAAGAAAACATACATCAGGAAACGGGACTGGAGAGCCTTTGATGCCATCGAGTCCATGAGGGTCAAGGAGACGCCGACGTTCAAGACGCGCCAGGGGAGAATTTCGATCACGGCTGTCCCCCATCGAGGCGAGGTCTGGTTTACGGACTTCGGGGAGTTCGACAATTCCTCCGTCCAGAGGGGCAAGCGACCAGCGGTCATCGTATCCATCGATGTGTCCAACGAAAAGTCGGGAACCGTTACGGTGATCCCGCTGACCTCAAAGATCAAGAAGACCTGGTATATTCGGGTCTGGGCGATTGACCCTACGGGATATCCAGATGAGCTTGAAGATACAAAAATAAGAATTGTCGAAACCGTAAAGTGTCTCAAATGTGGAAATCGGATGATTGCCGAGGAGGCGGGTGCAGACGAGTATAAGTACTCTTGTAGATGCGGGACAACATATAATCCGGCTTTACCTGAAAAGAGAAGATGGAATTTTGATAAATGCGAGTGCGACAGATGAGAGGAGGACAACATGAAGATTATTACATGCGAACAGGTTTCAAACGGGCATCCTGATAAAATAGCCGATCAGATTGCGGATGCGATTGTCACTGACTGTCTACAGCATGACAAGAACAGCCGTGTGGCGATTGAAGTCCTGATCAAGGACGAGCATATCATCATTGCCGGGGAGCTGACATCAACCCACAGCCCAGATTACAGAGCACTGGTTGATAGCGTGTTCGAGCGTATCGGTTTGGACAAGATTGGGTATGATGTAAGTATCAATGAGATCGGGATACTTGTGAAGGAGCAGAGCCCTGATATAGCACTCGGTGTCGATAAAGGAGGTGCCGGGGATCAGGGCATGATGATGGGCTATGCCACAAATGAAACGCCGGAGCTCCTTCCGATCCCTTTCGTGGTAAGCACAAAGTTCCTGGAAATCCTGCGTGACCATCCGAGTCATATGTTCCGTGCCGATGCAAAGGCGCAGGTCAGCTTCGATTACGACTCAGGACGCATTACCACGTTCTTATGCTCCGTGCAGCACAGCCCGGATGTGGAGCCGGCGGATTTCCGTCATATCATCCAGTCGATGATGGTTCTGGCGGCAAGCGAGTACGGATTAAATACAGACTTCGAGATCCTGGTCAATCCCACAGGTCGCTTTGTGAATGGTGGGAGCTTCGCTGATTGCGGTGTGACAGGACGCAAGCTTGCCTGTGATACCTACGGAGGTGTCGGGCATATTGGCGGCGGAGCCATGTGTGTTGATGGTGATACCGAGTTTCTTACACCATCAGGATGGAAGCCAATCAGGGAATACTGTGGTGATTTGGTAGGGCAGTGGGATGACGGAAAGTTAAGTTTTGTGATGCCAGATGCTTATATCAAATCGCCTGCGGAAGGGCTGATGCATATCAGGTCATCTGAAGTCATCGATATGGTTCTTTCCCAAAATCACGATGTGGTGCTTGAGACCAGTAAAGGAGG
>ERZ842401.8328-NODE-8328-length-10234-cov-4.174673_pt1 | contig 10234 bp, 8 predicted proteins | sample MGYA00521270_ERZ842401 | MGnify/ENA primary metagenome ERZ842401 (study PRJEB31892, sample SAMEA3878208) | bioreactor metagenome | biome: Moose rumen | place: Sweden | collected 2011-10 | study: EMG produced TPA metagenomics assembly of the PRJEB12797 data set... | reverse complement strand
CGCTCAATGATGTAACGACGGATACCCCCTCTTTCTCGGAGGGGTCGTTACTACAACTGAAAGGAGGCACAAACTTTGTCGGAATACATACTTGAGCTTAACAACATCACTAAGATTTTCCCGGGCGTTAAGGCTCTCGATAACGTTCACTTCAACCTCAAGGCAGGAGAGATTCACGCTCTGGCAGGTGAGAACGGTGCAGGAAAATCTACATTCATTAAGGTAATTACTGGTGCACATCAGCCCGACGGAGGCGAAATCATCCTTAACGGTGAACGCGTCGTAATGTCTGACCCTATCGTCGCTCAGGAACGAGGAATCGCCGCAATCTACCAGCATGCCGCCAGCTATCCTGACTTGAGCGTCGCAGAAAACATCTTCGCAGGACATGAGTTCAAGATCGGCCCGTTCATCGACTGGGGAAAAATGAACCGTGAGGCCAAGAAACTGCTTGATGCCGTTGATGCAGACTTCAGCCCTACAGCGTCGGTCGGCTCGCTCTCGGTCGCACAACAGCAGCTCGTCGAAATCGCAAAGGCTCTCTCCATGAACGCAAAGATTCTCATCATGGACGAACCTACTGCGGCATTGTCCCAGCGTGAGGCCGAAGCTCTCTACAAGATTGCGTTACGTCTGCGGGATCAGGGCACGGGAATTATCCTCATCTCTCACCGTTTCGAGGACATGTACGGTCTCGCTGAAAGAGTTACTGTCTTCCGTGATGCCCAGTATATCGGCACATGGAATCTTCATGAGGTCGAGCAGTCATTCCTGATTCACCAGATGGTCGGAAGAGACATTAACCAGCTATACCCCAAGAAAGAGACTGAGACAGGAGACGAGCTTTTACGTATCGAGAATCTCAGCAGGACAGGATTCTTCAGGGACGTGAACATTAACGTGAAGGCAGGAGAAATTGTCGGACTCACCGGACTCGTCGGAGCTGGACGCACTGAAGTTATGGAGGCAGTTTTCGGAGTTCATCAGCCCGATTCAGGAAAAATATACTTCATGGGTGAAGAGATACATTCCCACACTCCGACCCAGATGATGGCTAAAGGTCTCGGCTATCTCCCTGAAGACAGGCAGAAGGACGGCTTGTTATTGCAGTGGTCGATCAATCACAACATCTCTTTACCTGTCATGGCCAAAGAGTGCCAGAACGGAATCTTTATCAGCAAGAGCAAAGAGTACCAGCTCTCTGACGGCATGAAGGATTTGCTCGCAATAAAAGCTCCCGACACTGACACACTCACTGGCGCATTATCAGGAGGCAATCAGCAGAAGGTAGTTGTAGCAAAACAGTTAGCCGCTAATCCGAAGATGATTATTCTCGATGAGCCTACAAAAGGTGTTGACGTTGGCAGTAAGGCAGCAATCTACGAGATAATGTCTGACTTGGCCTCGCAGGGATTGGGAATACTGATGATAAGCTCCGAGCTTCCTGAAGTTATCAACATGTCCGACAGAATTTACGTCATGAGTGAGGGCAAAGTTACGGCAGAGTTTACCGACACCAAGAATCTGACTCAGGAAATCATTCTTAATGCCGCAATGCCCCAGAGCAAAGCAGCTTCATAACAGAAGGAGGGAAGAATCATGAATAAGGGCAAATCGTTTTACTCGTTCCTGATCGAGCACAGAGAGCTTCCCCTTCTTGCAGTCTTAGCGTTATTGCTGGCGGTCGTCAACGTCAGAGTCCCCGGCTATCTCGCCAACTCTTGGCTAAACGTCCTCAAGAACGGCTCAATAAATATGGTCATGTGCTGCGGAATGCTTTGCGTGCTTCTTGTCGGCTCAATCGACATCTCTACTACTGCGGTACTTGCTTTTGCTGGAGCAGTTGCCGGTAAGTTAATGGGACTCGGCGTGATCCAGAACACACTTTTAATGTTCGTGCTGGGAATTGCCATCGGAGCAGCTATAGGCGCAATTAACGGCGTGCTCATGAGTTACGGACGGGTTATAGCTTTAATAGTTACGTTAGGCACGAGCTACATAGTCAGGGCATTAATCCCCATGAACTGGCTGTTAGGCATGAACAAGGTCAACCCTACACAGCTCACTCAAGCCTTCAAGGACAGCCTCATAAATCACTCGTTCTTAGGGCTACCGTTCTTAGTGTGGCTTGCGATTCTGGTAGTAATTGCTACGGCGTTATTCCTGAACTACACACGAACAGGCCGTAATCTCTATGCAGTCGGCTCAAACGCTGAGGCAGCACAGATGCGAGGAGTTCACCTCAACAAGATTCGAGTACTTGCTCACACTATATGCGGAGCTACAGCAGGACTCGCAGGCATAATGTGGCTGGCATTCTATGCGGCAATCGAGAAAGGCTCTGCTACCGGCGACGAGATGTTCACGATAGCGGCATGTGTTCTCGGAGGAGTGAGCGTTACAGGAGGCTACGGGAAGATTTCCGGAGTCGTGATTGGCGCATTGATGGTAGCGTTCATCGACAGCGCGATTCCTCAGATGCAGATCGGCAACTCAATGATTACGGAGTTCATCAAGGGGATATTGCTTCTGTTCGCGATATTGCTGAATGTGATATTGCAGAGGATTTCGGCCAAGCAGGATTTAGCGAGGAGGAACATATAGTCATGAAGAGTATCAAGAAATTTTTCACGAGCTGGGAATTTTTCCTAATAATCCTTCTTGCTGTGGTGTGTGCAGTATTCAGCTATGTTGACTCCGCGAGGGTAGCCGCAGGTATTTCACGCCGTCATGTATTCTACTTTGCTAACGTAGTACGGAGCATGAGGCCGTATTTCCTGTACAGCTTTATGACACTGGGAATGATGCTAATTCTCGCAATGGGAGATATTGATATTTCCGTCGGCGCTATAGGCACATTGAGTGTCGTAACACTTGGCGTAACGTATAACAACTTGGCCATTCTCGGAGGCATGAACGGCCCGACAGCATTAACGCTTTCACTCTTGGCCTGTCTTCTTGTTGGGGCAGTATGTGGAGCACTAAACGGATTCTTGTGCACTCGCTTCAAGGAATTATTCTCAATGATAATCACCCTTGCTACACAGCTATTCTTCAGGGGCTTCAGTTACCTCATCATTGGCGGAGAAACCTTGACGTTCAGAGATCCTACATTCCGTTCACTGTCCTCACTGAACAAGTTACTTGACATAGGAGGAGTGAAAGTCCCTGTGTCATTGCCGGTATTCTTAGTGTTCGCAATAATATTCTTTGTGTGGCTTCACATGACAGGCAACGGCAGAAAGATTTTCGCAATAGGCACTAACCGTTCAGCGACGTACTATTCAGGAGTGCAGACGGACAAGATAAAGTTCTGGTGCTTCGTGATAGCTGGCCTTATGAGCGCAGTAACAGGAATATTCTTTGTCGGGAACTCGTCCTCAAGCGTTAAGGCTGACATCATGGACGGGTATCACATGTACGCAATTGCGGCGGCAGTTCTCGGCGGCTTCTCTACTGACGGAGGCAAGGGAAGCGTAATCGGTGCAGCAATCTCGCTCGTGATATTCGGCGTGGTGAAGTTCGGACTAGGTACACTGTTCGGATTTGCGGACAGCGCAGTGAACTTGTCGGTAGGAGTGATTCTGATTCTGAGCGTGTTACTCCCGAACCTGATCGAGGACTTCCAGAACGCCAGGCGAGTAGCGAGACGCAGGGCAGAAACGGCAGCAGCTAGGAGCTAATGTTCACAGCAGGTATTTTGTTCAATTTTCAGCATAAACGGCCTTGTGTATAATCAGCAGATATTTGATAGTTAGAGGTGAAAAACATTGAGTAATCTATTTTCTCTGAAGGGTAAGGTTGCCATCGTAACAGGTGCGTCATCGGGCTTAGGTGTCCAGTTCGCGAGGGCATTAGCTCGTGAGGGAGCGGATCTTGCTATTTGTGCGCGCAGGCTTGAGAAACTCCAGCAGGTCAAGACGATTTGCGAGGCTGAAGGTGTCAAGTGCCTTCCTGTTAAGCTCGACGTTACGGACAACGACCAGATCAAAGCTGCTGTCAAGGCCGTTCTTGATGAGTACGGAACGATTGATATTTTGGTCAACAATGCTGGAATAGGACTGTTTGAGCCTGCCGAGAGTGAGAGCGACTCAACGTGGGAGACCATGATGAAGATGAACCTGAGCAGTTATTTCTACATGTCCCGCGAGGTTGCGCAGACAATGATCAAGAATCACTACGGCAAGATAATTAACATAGGCTCGATACATTCCACCGTAGCAATGACAGGAATGCCTCTCAATGCCTACGCTACGACAAAGGGAGGAGTCCTTATGCTCACGAAGGCTCTTGCTGTTGAATGGGCTAAACACGGAATCACTGTCAACGCTATCGGCCCGGCATACTTTGCCAGCGAGATGACAGAAAACGTAGTCGGAGATAGTGCTTTCCAGAAAGTTGTGGAGGCTTATTGTCCGATGGGAAGGGTAGGAGCTGAAGGGGAACTTGACGGAGCAGTAGTATATTTTGCCTCTGATGCTTCACGGTACACGACCGGGCAGCTTCTTTCTGTTGATGGAGGCTGGACGGCTATATAGTTCAAGAATTTTAACAGGGGGTATATTCATGAAGAAGTTAGCAGCATTAGTGTTAGTAACAGTATGTGTATTCGCAGGGTGTGCATTTGGTGCGGACAAGCCCGGCGCAGGAATCACGATCGGAGTAGTGTATAAGCAGTCCGGCAACCCATACTTTCAGGCAGGAGTAGCAGGTTTCCAGAAGGCCGCAGAAGAACTCGGCTTCACGTTCATGCATGACGGCCCAGACGACGGCAGCTCCGACGGACAGATCCGCATCATCGAGAACTACATAGCTCAGGGAGTCGACGTTCTGTGTGTGAGCGCAAACGATCCGGCTTCACTCGTAGACGTGTGCAATGAAGCTCGCGAGGCAGGAATCAAAGTCGTAACGTGGGACGCTCCAGTAGACCCCGAAGGCAGAGACTTAGACGTTGAACCGGCAAGCGCAAAGGTTATCGCTCTGACGCAGCTTGACTCAATGGTGAAGTCCGTCGGCGGAAAAGGCCAGATCGCTATTCTCTCAGCAATGGCCACAGCTCCGAACCAGAATTTATGGATTTCCTTCATGACCGAAGCCCTCAAGAGCGGAGAAGAGAAGTACAAGGATATCGAGTTCGTGGGAGTAGTTTACGGTGATGATGAGTACACGAAGTCCTTCAACGAGACGCAGGCACTCCTTGAGCAGTATCCTAACCTCAAGGGCATAATTGTCCCGACAACTGTAGGTGCTCCTGCAGTGAGCAAATGCATCATGGACGCAAAGAGAAACGTGAAGGTTACGGGTCTTACGCTTGCTTCCGACATGAAGGAGTTCATCAACAAGGGAATAGCTGACGAGACGTTCTTATGGAATCCTACGGAGCTTGGGTATGCGGCATCATTTGCGGCTGTAGCGTTTGTGAAAGGCGAGATTACTGGAAAGGCTGGCGAGAGCTATAACGCTGGGGAACTCGGAACGCTTACGATTGAGAAGGCGGCTGACGGCGGAACGATCAGCTTCCTGAACAAGCTAAACGTGTTCAATAACGAGACAGTGGACGCGTGGATCAATATCCTGTAGACTTAGACGAGAAAAGAGAAAGCCCCGTGCACAAACACACGGGGTTTATTTATTTCCCTTTTTTTTTAGGGACGTTTACGCTCTGTGAACAGCCCGAACCCGAAGATAGAATCGCATTCACAGCACAGCATAAGATTCTTTCTCGCATTAGCTATCATCTCAGCTCGTATAGCCTCGTAACGTTCAGAGTTCCATACTTCAGAAATACTCTGCGTGTTCAGATTACCGAGAGTGTATTTGCCCAGCGGGTCATTACAGCAAAGGCTAATTTCTCCTGTAGGCCGGATTATTAGCTGACGAAATGGCTGGGAACAAAGTACATTCATTGCTCGTCTGTCATTACTGCCTTGTTTGTTGGGAGCTTGGCCTCCGCGTGAAGTGAGCACCTCATTCTGAAGGCGGAAGCTGAAATTTACTCTCTCGCTCAATTCTTCATCATGCTGAAGGTAATCATATATGCGCTTGAGTTCGGGAGTATTGATTTCCTTTTTGTCGTTGTAATTATCGATTATCAGCGTGTCTAGATACGGCATTATCTCCATGAATTTATCTAGAGTGAGAAGTATACCGTTAGTGTAAAGCCAGAATATCGCGCGGGGGAGTTTTTCGTTAGCGTATCTGTGAAAGTCTATTATGCGCTCATCAAGGAATGGTTCGTTGTTTGAGTAAAGTCCTATCCTATTCGTGTAGTTCATGCCTGCAAGATCGTCTATTATCTTCCTGAAAAGCTCTTCACTCATCTTTGCGTAAGGCCTCTGCGGCTGATTCACATTCACCGGGCAGAAAGGGCACGTTCCATTACAGCGGTTGACAGTCTCTATCTCTACAGCCTTAATATCATACCCCCCCCCCATGCGTGATCTTGCGTAATGCCTGTTCCTGAGATTGTGATAAACGTAACGCATTACATCAGGGCACACTCTCCTAACAGCTTTCTTCAGCATATGCAGCATATGTAAAACCGTTACAGAAGACTTATAAAAAGTTGGCCGCTTTCCTGCATCATTCCTCGTTCTTAGCGTCCGTCCTCGCCTAAGCTATTAACGTTTAATATAACGCTCCAGAGGATTTGCTTCCCAAATAACGTACCGGCAGAAATAGCTTTACTCTTGGGCATCGCATTAGAAGCTACGGGAGTTCTACTCAGCAAGTACATTAACGGGAAAGTGAGGAAAGTACTTGAAGTCTTTGTAACCGGCTTACCTCCTTTCTTAATTCGTGAAATTACAGTGACTTATAACTTTTCGTCAGCTGTTGCTTTGTCTCCTGTGGAAAATTTCAGCTATTGTAACATAGTCATAATTATTCCTGCTAACTCTTCAGGGCTTCCCGTCTCTCTGAACATACAGGAATTAGCAGAGAGCTTCACAAATTCCTGCGCATTCTTCTCTTGGTGATTGTCCATCGCTCCAGGCCAGGGAATCGTTATCGCAGCCATTCCCCACTTCAACGCCTCCGCTAACGTAGACCCTCCCGCACGGCACACAAGCACATCACTCACAGAGTAAAACGCATTCATGTCCCACTGAGACGGAATAAAGTGCATGTTCCCAACATCCTCCCTCACTTTCGACGACAGAAACACAAATTCATACCCTCCGCATAGTCCCGCAGTCTCCTTCAAGAGTTCACTTAACGGCCCGCTCCCTAGTGAGCCTCCGGCTACTCCTACAATCTTAGAATCTGCAGGAATATTCACACCAAGAATCCGAAGTGCCTCGTATCGTGCTATCCTCACAGGTTCTCGCACAGGTATTCCAACGTACTCAAACTCTCTCACGCCTTCACATACAGGCCAGCCAGTTATTATTTTTGCTCCCATTCTTGAGGCTAAACGTGCTACTCTACCTGCTACTGTGTTCTGCTCATGAAGAGTTACAGGTATTCCCTTCAGCTTGGCTATGATTAACGGCGCAAAAGAAATATACCCTCCGAATAAATATATTTCGTCAGGCATGAAAGTCTTTACGAAACGTGAGGCCATAATGAGAGACCTGAAAACATCCGCTATACGGCCAAGTACCTTTACGGGAGATCTCGTGCCCATAGGAGACCCAGCAAGAGGAAGGCACACAGGCTCTATCCCTGAAGAGCTGTAGATTGTCCGCTCAAGCTCACGAGATCCGCACATCCATTCCACAACATCACCCTTCTCCTGTAAATCCCTGCCGAAAACTATCGCCGGGAAAATATGCCCTCCTGTTCCTCCGGAAGCTATCAGTATCCTGCGTGTCATTGCTTCTTCTTCACCTTCTTCACTGTCTCAAATTTACTCTCCATCTTTATGCGCAAAAGTATTCCCACTTTCGCCCACATGAATATCATCGCGCTGCCTCCTGCACTGATAAACGGCATCGGTATTCCAGTCAAAGGCATCAGCTTCGTTACTCCTGCTACGTTTACGAACATTGGGAATATCACTGACGCAGTAAGGCCGAGAGCTAAACATTTCGTGAATGGAGTCTTTGCGTCCCTGTAGATGTAATACGCCCGCCATGTCCATAACGCGTAAAGAGCAATAAGCGTCATAGTCCCGATTAGTCCGAACTCCTCGCCGATTGCCGGGAAAATATAATCCGATTCTGCCTCAGGCAAATATCGCTCCTCCTGAAGCCCCCGGCCTATGCCTACACCTGTTACGCTGCCGTTCGCAAAAGCTACCAGGCCCTGTATTATCTGGAAACCTGCATTGCTCGGATCAGACCACGGATCAAGAAATGCCGTGAGCCTCCTCATCCTGTAGGGAGCAATCCATATCAGCACAGCTACAGCCGCAGCACCTAGAACTATTCCCCATAACGGATATTTCCAGCCCCTGCGCTCAATGTGCATCACGAAACATATTGCAGCAATAATTATCGTACTGCCTAAATTCGGCTGAAGCAGGAGAATACCAGCATTTATCAGCGCAATCATCATTGTAGGCGTGATAAACGTGTGAATATCCGTCCTGTTCTTCATGACTTCATCATCAGTGAGACGCTTGGCCATCAATAACGGCACAGCAAGCAGCATTAATTCTACAGGCTGAAATCTGAAGCCGGGCAGGTTCAGCCACCTTCTTGCTCCGTTGACTTCTACACCTATTCCGGGAATCAGCGTCAGTACAAGAAAAATTATAGTTATTACGAAGAGCCTGAAACTGTATTTCCTGAGAGTAGATGTAGGCAGGCCGAGAAGCATAATCATCAGCGTCAAGCCCAGTCCGATAAACTGGAACTGCTTTAACGGTGCTCCGTAGGGATTGCCCCCTGCCATGCTGTTACGGAGTGAGAGTGAGGAGATCATGATTAACCCACACCCGCTCAGTATCAGAGGGATTATGACCTCAATGGAGATTAACGCGCTGAGAATTTCCATTACGAACGCATTTCACTAACCAGACGGCAGAAGTGTTCACCCCGTGCCTTGTAGCTTGGGTACATGTCCCAGCTCGTACATGCAGGAGAGAGCAGCACTACCATTCCGGGACTTGAGAGCCTGCGTGAGAGACTCACTGCCTCGTCCATAGTAGACACCCTGTGAATGTTCTCATAGCCGACAGCCTCAAGAGCAGCCTGAATTTTTCCTGCCTCTTCTCCCAACAGCACCGCAGAATCACACTCTCTCTTCACCGCCTCAGCCAGAGGAGCATAATCCTCGCCTTTGCCCTGACCGCCGAGAATGATTACTTTCCTGCCGGGTATGCTCGTCATTGCCGTAATAGTCGCTGCTACGTTCGTGCCCTTGCTGTCGTCAATGTACTGCACGCCGTCTACTGTGCCTGCGTGTTCGCACCGGTGATGAAGAGGACGGAAGCCCTCAAGCAGAGATTTCACATCTCCAGTAACTCCCAGAAGATGAGCTGCGCAGAGACTCATTGCGACATTTTCGAGGTTGTGAGTGCCGATTAATGTTGTGTCTGAGTAGTTGAAGAGGGTGATAGTTTCGCCGTTAAGAGTGAGGGCAGCTTTGTCCGTGTCCATGAAGATACGGCCTGTCGTGTCGTGTGAGGGAGATGATGTCCAGCTCAGGGTGATAATTTTTCCTGAAGGGTTAAGAGTGTCAAAATCTCTGTCCTGAATGATGCCCCAGCCTTCGGGGTCTCTGAGGGAAATAACGCGTGATTTTGCCTCAACATATGCTTCATAGCTTCCGTGCCAGTCTATGTGGTCGGGAGCAAGATTAGTGATTATTGCGACTTTCGCTCGTAAGTTCTTCGTTGCGCGGGCTAACTGAAAGCTGCTCAGTTCCAGCACTACAGCATCAAAATCTTCCTGCGTGAACTTGGCCGAAGATGTCCCGAGATTGCCTCCTGTCCCTGCCTTGAGGCCGGCGTTATTGAGGATGTGCCCGATGAGTGAAGTTACTGTGCTCTTGCCGTTGCTGCCGGTTACGCAGACGAGATTACGAGTCCGGATGTGGGGGAGTACGTAGTCGAGTTCGCCGGTGAGAGTGAAGCCTCGTGCCTGAGCTTCCCTGAGAATCTCTGACTGCGGAGGAATGCCCGAACTTATGAGTATCTCGCGGGTGTCCTCAAAGACTTGCTGGGAATGGCCTTCTTCGTAAGCTATGTTGTTCTGAGTGAAGAGTGCTTTGACGTTTTCGGGAATAGTTTTCTGTTCTGATACGAAGACTTTTTCGCCTAGAGAGTGAGCTAGAAAGGCCAAGCCCT
>ERZ842401.8327-NODE-8327-length-10234-cov-4.672070_pt1 | contig 10234 bp, 11 predicted proteins | sample MGYA00521270_ERZ842401 | MGnify/ENA primary metagenome ERZ842401 (study PRJEB31892, sample SAMEA3878208) | bioreactor metagenome | biome: Moose rumen | place: Sweden | collected 2011-10 | study: EMG produced TPA metagenomics assembly of the PRJEB12797 data set... | reverse complement strand
GCGCATCCCCTGCGATGCACCCTTTCCTGTTCCCCGCCCCGTCACAGCGGCACTTTTTTTTCAACCTGTGAGGGGCTTTGTTGGATTAAATACATATCGGTTGTTTATTGATGTCAGCAATATGGCTGACGGTTGTTTTTGTAATTCATTATGGTTTTCTTACTGCAGTGCAGGTATATATTCCAGTGTAGTTGTCATAGTTCACTGTAACATCGTATCCTTTAGCAGTCATATTATCTGCCCAGTCATAGGCATCGGGTTTGCTGGTGGTAGTGTAGGTGACAATCTCTTTTGTCAAGGATGTTGCAGTAACTCGGCTTGGGATTGTAACGGTGTGGCCTTCTTCTGCCAGTGCCAGCATACGATAGAGGAACTCAGACCAATCCTTGTCGCTATTGATTAGGGCTTGGAACGTTTTTCCATCCACAGTATAGTTGACAATGTTAGCAGTTGTTTCCTGTCCGACAGGAATTGGCGACAGGTCTTCTTCTTTTTGACAGCTTGCGGCAACCATGCACAAAGCCATGAAAATTGCCAATGTTTTAATTTGTCTCTTCATTTTTTTTAATATTTAATTTGTTGGTAAGTATCATTTGATCCAATAAGTACCGTGAAGCATAGACAGAGTTGGTAATATTTGCTGTATGGAATACGGTTACTCTCTTTCCTGCTCGTTCGCAGGCTATAACATCATCGTTCCAAAGATTTGTATCTGGCATCTGATTGTATTTTCCAGGAATCGCCCTCTGCATTGAGATGGAATTGCCATATATTGCATTAAATATATCTCTTTCGTCAGGCGGAAGATCCTCCGCTTCGATAATATTGAAATCTTCTTTCAGCTGTTTCCACCCAGCCGAGTCGGTGGCTTCGAGCAGAGTGACATCAACGGCGATGATGTCGTTGACTTGAAAGTCTTTTATATAAGAGACGTCAATTCCCTCGACATTTTCGTAGCGGGTGTATATCTCGCTGACCTCGCGCGAGGGGAAGAGATACTTCCACTGTATGACGAGGAAAAAAGCAAGAGCCTCGGCCACGGCGATGATGGCTATGACCAGCCAGAAGCGTTTTTTGTTGAACGTTTTCTCGCTGAGCCGACCGGAGGAAAGATTGCTTTCATCCCGAGGTGCAGAAAACGAGGGTTTCGAAGAATCAAACGTACGTTTCATAGCTGCTCAATTAGAATTTTGACTGTGTCGCAAATCGCGGTGTCGGTCCGGTCGGTAGTGGTGGTGACTTTGGCAAAGTCGCGCGTGACGGCAAACGCCTTGTCGGCATTCATGGCGATGAGAAGGAAGAGGCAAGCTGCTATGGAGTAGGACGGCAGGCGGAGGGAGAAGAACTCTGACCGTCTGTAGTCGCTGCCAGAAGAGGTACCATAACTGCCACGCAGGACAAAGCGCAGCCATGGCCGGCGGCGACGGGAGAGCCGGCTCAGTCGGTCGGCATAGCGGGCCATACGGTAGGGACGGTGGCGGAGGCGGAGCGTCCGCCGCATAAGCCAAAGGCTACTGGCGGCACGCAAAGCTACCACAGCATCGACGACAGCAAGGATGAGGACTGCGACATTGAGGGGTGTAGAACCCGCCGGAGCGGTGTGCCACAGGAGGCTTGCCGCCAAGGCGAGAACGAAGAGGCAGAAAACAAGCAGATAGCTGTCGGACTGGCGGCGGAGCTGGAACTGCGGAAGTCGGTCGCTTTCAACCACCGAATGGATTTGCTCAGGGGAGAACGGCGGTATCCGCGAGGCGACGTCATCCATTAGCCTTTGTGCAGAACGCAGCCGGTTGATGTCGCCGTCCGTGACGGGACGGTCGTGTCCTCTCTCCTCTTGCTGGACAATACTCAACGACTCTTTTTCTTTCTTCATTGATAATCGGTGTTTTACCCCCCCCCGCAAGCAATATAGTAAAGAGGCAAGAAAGAGGCTGGTTGATAATTATTTGTGGATTAACATTTTCATTTTGTTTAATAGTCGTGACATTCGTTTACGTGCGGTGCTTTCGGTGATTCCCTCGGTGCGTGCGATGGTGCTGTAGGAGTCGTCGCTCAGGTAGTGGTCCAGCAGATTGCGTTCGCTGTGGTTGAGTTGTGCCGTGAGTTCGTCAAACTGGTTCCAGTTGTCGCGGGATGGGTCGTCGGTGATATGCTCCAGGCGGTATAGGTCGCAGACGGTTTGAAACTCCTGGTGATTGGGGTTACATTGGTAGTCTACTACTGCGTGGTAAGAGATTTGGTATATCCAGGTTGACTCGGCGCTGTCGCCACGGAAACGGTCGAGGCCGTAACGTCTGAACTCCGCCCATATCGCCAGGGCGCACTCCTGTCGCAGTTCATCGAAATAGAATGCATTGCCCCCACAGTACCTAAGACAGATACTGTTTATGGTATGGCTGTTGCGGTTCAGCAGGTCGCCGAATTCCATCTCTTGTTGCTGCATGGGCATCAGGGGGGGGGCTTCAATCTATTTCATATTCATGCATTTATAACGGCTTACGGCATTAATATTGTATTTCTCCATTCTTTTTGTGCGATTATTTTTGATTTGTTTTCGTTTTGTTCTTTTGCCATATTAGACGTAAATATTTTTGAATTGTGTGACAAAGGATGAAAATTTAAGAATATTTAACAATTGATGGATGGCTGTTGGATATGGGTATGAGGTTGACTGTTCATGAGTTGGGGATTATTAGTTAGTGATATGGTGTTTGCGTGGGGGCATTTTAGTGTTGTGCGTTTGCCAAGTCGCGTCTGGAATCTATCTGGAATCTATCTCTGAGATAAAGTGTAAAAATTAATTTGTCAGAATGGAAAAAGTGCGTATCTTTGCACCGACAGTTTCCACCACGCTTCCCACTTGAATAGCGAACCAGGGTGGAACTTTTGTTTTTTTAGAATATGAAGTACAACAAGAAACCAATAAGCATCGCTGATCAGATTGCACAGCTGAAAAACAGGGGTCTGATTATCGAGGACGAAAACAATGCCGAAAAGGTATTGTCTATCATCAGTTATTTCCGTTTAGTTAATTATCTGCGTCCTATGGAGGAAGACAAAGTGACGCATAAATTCAAACCTGGCAAGAAATTCAGTAATGCATTAGATCTGTATTATTTTGACAAGGCCTTGCGTGGTATATTGTTTTCAGCGATACAAACGGTGGAGATTGCATTGCGGACGAGCGTCATCCAGCACTTTTCTATGAAATACGGGCCGTTCTGGTTTATGAAGTCCGAACTATTCAAGGATGGCGAGATGCACAAGGCTTGCTTGAAAACCATAAAGATAGAGCTAAAACGCACCAAAGAGGATTTTATCAAAGAGCATTTCGCAAAATATGACAGACCCAGCATGCCCCCGTCGTGGAAAACGCTGGAAGTGGTTTCGTTCGGTACACTCGGCAAACTCTATAGCAACTTTGCCGACACCTCAATAAAAAAGACAGTTGCAAGAAGTTTCAACGTGCCTAACCATGAAGTCCTTGACGGTTGGATAGCGGCATTGGCAGCACTTCGCAACTGCTGTGCCCACCATGCAAGAACATGGAACAGAAAATATCCCATGAAGCCACAGTTGCCACCCACTAAAAAAATGAGGGCTAATTGGGTGGATGTAACGGCGGTCGACTCGAGCCGATTGTATGCGTTGCTGTGCTGCCTGCTGTATTGGGTGAACAACATACAACCAGACAATACGCTAAAGACAGACATCTTGCAACTGATGGAAAAACACCCAAATGTTGACCCATCGGCGATGGGGTTCCCTATGGGGTGGGAGAAAGAGTCGTTATGGAAATAGTCGAAAACATGTTGGCTTAAAGTCAGGACTATTATATCTCTACATCAACAACTTGGCATTTCAGGGTGATACTTCTCCTTTTTTATCGGACACCAATTATTTTTGATTTGTTTTCGTTTTGTTCTTTTGCCATATTAGACGTAAAAATTTTTGAATTGTGTGACAAAGGGGTGAAATTTTTTTGAAGATTTTTTGGAAATGACTGGATTACAGCATGATGAAGTTGGTGTTTTTTTTTATTGTCATACACGTGCAATCAGAGGATTGTTACATTCAACGGTCACAAACAAAATGATGCGGTTGTCCATTATGCCGAAAAAGCCTTATCTTTGCATCCGCTTTTGAGTGAAAAAGCAGCGCCGTCGGTGGTGCGACTGCCGGTAGGCTTCGTGCCGGCATGCGCACCGACATCCAATAAAAGCCGTGATGACAATGAATGACTTTGCAGCCATAGACTTCGAGACAGCCAACGGACAACGCAGCAGCGTGTGCAGCGTAGGCGTGGTCACTGTGCGTGGCGGCAGGTTGGCCGACAGCTTCTACAGCCTCATCCGACCGGAGCCTAACTACTACGCCTGGTTCTGCCAGCGCGTGCACGGCCTTTGCCACGGCGACACCGATTACGCCGAGGCTTTCCCCACCGTATGGCACAGGATAGAGCCACTCATCGAGGGGCTGCCGCTGGTGGCTCACAACGCAATGTTCGACGAGGGCTGCCTGAAAGCCGTTTTCCGTGTCTATCGGATGGACTATCCCGACTACGAGTTCCACGACACCCTTTGTGTCTCACGCCGTCGGTTCCCCGATCTGGAGAACCATCAACTGCACACCGTGGCGGCGCAGTGCGGCTACTGCCTGGAAAACCACCACCACGCCCTTGCCGACGCAGAGGCCTGTGCCTGGATAGCAAGGGAAATCCTGTGAATCTTGTTCCCGTAGAGGATGAACCCGAACAGAAAAGGTTAGCTCATTTTTTCAGCACAGTCAGCACCACGGCGGCGAGTATGAACGCTATACCGAAAACCAGGCGCAGGCCGAAGGGCTCGCCGAAAACCAGGATGCCTATCGCCACGGCGGTGAGCGGCTCAAGAGCGCCGATAATGGCAGTGGCAGTGCTTCCGATGTATTTGGCCGAATAGACCATGAGGCTCAACGCCATTATTGCCGGGACAACCGCCAGCCAGCCCACAAAAAACCAGGCTCTGCCGCTCGGCGGCAGCACGAGCGTCTGGCCCGACACAAGGGTGTAGACCAACATACCCAGCGCGCAGTAGAAGACCACATAAAAATTTATCTTGAAGCTCGACATCCGCAGGTCGCTTCGGTCCACCACCACAATGTAGAGGGCGTAGGTGAGAGCCGAGACAAGCACCAGCACCACGCCCCACACGGGGAGTGTGCCGCCGCCATCGGACCAGTAGAGCGTGGCCACGCCAGCCAGCGAAAGCAGCAACGCGGCCACGGTTTGCCACGTTATGCGCTCCTTGAACACCGTAGCCATGATCACTGCGGTCATGACTGGATAGGTGAAAAGGATGGTCGAGGCCACGCCGGCAGCCATCAGGTTGAAACTCTCGTACAGGGAGAGCGACGAGAAAGTGAAAAGCACCCCCAGGATGGTCAGCGTCAGGAATTCCTTGCGGCTAACCCTCACGTTTTCGCGGCGTATGGCCATGACTGCGGCTATGATGACCCAAGCCATGCCAAAGCGATAGAAAAGCACCGAATTGGTAGCCATCCCCTCGGCGTAGAGGTTGAGCGCGCCAAGTGGGTTGGTGCCGTAGCATACAGCGGCCAGTATGCCGCACACACTGCCGATGAATTTCTTGCTTCTGTCCATTAACTTGCTTACCGTGGCTGCACATAGAGACACGCCGACCTGCCCGACTGCATTTTTCCGGGCCGATGTCGGACGCCGCAGTACCGGCGGCAGTCACCAGGATGGGTTGTCTGGCTGGGCTATTCAGCGTCGGCCTCTTCGGTCGCGCCGGACGTGGCGTCGGCCTCGGCGGCATAGTCATCGAGGTCGAATTCGTCGAGCATATCGTCGCTGATTTCGTCAGGGTCAGGCATTGCGGGAGCCCATCCTTTCGAACCCTTCACCAGCTTGCAGACATCGTCTTCCACCTCGCCTGTGCCATAGGTCACCTGCACATGCACGACAGCGCTTTTGCCATCGTCCGAAATATCCTCGGAGAGGATTTTGTAGTCGGTGACGCCGCCCGAAAAACCGTCAAAGAGCTGCATCATTTCAATAGTACCCTGCTTGTCTTCCTCGGATAATGTATCCATGCCCGGCATCATGTCGACCACAGCTTTGTAGTCCTTGTCTTTCATGGCCGAGTAGAGCTTGTTCACATAATCACTCGGAGTGCTTTTCTTGCAGCCGGTAAAAGCGAAAACCGCCACCATGACAAAAGCGCAAACAAAAGTAAAATTTCTTTTCATAGCATTTCTTTTTAAATATGTAAAAAACTGTTACTTTGCAAGATGCACATACCCCATCGCAACAACCACACACTACAAAAATAGCACAATTCCAAAACTTGTGCAAATCTTTATTTACCAAGCTGCCAAAAATAGTGTAATTTTGCGTTGTAGTTCACGCAGGGCTGACAAACAACGTTCACTATATGAAACAGAAGCATAGGGGCTATGGGGGTTCGTTTTGACAAGGAGAAAACAGTATCGAGCAGACCGAGGCCATGAGACATATCTGGAATGCAATGTCCATTTTGTTCGCACAGGTTATATGTGAGTCAATACTCAAAGAACTAATAATGCAACAAACGTATAGATTTACAGATGTATAAGTCTCTTGAAATATGTGCCGGCGCCGGTGGACAGGCCTTGGGTCTGGAACAGGCCGGATTTGAGCATGTGGCATTGGTGGAGTACGAACAGGAATATTGTAAGTGCCTGCGACACAACAGACCTGAATGGAACGTTATATGCAAAGATGTCCGTTCTTTCGACGGAACGCAGTATCGAGGGATTGTTGACCTTTTATCGGGTGGTGTACCATGCCCACCGTTCAGCGTAGCTGGTAAGCAGCTCGGAGACAAGGACGAGCGCGACCTTTTTCCCGAAATGTTGAGACTTGTTGCCGAGATACAGCCCAAAGTGGTTATGATTGAGAATGTGAGAGGACTGATGTCTTCAACGTTTGATCAATATAGAAACACAATTCTCACAAAACTTGTCACCTTGGGATACAGGACTCACATAAAGCTCTTGAATGCCTCGGATTATGGCGTACCTCAATCAAGACCACGCGTAATAATAGTCGGTGTCGGTGAAGAGTTAGCGGATGTTTTTGTATATCCGTTCCCACATCGAATCGACACAAAATCGGTTGGCGAAACGCTCTATGACCTCATGTCGTCCAATGGATGGATCGGTGCAGAAGCATGGAGAGACAAAGCATCTGCCATTGCTCCTACTATCGTTGGGGGAAGCAAGAAACATGGCGGTGCCGACCTGGGTCCAACCCGTGCACGCAAAGCTTGGGCCGAACTTGGTGTTGACGGACGCGGAGTCTCCGACAACGCTCCAGAGAAAGGGTTTGTAGGCATGCCAAAGCTTACGCCACGGATGATTGCAAGATTGCAGGGGTTTCCTGACTACTGGGATTTTGGCGACAAGAAAACAAAGGCTTGCCGTATGATTGGTAACGCCTTTCCCCCACCGGTAGCCAAAGCTGTGGGCCACCAGATTATTAAAGTACTTGATAACACTTCAAAACATGGACAGTGTAATTGCAACAGAGAGAAAAAGATACCACAAAGCATTGATATTTAACAATGTTTTGACAATTGATACCGATGGTATTCCAAGCAATGCCGACAAGTCATCGGAGTTATCAAAATTTATTGCTCGTCATATATCTGATTGCCTGATGGCTGAATTCCACGATAAGATACATGGGCAGACTTCAGGTGCAAAGTTCGAGCAGATTACTATGGATTTTTTAGCACACACATTTCCAAAGTTGCAAAATATGCGTCCCGGCAAATGGCATATTGAAAAATTAGGAAACAGAAGCCACATCAAGACAAGCAGTTTTGCACAATACGCCCATCTTGAAGCGCTTAATGGATTTGTCAGACAAAACGCAGAGTTGGCTGCAAGCATCGGAAACGACTATATGGTTGCACCTGATGTAGTCATATACCGCGAAACTGAAGAGGATATGTATATCAACAGCAATGAACAATTCGTTGACAACAATGTATCACGATACGCGGATATTCGCAGAACGAATGGTGGGCGGCCTATACTACATGCCTCCATATCGGCCAAATGGACGATACGGAGTGACCGCGCGCAGAATAGCCGGACTGAAGCTCTCGGCTTAATCCGTAACCGAAAAGGCCATTTGCCTCACATTGTGGTTGTGACTGCCGAACCGATGCCATCACGATTGGCTTCGTTAGCACTCGGCACCGGTGACATAGACTGTGTCTATCACTTTGCTCTGCCAGAGTTGCAGCAGGCGGTGGCAGAGTCGGGTGCAGAAGACTCCATCGAGATGCTTCGTATTCTGACAGGAGGCAGGAGACTTAAAGACATCAGCGACCTGCCTCTTGATTTGACCGTTTGAATCGAAAAATATCAACAAACACAGGAATAATGAAAACAACACAGGAACTTCAGCAGATTGCGACGCAGGTGCGCCGCGACATCCTTCGCATGACCACCAACGCCAAGAGTGGACATCCAGGCGGCTCGCTCGGCACAGCCGACTGGTTTGTGGCTATGAACTTCAACATCATGGACTTCGACCCGCAGCGTTTTACCATGAGCGGCGATGGCGAGGACATGCTCTTCGTCTCGCAAGGCCACATCACGCCGGTAATCTACAGCACCATGGCGCGTCGCGGCTTCTTTCCCGTCAGCGAGCTGTCCTCATTCCGCAAGTTCGGCACTCGTCTGCAAGGCCATCCCTCCACGGCCCACAATCTGCCGGGCATCCGTATGGCCAGCGGCTCACTGGGGCAGGGCCTCAGCGTCGGCGTGGGCGCGGCTCTCGGCAAGAAGATGACCGGCGACCCTCATCTGGTTTACACCATGCACGGCGACGGCGAACTGGAGGAAGGCCAGATTTGGGAGGCCGCCATGTTTGCTGGCGCAAAAAAGGTGGACAACCTCATCGCCACTATCGACTACAACAACCAGCAAATCGATGCCACCGTTGATGAGGTGATGTCGCTTGGCAACCTGCAAGCCAAGTTCGAGAGTTTCATGTGGAAGGTGTTGGTGATAGCCAACGGCAACGACATGCAGCAGGTGCTCGATGGTATGGCACGTGCCAAATCCCTCACCGGGCAGGGTTCGCCGGTGTGTGTTATCCTCACCACCAAGATGGGCTACGGCGTCGACTTCATGCAGGACACCAACAAATACCACGGCTCGGTGCTCAGTGACGATGATTTGCCGAAAGCCCTTGCGCAGCTGCCCGAAACTTTGGGCGATTTCTGATAAACTCTCATCCCGCACTTGATGCGGGTTCCCCTCGCCTGCCCTGTTGTGTCTGACCGCTCAAAGCTTTACCGACACAGTGCGTTCAACCTCTTCGAGGCCCATTTTGTCGAGTGCCACGAAGAGGTTTCGCTGTATCTGCGCCTCTAATTCGTCGACGGTGCAAACGTAGTCAGAGAGTTTGTGGTGCCGCCCGCTGTTGGGCATGACAAACGCCGCCGACAAGAAACCATCGCCCTCGGGTATCAGCACAGCCTTGAAGAATGCATCGGGCACACACACGTGCCTTTGCCCGATGGTGCCGTGAACACCCTGGCCAACCACAGGGCCGCAAACCACATAGATGCGTCCGTGTTGTCGTGCCCATGCGCGGACTCGCTTCTCGAGTGTGTTCCAGTCGCCGCTGTTGAGTTCGTGGTTCTGCGGGCAAACGTTAGTGAAGTAGTGGCTCTCCCAGTAGGCGGTCTCGCTCCAGCGCATATCGGCCTTGGGAGCCATGTGGCCCTTGTCCCAGCCAGAGTTGGCATAGTCCTCACGCATTGCCTGCCGTCCGGCCACATTCCTGTCCATGCTGAACGTAGAACTCTGCGATGTGTATACCGGTTCCAGTTCGTCCGACGTCAGTTCGTAGGCCACCCAGTTGGGTATCAGGGTCTCGTGGTTGTACGAGACTGTGAAGCCGCTGTAGGAGATGACATCCTCAGTGTCGGCGTGTTCGGGGAGTTCCAGCTGCTGCGCTGTCTGACGCGTAGCCAGCGAAACCGACGAGCTGCCGCCGTCGGGTGCAAAGCGGCAAGCAGCAAGAGTCGCGCATGCCAGCAGTATGGCCAAGAATTGTTTCATATCGATGCAGGTTTGCAAAAAAGAGGATGTTTCGCAGCGAAACATCCTCTTGCTGGTAGCGGGGGCTGGATTCGAACCAACGACCTCCGGGTTATGAGCCCGACGAGCT
>ERZ842401.8326-NODE-8326-length-10234-cov-4.727183_pt1 | contig 10234 bp, 3 predicted proteins | sample MGYA00521270_ERZ842401 | MGnify/ENA primary metagenome ERZ842401 (study PRJEB31892, sample SAMEA3878208) | bioreactor metagenome | biome: Moose rumen | place: Sweden | collected 2011-10 | study: EMG produced TPA metagenomics assembly of the PRJEB12797 data set... | reverse complement strand
CATACGAGATGTAGCCGTGACTGGAGTTCAGACGTGTGCTCTTCCGATCTGCATTCTTGACAGTAAAGGCTGCATTGGAGGATGTGATGGCAATACCCTCAAGGGTGGCATTGCCGGTATTGGCAATGGTGAATGTCTTGTCAGCAGCAGCGGTGATGATGCCGTAGTCAAGGCTCTCGGGTTTCGTCACCGACAGCTTGGGCTTGGCAATGCCAGAGCCAGGTATAGAGGCGATGGTCGTCTTCGGCATGAAGCTGGCAAAATCGTTGGTATTGCCGCCCCATCCCTGAAAGCTGTATCGAGCTGTGTTGGCTCCGCTGCTCACACCATACCAAGAGGTGCTGACATAGCTGCCTTTCTGGGTGAGGCTGAATCCCACCATCAGATTGCCGCCCGAATAGTCATACGGGGTATCGAAGTCGATGGCCATCTCCCCGTCAGGTGCGTTGACGGTGATCTCGGCCACTTCATCCATGCCGTCCCAGTCACATTCTTTGCTGCTGAATGTGGTCTCGGATACTTCCTTGATGAAGACTTTGAACTTGGCACCCCATTCCTTGGTGTTGTTCGTATAGAATGTCATCTTCGTGATGCTGCGGTCTACGATGTCCTTCAGGAGATCGGCGGGAATGATGAACTGACCCATTGTACCCTCAGTGTCGGTGTAGGATCCGTTGAAAGGTATATACATGTTGGTGTTTGTTCCCTCATTCACGGTGATGTTGATGACGGCCGACGGCATGAAGCTGATTTTCTCGCTCCAGGCACTGTAATTGCCGCCACCATAGTTGGCACGCAGGCAGGCGTAATAAGTCTTTTCAGCTGTCAGTCCTTCTACGGTGAAGGGGTTGGCTGTGGCATCGACGATAGTGCCCGCCGTGGCTGGATCAAAGTCTGCTGTCGTGCCATAGGCTATCTGCCAGGCTGTCTCTGTGCTGCCGGCCGTCCAGCTGAACGATGCTGTGGTGGCGGTGAAGCCTGTAAGGGCAAAAGCCGTGGGCCGGGGGAACCGTTCGGGGGTGGTGAAGCTGACCTTCGACGACCATCCGCTCACCTCGTCGCCGGCTTTGGCGCGCAGGTAGGCGTAGTAGGTGGTGCCCTCGGCCAGTCCGGTCAGCGTGTAAGGATTCTCATTGATGGTGATGGGCGTAGCGGCATCGCGGTCGAAATCGGATGCTGCGTCGAACACCAGCTGCCACTGGGTCTCCTCGCCGCCGGCTGTCCAGCTCAGCGTGGCCGAGTCGTAGGTCACGGCATCGACAGCCACGCTCGTCGGCTTAGCAACTGTTCCGCTTTCCGAGAAAATCTCAGCTTCAAAGTTGTCAAGACCTGAATAGATCATGTGGATGGCTATATACTTGCCCTCATCACCGATATTGATGCTGTAGTCGGCCCACGACGCAGACGAGGGGTTCACTGTTTCTCCTAACTGTGTGTCAGTAACAGTGAAGTTGCCGTCAGACTCCGTCACCTCGAAGAACTTGACAGATGCCGTCTTCGTCGTCGTGTTCTTATAGGCCTTGAATGTTATTTCACCCGTCAGCCGGACAGGAATAACCATGTAGTAGCTGTTGCTCGAACCGTAGCCTGCCCACAGGGCATTTCCCTCATGGCCACCGGCTGCTATGCCGTAATTCATGGTTTTCGATGCGCTGATGGCATTGGCAGAGGGAGAGACGAACCATCCATTGGAGAGGCTGTAGCCGTAGCTCCACTGGCTTGTAAGCTCATTCCCGTTAGCATCCAGTCGCGTGACGTCGTCGAAATTCTCCGACAGCGTGTCAGCCTTTGCCGTGCCGGCAACCGTCAGGAGGGCCATGACAAAGAGTAAGTAGGATAATTTTTTCATAAGTTTATTTTTGTTTTTAGTAATATTTTGGTGCAAAATTAGTTTTTTTTCTTGAAATCTCAAAGAAAAAACGAAAAAATAAGAGCTGCCTTATAGGAAATGCCCATTCTCTCATAGAAAATGCCCATTCTCTCATAGAAAATGCCCATTCTCTCATGGGAAATGAGCATACTTAATATATCTAATCAAAATGTCAGTGTGATTATTCTTTGAATGTAAATGCTTGTCGATCAAAGACTTGCGGTGAAGGTTTTCGGAGAAAGTCTTCACCGTAACTGGCTGTCTATGAGCGATATATTGCTGTTGGCCATTTGGTCGTAATCGCGTAGGTGTACAATTTGAGGATAGAAAATGAAATTGGGAGCACCCTGAATGGATGCTCCCAACCGTTGTTATAAGTAAGACTTAGAAGCCTTCTTCCTCGTCTTCCCAGAAATCATGGCGACGGCCCTGGAACTCACCACCGTATTCCTCGTTTGTAGGAGTGATTTCCTGAGTGTCAGCTTCTGGATTGAGCGTCGAGCCCATCAGGATCTGCTGTGTACCGATGAAGTACTCAGCCGTGTCGGGTGCTATATAAACTTTTTTGTTCATAGTTTTCATCGTTTTTTGTGTGTGATACATTAGTGCTTCTTCACCACGGTCTTCTTACCGTTGATGATGTAGAGACCGCTCTTGTTGGGCGACGTGATACGCTGTCCCTGCATGTTGTAGACGGTGCCGTTGGTCAGCTCGTCCACGCTCACACCACCAATGTAGGTCACTGTGCCGTCCTCGTCGAAGAAGGCGATTCGTGCGCTCACACCATCAGGCAGCTCGAAGTAAGCACGGAAGCCCTTCATCGAAGCGGTGCTGGTTCCCTTGGCAATCTTAGCATCCTTGGTCACGCCATACTTGCCAGTCATTGTGCCGGCAGCCATCGGAGCGTAGGTCCCCTGGAAGGTAGCCTTGTTCTGTACGGTGTTCGATGCCGTTGCGCTGCTTACTGTGATGTTGCTCAGGATGATTGCATCATTGATAGCACTCTCTACATACACGATGTAGGGCTTGCCAGCTTCAAGTGCAGAAGTGACCTGGAAGTTCAGCGCACCCTCGCTGGTGTAGTCAGTGAAGTCGTATGCCTTGGCGTTAGCACCGAAGAATCCTGTCACGTTGCTGATCTCGAACGGCAGGCAGACAGTGTTCCAACCAGCTGCAAATGTACGGTTCAGCGTGATGGTCTCGTAGAACTCCTCTGCCAGGTCGGGCGTCTCAGTCTCGTTGAGCTGCAGTGTGTTCGGATTCAGACGGAAGCCAACGAAGTTGTCGACGTAGACATAACGGCTGTTGCTGTCGCCGAAGCGCAGATAGTAGTTGCCGGCGGCAGGAGCAGTAAACGAGCCTTCGAAGGTCTGGCTACTTGCGGTGCTGCTATAGGTAGCAACGTCTGTCCAGGTCTCGCGGTCGGTAGAGTACTGCACCTTCAATTGGTCACCGCTATAGGGGAAGATGACATCGAACGTCAGTTCTTCGTCAGCATTGGCTGCCAAGCGTGGTGTCGTCAGCAGATATCCTTTGGTGTATCCACTGTAGGCACGTCCATTGTTCCAAGTCCATCCTGTGGTCTGCCAGTTGGAGGGAATCTCTGTATCGAAACTCTCGGTCCAAGTGCCTTCAGCGATGACACGGCCCTTGACGGGGATGTTGAACGATGCTACATCGGCAGCATTGGTGGTCAGCGTCACGGTGCCACTCTTCTTGCCAACAGCGGCAGTGTTCATAAGGATGTTGAAGTTTCCGGTCTCACCGGCTGGAATGGTCATCGTGGTGCCTGCGCCATAGGCAGCAGCTTCGCCCCATGAAGCGACGTTGAGCAGCTTATCGTCGGTATTATCACCTGTGAGATAGTAGCCCTCGACATTGAGATTATCGATGTTGACAGTCTGGGTTTCACTGCCATTGTTGAAGATCACGCTGGTGGCACCTGAAGGCACGCTGATGGCGTAGACAGCCTGGCTGTAGTCATTGGTGTATGACCACGTCATGGCTGTGCCTGGCCAGTTCTCAGTGTAGTGCTCGCCCCAGAAGTAGGCATTGACAGTGCTCCAGTTCTGACTATTGGTGAAGTAGATAACCCTTGTCTGGCTGCTGAAGCCTTCAGGAGCAGCGATGCTGACGGTCAGGGCCTTGCTGCCGCTGTTTGTTACGGTATAACTCTTCTTGGCCTCATCGTTCACGGTGACGAGTCCGAAGTCCTGAGTTGAGCCATCGGTATTGATGGCGAACAGGGCGGTCTGGGCAGTTGCCGTCACGCTGACAGGTGTGGCAAACGTGGTGTTGGAGAGATTCTCCTTGGCGTAGTAGTTCACCGTACCACCGGCACCGGCTGACACCTTGCCCGTGAGCGTGATAGTTACTTCACCATTGACAGCCAGAGCAGCATCGGCAGCCTTGGTCAGCTGTACTTCACCATCGGCACTATCCAGCAGTATGCTGGCTGATACCTGTTCAGCGGTCAGCGCCGTGGTGCCCGTGTTCTGCAGGGTCACAGCGAACGTGGCACTGAACTGGTTGTTCTCGTCGGCAACAGCCTCAGCGGGGTCGGGACTCGTCAGGGCGAAGTCGGTAATCTCAAGCGTACGGGTATGAGCCACGGTGACGTCGGTCGTTGCTGTCTCCCACGCCACGGTCTCGTCGCTGTAGTAGACAACGATCTTGGCAGCGTAGGTCTTCTCCTCGGCAGGCACGTTGCCCGTCAGGGTGAAGCTGGCAGAGCCATCCTTCGAGATGTCCTTGCCCTCAGCAGTAGCTATTGCTGTCTCATCGAAGAACAACTTAGCATAGACACCCTCTTCTGCTGCACGGAGGCTGTAGACGGTAGCCGTAGCAGCAACGCCATTCGTTGTTTCAGGAATCAATGTGGTAGTCGGGAAGGTGGTAGCAGAGACATAGAGGTCGTGAGCAGGAGCAGTCAGCTTCTTCAAACCTGCAAGGTTGTCGATAGAAGCATTCAAGCTCTGGAACTTCACGTAGTAGCTGCCGTCAGCAAGGGCATCAAGCGCAACAGTCTGTGTCTCCCCGGTCAGCGTAACAGTCTTAACCAGCGTCCAAGTCTTACGATCGGTAGAAGTGTAGACCTTCAGATCGCCATTTGCATTAGCACTCTGCAGCTTAGCATCGAATGTAAGTACGTTCTTGCCACTCTCGGCACCATACTGTTCGGTGATGATAGACTTTTCAATACCAGTATAAATATGGGCAGTACCTGTCGTGAAGGTCCATCCGCTTGTCTCCTGATACCAACCCTCGGGCTTGGCATTACTTGCAAAGTCTTCATAGAGAGCTGTCGGGTCAACGGTTGTGGCGGTGTAGTTGACGGTGAAGTCGGCTACCCATCCCTCAGTAGTGATGGTCATGGCACCCGTCTTCTCTCCGTAAGGAGTTTCGTAAGGCAGGGTCAGCGTGATGGTTGCGCTCTTGCCAGCGGCCAGCGTCACCTTGTCAGCGGCGATGGTCACGCCCTCGCCAGCACCAGAGATGGCAGCGGTAGCCACACCAGTGGTAGCCACGGTAGACACCATGTCGGCCGTACCATTGTTGGTCAGCGTATAGGTAGCTGTAGCTTCAGCGGTGAGCGTGCCAAACTCCTTGGTGCTATTATTCTCAACAGCTGTGCTGCTCTCGGTCAGGGCAAGCAGCGGAGCAGTGGTAGCCGTGAAGCCGTAGATATTGTCGAGGCGGACGTATGAGCCATAGAACTCAAGAACCACTGTTCCTGCGGGAACGCCCGTCAGCGTCAGCTCCTTGAAGGTGTTGCCTGAATAGCTGCTCGTAATCTCTGAAGAGAAGTCGGTGTACTCAGACCATGTGAGACCACCATCAGCAGTATAACGTACCTTCAGCGTGGGAGCAGAGCTTGAATAGTAGCGAGAAGCACCAAAGGTGAGTGTCTCGTTCTCAGCAACGGTCAGCGGAGTGGTGACCACTGAAGAAGCGTAGGAAGAACTATAGCTGTGACCCAGTGAGCGGTTTGTGTTGCCAGTAACCTGGCTTACACTCCAGTACGAACCCTTCGTCCAGCCGTCAGGCAGGTTGCCGTCTTCGAAGTCAACAAACAGCTTCGTATGGTCGTAGGTATTACCACTCAGGGCAATCACCTGATTGTCGAGGCCCGTAGCCGAGATGGTCAGTGTGGCGCTGTGGCTGCCGATGTTGTCTTTCAGCTGCTTCACGGTTATGGTGGCCGTAGCGTTAACGGCCAGTTCTGTTGCCGATACCTCTACGTGGTAGTGGTCGGCATCGTCGCCGCTCAGAGCAGCGGCCAGACCGGTCAGTTTAGCCTTACCCTCGTTCTTCACGGTGAACACCTTAGTGGCATCAGCCTCATCAGAAGCATTGCCGAAGTCGTAGGTGGCGGCTGCCACAGACTCACCGTCGTAGACCACCATCACAGGCTCTGAAGGCTCGGTCAAGCCGTAGATATGACGGATTTGTGCACGTGTTCCTACGAACTGCAACTGATAGGTACCTGCTTCTGCGAATGAAGTATGGAGCATAGTCCAGTTGGTTCCAATGTTGGCAGCAGCTATCAAGGTCTGCCACTCTGTATCAGTTCCAATCTTCTTATAGTTGACACCAAAGGTATAAGAGGAAGTGTACATCTTGGCTTCAATCACGATTTCCTCACCAGCTTCTGCTATCAAGTTAGTAGTCTCAATGGTTCCAGACGAATAATAAGAGTTATCCATGTATCCGCTGGCGTTCTTAGTCCAGTTGCTGGCAGTCCATGTTGAAGGAATGGTAGCGGTTGCAAAGTCAAGATTCAATTTACCATCTTCAACGATAACACCAGTAGCGGCTACTGTGAACGTACCCAGGTCGGTAGCGGTCACCACGACGTTACCTTCGTGATAGCCTTTGTTGTCTTCAGCAGGCATGGCGATGGTCAGCGTAGCGTGTTCACCGGCAGCAACAGAAGTCTTGTCAAGCGAAGCAGTGATGCCGTCGGGGTTCTCGCCCAGCGACAGGGTCATTGTGCCCGTACCATCGTTCTTAATGTAGTAAACAGCAGACTCAGGAGCAGTAGTGTTAAAGCCGAAGTCCTTGGTTACGCTTGTAGCAACAGCAGTCGTACACTCAGCGTCGCTGTAGATGCCCAGCTTCGGGTCGTTCATGTTGCGCTTGAAACCTTCGAAGTTGTCAAGGGTATAGTTGTCTGCATTAAATCGAATCTTATAGTTACCAGCTTCCAATCCAGTAATTGTTCCTGTCTGGTACTCAGTTGCATATGTACCTGGGCTAATAGTGTTACCATATTGAGTGAATTCACTACCATTCTTTGATACATAAATTTTAATATCAGGACTTGTTCCATTAGCTTTATATTGGAACGTAAGTGCACTGTTTTGATCCTCAACAATAAGGGAAGGAGTGATGAGATAGGAATTTGTATTATACTGGTATTTTGCAACAGCTTCCCCTCCAGTAAATGACCACAAAGAGCCTGTCGTTTCCCATCCATCAGGCAGGGCATTGCCACTGAAATCCTCACTCCATTGCTCAATGCGAGTACCTGTCACAGCAAAAGTCTTTGCTGTCAAGCCCTCGTTGCTGGGAGTAACAGTGATATTGGATGTCTTTTCTGAGTCAAGCACAGGGTTCTCTGTAGGATAAATGAATGTTACGGTGAAAGTTTCGCTCGTATGACCTGTCACTGCAAGAGCAGCAGGAGCAACGGTAAAGTCAGTCGTATTGTCAGATGCGATGGTGACGTTCAATGTCTGATCGCCATCGTTAGTTACTGTAAAGGTCTTCACAGCCTGCTTACCTACACTACCAAAGGCAACGGTCCCGTCAACAGCGGCATCATCCAGAGTAACTGCCATCTGTGCAGCAGAGTTAGAGTATGTAGCAGTGACGGTAACGTCAATGGCATCGCAATCGTCTGCGGAAACGCGGAATGTTCCTGTATAGTCTTTAGTAGAAGAACCAGAGAATGTAACAGTCACATCCATAGATTCGTTAGCATCGAGTGTGGTCTTTGGCAGGGCAGCGTATGCAAACACATCATCTTCGTCAGCAGTTTCTGTCAGTGTAATGTTCTCCATTGCCACCTTGCCAGAGTTCGTGATGCGAACGGTCTTGTTCGTTGTTTCAGCGACACTGCCAAAGTCGAGCGTTGTACCAACAACATCACCACCAAGTTCGAGGACGGGAGCTGCGCCAATAATCTTGAAATTATCAATAGCAGCAGGTGGATTAGAACCACCAGAGCCATCATTACGCCAAGCAAAGACAATCTGATAGCTTCCAGCGTCAGTAATCGTAATATCTTTACTTACACTTTGCCAGTCTGTCTTTTGATTTAGCTTACTGCCTCCATCAAGTTCAGTCCATCCAGTAGGAAGGGATGAAGTCCCGATAGGTGTATAAGTTGCTGTCAGTTCATCAGATGCAGGAACAAGAGCTACTCGTAAGTAGTCATAAATTGATTCACCATTAGCTTTCCAGTCATAAGAAATCGTGTAATCTCCTGCTTCAAAAGCGAATAATTTTGTAGCATAGGCTGCCATTGCGCCACTCGTTGCGTATGCATTGCTTGTTCCACCATCATTAGAGATGTACATTGCAGCAGTTCCACCATTGTTAGTAGCAGTGCCGCGTACCCAAGAATTGGATGAGGTGCCGACTGTTACGAAGTCCCAACCTTTGTCGGTCTCGAAATTGTCGGTGAATCCCGTTGCAGGAACGGCAACCTTCGCAGTTTTGAATGTCGTGGTTTTCCAAGAACTTTCATTTTCGCCATAAACGGCCTTTACACGGACATCATATGAAGTGTTTGAATTCAAGTCTGATATCGTGTAGGTAAAAGAAGAAGCCGATATATTATGAACTTCAGTCCATGTGTCATCCGCAGTTTTCTTGTACTCCAAGTTCCATGCTGTTATGGTTTCTTCTGTCTCACCAGCCGTCCATGTAATATCGGCAGACTCACCTGAAGTTGTTGCTGATAAACTTGCAGGCTCTACATAAGGTGTATAAACATATTTTTCTGCTTCAACTTCGTCTATTGCTGATCCTTGCAGAAGAAATGCTACCATTGTGTGCTCTGAGCCCAAATCAACTTCTTGCTTATTGGGCAGCCAGTTTGGAGTCACGGAAGAAGATAATCTTGCTGAAGGATAGACTGTAGAACCAATTTTTTGTCCAATGATATAAACAGCAGTCTCAGAATCATAAGAAACTTTATACACTTCGACCTTTCTGGTTCCACTCGTTCTGCACCCACCTGCATAGAATTTGATTTTTCCTGTTAATTCTATAGGGATTATGAGATATTTATCTGTATTCGAACTCTCATAATTACATATAGAGTAACTGGTGCTATTTGCACCTTGATTTATCAACTCATAGTTGGAATTTCCTGCATTATTGCCCCAACTGGAAGATGAGGTAATTGAAGTTACAGTGCTCTTCAGCGTACCTCCCTGTACGAACCATCCGTTCGAAAGAGTTGTCTCGTCAACGGTCAAACTTTCAAAATTCTCCGTCAACTCATCTGCCCACGTCGGGCTTACTCCCCCTGCAAAGCAGGCGAGTAGTGTCAAGAGCAGTAGTTTGCTCTTACGCATGTTGAAAAAATCTTTCATAAGCATTTTTAATTAAGTTGATATTAAATTGAAAAAATTATTGTTTCTTTCGTTTGATGGTATGCTTTAACTTCAGTACGGCAAAGTTCAACTCTATCTCCGTTTCTGTATCGGTAGTGCTAAAATCGTCTCCAAATAAGTCGTCTACAATTTCTCCACTCCTCTGCATCAGCGACTTTTGCTGGAACTCATCAGGATTCTTTGTCATGGCTCCAATGGTTCGAGAGAGTTCACGTAGTTTTGCAAAGGCTTCAATGATGGCTATGGTAGTGTCAGTTGCCTTGTCACTCTTAAGAATCGTGGCCAGCATATATAGCCCTTTTTCGGTAAAGGCCTTGAAATTGTATTTGGAATATTTCCCTTTACCGCCTGTTTGTTCCAAGGTCAAAAATTTTGACCTTAGAACCGCTGACTCCTGAGTGTCAAGCTCTAAGATGTATCCTTTTGGAAACTTGCGAGGGTTGTTCTTGACCGCTTGGTTTATCTCTTTGGTCTGTACACCGTAGAGTGTTGCCACCTCAAAGTCAAGTATGGCATCCGTGCCTTTTATCTGGACGATTTTGTTCTCTACATCCTCGAACTTAATGATATTCCCCATAGGCATATAATCCTTTTGCTTATCAAAGATATGCCCACGCCGGGCTTACTCCCCCTGCTAAGCAGGCGAGGAGTGTCAAGAGCAATAGTTTGCTCTTCTTTAGATTGAAAAAATCTTTCATAAGCATTTTGTTTAATTGATTGATATAAAAATTGTTGT
>ERZ842401.8325-NODE-8325-length-10235-cov-5.118762_pt1 | contig 10235 bp, 5 predicted proteins | sample MGYA00521270_ERZ842401 | MGnify/ENA primary metagenome ERZ842401 (study PRJEB31892, sample SAMEA3878208) | bioreactor metagenome | biome: Moose rumen | place: Sweden | collected 2011-10 | study: EMG produced TPA metagenomics assembly of the PRJEB12797 data set... | reverse complement strand
CAAACAGAAATACTACACCACCCTCCGTGGCTTCGTCCTCGCCCAACTGAGCACACAACAGAAAGCCACCGAATAACTCTCAATTCGAAAGAAAAAACGACCAATAACTGCCCAACCAACGCACAAAACACCCACAATATGCAAATATATTTGCATAATTCAAAAAAAAATTGTATCTTTGCACACTGAATAGTATATCGTATGACTGAATCTACATCCATACCAATCACGGACGGAATGTCCCTTTCTCCGGAACAGGAGCGCATCGAAGCACTCAAACGCCTTATGCCCGAAGTCTTTGACGAAGGCAAGATTGATTTTGAGAAGCTGAAGGCGACTTTGGGCGAAAACATCACTTTCTCCAATGAACGCTATGTGCTCAACTGGGCAGGCAAGTCCGATGCCTTCCGTATCATGCAACGCCCGTACTCGGCTACGTTGGTGCCTTGCAAAGAAGAGTCCGTCGATTTTGACACTACGCAGAATATCTTCATTGAGGGGGAGAATATGGAAGTACTCAAGGTGCTACAGAAGAGTTATTTCGGCAAAGTCAAAATGATTTACATTGACCCGCCCTACAACACAGGCAATGACTCGTTTATCTATCCGGACAAGTTTTCTGAGACCAAAGAAGAATATCTGAAGCGTGTAGGCGACAAGGACGAAGAGGGATATATGACCCGCGAAGGGATGTTCCGCAAAAACAGCAAAGAGAACGGCCAATATCACAGTAATTGGCTCAATATGATGATGCCGCGGCTCTATCTTGCCAAGAGTCTGCTCCGCGAAGACGGTGTTATCTTTATCAGCATTGACGACAACGAGGTTCACAATCTCCGCCTCCTTATGAACGAAATTTTCGGAGAAGAGAATTTTGTGGCATGTATTGTTTGGCAAAAAAGAACATCTCCAGATGCTCGATATAATTTGGGAGCAGCACATGATTATGTTTTAGTCTTCTGTAAGTATCTGGAATTACTAAAAACAACATTAAATAAAATTGCTCTAACTCCGGAAAGAGCAAAAGAATATAAAAATCCAGACAATGATTCAAGAGGTCCTTGGGCTTCTGTTGATATTACTGGACAAACAGGGCATGCAACCGCATCACAATTCTATACAATAATAACTCCATCTGGTGCAAAATATGAACCACCAGTAGGAAGATGTTGGGCTTTAGCAGAGCAAACTTTTAATGAGTTGTGCAACGATAATAGAATTTGGTTTGGATTAGATGGTAATTCACGACCAAGAAAAAAAGTTTTTCTATCGGAAGTAGAAGGAGTTAATGCTTGGACATGGTGGACTAATTCAGAAGTCGGACATAATCAGGAAGCGTCAAAAGAGATGAAAGAACTCCTTGGTTCGGCAGATATATTTACAAACCCCAAACCTGTACGCTTGTTAAAGCAGATGTTAATGATTGCAACGTCAAAAGATGATTTAATCCTCGATTTCTTTGCAGGCAGCGGAACAACAGCCCATGCAGTAATGCAACTCAACAAAGAAGATGGAGGGAACCGGCGTTTTATCTGCGTCCAACTACCCGAACTATGTGACCCCAAGAGCGAAGCATACAAAGCCGGCTACTCCACTATTGCAGAGATCAGCAAAGAGCGTATCCGTCGCGCCGGAGCCAAAATGCGTGCCGAAGTGGAAGCTGAGCGAGCACAACATGCCGGAGAACTTGCCTTTGACGATGCAGAGCCTACCACAATGCCTGATTTCGGATTCAAGGTGTTCCGTCTCTCGGAAAGCAATTTCAAGCAGTGGCGTGAGATACGAGGTTCCCAAACAGATGAATGGAAGCAGCAGTCTATTGACTTCCTCAATCCCGTAGCCGACAATGCCGACACCGCAAATATGGTCTATGAACTGCTACTGAAAAACGGCAAGTCGCTCAATAGTACGATTGAACATATCAATGGTTGTTATGTCATTAACGACGGCGAACTGGTATTGTTGCTTGAGCCGTTGCCTGACAGTACTGCCCATGAAGAAAACCAGCCTGCTACGCTTAGTCAGGCTGCAATAGATTATGTTTTGTCCCTGCACCCGCAAAAAGTGATTGCGTTGGACAATCTCTTTGCCGGTAACGACCAACTCAAAACCAACACCGCCCTCCAACTCCGCGACGCAGGAATCGAATTCAAAACAATATAAAATTAGGAAAAGTATATGAAGACTTATGATTTCAAAGAAGCCTTGGGGCTGAATCAATGCGTTTCGTGTTCTGATCTGTCCTCATTGCCTGATGACCAGAGATTGGTATGCGAACAAATAAAAGATTTCGGCATTGACGAAATATACTTTTCTACTGACGAAAACAAATCATATCCGGCTGTTTTCTTGAAAAAAGTATCTCAATTCGATAAAGAGACATTGAAGGCTATAGCACACACTCACAAATACATTTGGAATTACCAGAAAGTATTATTCTTGTATGTGTATAGCGATGTGGAAATAAGGATATACAATTGTACTGCCAAACCATTTGCAGAAAATAAAGATACAGACTATGCTAAAGAATTGAAGAAAATCGAGATACAAGTGGCAAGTAGTCAGGATGAAAAGGCACTATCGAACCTTGTTACGTTGTTTTCGTCAATAGCAATTGATACCGGTATTGTTTGGACTTTGCCGGAAGCGATAGAAGTACGACAAAAGATCAATCTGCAGAAGAGAGTTGATAAATACCTCGTGGATAGTTTAACAAGAGCGACAAAAGATTTGCGGCAAGTAGGCTTGACAGAAATAAAAATCATTCACAAAATTATTTTACGTTCCTTGTTCTTGCTATACCTCGAAGACAGGGGTGCAATGGGACAAGAATTTTATAAAACAATCAAACCGAATGCTGAGACATATTTTGACATTCTCAAAGATGTAGATGCGACATACAGGCTATTTGCAAAATTGGAGGAACAATTCAATGGAAATGTATTCTCCATCGTTGAAGACGAACAACAAAAAATAGAATTGAAACATTTGGAAATCATACGCAAATGTTTCATTAATGGCTACGAAGGAGACGGACAAGTAGAATTATTCTCCGAATGGAGACTATTTAAATTCAACATTATACAAATTGAATTAATAAGTGAGATCTATGAACGTTTCTTGGCAGAAACAGACGAGAAGAAGAAAAAAAACGCAGGGGCCTTTTATACTCCTCCTTCGTTGGTCGCACTTATATTGGATGAAGTTCTTCCTATCGGCAAGAAATACACAAATTATAATGTCAAAATATTAGATCCCGCTTGCGGGTCAGGCATTTTCCTTGTGGAAAGTTATAAACGCCTACTAAAGCGTTATGAGAATGCCCATAATGAAAAACTGACAGACTTTGACAAATTAAAAAAGATTCTCACGGATAATATCTATGGTATTGAACAAAATGACCAAGCTATCATAGTTGCGGCATTTAGTTTGTATTTAGCTTTGGTGGATAATTTAGCTCCCAAAACTCTTTGGCTATCAACTAAACTGCCATGCCTGATAAATGATCCAAATCATGTTTCGGAGAAGAAAAAAGGAAATAATCTATTTTGCAGAGACACTATTGCACAAAATGACGAAATTGAGTCGATTCAATTTGATTTGGTCGTAGGCAATCCACCATTCGGAACAGAGAATAAATCAAAAGGAGTTACTCTATCTGCAAATATTAGAAATTATTGCAACAAATATGGTTTTGCAAAAGAAATGGTTCTCCCATTTCTCCATAAGGCGATACAATTTGCTCCCAAAGGGAAAATTGCTCTTATTTTTAATGCAAAGATACTAACCAACATCAATAGTACATACCAACAATTCCGCAAATGGCTATTCAATGAATGCTATGTATCCAAAATTTATAATTTCTCTATTTTGAGAAATGCTCCTGTAGATTTTGGAGGTCAATTATTTGGTTCTGCTATAGGACCAATATGTATTGGTTTCTATCAAAAAGAATGCCCATCAGATTTCCGGGATAAAATTATATATTATGCACCTAAAACATATATAAAATCAAATATATTAGAAGGGGTTGTAATTGATAGTTCTGATGTAAAATATCTGCCAAGAGAGGAATGCAGAAAGACAGATACTAAAATATGGAAAATTGCAATGTGGGGTGGCTATAAAGATGCTGATTTAATAGCTCGTTTATCGAAAATGCCTATACTTGCAAATTATTTGAGAGTTAATAATATCCATTCAGGACTTGGTTTACAGTTTATAGATTCTTCAACAAGAAATGTTATTACAAGCGAGGAAGTACCAAACACATATATCAAGCCCGAACATATTAATCGGTATTTATCATATCATTTCGGTTATATAAAAGATGGAATGTCTTTAAAATCCAAGGCGATATATGAGCAAAATCCTAACTGGGTAAAAAGATTGTCAATTAATGGATTTAGAAGATTAGGAAATACCCATACATATAAAGCTCCTCATATTTTAATAAAGGAAGGACTTCAAAATAATGATATTTGCGCATCATTTATAAATAAGGATTGCTCTTTTAATAGTAAAGTTATTGGGTTGCAAGTTAATGATGAACAAATCCTAAAAGGGCTAACTTGCTTTTTAAATTCATCATTAGTCCAATATTACATATTTTTATGCTCTCCATCAATTGGAATAGAACGAGAAGAGATCAAAATCAATGAAATTAAATCGTTACCGTTCATACTACAGACAGATGATCTGTATGCTCTTTCAAGCATATATGACAATGCCATTGCGGGAAAGGAAGAGTTTGGCGATATAGATATAAAATCTCTTGAAGATGATGTAAATAAGTACATCTATGAAAAATACGAAATATCTGATGAAGAAAAGATTTTAATCAAGGACTTTTGTTTTATAACAAAACAATTAATGATGAAATCTTATAAAGATGCGATGTGGTCTGTAAATAAACAAGACATATTAACATATACCAATAGATTATGTGATGAGATAAACCAATTTATGTGCGACAACAACATGCAGGTGTCTGGTATCTATTATATCCCACAATCTAAATCGCCTCTAGCAATTATCAAATTGCTCTTTAATGAAAGTACCTCATCTGTTAAGCGTTCTACTCAGGATTTTAATTCAGAATTAAATGTACTTGATAAGTTACTATTGGAAGCAAAAGAAGGTAGTATTTATTTTAGAAAGAAAATCACTTACTACCATGAGAACAATATATATATAATACTTCCTAACCAAAAACGTTTTTGGACAGAATCCATGGCCATGGAAGAAGCTTCAGAAATCATTATGGAAATCTTAAATATGGAGGAGGATTGATATATGGGATTGTATAGTTATATTATCACCTCCGTCAAAAAATCATTCGAAAATCATTGTATAATATTGCTTGTAGAAGCATATAATTCCTCTATAAGTGAAAAAAAATATTCAATAGATTGGACAGAAGATGATTTTACAGAAACACTTGATCAGTATATAACGAATAATAAGAAACGATTAAAATGGAAAATTAGTAATAATACTGAAAATCACCTCCATGATGAAAGCCAGAAAGAAAAAGGGTTTGCAGACAAAGAGAAACGCATAGATATGAGAATGTCTCATATAAAATTTCAAAACGAATACCATTTCTATATTGAAGCTAAACGTTTAAAAGAACATGATTATGCATTGAAAAAAAGATATATAAATACAGGGATTGATAATTATATCCACTCTATTTATCCAAAAGGAATACTTGTCGGTTATTTACAGGAAGGAGAGGTTGACAATACTATCCAAGGGATAAATGACATTCTTAATCAATTTAGTCGAACAAGTGAAAGCCTTTGTAGGAAAGAGCACGCTATGCATAATGAGTATTTTGAATCAGTCCACCCTAATTTTGGTATCATACAACATTTTGTTTTGAATTACACGGCATGAAACTCACCTTTGAATCCAATTTGTCCTACCAACAGGAAGCGATACAATCCGTAGTTGGTTTGTTTGAAGGACAGAATAAAAACGAATCGGGCTATTCCTATAGTCTCGATGAGGCGGGTGCGCTCAATATGATAGACGGTATAGCCAACAAACTGGTGCTTTCGGAGGAACAGATATTGGAGAACCTGCGAAAAGTGCAAGAACAAAATGAGATTACACTTTCAGACAAACTGGACGGCATGCATTTCTCTGTGGAAATGGAGACAGGAACGGGTAAGACCTATGTCTATCTGCGTACTATCTATGAACTCAATCGCAAATACGGATTCAAGAAATTTGTAATTGTTGTTCCTTCTATTGCCATCCGCGAGGGCGTGTTGAAGAACCTGCAAATCACGCATGAGCATTTTCAGACACTTTATGACAACACACCGGTACGTTACTATGTATATGACAGTAGCCGAATATCCGCACTACGAGGTTTTGCAACCGGGAATGACATAGAAATACTGGTTATCAATATTGATGCCTTTGCCAAAGACGAAAATATCATCAACCGACCCAATGACAAACTAAACGGACAAGAACCCATACGCTTCATTCAGTCCGTCAATCCGATTGTTATAGTAGATGAGCCGCAGAACATGGAATCAGAAAAGCGTACGGCTGCCATACAAAATCTGAACCTGCTTTGCACTCTGCGTTATTCTGCGACCCACAGGAACAAATATAATCTTGTTTACAGTCTTAATCCTGTTAAAGCCTATGATCTCGGATTAGTCAAACAGATAGAAGTGGATTCGGTATTGGAGGAGAACTCATTGAACGGCGCGTTTGTGGCTCTTGAAAGTATCCTACCTGCTAAAACGAAAATTACTGCAAAACTTACGATTGATCAAAATACAAAAGAAGGAGTAAAGGAAAAAACAATCTCAGTCAGGACGGGGGATGATTTATACCAATTATCGAATGAACGGGAGATTTATCGGAACGGGTATATCGTGGAAGAGATAGACGCATCGAATGAATGCCTTGTGTTCAGTAATGGAGAAACTTTATATGTGGGAGAACGTCACGATGACCTGAACGATGATGTAATGCGCTTCCAAATGCGGCGCACGATAGAAGAACATTTGAGAAAAGAGTTGAAACTGAATAAGCAAGGAATAAAAGTACTTTCTCTATTTTTTATAGACCGTGTTGCAAATTATCGTTCCTACGATGCACAAGGCAATATTATTCAGGGTAAGTTCGCACAGTGGTTTGAAGAGATATATGCCGAACTGATTTCTCTTCCGCAGTTTGCATCACTTAATCATTTTCCAATTGAGCAAATCCATAACGGTTATTTTTCGCAGGACAAGAAAGGGCATGTGAAAGATACAAATGGCGAGACTCAGGCAGATGATGATACCTATAATCTGATTATGCGCGATAAGGAGACATTGTTGGATATGACCAATCCATTGCGTTTCATCTTCTCGCATACCGCTCTTCGGGAAGGATGGGACAACCCGAATGTATTCCAGATATGTACGCTTAATGAGACTAAATCCGAAATCAAAAAGAGGCAAGAGATTGGACGCGGATTGCGTTTGGCGGTTAATCAAGAAGGAGCGCGTGTGCGGGACAAGAATATCAATCGCTTGACCGTTATAGCCAACGAGTCCTACAACAATTTTGCTAAAGCACTCCAGACAGAACTTCAAGAAGATTGTGGGGTGAACTTTGCAGGTCGTATCAAGCCCAAACGCAAGCGCGTCGCTGTCAGGTATCGCAAAGGATTTGAGGCAGACCCACTATTCCTTGAGATATGGGATAAACTGAAAGCAAAAACAACCTATCGGGTCAATTATAACACGGAAGAACTAATCCGCAACGCAGCGAAAGCCGTGAAGGAAATGCCGCGCATTGTGGCTCCTTCTATACGTTCTGTAAAAACGGAAGTTGTTATTACAGATGACGGAGTGACTACGAATTACAAAGGGGACAAGGTCGCAAAAGGAGAGACGGATTACATTATACCTGATTACTTGGGGTATATTCAAAACCGTACAGAGTTGACGCGTTCCACTATTCATGCTATTTTGGAACAATCAGGTAGATTGGACAACATCGTTATAAATCCGCAATTGTTTATTGATTCTGCTGTATCTGCCATCCGCCGTGTGCTATATGATTTGATGATTGATGGCATAGAATACCATCGCATAGGAAATGCAGATTATGAAATGCGGTTGTTTGAGAATAATGAGTTGGAAATATATCTGAATGATTTTACATACAAAGTGAATCATCCTGCCAAAACAATTTATGAGGAATATGTGCCACTTGATTCGTCTGTAGAAAACCATTTTGCACAAGATTGTGAGCAAAGTAATCAGGTCAAGTTTTATTTCAAGTTACCGGATTGGTTTAAGATTCCCACACCGATAGGTAGTTACAATCCGGATTGGGCGGTTGTCTTTGAGGATGACAAACGTATTTATTTTGTAGCGGAGACAAAGGATACAGGAACTGACATGCCGGATCTGAACAGACTGCACCCAAGCGAAAAGCAGAAGATACTATGTGGTATTGCGCATTATAAACAGATACAAGATGTGGAATATCGCGTTGTTAACTGTGTCAGTCAGTTGGTGGAATAGAATAAACATAAAAAACTTGCATTTAAGGTGATAGATTTGGGCATTATTTTGACTTATATATAGAGGGAGTAGATGAAGAACATGAAACAAGGATAATCCGAAGTGGCGCGAGAGTAGCGTGAGAGTGGCTGATAGACCGCTGAAATATCACAGAGTTATCCTCTCGTATCCGTCTCGAATGTCTCGGCTTTAAGGAGTTCTATGTTTACTCTGCAAACTCGCGCGGCGCACTTACTCCTTCAAATGTCCACCGGACATTCTCGGTACGCCTCAATCGCTTCACGTAAATCGCAAGTAAGAAAAATCATATGGGGGAAAATGAGTGACATACAAATAAATAGAAATATAGAATAACAAGGAATGACTAAACAACTACAAATACGGAATAGCACTGCTGAGTTTCTTATCTTCCAAGCAGAAGATAAAGCGGAGGGTGTGCAGGTGTTCTATAGAGATGAAACCATTTGGGCGACGCAAGAGGCTATAGCTACGCTTTTTGACAAAGGACGTTCCACGATTACAGAGCATCTCCGCAACATCTTTGCAAGCGGTGAACTGCAAGAAGAAGTGGTATGTCGGAAATTCCGACAAACCACTCAACATGGTGCAATAGCAGGAAAAACTCAGACGCGCGAAGTGACTTTCTACAACCTCGACGCCATCATCTCTGTCGGCTATCGTGTCAATTCGATTCGGGCTACGCAGTTCCGCAGATGGGCAACTGCTGTACTAAGGGAATTTGCGGTCAAAGGGTATATTATAGACCGTAAGCGAATGGAGAACGGCGCATTTCTGAGTGAAGATTATTATGAACACTTACTGGCAGAAATACGGGAGATACGTCTATCAGAGCGTCGCTTCTATCAAAAGCTGACAGATATTTATGCTACCAGCATGGATTACGACAAAGATGCTCCGATGACACGGCAGTTCTTCCAAATGATACAGAATAAGATGCACTATGCGGTGCATCAGCACACGGCTGCAGAACTAATTGTGGCACGTGCAGATGCCGGCAAAGAACATATGGGATTGACTACGTGGGAAAATGCTCCAAATGGTAAAATTGTTAAGACAGATGTCAGCATAGCCAAGAACTATTTGAAGCAAAATGAGTTAGAGGACATGGGGCATATAGTAGAGGCTGTTCTGGATTTTGCGGAAGCACGTGCCAAACGTCATATCCCGATGACCATGGAGGATTGGGCAAAGCGTATAGATGCGTACCTGAACAGCGATGAAAGACCGTTGTTGCAAGATGCCGGTAGCGTGAGCCATGAGCAAGCGCAGGAATATGCGGAAACGGAATTTGAGAAATACCGGATAATACAAGATCGGCTGTTTGAGTCGGATTTTGACCGCTTCACACTGCCCACATTGCCGTTTGAGGAAGATGCAAAACAAAACGATACGGAAGCAGTGCCTGAGTAAAATAGAAAAAAACTTGCATTTTAGGTGATAGATTTGGGCATTATTTTGACTTATATATAGAGGGGTATATTAAGTTGAAAAGTGAAAGGTGAAAATTGAAAGGTGATAGTAGCGCGAGGGTGGCTGATTGACTGCTATAATAATGACAGAACGAACCAAAAGACAAGGAATACAAAATTTTGTGTGAAAAATGTGAAAACATCACATGTGCAAATTTTGCACACAAGACACCTATAGAATATGAGAGATGAAATA
>ERZ842401.8324-NODE-8324-length-10236-cov-2.977507_pt1 | contig 10236 bp, 10 predicted proteins | sample MGYA00521270_ERZ842401 | MGnify/ENA primary metagenome ERZ842401 (study PRJEB31892, sample SAMEA3878208) | bioreactor metagenome | biome: Moose rumen | place: Sweden | collected 2011-10 | study: EMG produced TPA metagenomics assembly of the PRJEB12797 data set... | reverse complement strand
CGAAAGATTCTGGCTCTTTTAACGGTGGTTCGAATCCATCTCCGGGAGAATAAAAGACGGCACCCAGTGCCGTCTTTTATTCTCCGAAAAGTTTTCTGTACCAAGTTTATTTTATTAAATAAGCAGTTCTTTCGCCGCCCTAAATTTATTTACAATTAGAAGGTTAATTTATTAATTTTTAAATTTGAGATCATAAAGAAGTTCAAATATTTCTCGTGATATATCATTTGATTCTAAATTGGGATCTTTTTTATATATGTCCAATGCAGGGAAATGTTTGTTTGCGAGTTCTTCTAATTCTTCATATCGGTATAAAGTTTCTCGCCCTTCTTTTCTTGCCATTATTTCCGTGAAATTTTTTATATATTCATCTATATTTTTGTCAGGATTTACATAATTTTTATTTGCTTCTTTATATCTTTTGATTTGGGCAATTTGTTCTTTTGTAATATTTGTTTTTTCTAATGATATAAGTCCTTCTTCTGCCATATCATATTCTATAACTTTTTGATCCCAATTTGCATGACCGAATTCATGACCAATAGTATTTGCTAATGAACGTCTTGTTCTTTTTGATCCATTTGGTTCAAGTCTGTTTATACCAATTTCGTTGTTACAAAAACCCATGTGTGTAGATTCTTCTGAAAAAGGTTTTAAAGAACAATGTGCATTTACCGATTCTTTTTCCCTTTCAACTTGTCTTGCCATTCTGTGAATAAATTTCTTATCCGGACTGAAATATGGTAAAAAATATTGGTGTTGTGCCAGTTCTTTTAATCCTTCATCAGAAACTTTTGAATCTGTCAGTATATAATAACCGGCATATTTATCCGGTGTTTTTAAAGCTGATTTGATAAGTCTTTTTCTTATAAAATCAGGGGCAAAACGAAATTTATCCTCCGGGCTTTCTTTTTGGTAGTGATTTTCTATAAATCTTGGCTTGGAACCATTTTCGAAATGGGAAATTTTAATCACTTCATTAGAATCGGGGTATATATCTCGTTTAAGAGTTTCCATTCTTTTTTTGTCATCTGTGATAGCACGATGTTCTTCAAAACATTTTGTGATTTTGCCGTCTTCTTTTTCATATCCTCTTACTATTTGTCTTTTAATCGGGATAAAATTTATATCTTCTTCAGCGTCAATATATAAATCCTCCTCTTTTGCTGCAGAATATTTTCTTACTGTTTGTTTTATTTTTTTATTGTCAATTTTGTTGTGTATGGTTGAAACTACGTTACCATCCTTATCTCGGAATATGAATACATCCGTATAATGCTCTGTGGGATTGGCTTCACGCCCGACCTTTACAGCATCATAACTGACTGCGCTCTCAGGTATTTTAATATCTGTTAAACCTTCTTTTGAGAGTTTTGAAATTTTTATTCCCAGCTCTTTTCTCAAAAGGGAAGTTGCTTTTTGTACGCCTTTAATATTTACCATACACATAAACCTTTTTATTTATTACTGTATAGATAAAAACTTTATCTTGGTTAAAATTGCTAAAATAGTAAGCTTAAACGTAATATAATGTAACAATAATTTTTAATTTGATCGCAAAAAATATTTTTACGAATATTAATATGGTATGTCAATTTATACTTCAAAAACAATTCAAAAAATGCCTGATTTATTAGTATACAAGCTTACTGACAACGTATACAGAGTAATTAGCACTAAAAATTTTAGTCATGCAGGAGATATGAAGGCTTTTCCAAGGAATAGAAATAAATTCCAAAAAGAATTGTGGATTGATGCGTTAGTACTGAACTCAGACCAAAGAAATCAAGGGATTGGTACAAAAATACTAAAATTCGCGGAAATTTTGAGCAGGCAAATGGGCTTTAAAGGACGTATAGGGGTCGTGGCCGCGACATTGGAATTTACATCCGAGATTCCTCCGCATAAATTCTATCGTAAATTCGGATTCAAGTCGTACGAAAAGAAAATGAACAAATTTATTGATGAATTCATTGTGCAAAACAGAAAATTGGATTTTTTAGTTATGCCTCCTGTTGCGATGCACTACACTCCTAAAAATCAATCATTCAAACAAAAAGCTATTGATTGGTTTTACAATCTTTTTGTTTAAAAAGTAATGTATTTTAGTAAAGTTATCTTTTTTTGCGTATATTTATATTTGGCATAAGTTTTTAATATCTGAAACTAATTGGTTGATTTCTTTCTAACTCTTTAACTAATTCGTTTTCAAATTCTTCAGTGTATCCGAGGGCTTTTTTATCTCTCTTGCTCATATGTTCATATATTAACTTTGCGCATTTGTAGTCTCCGGGATTTCTATTTAGATCTTTTAATTCTAACTTGCACTCCGGATCTAATATTTTTACGATAGCTAAAAATCGTTTTGTCCTGATATTTCCGCTTTCACATCCGATGAAACAATTCCCCTCTCTAAGCGCTTTTACAACATCGACAAATTGACTTGTTCTTATATTATTTTCAAAATATCTTTCTTGCTGTTGTGATTCTATATCTTTAAGCGGAATATATATTCTTGTTATCGGGACATTGTGTTTTTGGCATTCTTCTATAATGTTGCATTCGCTTGGACTGCACAACATTATAAACTCTTTTATTCCATAGTCTTTTAATTCTTGAACGTATTCACTTGCACCTGATAAGCCGCCTTTGAGGCAATTATTTCCGATGTTTTTAAACGAATTTATATGCATTTGTTTTAAAGCCTCATCAGTAATAGCGGTTCCGACTGTTGCTCTTGTTAAGTTCAGTATGTCTGCATTCGGTTTTTCATCATTGTAACCGGTGATATCATCTTTGAAACGTGTAAATTCACTGGTATATTTATCATCTACATAAGAATTTCCATAACAATCTCTATGCTTACCGCTGAATGCAACATTCTGATTGTTATATAAACCGCTGTTAGCGTAATTCACACCTAAAATTTTCATATTTTAATTCTCCTACACTATAACAATTAAATAAAAAGATAGTTATTAATTGCTCTAATGTGAAGAAAATTTTACATAAATTTGATTTGAATTATTTAATTATAATTAGTAGAATATATTTATGAAAAAAATAAATATATTTTTGGTCATAATAATAATATCTATTGTTTTGCTTATCAACCTTGCATTTAGGTTTAAATACAGATCTAAGAGTATATTACTTGATATTATTTACAATAACATTGAGAAGTTTATTGATGATACTAAAAATACAGGATCAAAGTTTAATGTTTTTTTCTTTAAAGAAACTAAAAGAGATTATATTGAATTAGACAAAAAAACTTGGTTTTATCAGAAAAAATTCGGATTTGAAGTCAACCCCCGAAAAGGACATGAGTTTTGGAATGTTGAAGCTGATGCTTTTAAGCACGCTTTTGGTTCTGCAAATATGTATTTTAAATATGGTGAAAATATTAGTGCGGGTGCTTGTATTGTAAATGAATGGCAGATAAATAATAACCCCCAAAGAGAATGGAATATGGATGCTTGGAATGATAGTCAGGGTTATGAAATAGCAAAAGAGATTTTAAAAGAATATGGTGCCAAGTATAAAAGGATGCCGGAAGAAAAAAGGGATGATATAGTTGCGGTGAAAGTTATGGAGCGTATGCAAAGCGGTCAACTCATTATTCATCCGGAAGATAAAAGAAACTTTGACGGTTTTTGGGAAAATAGTGTTCAGCGTGTAAAATTATGGGTCGAAGGTAGAAAAAAAGAACAAGAATAAATTCTTGTTCTTTTGTGGGTTATCTTTTTATAACAGTCAGTTTATGCATTATTTTCAAATGCTTTTTATCATTATTTAGTATTTCGCGCATTTTTTTGTAATAAACGTCTTCTTCTTTCGTAGTATTATTTCTGACCCAAACACCATATTTTATGCACGCCGGCGGAATTTGGGATTCTGTTATGAATTTGTATTTTGCTGCCGGGAGTTTATTTTCTTTAGCAAATTCGTTCAAATCCTTTATCTTTTCGGAGTATGAATTTCTTACAACACCTATATTTTCACTATCAAGCCAGTATAAAGTCATCTGAGAAAAACCGGATTTTTTGTATATTTGTTTGAAATATTGTATGCATTTTTTTACATCTTCTTCTTTTGTCAGTGAATAAACCTGATTACTTATTTCAATAGCCAATTTCCCATAGTTCTCAAGAAGCTGTAGTTGATCAATATTTGCAAAATCTTCTCTTACGCTCATTTCTGATAAAAAGTTCAGATCCTCAGATACAAAATCTTTCAGCATTGCTAGTGTTTCTTTTTTTATGTTATTTCTTTTATTGAGTTCTTCTACTATTCCCTTTAGCATATTATGCATCTCTAAATATTTTTGGTCTTTTGCAATACGTTCAGACATCCGCGGATTTTCTTGTAATATAGATAAAATATTGCCGCAAATATTTGAATATTCATTTAATAGTTGAATATCACGATTTTCTAAATGCTTTTTTACAACGTTAGAAACGAATTCTTTTTCTTCGTCATTTAAAAGCGGGCTAATAATATATGATATCTGCATTAAACGTTTAAACATTTTGATGGGTCTGTCTTTTACGTATGAGATATTAAGAATTTCCTGCAGGTGTCTTCTAAAAGACAGAAGTCTGTGGCTAATATAAGATTCTTCATCTTTTAAAATATCTGTATTTGAAAGGTATTTATCCGAAATAGGGCTGACAAATACATTTGGGGCAAAAAATCTTCTGGCAAGATGCAACCTTTCCCCCGTAAAAGCTTCAGGAATAAGCTCAATATGATAATCCTTGTCTTTATATGCCACATCAAAGCTAAATTCCGGAACAATAGATATTTCTCGTAAATATTGTGGCATATTTGCGAAATATTTAACTTTATCACTGTATATTTTAATAGGGTTGAAATTTTTGATTAAAATCTCATACGGATTCATTATATAAGGAATGTCAATGGAAATTTCTTTGCCTTGGTCATCATGAAGGGAAGAAGTTGAATGTATCATGTATTCTTTACCGCTCAACGCATTATCAAGATTTTCGGTTATGGCTCTTACATGAGAAGGATATAATACCGCATTTTTATTTAATGCCTCAAGCGGCATATCTCCTGTGTAATAGTGCGTAATTTCATTTTCATTTATATAAATATTGAAGAAGTACAAAAATGAATTTATTCTATCCATTAAATTTTTTGCAATTTCTATGGAATTTTTGCCATCATAATCATATCTGCCTAAATGAATTCCAACCGCAAAATCCAAGTCATTTGGAATCGGATTATTATTTATAAATCCTGAGCCGTATGCATTTAAAAATGAATAAGTAAAATCCAAATTATCCGTCTTTGATTCTTTTTGAGCATATTTAAATCCTTTTTCCAGATATTTAATAGAATTTGCAATGTAGCCGAGGCTTTGAGTTTTAGTATCTTTATTAAAATAAATAAAGCACATTGTATTTTTTTGAATTAACCATAATCCGCACAATACAAAAGCAAGTACTAATATTATTCCTATTACGTATTTTTTCATTCTCTTCTTCCTTATTATTCAAGTATATATTTTCTTGCATTAATCGAAATTGTATAATTAATTGTTATGAATATTATAATTTTCAGTATACATAGTGTTTTATCTAAATTAATATTATTCAATATCATAACGATTATAAAACTTATTATACTTATTACGACCATGAAAAACAAAGTTTTAAGAATTTTTGCATAATTTATATAGTTCAAATTTTTAAATCTCACTAAAATATTGGAAAGTATCATTCCAATTTCACATCCCAAAACTATGAGTGCCGCTCCGATTATTGATTCTTGCGCCGCCATATTTATTGTTCCCCAATATGACAGTATGACAAAAAGAATAGCCAAGGATGTTTCAATGTAGGTTTTATTGTGTAAGTGGTATTTTACGTTTATAAGTTTTAAAAATTCATGACTGAATATACAAATAGAGAATATTGGTAGTATATATGCCGCTTTTGCATAATTATCAGGCAGCAGAATGGTTTGAATTTCTTTTGAATACAGGCAAAAAACACTTAAAATTGGGATAAATATAAACATATATAATTGGCAAATATTTGTAAAATATGTTTTTACAGGATAATTGTGCTCAAACCGTTTTATTATAATTGGAAATGTCGCGAATATGAATAATGCAACTAATGGTTGTATAAAGCTGTTTGCGATTAGCCAAGATGCGCCGATAATTGCAGTATTCAAATATTGATGCAAATTTTGGAATTCAAATTTCAAAAAGTGAAGAATAAACCAGTAACCAAAATTGGTAAAAAATAAAGGTATGATGTATTTGAATATTTCACCTAATATGTTTTTGTCCAATTTATATTCTATTTTAAACGATGGGGTAATATTATAAATGATATATATGTCAATCGCTGCTACGGCAAATGCCATTGTGGCAAGTACAATATCTGTTTTTGGAATTATTATTTTTGTTAAATATAACACACTGATTATGAAAATGATTTGGTAAAAAATGATACTCATAGTATATATGTCAGGCCTGTTTTTTATTCTCAAAATTTGGTACAAAACTTGCCTTATACCGCATGGAATTACCAAAATCAATGTTAGTATGAGTGCGCTGCTGCCTATTGCAAATTTTTCCGAAATAATATTGTGTGCAATAAGATAGATTGCACATATAATACAATATGAAAAAATAGACAGCCATAAAATATTTGAAAAGAAATTATCCAAAGAATTGTTTATTTTGTATTTCTCATAAAATCTCAAAACGGCTTTTCCTATTCCGTCAAAAGAACATGTACACAAAAGATTGAGTAACTGTATAGCAATAAAGTAGATACTCATCTCTTTTGGTTCTAAAAGCCCCGTCAACAGTGGGATAATCAATATGGAATTTAATATGATTAAGGCCCTTGAAGGAAGGTAACTTAATATGCTTTTTATTATTGAATAATAATTTTTACTTATCATTACAAAATAATGATAACACAAATAATTATTCAAGATTTCACCCTTAAAAAATGAAATGTTAAGAATTGTTAAAAACGTATATACGGAAGAAATACACCATGTCAATCCTATAAATAAAAAAAACTTTATAAAGTTATAGGGATATTAATACACTAGAAAGAAAAGGGGAAATTAAGAATGAGTAGAATTAAAATCGGTAAAGCGGTTCAAAGTAGTCCGACGGGTTTAACTTTGGCTTACTCAACAGGCGGTCAAAGAGCAACTTTGGGCAGCGTGTTTGATGGCGACGCTTTAAAACAAAAATTAGGTTTGGCTGATAAGCCTGCAGCAACTGTTCCTGTCGGACAAAAAGCTGCTGCTTCATCTACTACAAAAATTGATCTTGTAGGAGATGCATACAGATTGCGTGAACAGGAATTAGCTGCACAAAAAGCAAGAGAAGTCGAAGCAGCTTGGAAAGAACATGAAGCTTTAGATCAAACAGCAAGAGAAATTGCACAATACGAAAAATCTCAACCGTTAGTCAAAAATGACGTACCTGAAGTTGTCAGAAGTACGGCATCAACAGCTGCAAAACCGGATGCAGAAGCAATTGTTGCAGGAAGAACAATTCAACCGACAAAAACAATGCAAGAATTTATTGATGCAAGAGAAGGCATCGGCACAGCAACCAAATCAGCCAGAGAATCTGCAGGCGCATTTGTAAAAGCAGATGTTGAAAAGCAATTGGCTCAAAAACCTGCAGTCGGTGTACAACAATTCATAGACGCAAGAGAAGGCATTGGTCAAGGAGTTAAATCTGCTGAAGAATCCGCAAAAGTATTTGCAGAAAACGGATTTGGCCCTGTTACCGCAAGCAAAGCAGAACAAATTGTTGCAGCTCAGACGGTTCAACCTTCAATGGGCGTACAAGAATTTATAAATGCAAGAGAAGGCATTGGCAGCGTTCCAAAATCAGCATCAGAATCCCTTGAAGTATTTTCTCAAGCTGGTAAAACTGCTGAAACTGCAGTCGAAGATGTTGCAAAAAATAAAAGTCTATGGGATAAATTTAAAGATTTTGGTAAAGGATTAGGCTCAAAACTTAAAGGGTTTGGTTCAAAAGCTGTTAATTGGTTTAAAGGTTTGCCAAAAGCAGGCAAAATCGGATGTATAGTTGCAGCAGTAGCAGCTGTTGCTGCAGGCATATACGGTTTGTGCAAATTATTTGGCGGAGACAAAAAAGAGGATACTCCTATAGTTGCTCCAACAGATTACAGCCCTCAGGCTCCTGTTACTGATGATACTCCGGCTGCTCCTGTAGAACCGGAACAACCTGAACAACCCGAAGAACCGGAAACTCCGTCACAGCCTGTTCCTGTAGTACCAACTGAACCGGAACAAGATGATGATATCAGAGAAATAAAAGATGATGTCAAGGAAGTAAAAGATGATGTCAAGGAAATTAAAAACAAAATAGATCAACTGGTAATTCCTGTTCCTGTTGCACCAACTGAACCGGAACAAGATGATGAAATTAAAAATGACATCAAAGAAATCAAAGATGATGTTAAAGAAGTAAAAGATGATGTCAAAGAAATTAAAGATAAGTTAAATCAACCGGCAGTTCTTGTAGAACCGGAACAACCTGAAGAACCTGTTGCACCGGTTGAACCAACAGAACCGGAACAACCAGAGCAACCGGAAGAACCTGAAGAACCTGTTGCACCGGTTGAACCAACAGAACCGGAACAACCTGCAACACCGGCAGAAGACGAAAATATCTACACTGTGGTTAAAGGTGACTGCGTATGGAATATTGCAAAAGATCATTTAATCAAGCTTCATGAAGGAGAAGCAGGTTATACTCCAACAGATGCTGAAATTCAAAAACATACCAATGAACTTATGGATTACAATCCTCAACTGCATTGGGAATCGGATCACTACCATGTATTGATTCGTCCGGGCGATAAAATAAGCTTAGTTAAAAAAGAAAACAAATAAGCAAATTAGTGAAGTCCGAATTCATATATAAGGGTCTGTTCAAGAAATTGGACAGGCTCTTTCATTGCATGCGAATAATCTTTTTTGAATATATGAATGTTGGATTTGCTTTAGCGTTATTCCAATTATCAAGTATTGTAGCTGTTATTTTTGGTTATAAAATGTTTGGTGAAAAACAACTCATTAAAAAAATCTTTGGCACTATTATAATGATATTTGGGAGTTGTTTAATCTTATTATAGATTTACGGACATAAATTTTCCCAGTTGGGTTCTTCTTGTTCGTCTTCCGGTTCAATAATGTGTTCATTGTTTTCCAACATCACCATTAATGTCAATCGCAATTGCTTTTTATAATTTTCTCGTGCTCTGGCCAAGGTTTTAGCGCAAAATGTAAAACTTGGAATTTCCTTAATTTCAATATAAAAATAAGGATTTCCCTCAAAATCTAAATCCTGTCCCTCAATTAATGTCCAATTTAAATTTAAATAGTAGTCTAAGTCTTTATTTTGATTTTCCATTTTAATTAGTTTTCTAAAGAAGTATTACTTAAAGGTTGTGTAATCATTAACCCTTCTCCGCCTACTACATCTGCTCTTTGCCCATCAATATACAAATATACAGGTAAAGATGTATTTTGTTTTACGGTTTTAATTAATTGATACAACCTTTTATATAAGCTGTCCGCCCCTCCCCCTGTAACGAACGATGAATTCAAGTTGACTATAACTTTGTCTGATTGTTCTGATATATTTATAACTTGAGAATATGCCGGAACTTCTGTATATATCCCATGAGCTCTCTCAGCTTGCTTAGGACCACCAATTAATGAATATACCGCATAACGAATTTTAGAACCGTCAATATCTTTATTATATTCACGCTTTACAGCTTTATAAACTTCTTCATTGTGTTCATTTTTTCCGATAAAGAATATATTAACGTATTCTTTAACCTTTACTTCTTCGGTTTTTTCTGCCGGTTCTTCTTCAACTGAGCGTTGAGATACTTCTATATCATTAGGCTTTATTTCAGGTTTTGGCATAAATACGTTGAATGCTATTATCCCCAAAACAACCAACATACAAAATCCGATAACTATTAAAAGTAATTTTTGATTTCTGCTCATATTAAATTTCCTTAGTCTTTTGGTAAAATAACTATACCATCAGTAATTATTATGTTATTTTTTATCGCAATATTTTTGATATAAACTTTTGCATCTTTATTATCAAAGATATTTATTGAAAAATCAAGCGGATTTAGGTAATTTAAAATGCTATCAATTTTTTTGAGATCAAAT
>ERZ842401.8323-NODE-8323-length-10236-cov-9.675965_pt1 | contig 10236 bp, 6 predicted proteins | sample MGYA00521270_ERZ842401 | MGnify/ENA primary metagenome ERZ842401 (study PRJEB31892, sample SAMEA3878208) | bioreactor metagenome | biome: Moose rumen | place: Sweden | collected 2011-10 | study: EMG produced TPA metagenomics assembly of the PRJEB12797 data set... | reverse complement strand
CTCTTCAAGTGCTTCATTGAGGACACTGCTTTTTACTGAACCGGCAGAATACGGCGCGAATTTAGGCTCCGAATTGTATATATCCGAAGCATAAGCTGACGAGATTAATAATAACGTCATAAAAAGAGTTGCAAGAATTTTCTTCAGCTTCAAGATAAACTGCCTCCCGATAAAAATTTTTTGCTGGTAAATAAAATTGTGAAGTTGTGTATATTATAATTAATTTTACATGAAAAAAATTGCGTAACTTTTTCTAATTTTTCACTCTCACACAAAAAATTTTACGCTACAAAATATTTCAGGAAGATTTTACGAGTATAACTCACTCACTAATTTTTTCACGAGGAAATTATTGACGGATTTCACATATAATCATATTGACTGTTTACATAGAAAGATTTTACGGGCTATAATCCAATCTATTAACTTTTCATGGAGGAATTAAAATCACTATGGCTAAATTCAGATGTTTAGAGTGCAAGAAAGAATTTGAACTTGACCCCTCATCATCAACAACACGAAGATGCCCCGAATGTCGCAGTAAAGCTCTCGAGTTAATCTCAGGAGAAATTCCGCGCGGAAAATCCTGGAGCTCAAAAAGTTACTCAGCAAGATAGAGAAATTTATAGATTAGAGAATAACAATCATGCCTGAAGAAAAATTAATAGTTGATGTAAGAGATATTGCCGCCGCAACAGAGAAACGTCCTGAGCCTGAACCTGCTCCCGAACCGCCGAAGAAAGCTGACCCCGAATTTCTCGCGTTGAAATCTACGTTCATTCCAAGTCGCGGAGATATGGGCGGAGGCTTCTGCGTAATCTTCGAGGGAAAAACGGGTAAAACAGTCTTTCAAGTTTTCTGGCTGGCTAAACCTTTTGCGACCGGCGGGACGATGATTGAACCGACTAAGGACTGGCGAAATTTCGTGAAGAGACTTCCGCAGACCGGGCCTCTTGATAAAGATTGGGGCGAAAAGTTACAGGCTCAATTGAAGGAAATTTTGACGGCTGAAGAAAAACGCAAACTCTTTGAGAATTACACAAAGGCAAAAATCCGACAGCTTGAGAGTATAATTCGCCGGAGTTTTGAGAATATTACGGGATGTGTATTTTCTGCCGCGTCTGAAGCCGAGCCTATTCAACGTCCTGAACTTGAACGGGCAAAAGTCGTGAAACCTCTTCCGCCGTCTCCAGAAGAACAAGCCCGACGAGACCGAGAAAAAGCCGAACGTGAGAAAGCTGAGCAGGAAGAAAAAGAAAAACAGGAGGCTAATAAAGACGGCACTTTTGAGGGAACAATCATAATGTGTACTCCTCTTGTGGATCCTGTAAGAGGGAAGGCCTCATCCGAGATTACTCCGGGAGATATTATCGGCGTGAAAATTGAAGGCGACGGAACGAGCGCGCTGGTGAAGAAATATCTTGATGAGAATAACATTGAGCCTTTATTCCCAGTTAATGAGATTAAAGAGACGGCCGGGAAAAAGTTTTTGTACGTGAAAATCAGCGATGAAATCAGGGGCGCAATCAGCATCACTAAGGACATAAAGATTAAGATTAAGGAAAATCCGCAGCAACAAAAACAGGAGGGAGCAAGTCTTTCATTCTTCGGAGATATAATTTTCTTCGGAGTTCTGGGAATTGCTTTAATTGGCCTGTTACTCGTTCTGCGTTATTTCTTCTTGTAAGAGGAGCTGTTCATCATGAAGAAAACTGATATTGGCGTATGTCTTGCGATGTATGCTGTATGCGCGTTCTTTCTCTACATGACCTTGCAATTACCGAAAGCGGCCCAAATTTACCCGTTATGCGTGAATGCTCTTTTAGCGGCTCTGACAACTTTACACGTCTTCAATATGATACGTTCGGCAATTCGTGAAGGAGTTACGAGCGGACTTGAGGACTTCAAAGAGTTTTTGCCGTCTCAATTCTTCGTTTTGCTTGGAATGATAATAATTTATCTCGCTGTTATGCCTTACTTGGGATTTTATGTATCAAGCATAATTTTCATGACAGCAAGTTTATTATTCTTACGCGTAAAAATTTGGCAGATAATTTTAGCTGAACTCGCAATCTTTATTCTCGTTTATTGTGCGTTTACGTTATTCCTTGAAGTTCGTCTTCCGTCTGGAAGTTTATGGGAGGCTTGGTTATGAGTGAGACATTATCATTAATGGCTTCTGGCTTTGTGAGTGCGCTTTATCCCGTGAATATTTTAGCTATGATTGCCGGTGTAACAATCGGAATTATAATCGGCTGTCTTCCGGGATTATCGGCGGCAATGGGAGTAGCTTTATTACTTCCTATGACATTTTCAATGGAAGCATCAACCGGAATGATTATGCTTGGAGCGATTTACTGCGGGGCAATTTTCGGCGGTTCAATCTCGGCAATCTTAATTCACACACCCGGAACTCCAGCGAGCGCGGCGACGGCGATTGAAGGCTATCAAATGACGCTTAAGGGTCAAGCGGGAAAAGCTCTAGGCACGGCGTGTATTGCTTCATTCTTCGGAGGGTTGCTGTCGTGCATTTCACTTTACTTCTTCGCTCCGATTTTGGGCCAATTAGCTATGAAGTTTGGTTCTCCGGAGTATTTCTGGCTCTCGATATTTGGCTTAACGATTATTGCCGGAGTTTCTTCTAAGTCAATGGTCAAGGGCTTAATGAGCGGAGCACTCGGCCTTTTGCTCTCAACAATCGGAATGGATCCAATGCAGGGCGTGAAAAGATTTATGTTCGGTCAAGCGTCGCTTTATGAGGGAATTAACGTAACGTGTGCATTAATCGGCTTGTTCTCGATGAGTCAGGCGTTAATTCTGGCAGAAGCGAAGATTAAGCAGCGTGCACGAGCTACGAAGTTCAACGATAGAATGTTATTGACGAAAGATGAGCTGAAGGAGATTGCGCCGACAATTGGCCGTTCGTGGATAATTGGAAACTTAATAGGGATTTTGCCCGGAGCAGGAGCGTCAATAGCGTGTTTCATGGGTTACAACACAGCTCGGCAATTTTCGAAGCATAAAGAGTTATTTGGACATGGAAGCTATGAAGGAGTTGCAGGAAGTGAAGCCGCGAATAATGCTGTAACAGGAGGCTCATTAATCCCAATGCTGACGCTTGGAATTCCTGGTGAAAGTGTTACGGCTGTCTTAATGGGCGGATTAATAATTCAGGGCTTGACACCCGGCCCAAATCTTTTTGTTGGTGAGACTGCGAAGATGACTTACACGTTTTTTGCCGGTTTCGTGTTAATTCAGTTCTTCATGCTGGGAATTGGATTACTCGGCTGTCGTGGATTTGCTCATATCGCGAGACTTTCGGACGCAATATTAATCCCCTCAGTAACAATTTTATGCGTGGTCGGTTCGTTTGCAATTCATCAAAATTTTGTTGATGTCGTCATAATGTTGATATTCGGCGTAATCGGCTGGCTTGCTCGTAAATTCGGGCTGAACAATGCGGCAATAGTTTTAGCATTAATTCTCGGGCCAATCGGAGAAAAGGGCTTGAGACGTTCATTATTACTTTCAGGAGGAGACCCGAAAATTTTATTCTCAACGCCGGTATGCTGGGTATTAATCGCGTTATGCATTCTCGGTGTACTTTCTCCAATCTTGATGGACAGAATGACGAAAAAAGCTGAAGAGTAAATTTTAACCCTCTCGTGAAAGTTCAGCGGGAGGGAATTTTTTTTTTACACATTAACACTTAACCTTTGCTACAATATTAACAAATTCCCACATCAAAAATTTCACTACATAAAGGAGGACTCACACGCATGGTAAACCACGAGTTGAATAATCTTATTGCTTTTGCTCTTCATCACAAGTTAATCACTCCTCAGGACAAAATCTGGGCAGCAAATTCCCTCATCGGAGTTCTTAAGCTCAACAACTTTGAGTTCGAGAAAAACCTTGACGACGTAACCGCGACTTCACCGGATTCAATCCTTGCGAAAATTCTAGACTGGGCCGCTGAGAATAACTTAATCGAGAATACCGAGACCGAACGCGATTTACTCGACACCGAATTAATGGGAATGCTCACGCCTCGTCCGTCTGACGTAATCGCCGAGTTTGAGAGGTTATGCAAAGTTTCACCGGTTGAAGCTACGGATTATTTTTACGCGCTCGGAGTTTCGTCAAATTATATTCGCTCAGAGAGAACGGCAAAAAATATCTGCTGGAAGACTTCAACGGAATTTGGCGAACTCGACATCACAATTAACATGTCCAAACCGGAGAAAGATCCACGCGACATTGCTAAAGCCCGCGCAATAAAATCTTCAGGCTACCCGAAATGCTTACTCTGCAAGGAGAACGAAGGTTTTTACGGTCATCATGGACATCCGGCACGTCAGAATATCCGGTTAATTCCTGTTGAGCTTTGCGGAAGAGATTGGTATTTCCAGTATTCACCGTACAGCTATTACAATGAGCATTGCATAGTTCTTGACGGGGCACATGTTCCAATGCTGATTTCGCGCGAGACCTTCGAGAATTTATTTGCGTTTATCGAGAAATTTCCTCATTACTTCGTCGGTTCAAACGCTGACTTGCCAATCGTCGGAGGTTCGATACTTTCACATGACCATTATCAGGGCGGGCGTTACGTTTTCGCGATGAATAACGCTCCGTTTGAGAAAATTTATCTTGACGGTGATATTAAAGCCGGTCGCATTAAGTGGCCGATGTCAGCAATTCGTTTGCAGTCAAATAATCCCGAAAAACTCACGGACTTAGCGGACAAAATTTTATCGGCGTGGCGTGAATGGACTGATGAGAGCGTTGATATTCTTGCGTATTCCGACGGCGAGCCTCATAACACGATTACTCCGATTGCAAGACGACGAGGCGAATTATTCGAGCTTGATTTAGTCCTTCGCAACAACAGAACGAGCAACGAACACCCCTTAGGAATATTCCATCCACACGCAGAAGTTCATCACATAAAGAAAGAAAATATCGGTTTAATCGAAGTTATGGGATTGGCCGTGCTTCCAGCGAGATTGAAGAGTGCATTAGAGAAAATTTGTGCGGCATGGCTTGAAGGTAAAGAGAAATTGCCCGAAGAGCTTGAAGTCCATGAAAAATGGTACGAAGGCTTACGCGTAAAACACGAGGGACTTTCAGGAGAAGCTGACGTGAGAAAAATGCTGCGTGATGAAGTCGGTCATGTGTTCGCTCAAGTTTTGACTGACAGCGGAGTTTATAAACGTGATGCTGAGGGATTAGCGGCATTCGATAAATTTTCACAGGAGGTTTTAGCTTAATGGAGCTTGAAAAGTTTTTCAGGTATGCAGGGAATTACGAGCAAGTTTACGGTGTTCGCAGGCTTGTAATCGATGAAGGAACTGCGAAGGGTAACGCGATTTATCAGGTTACGACGGCAGGAGGCCTTGAGTTTGATATTTTGCCGGATTCCGGGCTTGACATTGGACGGTTGAAATTTCGCGGTGTCAACATCAACTACATGACTAAGAACGGTTATGACAATCCCAACCGGCTTTTGCCAATTCCGAACAATTTCGATCACACTTTTTCCGGCGGAATGCTCTACACTTGCGGCTTAATGTCGGTCGGCCCTGATAACACGGACACTGAAGGCAACGGAGAATTTCACGCTTTACACGGAAGATTTCACGGACAATCAGCGAAAAATTTATTCGGTTACGTTGATGGTGAGAATATTTACGTCGGCGGCGAGGTCAAAGAGACTAAACAGGGCGGCGAGAACTTCTCAGTTCGGCGAAAGTTCACAATTCCTGCTTGGGGAAGCGAGCTTTTACTTGAAGACGAAGTTACTAATCTTACTCCTTCACCAGTTGAATACATGATGCTTTATCATTGCAATTTCGGCTGGCCGATGTTGAGCGAGAAAGCAATCTTAGAGTTCCCCGAAAAACGCAAGGTTACGCCGAGAACGAAATACGCCGCTGATAATTTAGCTTCTCAGTGTGAGATTACGGCACCGATTGACGGCGAAGAAGAACGTGTTTACTTCAACGAGATGGAAAGTGAAGCCTTCGTGAGACTGAGAAATTCTGAGCTTGGAATTACGGCCGAGATTAACTGGTCGCTTGATACTCTGCCGATTTTAGCCCAATGGAAGAACATGCATAGCGGAGATTACGTGCTTGGACTTGAGCCGTCGACTTGCTACATAATGGGACGAAGCCGTGAGCGTAAAGAAGGAAGATTACTCACAATGAAACCGTTTGAGACGATTAAAAACTTTGTGAGACTTAAATTTTCGGATTAAGGAGGATTAAACATGACACAAAAAGTTTTTCCGGCCAATTTCTTATGGGGAGGAGCAACGGCCGCTAATCAGTGTGAAGGAGCGTATAACGTTGACGGACGGGGATTATCGAGTGTTGATGTAATTCCTGCTGGTCCTGACAGAATGAAAGTTGCGCGCGGAGAAAGAAAAATGCTTGAGTGTGAACCTAGCTATGATTACCCGTCGCATGAGGCAATTGACATGTACCATCATTACAAAGAGGATATTGCGCTTTTTGCTGAGATGGGCTTCAAGTGTTACAGGCTTTCAATCGCTTGGACACGAATTTTACCCAATGGCGACGACGACACGCCTAATCAAGCCGGAATTAATTTTTACCGTTCACTTTTCGAGGAATGCCGGAAATACGGGATTGAGCCGCTTGTAACGATTGACCATTTCGACACACCAATTGCGCTGATAAAAAAGTTCGGAGGCTGGCGCGACAGACGAATGATTGACGCGTTCATGAAATATTGCCGAGTAATCTTCACGAACTATAAAGATCTCGTAAAATATTGGCTGACTTTCAACGAGATTAACATGCTGCTTCACATGTCGTTTATGGGAGCCGGATTAGTCTTTGACGAGAACGAACCCGCCGAACAGATTAAATATAAGGCCGCCCATCATGAATTAATCGCCAGCGCAAAAGCCGTTCAACTTGCACATGAGATTATTCCGGGCTCAAAAGTTGGGTGTATGTTAGCCGCCGGAAATTTCTACCCTTATTCGTGCAATCCTGATGACATTTTCGACGCTCAAGAGAAGGACCGGGATAATTACTTCTTCACGGATATTCAAGCACGGGGGAAATATCCAGTTTGGGCCTTAAAGCGAATGGAACGTGCCGGAATTGACCTGAATAATATTTTTGCTGACGGAGACGCTGAAACTCTCGCGAATGGAACAGTTGACTTCGTAGCATTCTCGTATTATTGCACACGCTGTACGACGGCTGACCCGGAAATTTTCAGGTTACACGCTAAACCTGGCAATGCTGTCTTTCGCTCTGTTGTTAATCCATACTTGAAAAGCTCTGAATGGGGCTGGCAGATTGACCCGTTAGGATTAAGAGTTACGGCCAATTCACTTTATGATAGATATAACAAGCCGTTATTCGTCGTTGAAAATGGACTTGGAGCTGTTGATAAAGTTACTGAGGACGGGAAAATTCACGATGATTACAGGATTGATTACCTGCGAAGACATCTTTTAGCACTTCGTGACGCAATCAACGATGACGGAATTCCTGTGATGGGATTTACGGCTTGGGGATGTATTGACCTTGTGAGCGCATCAAGCGGAGAAATGCGAAAACGTTACGGGTTTATCTATGTCGATAAGGACGACGAAGGCAACGGAACGTTAAAGCGTATTCGTAAAGATAGTTTTGACTGGTATAAAAAAGTAATTGCTTCATCTGGAGCTAGCCTTGATTATAGTTTGGTAAGTGATGATGGTTTTCTCGCTTTATGTAAGGATGGCGATGCACAAAAAGTTGAAGAAGCCTTAATAAACGGTGCTAATGTCCATGCTAAGAGTAAATATCGCTTGACTGGTTTAATTTGGGCTGCGTACGAAGGCCGCAAAGAAACAGTAGAAGTACTTCTTAGACACGGAGCAGAAGTGAACTCTAAGAGCAGTTACGGAGATACGGCTTTAATTTGGGCTGCTGGCAAGGGCTATAAAGAAATCGTAGAACTTCTCTTGAAACACGGCGCGGATGTAAACACAAAAAATAATAAAGGCTTCACAGCTTTAACGTCAGCAGAGCACGGAGGCCATACGGAAATCGTCCAGCTTTTACGCTCATACGGAGCTAGCCCTGATTATAGTTTGGTAAGCGATGATGATTTTCTCGCTTTATGTAAGGATGGCAATGCACGAGAAGTTGAAGAAGCCATAATGAACGGTGCGAATGTAAACGCTAAGGACAATGACGGCGCAACTGCTTTAATGTTGGCAGCCTCTAAAGGACATAAAGAAGCCGCAGAAGTTCTCTTGAAACATGGGGCTGATGTCAACGCTAAAAAAAATAACGGCATGACAGCTTTAATATGGGCAGCATATAATGGCAAAACAGAAACTGCAGAAGTCCTTTTGAAGCATGGCGCTGATATCCACGCTCAAAGCGATGGGCACTGGACGGCTTTATGGTGTGCAGAAAATTATAAAGGACACAAAGAAACCGCTCAGCTCTTACGCTCATACGGAGCAAAATACTAAACAGGGAAGCAACAAAAAATTTTTACAGGAGGTAACACAATGGACTTCAAAGAATTAGCCGCAATAATCATCGAGAACGTCGGCGGAAAAGGTAACGTCAAAAGTGTAGTTCACTGCGCAACACGTCTTCGCTTCACTCTGAAGAATGACGCTTCAGCAAAAACTGACGTACTCACGAAGACTAAGGGAGTTTTATCGGTCGTTAATGCTGGAGGACAATATCAAATCGTAATTGGCCCGGACGTTCCACAGCTTTACGAGGAAGTTTTATCACAGGGAGGATTTGACGCCGCAGCTCCGGTTGATGATCCTGACGCTGAAAAAGAAGATAACCGTTCAAAGTTGAGCAAAGTTCTTGAGAGTATCGCGAGCATTTTTCAGCCGATTATTCCCGCGATTACCGGAGCAGGACTTCTGAAGGCGTTAATGGCGTTATTCTCGACGATGGGCATTCTCAAATCCGGAACTCAGACGTACATAATTCTTAATGCAATGGCTGATGCCGCGTTTTATTTCCTTCCGATTTTGTTAGCGGCTTCGTGTGCAAGAAAGTTCAAATGCAATCAGGGTAACGCTTTAGCATTGGCCGGAATTTTAGTTTACCCGTCGTTTATCGCGTTAATGGGAGGAAAAGAAGCAATTACATTCTTGGGCTTTCTTCCTGTGACAAAAGCCGTCTACACTTCTTCAGTAATTCCTATTATACTCGGCGTTTGGTTTATGTCCTACGTTGAGCATTACATACAGAAGATTTCACCGAAAGCAATAAAATTCTTCTCTGTTCCGTTAATCAGCCTGTTAGTTGCCGGAACTGTAACAATTACTCTACTCGGGCCAATTGGTTCATGGTTCTCTGAGTTGATTAATATTTTCTTCACATGGATGAACGCTACAATTCCTTGGCTCGTCCCGACTTTGGTAGGAATTTTCAGCCCGTTACTTGTTATGACCGGAACACATTACGGATTAATCCCAATCGGCACAAACAACTTAGCGACCGTAAAATGGGACTCCGTAGTAATCGGAATGCTTCCGTCGAACGTTGCACAAGGAGCTGCGGGCTTGGCAATTGCTGTACGCTCGAAAAATCCAGACACGAAACAGCTTGCTTCGTCGGCAGGACTTACGGCTGTACTTGGAATTACTGAGCCTGTATTATACGGTGTCAACATGCGCTTCACTTTCCCGCTTTATGCTGCAATGATTGGAGGAGGACTCGGCGGCTTGTATCTCGGTGTAATGAGAGTTGCGAGATTTGCCGGAGGTTCTCCGGGACTTCTAGTTTTGCCGGGATATATTCCTCATGCTGAAGCGTTAGCATTGGGCTACACTATGAATAACTTAGTCAACGCGATAATCTCAGTAGCGATTGCTTTTGTCGGAGCTTGGGTTGCGTGCAACATAATGTATGATATTTGGCTTAGACGCGGGAAAATTCCTCCGGAAGAAAGAGGAGAAGTTATCCCGGACGTTGCTGATGATGCGATTGTTGCGGCGGTCAACGGAAGATTTATCGGTCCTGATGAGATTAAAGATGAGATGTTTGCTCAGCAGACGATGGGCCAGACTGTAGCGATTGAACCTTCGGACGGAACTGTTGCGGCTCCTGTTAATGGCAAGATTGAGATGATATTTGAGACCGGGCATGCTTTCGGAATGAGGATGTCCGACGGAACGGGCTTATTAATTCACATTGGAGTTGATACGGTTAATCTCAAGGGTCA
>ERZ842401.8321-NODE-8321-length-10239-cov-4.699332_pt1 | contig 10239 bp, 10 predicted proteins | sample MGYA00521270_ERZ842401 | MGnify/ENA primary metagenome ERZ842401 (study PRJEB31892, sample SAMEA3878208) | bioreactor metagenome | biome: Moose rumen | place: Sweden | collected 2011-10 | study: EMG produced TPA metagenomics assembly of the PRJEB12797 data set... | reverse complement strand
AAACGCCAGCAGAAAAGATTGCAGAACTACCTGGAGCAGAGGAGACTGGAAGTCGAGACCTGTCCAGGGAGAGATGGTGTGGTCGTATCGGAATCATGGGGAGAATTGCATGCACATGACCTGATGGATTCCATTCTGGAGAAGGAAAACATTCAGAAGGCCATCGAACAGGTCGTGCGGAACAGGGGCGCTGAAGGTATGGACGGGATGTCGGTGCTGGAGCTCCCTGTATACGTGGAACAGCATTGGGAAGACCTGTACGCAGAATTGCGTACAGGCCGCTACAAACCTAAACCAGTCAGGAGGGTAACCATACCCAAACCAGAAGGAGGCGAGAGGAATCTCGGAGTGCCCACGGTCCTTGACAGGATGATACAACAGGCTATAGCCCAGGTCCTTGTCGGGATATACGAGCCGAAGTTCTCCGACAGGAGTTTCGGATTCAGGCCTGGCAGGAGTGCTCACGATGCCATCGTGGCATTATGCAACGATTGCAGGGACGGATACACTTGGGCGGTTGATATTGATCTGTCGAAATATTTCGACACGATCAATCACGACATCCTGATGGAGATACTCCGCAGGGATATCAAGGATGAGACCGTACTGATCCTCATCAAGAGATTCCTGAAGAGCGGGGTCATGGTCGACGGATTGGTATTCCCGACCGACGAAGGTTCTCCCCAAGGAGGGAACCTGTCGCCGTTGTTGGCCAATATCTACCTGAACGAATACGATAAGGTTCTTGAGGAGAGGGGACACAGGTTCGTCCGCTATGCGGACGACCTCATGATACTCATGAGGTCCAAGAAAGGGGCGGAACGTGTTATGGAATCCTCCAGGAAATACCTGGAGAACACCCTAAAACTCAAGGTCAACCAGACCAAATCACAGGTAGCCCCTGTCAGTGGGTTGAAGTACCTTGGATTTACAGTATGGGTACGAAAAAAGGATGGGGTCCAATCATACGGGATAGGAATCCATCCTAAATCCGTCAGGAGGCTCAAGGACAAGCTCAAGGACATTCTGAGGAAGAACCATCCTGGAAAGATAGAGGACAGGCTGAAATACCTCTCAGCCTTCCTCCGTGGCTGGATAAACTACTATGGCCTCGCATGTATGCACTATATATGTGAGAGCTTAGGAAAATGGATTCGCAGGAAAGTTCGTGCCATTCTCCTGAAACAATGGAAAAGGACATATCGGCGCGGTAAGAATCTGCAGAATATTTACAGGAACAACGGACTCGACAACCTATACATCTCGTACGCGAAGATGTGGAAGTCGATAAAGTATGATTCCATATGGAGGATGTCCAACGAAGGGAATATCAAGAACATTCTCCACAACAGATACCTCGAATCCATCGGTTGCCCGAACTTACTGAAGATGTATGAGGAAACACATTCCAGACTGCTGAACCGCCGTGATACGAGAGTATGTCCGGTGGTGTGAGAGGTCGGTAATCGGGATTTGCCCGATTACCTCCTACTCGATTATATCTTTATGGAATGCGCGTCTTTGTGGCGCATGAGAGTATCATCCATATCCTGAGTGACACACGAGAGGCGACGTTGTCAAGAAAGGTATCGAGGTAGGTCCGATTAGGATCTGCTTTGAGGTAATGGAAGCCGCATCAATCTGAGGGGTTGTTCAGCAAAGTTAAGGTGTACCATAAGGTTTATATTCAACGTCCAGATAGGGGCATTTACTGGGCAGTTAGATCAGCTGGAAGATCGCCTGCTTTGCAAGCAGGAGGTCGTGGGTTCAAATCCCACACTGTCCACTTTCTTTGTCCACCCAGATCATCAAAATCGACTTTCTGGCTTGTCCACCATTTTTGCGGTTCTGTCCACCTTTTTTCCGTGCCTGTCCACCAGTCACAGTTGGCCCATTGTCCGCTCGTTGTCGTAACTCCCCTCTCCGGTGGGGGGAAGGGGGTTTTCGGAAGTGGTTTCATCGAGCCGGAAGACCATGTCCTGCGGGCCTTCTCCATCGCCATGATGTTCTTCTGCCTGCCGTAGTACTTCTCTGTGGTCCTCGTCGATGCGTGGTCCATGAGAACGCTCACAGATGTCAGCTCGAGGTTCTGGTCGATGTACCTCTGACCGAAGGTCCTCCTGCACTTATGGAGCTCGAAGCGAATTTGTAGATCCTGCTCGACGATCTCCTTCATCCTGCGCAGCGAGTTACCGCACATGAAGCCGTCCCTGCTCTGCTTGGAGTTGGACGGGAACAGGGCCTTGGAGGGGCAGTGGTTGTCGAAGATCCACTTGGTGCGGGCCTCGAGATATCTCTTGACCACAGGCCTGATCTCCTCGCGGATCGGAACGATGCGCTCCTCCCCGTAGGATGCCTCTCCCTTGACATGCACGATGTCGAAGGTCCATGCCCGGGTATCGATATCACTGACCTCAGCCAGACGGATCTCCTTGTTCCTGGTGCCGGTGTCTATGCACAGGAGCACCAATGCGTAAGCCCTTACGCGGTTGAAGTCCTCGGGATCCACGGCCAATCCTCTCTGATACTCGTTATACCGTCTATGTATTTAATTTTCTCCCAACTTTAGACGGAATACCGTTAAAAATAATTGTATAATTGTTGAAGTTTTACATGTATTAATACAAATGTTATAGGAAACAATTTAAAATATGTAGGATATAGGCCATATTGTGACCGAAATGGCCGGAGAGGAACGCATCATCGAGCAGGACACCTTCTTGGATCTCGAGCAGAGGTACGCAATGTACTGCCTCCTGATGATAGACGAGTATCCCGGCAGCATCAAATCGGACATTGCGGCGGATACGGATCCGAAGAGGAACACGATCTATTCTCGCATACAGTACCTTATCACGATGGGCTATGTCAAGTACATGAACGTCAACGGGAAGCAGACCAAGAGGCTGCAGACCACCGAGAAGGGGAAGAGGGTCGCCGAGTGCCTGAGGTTGATACAGGACATCATCTCCGAATATCCGACCGATTGATTCGTTGTCATACTGACTGCTATATCCGCATTCCAAATAGCGGGAGCATCGTTATCGAAGCATGTACGATGGTACCGATTACAGAGTGGGATTGGGAATAGACTTCGAGATACATGTGCACGAGACTCTCAGCACGTTCTGCACCCCGATAGGGGACGTAAAGTCCAGAACGGACCGGAGAGGAACAGGGCCGTGAACGAGGTATCCGACGGATACGTCGGATCCGAAACAGCCAAACAATGGCTTGACCAGGTGATGATGGAGGTCTGAGAAAACAGGAGGGGAGACCCTACATTTTAATACAAAAGGTAATTATAATGATAATAAATTATCAGTATGTTGATAACATGATAATCGTACCGAGCTCCGACCTGAGGAACAGGTATTCCGAACTTACGGACGAATACCTTTCGAAGGGTGAACCGATATTCCTCACCAAGAACGGCTGCGGACACGCTGTTCTGATCAGCATCGACGAGTATGAAAGACTCCGCCGCGACAGCATGATAAGGAAGATCGAAGAAGGCATCCGCGACGCAAAAGAAGGAAAGGTCATGTCCATCGAGGAGTCCATGGAAGCCGTGAAGAAGGAACTGGGCCTATGAGCTTCGATGTGAGGATCACGAGAGCGGCCCATAGGGACATCCTCGAGATGACCTCCTATATAGCGAAGGTGCTCAAGAACAGGAAGGCGACCTCGGAGCATATGGAGGGAGTATATTCGATCATATACTCGCTGAGAGAGGATGCCCTGAGATACCAGATATATGATGATGAATACCTAGCGGAACATGAGATCAGATTCGCACAGTTCAGGAATTATATGATCGCGTACCGCGCGTACGAGGATACCGGGGTCGTGGAGGTGTACGGCGTACTGTATGGTGCGATGAACCTGCCCGAGAGGCTGAGACCGGAGATCCCGTGACCGGAGGGCGGGTAGCCCTACCTTCGAACGCACATTGAGGGCCTTTGGGATTTTGCAGGGTTATTTTTGATTCTTGAGGAAAGAGGGTAAAATCGGTCATGATAGGTTCGGGTCGTGAGGTCTCTGTTCGGCATCGATTTCTCATACATCGGTGTTCGATAGAACAGCAGTTGACTACACCGGCGATCGAAACCCATAGTCGGTAAGTTCACAAGGATAAGAGGTCGATAGCTGAAACTATCGGCAACAGTACTGTATCCCGGAATCAGAATAGGAGTTGCAATTCTCCTTGCCTAAGAAGTATAGTGTTGTAGAAGTTCTGATCGTTCTTGAATCCGCAGGCCTGCCTGCGCATATCCTGTATATTCTTGTTTATCCCTTCGCACACAGAGTTACTGACTCTGAATTGGGCCCATGATATGATACGATCGATCTTCTCAAGGAAGGTCTTGGCCTTCTTTTTGAATTCGGAGCATCCGAATTCAGTGACCCACATTATCCATGTTCTGAGTGCTCTTTCCATCGCACTCATATCTCTTATCCTGACGATCTCGCAGAACGCTTCCTTCATGTCGAATGCAAGAGCCAATTCTGGACTGCATATACATATCTCACGCATCCTTTCGATGTGTTTACGATCCATGTTCTCATAACGGTGCATCAATGTGTATTTGATCAATGCCAGTGGTTCACCGTCCTTTCTTCTTACCACGCGTTTACGGAGGTTGTTCAAAGCATCGTTGATGGTCTTGATCAGATGGAAACGATCCCATACCAAGGTAGCATTGGGGAAGTATTCCAGAACTCCGGCCTCATAAGCGCGGCTCATGTCCGCGCTGAAAACACGTATGGATTCCGGATCGCCTCCTTGGATGATGAGATAGTCCCTGAATCTTTCCAGGGCATCCTTCCCGTGGCCTCTGCATACGAAGATGACCTTGTGACGTTGGTTCGCGAACACCGATATGTAATCATGCCCGCTGCCATACTGCGTCTCGTCAACGAATATCTGTGTCGTATCCGAAAGATCCTGATTGATGACCGCCTTCCTGATGATACGGTCCATGGCCATCTTGATGACATCAGTAGAGATCTCCAGATCTCTCGCTAAGGGCCATCCAATAAATAACTTTTAATTGAATCAAATTATATCCTCAAGCATGGATTGGGGATGCATGGATGATAGGGCAGGAGTCGAGGAATTTGTAGGTACGATGATGCCGGAGCTCGACGAGAAGCGTAGGAGGTTGTTCCTCGGTGGCCTGTCCATCATGCTAGGGCAAGGTTCGGCTACAGAGCTTTCGGAGATGACCGGTATAACGAAACAGACAATTACTGCCGGTCGTCGTGAAGCTAAAGCGGCCGAGAAAGACCCGTCAGCCAGACCGAAAGCCGACAATGCGGCTAGAATCAGGTCCCCCGGTGGCGGCAGGAAGAGGATAACAGAGATCTACCCGGACATTTTGGTAAAACTCGAGGGTCTTTTGGATGGGAATGTCGTGGGTGACCCCGAAAGTCCAATCACCTGGACTACGAAAGGGACGGAGGACCTCGCCCGCGAATTGCGGGCGATGGGATACCAGGTAAGCCGCGAGACCGTGGGCTCCCTCCTGAAGGAACTGGGATTCAGCCTGCAGCAGAACAGGAAATACGTGCAGACAGGCGATCCAGGGCCTGACCGTGATGCGCAATTCAGATTTATACAAAAGGAGACCAGCACTTTTATCGATGCGGGAAGGCCCGTTCTCTCCGTGGACACGAAGAAGAAGGAACTCATAGGCAACTATGCTAACAACGGTTCCGAATACCGTCCCGCAGGTAAGCCGCGGGACGTGTTGGATCATGATTTTGAGGGCCCCGGGGGGAAGATATCGCCCTACGGAATCTACGATGTCGGCGACAATACTGGCTTCATCGCCGTAGGTATCAGCGCTGATACGGCCGAATTCGCCGTCAATTCCATCCGTACATGGATACATACCGTTGGCAGGGAACGTTATCCCACTGCCAGTGACATTCTGATAACTGCGGATTGTGGCGGCAGCAATGGCCGCCGCAATAGGCTGTGGAAAGTCAGCCTCCAGAAGCTGGCAGATGAGGAGGACATAACATTCCATGTCCGCCATTATCCCCCAGGGACGTCCAAATGGAACAAGATCGAGCACAGGCTCTTCTCTCACATATCGATGGGGTGGAGGGGCCAGCCCCTCACTTCGATCCAAGTGGTCGTGGATCTGATATCATCGGTCACCACTGATAAGGGCCTCAAAGTGAGATGTGTGGTAGATGATAACGACTACGAGAAAGGAATAAAGGTAGCTGATGAGGAAATGGAAGGGCTCAACATCAGGCCGTTGGCATGGCGCGGAGATTGGAACTATACTATTTATCCTAGAGAAAAATCATAATTTATTTATTGGAGGGCCCTAAAGAGGATTTGGTTTCAGTCTTCATCTTACGGAGGATCTCCCTATCGAATTCACGTGTGTGTCTGGATTCCGGGTCAGATGCGGGGAACCTCAACTGTGGCGTTCTGCCACAGTTGTAACATATCAATTTCGGGACATGGACTTCCAAGAAGCATTTGTGATTGAGATCGTCAACATGTCTGTATCTCCGAAGCTCATAGCACATCGGTTTGCAGGCCGCCTTACAATGAGGACAACGATACATATCTTGTCTCTCATGCACGATATGTATGGTCGTTTCGCCGGCATATCTGCTTTCAACGACTGCCTTGACCTGTTTACCGTTGACGGTCATGATCTTCTCCCTTGTCATCGGTAACAGAGGGATGCCCGGATTATCATCATCGAATTCGGGATGATCTGTGACGATCGTCTTTCCGAGTACCTTCCACTCGTTCGAAAGATGAAGTTGAGCACGGATTATACGATTCTCAGTAGTCTCTTTCTGTTGCAGGCCGTTACGAATATCTATGGGTAAGTCCTTGAGGGCCATGTGGTGGTTCTCCTGTGCAAATGTGTAACCGCCACACTCTCATTTTACCATATCGCCATTTCACGACCCGAACCTATCATGACCGATTCTACCCTCTTTCCTCAAGAATCCTTTTTAGCACTGGTTTTAAAGCTATGTTAATCAGACTTGCGGGATATCGCCAAATTCTTTATACGCTGTAGTCGTCCCTGCCCTCATAAAGGGGCCTGGCTATTTCGATAGGTCTACTTATTCCGGTGCATAAGATGGCTTCTTCAGTAGAGAACCGCAACAACGATCCGCAGCATACCTGGTGGTACAGGTTCTTCATGAAGGTCCCTGTAAGATGTTTCATTCTCCCTGTCGGTAAGTTCTTCCTGTATGATATCAGGACCACCAAGTACAAGGGAGAATACAGGACGCCTTTCCTTCTGGTATACAACCACGCATGCGACTATGATTTCATCGGAGTGATCAACGGGTTCCCCGGATACTACAGGCACATCATGAGCGACTCCCTCATCAAGAAACCTTGGAGGAGAGCTGTCATCAAGTTCGGTACCAATGGTATATTCCGCAGGAAAGGGGAGAATGCCGCAGCTGTCATGGAGGCAGTCAAGCACACCGTCGATCAGGGTATCTCCGTCTGTATGGCCCCGGAGGGAGAGGAGACGCCCAACGGCGCAACCCAGCGCATCCGTAAGAAATCCGGAGTCATGATCAAGGATCTCAATGTGGACCTGATCACATACAAGCTGGAAGGAGGATATCTCTTCAAGGCCAAGTGGGCGAGCCACCGTTCCAAGGGTCCGATGTACGGCCATGTCGTCAACATCTACAAGAAGGAGGACCTGGCGAAGATGACTCCCGAGGAGATCAACGAGATCCTCCAGAGGGACCTGGATTTCAACGTGTACGAGTGGAACAGGGAGAAGCGCGTCAAGTACGATCGCAAATGCCGCGCGGAGCACATGGAGAGGTCACTGCATATCTGTCCCAAGTGCGAGGCCATGAACAGGCTGCACAGCGAGGGAAACGAACTCCACTGTCTCGAGTGCGGATACAGCGTCACCGTGGATGAGTACGGTTTCTTCCAGGGGGACGGTGTCCGCTTCGACAACTTCTACGATTGGGATGTGTGGCAGAAGGAGCACCTCAGGTCGATGCGTCCCCAGTGGGAGGCGGAACCAGAGAGGATCATCACCAGCAATTCCGGATGCACCCTGAAGAAGAGGATCGGGGACAACGAAGAGGTCATCGACGAGAACGTCACGATCAGCATCAACTTCAACGACATCATGATCAAGGGTGACAAGGTCGATTTCAGATTCCCGTTGCTCGAGCTCGAGGGTTTGACGGCTACTACGCTGGCAGCGATGATCAGCCACGACGGAGATTACTACAAGGTCGCTGCCAACGAAGAGACATGCATGGGCCGCTACCGCACCATACGCAGGATCATAATGGAACAGGAGTTCCTGTGAGTTCTTGAAAAAGGATCGGCCCTGAAGGGCCGTAAATGTGATTTCAGTCGAACTTTCCGACGACTGCCTTGATACGCCTTACACCGGCCGCGGAACTCTCTTCCTTTTTGATCTTGAATCCCTGCAGTTCCTTGGTGTTCTTGACGTGGGGTCCGCCGCACATCTCTGCCGAGACATCTCCGATTTTGTAGACCTTGACAATCTCGCCGTACTTGTTGGTGAAGACTCCCTCGACTCCTTCTTCTTTAGCCTGCTCGTAAGGCATCTCCTCGCAGACGACGGGGATCTCGGCCTTGATGCATTCGTTGACCCAATCCTCTATCTGCTTCAGCTCCTCGGGAGTTACCTTCCTGTCGAGGTTGAAGTCGAATCTGAGCCTCTCGGCCGTGATGTTGGATCCCTTCTGGTGGATATCGGGCGAGACGAACTTCCTCAGCGCCGCGTTGAGAAGGTGTGTCGCCGTGTGCAGTTTGGTGGTCTCCTCGCTGTGGTCGGCTAGACCTCCTTTGAAGGTACCTCCGTCACCGCGTGACTTGTCCTGGTGGGTCTTGAACCTTCCGTTGAAGTCGTCCATGTCGACCTTCAGTCCCTTCTCCGCTGCCAGTTCCACTGTCATCTCGATGGGGAATCCGTAGGTGTCGTAGAGCCTGAACACAGTCTCTCCGTTGAGCACCGGACTGTCGCCGTTCTCGGCTACCATCTGGTCGAATCTCCTCAGTCCCTTCATAACGGCCTTGTGGAACTTCAGCTCCTCGTTGTTGATGTTGGTGTAGATGAAGTCCTTGTTCTGCTCCAGTTCGGGGTACGCCTTGGAGTAGTTCTGCACGATGACCTCTGCGATCTTCTGCATGAAGGGCTCCTCGTAACCGAGCTTGGACATGTACCTGGAGGACCTCCTGATGAGTCTCCTGAGGATGTATCCCTGACCGATCTTTGCGGGGACGACTCCGTCTCCGAGGATGAATGTGGCGGCCCTCATGTGGTCCGCGATGATCCTGAATGCCCTGGTGTCATCTTCGTTCTCGTCGTACTTCTTTCCGGTGAGCTCCTCGATCTTGGCGAGGATGGGTGTGAACAGGGGTGTGTCGTAGACGGTCTCGTTGCCGTTGAGGATACGGAGAATCCTCTCCAATCCCATTCCGGTGTCCACGTTCTTCTGCTTGAGGGGGGAGAACGTACCGTCCGCGTTCTTGTTGTACTGCATGAACACGTTGTTCCAGATCTCGATGTACTTGCCGCAGTGGCAACCGGGACGGCAGTCGGGGCCGCACTTCTCCTTGCCCGTGTCGATGAACATCTCGGTGTCGGGTCCGCAGGGACCGGTGGTGCCGGCCGGACCCCACCAGTTGTCCTCGCGCGGGAGCGGGAAGATGTGGTCGTCGGGGAGCCCTTGCTGCTTCCAGAGGGCGATCGCCTCGTCGTCGCGCGGGATGCCGTCCTCGCCCGCGAACACGGTCACGTACAGATCCTTCGGGTCGAAGCCGAGCTTGGTGGTGAGGAACTCGTAGCTCCAGGCGATGGCCTCGGGCTTGAAGTAGTCGTTGAGCGACCAGTTGCCGAGCATCTCGAAGGCCCATCAGGTACGGCCCGAGCGGGTGCATGCCGGCCGTCGTGAAGAGCACGGTGGGGTCGTTCTCCGGGATCACGCTCGCGCCCTGTATGCGCGCGTGCCCCTTCGACTCGAAGAAGCTCAAATACGTCTCGCGAAGTTCGTCTGCTGTCAGCTTGTTCATCTTTTGTTCCTCATATGGAAACGGCAATTATACCAAAGATTCCCGCAGTGCGGCGGGAGGACGCCTCAAAATAGCGGATCCTGCGAAAGGATCGGCGCGTCCGGCGGAAATTCCTCCGGCGCGGGCTCCATCACCTCCTCTGCCGTGGCGGCGTTCGCCTCGGC
>ERZ842401.8320-NODE-8320-length-10239-cov-6.912117_pt1 | contig 10239 bp, 7 predicted proteins | sample MGYA00521270_ERZ842401 | MGnify/ENA primary metagenome ERZ842401 (study PRJEB31892, sample SAMEA3878208) | bioreactor metagenome | biome: Moose rumen | place: Sweden | collected 2011-10 | study: EMG produced TPA metagenomics assembly of the PRJEB12797 data set... | reverse complement strand
AATTGTTGTTATTACTGGTGCGAGCCAATGGCCCGCATTACATTGACATGAGGGTCCTCATGCTGGTGGTTGTGGTGCAAAGGTAGTGAATTTTTGGGGGTTTGTCAAGAGGTTGAGGGGAATTTTTCGCGAGGGTGTTGAGCTAACATAGGATTTTACAGGTGAACCCCACATTTTTTTATGAAAGATTTAATCCGCCATTGATCGGTTGTTTGCCAATCAGTACTCGAAGGCGGTGTCGATGACCTGGAACTCGGTGCGGCGGTTGATCTGGTCGGCGGCCGCTTTGTCCTCGTCGCTGAGGGTCTTGATGAACTCCTCGTTGAGGGTGACGCCTTCCTCAAATTGCGGGTACTGGCTGTGGATGCGCTTGGTGACGGTCTTGGGACGCGACTCACCATATCCTTGAGGCTTGAGGCGCTCGCGTGGGATGCCGTTATCGACGAGGTAGTCCACGACGCTCTGTGCTCGCCGTTGCGAGAGTCCCTGGTTGTATTTCTCGGATCCGACGCGGTCGGTGTGCGATGCCATCTCGATGACGATGTTGGGGTGTTCCTTCATGAGCATGACCATGCTGTCGAGGGCGAGTTTGGACTCGTCGCGCAGGACTGCCTTGTCGAAGTCATAGAAGATGTTCTCGACCACCTGTGCCTTGAACATGGCGGCGAGGATGAAGTCAACGTTGTACTCGGCATCCTCCTCGGTGCTGTCGCTCTCAAACTCCTGGCGGGCATTGAGGTAGCCGTCGGCACTGGCCAGCATGGCGTACTTGACGCCACGCTGCAAGTCGAAGCGGAAGGAGCCGTCGGGCTTGGAGGCGGTCTTCTGGTTGCTGCCGTCGTCACCCACGATGCGGATGACGGCGTTGGGCACGGGCTCGTCGTCCTTGTCGACGACATAGCCCGAGATCCAGATCTGCAGGTCAGGCTTGATGAAAGAGAAGATGTGGTCATATCCACGGGCATCGCCACGGTTGCTGGAGAAGTAGCCGCTCTCGCCCTCGCCAAAGGTGAGGCCGAAGTCGTCGCCCGAAGAGTTCATGGGCACACCCATGTTCTCGATGACCCATCGATCCAGTGCTGCGGGGTCACCGTCCTCGTCACGCGGCTGCAGCTTAGCGGCAAACAGGTCCAGCCCTCCCATGCCGGGATGGCCGTTGCTGGAGAAATACAACAGGCTGTCGCTGCGCACAAATGGGTAGCGCTCGTTGCCCTTGGTATTGATATACGGTCCCAGGTTCTCGAGGGTGCCGTGCTTGTCCTTGAGGTTGATGCGCCAGATGTCGGTGCCACCCTGTCCACCGGGCATGTCGCTGGCGAAGTACAGCCACTGTCCATCTGGACTGACAGCAGGGTCGGAGTAGTTGCTCAATGTGTCGGCGGTAATCTCGAACCGCTGGGGTGCGCTCCACTTGGCCTCGCTGCGTGTGCTGGTATAGATTTCGACGGAGGTGGGCCAATCCTGACGGACTGCGCGTGCAAGGTACATCGTCATGCCATCGGGCGAGAAAGCTGCGGCCCCCTCGTCGTGCTCGGTGTTGAGGCCACCGTCCACGACCTCGGGTCGCGACCATGTGCCCTTCTCGTCCTTCTTGGAGAAGTAGATGTCTCCCTTCTTGGTGCCGGTGATCTCGCTGCGCAATTCTCCTGTTGATTTCTCGTTGGTAGACGTGAAATAGACGTACTCCAGTTTGTCGTCGAGGAACATGGGGCAATAGTCAGCGCGGCGCGAGTTGAAAATGCGGTCAGGCTTGACGATGTAGCGTGAGCCTTCCTCCTTCCACTTGGGGGCCAACTCGCATCCCCTGATGCCCACTGTCGCCTCCCAGCTGCCGGGGAACATCATCAGGTACTCGTTGTAGCTCTTGATGGCGGCAGCGTACTGTCCTTCAAGCTGTTGAGCCTGCGCCAACCGCAGCAGTGCGGACGAGTCCTCGTATTCATATCGGATGGCATTCTGGAAGGCAGCCACGGCACGGTTACCCTGATTCAACCTCAGGTGGCACATGCCCAACTGGAAAGCCAGCTCACCACGCAGCCAGGCATCCTCCTTGCGGTTATAGTGGTTGTAGAGCTTGCGGTAGATGGTCGCGGCGTCAAAGTACTCGCCACGGTCGTAGGCCTCGTCGGCCTCCTTGAGCTTGGGGCCCTTGCATGACGATAGCGACAGCGCCACCGAGGCCATCATCAGTCCCACGACAATATATAGAATCCGTTTCATGAACACGCGTTAGTATTGCTTTAACTTTTAAAACGATAAAGCAACCCAGTTTATTGTATTTCCCCTAAAACCTAACGCCTAAAACCTAACGCCTAATCGCTGTAAACCCGATTGATGGTCATCTGGGGCTTGCCGTCGAGCGAGATTGCCACCCGCGTGTAGCGCCCGTGGGTGTCGATGTCGTAGTCGAAGGTGCGCTCGTGCAGCACTTCCTCGCCCTTCATCTCCTTGATGGCGATAAGGAACTTCTTGCCCGTTGCCGTGTCGAAGTCGTAGTGGTAGCGCAGCACCTTGCCGCCTGTCTCCTCGCGCACGACATAGCCATCCTGGTAGAGCAGGGTGCGCTTCACGCCCCGGGCCGGCGTGATCTGGTAGAACAGGGTGTGCAACTCTCCCTCGTCGGGGGTGATGATGCGCTTGGTGAGGCTGCCCTTCTCGTTGAAGTAGAACTCCTGTCGTGTGCCATTGTCGCCCGAGAGCATTGCCAGGCGGCCGTGCGTGCCATAGACGGGTGAGTAGTGGACGGCATCTTTGCCGCTCTTGCAGTACTCCAGGGCGTAGCCCAGCACCTCGTCATAGGAATAGTTATAGTTGACCTCGGTCTTCCCCTTGCTGCCCTGGATGACGGACCGTGTGAGCAGTCCCTGGTCGTTGAAGATGAACACGTTGTCGCGCTGGGTGCCGTCGGCCATGACCACGTGCTCGTCGACACGGCCCGTGCAGCCATTGAAGCCCACATCAAAGTGCTCGACGCGGTAACTGTGGGTGGGGTTGTTCACCAGGTTGCCGTAGAAGAGCCTGACGTGAGGGTCGATAATGCTCGCCGAGTCCATATACTGGGTCAGAGCCTCAAGGGTGGCCTCGGGGCTGCAATAGGCACTCTGGGCGTTGGCTATCCCTATCATTGCGCTGGCGGCAAAGGCCATCAGTATAAATTTCCTGAACATAACAGTGATCAATGTGAAGTTTACAGCGCAAAGATAAATAAAAACTTCACATTTCGTCGTGTCGATGGCTCGACTTTAACAAAAATTGCCTACCTTCGCAGTTCAATAGCCTACAAAAACATCCAAATCAATATTATAACGCTATTTTTATGAAAGACGAAGAAATCATTGTTCAAGACGCGCAGCAAGACGAAATCTCGCTGCCCGAGAACGCCGCGCGCGAGCTCAAGCCTGGGGAGAAATATGTCCCCATTCTGAAGCCCGACAAGACGTATCCCGAAATCACCCCCTACTCGGTCGCCCTGGGCCTGATTATGGCGGTCATCTTCAGCGCCGCCGCAGCCTATCTGGGCCTGAAGGTTGGCCAGGTGTTTGAGGCCGCCATTCCCATCGCCATCATCGCCGCCGGCATCGGCGCGGTGACCAAGCGCAAGAACTCGCTGGGCGAGAATGTCATCATCCAGTCGATTGGTGCCGCATCGGGCATCATCGTGGCAGGTGCCATCTTCACACTGCCGGCACTCTACATCCTGCAGGACAAGTACCCCGACATCACGGTGAACTTCCTGGAGGTGTTCCTGAGTTCGCTGCTGGGTGGTGTGCTGGGCATTTTGTTCTTTATCCCCTTCCGCAAGTACTTTGTGAGCGACATGCACGGCAAGTTCCCATTCCCCGAAGCCACCGCGACGACCCAGGTGCTCGTGAGCGGGCAGAAGGGCGGCGAGCAGGCCCGCCCGCTGCTCATCGCCGGCCTGGTGGGCGGTCTGTATGACTTCCTGCTGTCGACCTTCGGCTGGTGGAAGGAAGTGCTCACCACAGCCGCCATTCCCGCGCTGCAGAGCTTCACCGACAACGTGAAGATGATCTTCAAGATCAACACCGGTGCCGCAGTGCTGGGTCTGGGTTACATCATCGGCCTGCCCTATGCGTTCATCATCTTTGCCGGTAGTGCCTTCATCTGGTGGGTCATCGTCCCGTTGCTGGGCATGAGTCCCGAGTGGGCCGAGATGGCTCCTGACCAGATCTTTGCCAACGGTGCCCGCTACATCGGTATCGGCGGTATCGCCATGAGCGGTATCATCGGCATCATCAAGTCGTGGGGTGTCATCAAGAACGCCGCCGGCCTGGCCGGTCAGGCCTTCAAGGGTCAGGACCAGAGCGTCCAGGTGGAGCGCCACCAGCGCGACATCTCGATGAAGGTGCTCGTGTTTGCCCTGCTGGCAGCCCTGCTGGTGACCTTCGTGTTCTTCTACATCGGTGTCATCCACAACTTCATGCAGACGGTGGTTGCCTTTATCGTCGTGCTGGTGATTGCCTTCCTGTTCACCACGGTTGCCGCCAACGCCATTGCCATCGTGGGCAGCAACCCCGTGAGCGGTATGACGCTGATGACCCTGATTGTGGCCAGCGTGATTTTCGTATCCATCGGCCTGAACGGTTCCAAGGGTATCGTGGCAGCCATGGTGATCGGTGGCGTGGTCTGCACCGCATTGTCGATGGCAGGTGGCATGGTTACCGATATGAAGATCGGTTACTGGATTGGCACCACGCCGGCCAAGCAGCAGACGTGGAAGTTTGTCGGCACGCTCGTGTCGGCAGCCACCGTGGGCGGCGTGATGATTATCCTGAACAAAGCCTACGGCTTCACCGGTCCCAATGCCATGGTCGCTCCCCAGGCTAACGCCATGGCCGCCGTCATCGACCCGTTGATGATGGGTGGTGAGACCCCGTGGTTGCTCTACGGCGTGGGCGCAATCCTTGCCCTGCTGCTCAACTGGCTCAAGGTGCCTGCCCTGCCCTTCTCGCTGGGTATGTTCATCCCCTTGCAGTTGAATGCCCCGCTGCTCGTGGGTGCCATCATCAGCTGGTTTGTGAGCACCCGCAGCAAGGATGAGAAGGTCAATGCAGCCCGCAAGGAGCGTGGCACACTGCTCGCCAGCGGCTTCATCGCCGGTGGTGCCCTGATGGGTGTAGTGAGTGCGGCGATGATCTTCTTCGGCTTCAAGTACACGAGCCCGCTGGGCGACACAGCCAGCAACATCCTGGCCATCGTGATGTACTTGGCTCTGATCCTGTACCTGGCAGTTTCGTGCCTGCGTGCCAAGAAAGAAGACTAAATGCTAAAGATAGACAGCAAAGTGAGCGAGACAAGGTCTGAACCCTGCCTCGCTCACTTTCTTTGCGGAGTGACCGAGATTCGAACTCGGGATACGCTTTTGACGTATACACGCTTTCCAGGCGTGCCTCTTCAGCCACTCGAGCATCACTCCTTGCGCTAAATGCGGGGCAAAGGTAATATAATTTGGCGGATAATTTGCAAGTTTTTTGCAATTTTTTCCTAAATTTGTAGCGATGAAAACCGATGAGCGACTTCACAACTTTTACAACACTGGGGGTGCCAATCGACATGACCCACGTGTGATGCAGCTGGCCACCGACGTGCTGCGGTGGCTACCTTATGACCCGAACGATGATCAGATGCTGGTCATCGTGGCACTTGCGCACTTCCTGCTGTATGCTCCCGAGCGGTCGGTTTTCATCCTGGGCGGTTATGCGGGCACGGGCAAGACGTCGCTGACGGGAGCCATCGTCAAGGCGCTGCACCAGCAGGGCAAGAAGTCGGTGCTGATGGCTCCGACGGGCCGCGCAGCGCACATCTTCAGCGACTACTCGGGTCACCCGGCCTACACCATCCACCGCCGCATCTACCGCCAGCAGGGTTATGGCATTGATGCCTTCGGTCTGGCCGAGAACAAGCAAGCCGGCACCGTGTTCATCGTCGATGAGGCGTCGATGATCAGCAACACCAACGACGGGTCCACCTTTGGCAGCGGACGGCTGCTGGAGGACCTCATCACCTATGTCTACAATGACCAGGGCTGCAAACTGGTGCTCATGGGTGATAATGCCCAGCTGCCACCAGTGGGACAGTTGTTGAGTCCTGCACTCGACCCCGAGATACTGCAGTCGATGGGGTTGACGACCTATGGCGTGTTCCTGCGACAGATTGCCCGTCAGGCCGAGGAGAGCGGCATCCTGCACAACGCCACGCTGCTGCGTCAGGCGATGGAAGAAGGCACGCTGGGCCACCCGCACTTTGACCTCGATGGCATGGAGGACATCCAGGCCTTGTCGAGCGAATTCCTGCTGGAGACCATCGGCGACTGCTATGACCGCGACGGGATGGGCGAGACCATCATCGTGACCCGCAGCAACAAGCGTGCCACATTGTTTAATATGGGCGTGCGTGGGCAACTGCTCTACCGTGAGGACCTGCTCACCAGCGATGACATGCTGCTGGTGTCCAAGAACAACTACTACTGGGCACGTGACTATGAGCAGGTGGACTTCATCGCCAACGGTGACGTGTGCCGCGTGCGGCGCGTGTGGGGCGACATCGAGCACCGTTACGGGCTGCGCTTTGCCAACGTCACCGTCGAGTTTCCCGACCACGAGGGCATGGAGATGGACTGCAAGATTGTGGTGGACTGCCTGCTGAGTGACACACCGGCGCTGAGCCGCGAGCAAAGCGACCGGCTTTTTAATGAGGTGTTTGCCGAGTTGACGGGCGACAAACGCGAGCGCTATAAGGCCATGAAGGAGCACCCCTACTTCAACGCGTTGCAGGTGAAGTATGCCTATGCCGTGACGTGCCACAAGGCGCAGGGCGGGCAGTGGCGCAACGTGTTCATCGACATGGGCGGCATCATGCCCGAGGCGATGCACACGATGGACTTCTACCGGTGGCTGTACACAGCGATGACGCGCGCCCGCGACCGGGTATATCTCATTAATTGGCTAAATGACCGGGATTTTTGAGTTTTTTCATTACTTTTGCAACCAAAATTCATTCTTGACTATGCGATACCATATTTCATCCCGATTCATGATGCTGGCAATCATGCTGGCAATGTTCATCGGTGCATCCGCCACCATCCCCGCGGGCTATTACAGTTCACTTGACGGCAAGAGCGGCCAGGCGCTGAAGAACGCCATCCACGAGTTGGCGCTGCGTCACACGGTGCTGAGTTACTACAGCCTGTGGAACTACTTCCCCGAGACCGACTGCTATCCCGACAACAAGAACAAGGTGTGGGACATGTACAGCAACCGCAACTACTACTTCACCAACACCTACGGGATGAACCGCGAGCACTCGCTGCCCAAGAGTTGGTGGGCCGCGAGCGGTGCCAACGAGAATACCGACCTGTATCCCAGTTACACCGACATCATGCACCTCTACCCCGCCGATGCCGAGGCCAACTCGGCCAAACTCAACTGGCCGCTGGGCGAGGTGTCACGGACCGACTATGACAACGGGGTGACCAAGGTGGGCTCTCCCAAGATTGGCCAGGGCGGCGGTGCGAGCGAGGTGTTTGAACCCGATGACCGCTACAAGGGCGACTTTGCACGCACCTACTTCTACATGGCCTGCACCTACCAGCACTATCACTGGCGCTATACCTACCAACTCACCAACGACAACTGGAAATCGCTCAACGACTGGTCCATCGAGATGCTGTGCCGCTGGGCGCGCACCGATGCCGTGAGCGACAAGGAAGTGGACCGCAACGATGCCGTGCAGCGCATCCAGAACAACCGCAACCCGTTTATCGACATCCCCGAACTGTTCGAATACATCTGGGGCGACCGCCAGGGGCAGGTGTTCTACCTGAGCGACATCGACATGAGCAGCGACACCACCATCTACAGCGGTGACCCCGAACTGGTGGCTCCCACCCAGGGCACCCTGCTCGACTTTGGCGAGGTGGCCATCGGGCGGTCGCTGGAGTACACGCTCTATGTCAAGGGTCGTGGCCTGAACAACCCGCTGACCATCCAACTCTACCGCGACGACTACAAGATGTTCAGCATCCCGGTGACCTCGGTGAGCCGCACGATGGCCAACAGTGCCGAGGGTTACCCCCTGACCATCACCTACACGCCCACCACCACGGGCGAGCACACCGCACGACTGCTCATCATGGACGGAGGCCTGACGGGTAGCGTGGGCGTGGAACTGAGGGCCCGCTGCGCTGACGTGCCGATGCTGACGCAACTCGAGGCGCTGCCGGCGTCGAACGTCACCAGCAACGGCTATATCGCCAACTGGAAGGCAGCCGACGAGGAAGTGGACTACTACATTGTCACGCGCAACATCTATAACAAGAAAACCGGTGATGTGCGCACCGAGGTCACCAACACCGACGACGGCAACACGACAAGTTATGCCTTTGCCGACCGCCAGGCCGACGAGACACACACCTACAGCGTGCAGTCCTACCGCCTGGGCTACACCAGCGAGCCGTCGAACGTCATCACTATCGACACGAGCGGGCTGACGGGCATCGAGGCCGACAAGCCGCTGCACGTGCTGTCGCTCGAGGGTGGCATTCTGATCCAGTGCAGCGAGGATGTGGGCGAGGCTGCCGTGTTTGACATGTCGGGCCGTGTGGTGCGTCACATCGAGAATCTGGCCAACGACATGGTCATCGAGTTGCCGCGCGGCATCTACCTGCTCAAGACCGCCACAAGCCGCACCGCCTGGAAGGTCGCCGTGCGGTAGAAGGGCTCGGAGGGCTCGGAGATCTCGGAGGGCTTGGAGATAGGCTTGGAAACAATTAACGGTTGGCTCAAATGGGCCAACCGTTAATTGTTAAGTAATGATGAAGGGGTTACTCCTTGATGAGGTTACCGCCTTCCTTGAGTGCCTCCTCGTTGAGGGGGATGAGGTGCCAGTGGCGCTCGGGGAGGGTCTTCTTCAAGGCCTTGAGCACGCTCTCGATGGTGACCATGGGTCGCACCTTGAGCATTGAACCCAGCACGATCATGTTGAAGGTCTTGGAGTTCTTCATCTCGATCGACTTCTCGGTAGCGTCGATGGGATAGATCTTGATGTCGGTGCGGGTGGGTTTCTTGTGGATGCCATAGGTGTCATACATCAAGATACCACCGGGCTTTACCTTGCTCTCGAACTTGTCGAGAGACTGCTGGTTGAGCACAACCACCACATCATAGGTGTTCAAGACGGGGGAGCTAATGCGCTCATCGCTCACGATAACAGTCACGTTGGCAGTACCGCCGCGCTGCTCGGGTCCGTAAGAGGGGAGCCAGCACACTTCCTTGTCTTCCATCAGACCAGAATAGGCAAGGATCTTACCCATTGACAACACACCCTGTCCGCCGAAACCGGCAATAACTATTTCATTAATCATAGTGTTTTCTAAATTTTAGCGTTGAATACCATCTTTCAAGTCCTTCAAGTCACCGAGGGGGTACTTGGCGAACATATTCTCTTCCATCCACTTGTTGGCCTTCTCGGGGGTGAGTTTCCAACCGGTGTTGCAAGCGCTGACGATCTCGACTACCGAGGTGCCCTTGCAGTTGATGCTGTTCTCAAAAGCCTTCTTGAGGGCAGCCTTGGTCTTGCGGACGTTGGCAGCTGTGTGGACGCTCTGGCGTGTGACGTAGCATGTGCCGTCGAGTTGTGCCAGCAGCGGGGTGATGGCCAGGGGATAACCGTTGAGGTCGGGACGGCGGCCGTAGGGGCAGGTAGCGGTCTTCTGTCCCAGGAGGGTTGTGGGAGCCATCTGTCCACCGGTCATGCCGTAGATAGCGTTGTTGATGAAGATGATGACAATGTTCTCGCCACGGTTGCAAGCGTGAATCGACTCGCAGGTACCGATAGCGGAGAAGTCACCGTCGCCCTGATAGGTGAAGACGAGGTTCTCGGGCCAGAGTCGCTTGACTGCGGTAGCCAGAGCGGTAGCGCGGCCGTGGGGAGCCTCTTCCCAGTCAACGTCGATGTAGTTGTAGGCAAACACGGCGCAACCAACGGGTGAAACGCCGACGGTTTTCTCAGCGACACCCATCTCCTCGATGACCTGTGCCACGAGTTTGTGTACCACGCCATGGCTGCAACCAGGGCAGTAGTGCATGTGAACCCTATTCAATAATTTAGGCTCTGAATAGACCTTGTTTTCAGGTTTAATGATATCGTTAAGTTCCATTGCGTTCTTACTTATTAATGAGTTTCTCTTTCAGTACGTTCAACAGTTCGTCGGGTGTGGGC
>ERZ842401.8319-NODE-8319-length-10242-cov-3.584274_pt1 | contig 10242 bp, 8 predicted proteins | sample MGYA00521270_ERZ842401 | MGnify/ENA primary metagenome ERZ842401 (study PRJEB31892, sample SAMEA3878208) | bioreactor metagenome | biome: Moose rumen | place: Sweden | collected 2011-10 | study: EMG produced TPA metagenomics assembly of the PRJEB12797 data set... | reverse complement strand
AGATGGCGGCGGCTGCGTCGGCAGCAGGCACGGTGTCGCTGCTTGCTGCGTTTGCCGCTGTCGCGCGGCTTTCACCCGCTGGCGTGTGCGTGCTGAAGAAGCTGGCGGCAGTGTCAGCAGAAAGCGCGGTGTCGCTGTTTGCGGCGCTTGCCGCTGTCGCGCGGCTTTCGCCCGCCGTCGCGCGCGCCGTAAGCTCGTTCGGCACCAGCTGCTTTTCGCCCGCGAGCGCGCGCAGAAAGTCCGCCTTGCCGCCGCCGTTCGCGCCGATGACAAGCCATGCCTCGCCCGCGCGCATCTGCCAATCCACGCGCGCAAGCAGCACGCGATGTATATCCTGCACGCGGCAGTTCTGAATGGAAATCAACGTATCGTTCATGCAGAAGACTGTAACGGCTTTGCAAGCGAGGCGCAAGGGCACGCGCGGCGGCATGAAACCAATGCAAGGCTCGCCGCTAGAGGCAAGCCTGCCGCGGCTTCGACCGTAGCACAACGCAAGAGCGTTTTGTGCCGCCGCTTGCGGCTTTTTGCCGCCCCGCGCGCTGGTGCTACGCCACCTTCCACTCGCTTACGGTGCGCGTCTTGCTGTCGAAGCAGACGCCGATTTTGTACACGGTGCTGCCGCCGTATCGCCCGCACGCTGGATGTTTTTTATGCCGCTATAATTGCAGCGCCGTTGCGGGATGGCTCTTCTTGTGCTTTAACGCTATTCCTCTAGCTGCCAATTTTCTGCCTTAAAGATGTCGTCGTGCACGGAAAGCCACACGCCGTCGGAAATATCAAGCGCTGTGGCATTCATACGCATAGGTGGGCTGAAGTTCGCTGATGTCGTAATGCTTTGCGCATGGGCGGTCTTTTCGTTGCTAGCAAGCGGCATACCTGTGAACGGATTTTTTGCGTGCTCGATTATGCCAGAAACGGCAAGCGCTGGCACATCGGCGTTCGTCATAAATTGTCTGTCAGTTGCAAGCGCTGTGCTGCCAAAGTCCTTCACAAGCAGTAGCGGATTAAAGCAGTCAACACTGATGGTACTGTAGTTCAGGCGCTCATCGCCAGAGAACTGAGGCGTGTCGCTAAAATACTGAAGCCCTGCTTGGTCGGCGGTTTTAAAGCCGTGGTCGGCGGCGATGATAATGCGCGTGTTGTCATACACGCCGTTTGCTTTCATAAAGTCGAACCACTTGCCCAGCTGCAACAGCGACGCCATATTGACGTGGTAATGTATTGTCTGTAACTCCGTCTGGAACTGATAATATGGAGCAGCTGCTTCTGTTGTCGTCTCTGCGGCTTCATCAGGGAATATATCATAATTCGGCAGATACAAGCGCGTTTCGCGGTGAGGCGTCTCATTGTTTATCATCAGGAAGGTGTCTTCTGCCGTGTCAACGATGCGCGTTGTGTCGCAAAGCGAGGCAAGCACAGCGTAGCTGTTGAGGAACTGTGCTGAGAATCGGTCTTCTTTGCTCGAAAAGTAGTCGCCGCCATCATACAGCAGCGGCTGCACCGCAAGCGGCGCAATCTTAAAGATAGCGTAGCAGAAAAAATTGCGCTTTGATTTTTCCAAGTCCGCGCCTTTTGCGTAATGCAGGTTCTCCGTGAACGCGCCCGTCGTGATGTGCGTCTTAATCTGCGGATAGTCGCTGTAAATCGACATATCGGGAATCCACTGGTAGTTTGCGAGCGGTACATCGCACACGGTTACGTCGTAGCCGTTTTCTGCAAAAAGCACGGGCAGCACACGCAGCGCCTCGTTGTGCTTGCTCACCATCGGCTCCGTGCTGCGCGCTTCCATGGCTTTTGGCGTGTATTCATAGCCGCCAAAGAGCGGTGGCGCGCCGAAAATCGTATGCCCGCCGAACGAAATCGTGTTCGGATAGTACGTGAACCCCGAAAACTGCGCTTCTAGCGTTGGCTTTTCTGCAAGGCACATCGGAAAAAAGCCGTTGATGGCGCGGTCGAGCATAAAGACGATGACGTTTTTTCCTGTTCGGCTCAGCGTGATAACAGGCTCGTCTGCGGGGGCGGCTTTTGTGTCTTGACGAAGGTGCGATGCTCTCGCAATCTGGCGCTGCGCCTGCGCGATATTCGCTACCGAAAGCCCTGCCCCGCTTACGGCGAGCACCGCTAGCACCGATGGCAGCACCTGCCGTGCATGGCTTTTAAAGAGCAGGACACACAGCGCGCAGACGGCGGCAATAACGGCAAGGTTCACGCCGCACGCGGAAGCCGAGAACACAGGCGCTGTTTCAAAAGCAAGTGACGGCGTAAGGGTGCCCAGCTGCCGCCCGAAGCACATAAAGGTGACCACGCCGCACAGGGCGCCGCAATGCAGCAGCAGCGAAAAGCGTCGTCTGCCCGTGCCGCCGAGCATCCAGTAGATAATGCCCGCCCACAAGAGAAAAAAGCCTGCTGCGTAGCAGGCGGAGTTCGCAAGGAAATGCAGCGGATTGCGGTAGTTGTACAGGTCGATGAATTCGGTTGGCGAGCTTGCAATGACGGAAGAGGGAATGAGCACGCCCGTCAGCAGTGCAAGAAACAGCGCGGGGAGCAGGAAGGAGCGGCGTAGCGTGTTCTCTGATATACGGGGGGGGTATTGCTATGATGCTTTTGTAGCATACTCAGCACAAGCGGCGCGAAGGTGCAGAGCAGGAACAGCAGCATGGCGGCGTATTTTTTCGTTGAGTTCAGAATGCCGCTTGCAAATACCCCTGCCGTGCACAGCGTTCCTGCACCCGCGCATAGAAGGTCGAGCACCTTGCGCGGGTTTTTCAGCTTGTAGAAGATGTTTTTCACAAGCGAGAACACGTTGTTGCACGTCCAATAGACGACTAAGCCCGACGGTGAATCATACAGCAGCACAAGAAATATGAGCGCCATGCCGTAGACCTGCAGCTTGTCCTTTAGCGGAAAGCCCTTGAGATAAATCGCGCTGGAGATGCAGTTGATTGCCGTCATCACTACGGGAAGCAGATGCAACGGGAACCTGCCGATGCGAACAAGGGCATCGGGGGCGCCGAGGTTTGCAATCGCCCCAAAACGCGCACCGTCAAGCACGGCAAGATGCGACAGGAAGTGATACGCGGCGATAAAGAACGGAATTTCCAAAAGCAGCGAGAGGGAGCCGTTGAGCGCAGAAAGCGGACTGTAGCGGCGCTCGCGGTAGAACGCCTGTAGCATCATAAAACGCTCATCGCCCGTAAAAGTTTCCTTTATCCGCTTGATATGCGGCTCAAACTTTTTTTGCCTGTCACGCTCCTTTTGCTGCACCAAATCGGCGCGGCGATACAATGGTAACGTCAGCAGGCTGATGGTAAGGCTTACGCCGATAACCGCAAGCCCTTGATTTGTCTCGTGCTGTCCAAGCACGCGGAACATCAGCTCAAAGACAAACTCGACGACAAGCTCTATCGGGGAGATGACAAGATTATACAGAAGTACGCCCATATCCGATGCTCCTAGCTTCTGCCCCCGCCCGCCGCCGCGCGCTTAGAGCGCTGCCAGTGCACGAGCATCAGTACCACGCCGCCTAGAATCATCAGCATACAGAGCACCTGCCCCGTGGAGATGTTCGCAAGCGACGTGTTCGTGTACAGCGGCGCGCTCTTGTCGGCGGCGAAGCGGTAGCCGATGTCGGAGTCTGGCTCGCGGAAGTATTCGATGAAAAAGCGCACGGTGCCGTAGCCGATGGTGTAGAGCGCGCCCGTAAAGCCGTCGAACGGCTTTTTCTTGTGGGTAAGCCACACGAGCGCGAAGACGACCAGCCCCTCAAAGAGCGCCTCGTACAGCTGGCTGGGGTGGCGCGGCAGGTTCACCAGTCCTTCCTGCGCTTCCATGCCGATTTTCTGCATGAACGCCGCCACCCAGTCGAGCTTTGCCATAAAGCGCTCGGCTTTCGGCACCGTCGGGAACACCATGCCCCACGGCGCCGTGGTGATACGCCCGTACAGCTCGCCGTTCAGAAAGTTGCCGAGGCGCCCGAAAGTGTAGCCGAGCGGGATTGCGGTGCACATGGCGTCAGACCACTTCCAGAACGGCTTTTTGTGCCGCCAGCACCAGAAGCACATACCCAGCGTGCCGCCGATAAAGCCGCCGTGGTAGCTCATGCCCGCTAAGCCCGTGAAGCGCCCGTTCTGGAACGGCCAGAAGATGAGCCACGGCTTTTTCCAGTAGATGCCGCTCGTGTCGTAGACGAGCGTGGAAAAGACGCGCGCGCCGATGAGCAGGAACACGATGCCCGTGGCGATAAAGCTGAAGATGTCGTCCTCGGTCGCGGCAACGACGCTGCCGTCGGCTAGCGTGCCGTCGAGCGCGCCCTCGCGCAGCAGGCGCTTCAACACAAAGAACGCCGTCGCGAACGCGCAGATGTACATAAGCCCGTACCAGCGTATCAGCCCCAGCACCGGCACCCCCGGAAAAATCTCCGGATGAATCCAACTCGGATACTGTATGTAAAGTGGTAACATCATTTTTCCCTCAATTTTAAAATCCATTGGTGATATGAGTGAATGTACCAGTGCAGACTGCCGCCTGTGAAAAATCGGCGTAGGCGGGGTTCCGGCGAAAAAGACACTTTGCGCGGGGCGAACGCAGTGAGCCAATTACCCTAGCCGCGCAACCGTGGATTTTTCGACGGGTTCCCGCCGAGAGCCGATTTTTCACAGGAACAAGCCTAGCGCCGCCGTTACATTCAGACTTTGAAGCCCAGTTTTTGCAGGCATAAGCCAGTTACAGCAGCTTACACCTTAAAGCCCAGCTTCGCCGCTTTCACTAGCTTCGACTTCAACATCGTGTTCTCGTTCCGCAGCTGCGTCATCTCGTACTGCTGCGTCTTAATCGTCTCCGCAAGCTCCGCCACCGTAAACGTGCCGCTGCCGAGCAAGTCCTCCACATACGACAGCTTGCTCGCGTAGTCGTCCGCAGCTTCCTCGCTGGCAAGCTCGTAGCTTTCGGAAACGTCGCCTTCGGCAAAGTGCGTCGCCTCGCTCTGCAAGATTTTTTCCGCGATGCGGTACACCGCCTGCGACAGCACGCTGTTCTGCTTGTAGCTGATGACGGGCATTTTTGACGCGAGCGCCTTGTCCTGCAGGCTGTCGTGGTACATGATGCCCAAGTGCTCCACGTCAAGCCCGAGGTAGGTCTGGCAGGAGCGGCGGATGCGCAGCGCCTTGTCCGCGTCCTTCGGCTCCGAAATCTGATTTAAGACAAGGCGCGGGCGGAACAGCTCCATTTTTTCATTAAACTTCTTTGCATTCACAGGGTCTACCGCTTCTATTGCTTCGATAAGCTTAGGAATGTACAGGCGCTGCAGCTGGTTAGAATCCGTGCGCAGCTTTTCAAGATATGCCGCCGCCTTGCTGCCTTTCTTGAACGTGGTCGCCATCAGGCGGAACACGGCGTTCTTTAAGAATAGGTAGCCGTTCAGCGTCGCCGTTACCGTGGGCGCCGTCACCACGATGCCCTGCGGCGAAAGCAGAAACAGGTCAAGAATCATCAGATGCGTGCCTGCGCCAAGGTCAAGGACAACGTAGTCTGCATCAAGGCTGTTGAAGCTCTTTATAAGTATGTTTTTTTGGTAGATTTTGAGCGCGCTTAAGCCCGGAATCTCCGAGTCGCCCGCAATGAAGCTGACGTTTTCGTAGTCGGTAGGCTGAATGACGTCTTCAAACCTCGACTCGCCCGTCAGGAACGTGCCGATGCCCACTTTGGGCGCCGTCTGCCCGATTGCCAAATGAAGGTTTGAGGAACCTAGGTCTAAATCCGCAAGCACGACTTTTTTGCCTGCCTGCCCAAGCGCTACCGCCAGATTTGCTGAAAGTAAACTTTTGCCGACGCCGCCTTTTCCGCTGGCTATTGGTATGATTTGCATGGCGGCATTATAGCATAGCTTCGCGCTTTATGCTATAATGCCGCTTATGAACAAAATCGAATTCTTGTCCAAACCTGTGCGCCGTCGCCGCGCAGTCCGTGTTTTAGCTTTCGTAACAGCATTTTTTGTGCTCACATTGTTTACGTCGCAATGCTTTGCGCAGTCAGCCGCTTCTTCTGCGTCGTCGTCGCAGATGTCAAAACAGTACATGGAGCTGATGAACGGCGTGTTCGATTTTGTGCAGCGTAATTACGTTGACGAAGTTGACCCCGAAGTGCTGTACCACGGCGCCCTGAAGGGAATGCTCGACGCGCTCGGCGACCCCTACACGCTGTATCTGGAGCCGAGCGCGTGGCGGAGTCTGAGCGACACCACCGAAGGCGCCTTTGGCGGCGTGGGGCTTTCAATCTCCAAGCCCTACGAGTCCACGCCCGATAAGCCCGCCTACGTCGAAGTCGCCTCGCCCATAGAGGACACGCCCGGCTTCCGCGCTGGCATCGTGGCGGGCGACCTTATCATCTCCGTTGACGGCACGGACACGTCGGAGATTACTATGGAAGAAGTCTTGAGCAAGCTGCGCGGCAAGGTGGGCGAAAGCGTTGACCTCGTCATACGGCGCGGAAAGACGATGGAGTTCCCCGTTACGCTCGTGCGCGCGCTCATCGAGGTGCCCACGGTAAAGTACGGCACCATAAGCGACCGCAAGGACTTGGGCACCGTGGGCTACATCCGCATCATCGAGTTCACGCCGAACACCGCGCCGCGCGTGCAGGAAGCCATCGACAGCTTCAAGAAGCCTAAAATCAGCTCGCTCATCATCGACCTGCGCAACAACCCCGGTGGGCTTATTACGAGCGTCGCCGACGTCGCCGACAAATTCATCGACAGCGGCACGATTGTCTCCACCAAAAGCCGCCTCTCGTTCGAGAACTCCGTCTTTACCGCGTCGCCGAAAAAGACCACGTTCCCCAAGGGCATACCGATTATCGTGCTCATAAACAAAGGCTCGGCGAGCGCCTCCGAAATCCTTTCCGGCGCCTTGAAGGACGATCACCTTGCCTACCTCGTCGGCGAGCGCACCTACGGCAAGGGCAGCGTGCAGCAGGTGCTGCCGCTTTCCGCCACCGACGGCATCAAAATCACGATGGCGCGCTACTACACGCCGAGCGACACCAACATCGACAAAATCGGCATTCCGCCCGACCGCGAGGTGCTGTTCCCGCCGCTGGGCGAGGAAGGCGAGGCTGAGTACACCAAAATGCTCAAAGAGGAAGACCTTGCCAAGTACGTGGAAGCGCACCCGAAGATGAGCGAGAAGGACATCGCTTCCTACGCAAAGACGCTGAACAAAAAGTACGCGCACATCGACGAGCGCACCTTCCGCAAGCTCATCCGTAATCAAGTGCGCCGCACCGAGCCTGCCATGCTCTACGACTTGGACTACGACGTGCAGCTGAACGCGGCGCTGGACATCCTTGCGAAGGAAGATTTTGGCGCGCTCGTCAAGAACACCAAGACTCTCAAAGAGCTGCAAGAAGCCGCCGCCGCAAGCGAAGACGCGGGCGCGGCTAAAAAGTAGCCGCCGACGCAGAGACGAACCATGCGCCAGTTCATTGCGCAGGCGCCGCTTGCCGCCGACGGCACGCTTACCGTGCAGGGAAAAGACTACCGCTACATGCGGCACGTGTTGCGTCTGGTGCCGGGCGACATGGTGCAGGTGCGTGTGCCTGACGGCGCGCTTGTGCCGATGACGGTGTGCAAAGTGGACGAGTCTGCACGGAACATCGTTTTGCAGGTGTGCGCGCAGACAGACGAAGGCGCAGGGCAGCAGCAACCGCCCGTGCGCGCCGCGCTGGATATGTGGCTGCTCCAGTTTGTCGCCAAGGGCGCAAAAATGGACGTGATTGTGCGGCAGGCAACTGAATGCGGCGTAAGCACCATTGTTCCCGTGCTGGGAGATTTTTCGCAAAGCCACGGTGCGGAAAAGAATTTTAGGAGCGAGCGGCTGTTGCGCATCATAAAAGAGGCGCGCCAGCAAAGCGGTTCGCCAGTTGCCACGCGCATTTTGGATGCCGTTCCGCTTGCGCAGGCGATTGCCTTGTGGCACGACCATTGCGCCACCGCACGTAGCGGCGAACATGCCGCCAGTGGCGAAGCGGGCGCGGCAGGCGACACTTTTGCCGCCGTGCTCTACGAGCGCACGGAGCATACGCACTCCTTGCACGCCGCCCTTGCGGACAAGCAGGTGTGCCGCGCGGTGCTTGCGGTGGGCGCAGAAGGCGGCATTAGCCCGGCAGAAATTGCCGCGTTGCAGGCGGGCGGCTTTGTGCCCGTGCATTTTGAGACGAATATATTGCGGTGCGAGACGGCCGCCTTGTATGGCATAGCCGCCTTGCAGAATGCGATTACGGAGAAACGTATATGGCAGTGCAAAGAATAGAACTTTTGGGCGTTCCCGTGGACATTTGTCGCCCGGAGCAACTGGAATCAGAAATTCTGGAGATTTTGGCCAAGCCCGGCACCAAGCAGATTATTTTTCTTTCCGTCTGGGATGTGCTTAAGGCGCGCAGTAAGCGCAGTGATTTTGGGCAGTGCGTCAAAGATGCGAATTTGGTGCTGCCGGTCTCAAAAAGCATTTTGCTGGGCGCAAAGTTCCTAAAGAAAGACGTACCCGTCCGCTACAATCCATTTACGGTGACCATCAATATTCTGACGGCACTTGACCAGCATTATAAATCCTTGTACCTGCTGGGCGGCAGACCGCGCGCCTTGCAGCGTGCCGAACAAAACGTGCATGAAACTTTCCCCAACCTGCAAATTGTCGGTCGCTTTGTGGGCTATTATCCCAAGACGATGGAAAACGACATTGTGCAGGCAATCTATAAGTCATCGCCGTCGCTTGCGTTGGTCAGTGACGGCATTAAAGAAAAAAATCTGTGGTCGTACCATCGGCGCAATACGTTTTCCAGCAGTATCTTTTTGTACTACCGCGACATCATTGGCATTTTTTCTGACCGCATAAAACGTGTGGACGAAAAGACCTTTGAAAAAGGGCGGGAAATCTGGACGGAAATAGGACACAACCCGTTTAAACTGTTTCTGCTCTTTCCGTTCCTTAAGTATGGTATACTGTTATTGTGGTATAGGCTTTTTAGAAAGAACGCTCAGTAAACGTTCCTATGGTAAAAAGAGTATATCTGTTCTCTCATGATGCTGATTTGGCATGTCATTTTCGGCAGTTGTTTTCTTCACGGTGCACGGTCAAACTGATTACGGATGTTATTGCGCTCAAAACGGTTCTGCCGTTGCCGCAAACGGACATCATGCTGATTGATTTTCAGAGCCTAAAAAATCAAAACGTCACCATATTGTTGCAGGGCATGCCCCGCTGCTTTTGCCTGACAAAACAATCATCATTCTCTGGTGATGGGAATGTTTTGTCAGCAGTTCATTTTCCGGAGGACATTCCGTTGCTGTTGCAAAAGCCCGTGACTGCTCCCGCTATTCCTGCGGAAAACCGCTCGGCGTTGGATAGGCTGGGGGGCGAATCTTCTGCGCTTGCGGCGATAAAAGAAAAAATCGTGCTTGCCGCGCAAACGGATATTCCCGTGCTGATTACGGGCGAGACGGGTACGGGCAAAGGACTGGTTGCGGAGACGATTCATCGGCTTTCTGCGCGGGGCAATCGCGAGTGGGTGTCCGTCAACGTGGCGGCGCATACCGACGGGCTGGAAGCGGCGGCGTTGTTTGGCACGGTGCGCGGCGCATTTACTGATGCGCAGAACCGGGCGGGATTTTTTGCGCAGGCGCAGGATACGACGCTGTTTTTGGATGAAATTGGCGAACTAAAGCGCGATGTGCAGACAAAACTATTGTATGCGGTAGAAAACGGGCGGTTTCGGAGCGTGGGCGCAGAAAAAGAGACGCATACCAACGCGCGGATTATATGCGCCACAAACGCGGACTTAAAAAAGAAGATGGCATTGGACGAGTTTAGGGAAGATTTGTATTACCGCATTTCGCGCTTGCGCATATCTATTCCGCCGCTCCGCGAGCGCACGGAAGATATTATTCCCCTTGCGCGTGCTTTTGCTGCTCAGCGGGGAAAAACGCTTTCTTATGCCGCGCAACAATTGCTCGTAACGTTCCGCTGGAAAGGAAACGTGCGCCAGCTGGCGCATTGCATTGAGCGCGCATGCCTTACCTGTGGCGGCGACATCATAGACGCGCCACATATTGCAGTGGATTAGCGTTCTATAGGTGCCGTTTGCGTCTGGTTGCGCACGGAAAGCCCCGCCGCTTTGTCAAAGATTTTTTCCAGATACGCCGCCTCGCCTTCGCTCAACGCCGCACGAGAAAGCAACATACGCCAAAACCGT
>ERZ842401.8318-NODE-8318-length-10243-cov-3.388496_pt1 | contig 10243 bp, 8 predicted proteins | sample MGYA00521270_ERZ842401 | MGnify/ENA primary metagenome ERZ842401 (study PRJEB31892, sample SAMEA3878208) | bioreactor metagenome | biome: Moose rumen | place: Sweden | collected 2011-10 | study: EMG produced TPA metagenomics assembly of the PRJEB12797 data set... | reverse complement strand
AATATGGTCTATGCAAACAGTGGTCAAATAGTGTATTATAATATAGTTGATGAGGATTTTATGAGCAAGACGCGGTAGAGCGCCCAAAGAAAGATATTTGTTTTGGCGGTAAGCAGAAGATACAAGGTAAAAAACAAGACCAAGAATCCACGTATATTAAAGAGAATGGTAAGGCGCCTGGCGATAGTGTTCGCAGGGATTACCGTTCTTTTTGTCGTCTTGATAGGCAGACTCATGTACATCGAGCACACCAGCGGCAGCCGCTATGAAAAGATCGTTTTGTCACAGCTGGAGTACGGCAGCTCCATCATCCCCTATAAGAGAGGGGATATCGTGGACCAGAAGGGCACCGTGCTGGCTACCTCCGTGGACGTATACAATGTGATCCTCGATGCCCGGCTTTTAAACGAGGACGAGGACAATCTGGAGTACACAGTGCAGCAGGTTGCCAGAGGCTTTGAGGAGATAGAGGAGGAGGACGTGAGAAAGGCCCTCAGCGAGCGGGCCGGCAGCCAATATGTGATACTGGCAAAAAAGGTGTCCTACCAGGAGATGAGCGACTTCCAGGCCATCATAGACGAGCCGGTAAAGGTCACTGGCGAGGACGGCAGGGATGTCACCAGAAAGATAGTCGGTATATGGTTTGAAAAGGAGTACGACAGGGTCTACCCCTACGGGCAGCTGGCGGCTTCGCTTCTCGGCTTTGTTTCCTCCGGAAATAACGGCGTCATCGGCCTTGAGAACCAGTATAATGACACATTAAACGGCGTAAACGGACGTTCTTACGGATATCTGAATACAGACAATAATCTGGAAAAGACAGTCATAGAGCCCGAAAACGGAAAGACCATAGTCGCGACCATCGACACCAATATCCAGAGCATCGTGGAAAAGGAGCTTAAAAGCTGGAACAAGGCTTTTGCCTCGGGTGACAGCTTAGGCTCGGCAAATTCGGCATGTCTTGTCATGGATCCCTCCACGGGCAGGGTTTTGGCTATGGCAAATTATCCCACCTTTGATCTGGAGTCTCCGAGAGATCTGTCAAATATATACTCAGAGGCGCAGCTGGACGAGATGTCTCCCGAGGAGGAGATGGACGCCATGAACAGACTCTGGCAGAATTTCTGCGTCACATCCACCTACGAGCCGGGCTCCACAGCAAAGCCCTTTACAGTGGCTACAGGTCTTGAGACAGGCACGCTCTCGGGCGGAGAGACCTATCTCTGTGACGGCTATGAGGAGATATCTGGCTACAAGATAAAATGTGTAAACAATAACGGACACGGCATCGAGACGGTGGAGGGTGCGCTCATGGATTCCTGCAACGACGCCCTGATGCAGATGTCATACGCCATAGGTGGAAAGAATTTCTCCGAGTATCAGGAGATATTCGGCTTCGGACAAAAGACCAATATAGACCTGCCGGGAGAGGCCAGGACAGACACACTGATATACAGCAAGGATCAGATGACCACTATAAATCTGGCGACCAATTCCTTCGGGCAGAACTTTAACACCACCATGATCCAGTTGGCGTCGGCCTTTGGCTCCCTGGTAAACGGCGGAAAGCTTTACCAGCCCTATGTGGTTGAGAGAGTGCAGGACGAGGCGGGAAATATCATCTATGATCGGGAGCCTGTGGTGGAAAAACTCACTGTCTCCAAGGAGACCAGCGACCAGATGAAGAAGTACCTGCGCTCGGTGGTAGAGGGCGGTACGGGCTCCATAGCCGGAGTCAGAGGCTACGATCTGGGAGGAAAGACCGGTACGGCCGAGAAGCAGCCCAGACGTGACGGCAACTATCTGGTGTCCTTTATCGGATACGCGCCCCAGGACGATCCGAAGGTTTTAATCTACACCATCATAGACACGCCCAATACCGCGGATCAGCCCCACAGCTCCTACGCGCAGACTATCACCCACAACATACTCAGGCAGATCCTGCCTTATCTGAACATAAAGACCATAAAGGAGCCCGAGGGCTCGACAGCTACAGCGGAAAAGCTGCCGTATGTGAAGCAGTAGGAGGCTGTATTTTAGAAGGAGTAGTATTATGAATCCGATAAACCTAAGTCTGTTTTATTCGCTTATCTCGGCTGTGGTGGCCTTTCTGATAGTGGCGCTTTTTATGCCGTTTCTTATCAAAAGGCTGAAAAGCCTGCATGCCAGCAATACCGAGCGTGATATCATGGAGAGCCATGTGAAAAAGCAGGGGACGCCTACCATGGGCGGCATACTGATATTTTTGGGAGTTGTCATAGGCTCAGTGATATTCGCATTCACCGACCCGCGTATCGGCGCGGTGCTGCTTCTGGCCGGAGGCTTCGGACTCGTCGGCTTTTTAGACGACTATCTGAAGGTGGTAAAGCGTCAAAGTGACGGACTCATCGCGTGGCAGAAGTTCGGACTGCAGTTTATCTTTACCTGCGTCTTTGCGTGGTATCTGACATATATCGCAAATATCTCCGCGGCGATCATCATACCCTTTACCCATGGCCTTAGCATTGACCTCGGCTGGTTTAATTATGTGATCCTCTACTTTGCGGTGCTGGGTACGGTAAACGGCGTAAACTTTACCGATGGAGTAGACGGCCTGGTGTCCTGCGTGACCATTGTGGTGAGCCTTTTCTTTCTCATCGTATCCTTCAGGCTTGACAGCCTCGCGGCGGTGGTGCCTGCGGCCATGATCGGGGCGCTTATCGGCTTTCTTATATACAACCACCACCCGGCAAAGATATTCATGGGAGACACCGGATCCCTCTTTCTGGGCGGCTTTGTGGCCGGTATGGCATATATCTACCAGATGCCGCTTTTTATCATTCTGATCGGCATCATCTATCTGGTGGAGGTGGTATCGGTGATCCTGCAGGTGGGCTCCTTCAAGCTGCGCCATGGCAAGAGGATATTCAAGATGGCGCCCATCCATCATCATTTTGAGCTTTCGGGCTGGTCCGAGAAAAAGGTGGTGGCGGTGTTTACGCTGGTCACGATGATCGGCTGCATTATAGGATATTTGGGAGTATAGATATGGAAAAGTATATAGTCATCGGTCTGGGGAAAAGCGGAGTGGCGGCGGCAAAGCTGCTCCTTAAAAATGACAGGGAAGTAGTATTATATGACGGAAACGACGCCTTTGACAAGGAGGGATTTTTTAAAAACAACCCGGAGCTTGCGGGGTTTCCTGTAGTGCTAAAGGATATCCCAGAGGATGTTTTAAAAGAGCTCGATGTGGCGGTGTTTTCCCCGGGTGTTCCGGCGGATGGGCCGGTGGCAAATGCTTTAAAGGAAGCGGGGGTCCGTCTCACCGGTGAGATAGAGCTCGCCTATACCTATGGACACGGAGATGTGCTGGCCATCACCGGTACTAACGGAAAGACCACTACCACGAGCCTGCTCGGTGAGCTTATGGCGCGTGAGTATGATGATGTGAGAGTGGTGGGGAATATCGGCACCCCCTATACGGAGATGGTTGAAGATACCACTGATGAGACACTGATGGTAGCAGAGATTTCCAGCTTCCAGCTGGAGACCGTGGACACCTTCAGACCTAAGGTGTCGGCCATATTAAATATCACCCCCGATCATCTGGACCGGCATCACGGCATGGAGGGGTATATCGCAGCAAAGGAGAGCATCACCAAAAACCAGATGGAGGACGACACCTGCGTATTAAATTTTGAGGATGAAGAGCTTAGGCGTTTTGGGGAGACCTTATCCTGCAATGTTGTCTGGTTCTCGGGCGCCCGCGTCATCATGGATGGGTACTACTATGAGGATGGTATGATATACGGACCCGGGCAGACCGAGATCATAGCCACAAAGGATCTAAAGCTTTTGGGCCTCCACAACTACGAGAACGTGATGGCGGCAGTGGCCATGGCCGAGGCCTACGGCGCTGACAGGGACAGCATCATAGAGGGACTTAAGGAGTTTCGCGCGGTGGCTCACAGGATAGAGTTTATCTGTGAAAAGAGGGGAGTGGCCTTTTACAATGACAGCAAGGGCACAAATCCGGATGCGGCCATAAAGGCCATTGAGGCCATGGAACGTCCCACATATCTTATAGGCGGCGGCTACGACAAGGACTCCACCTACGACGAGTGGATAGAAGCTTTTGGCGGCAAAGTAAAGAAGCTGGTGCTCATCGGTGCCACGGCAAAAAAGATAGCGGCCTGTGCCGACGCCCATGATTTTCATGATTACTGCTTTGCGGACACTTTGGAGGATGCTATGGATATATGCTTTGAGGCTGCGGCTTCCGGCGACGCGGTGCTTTTGTCACCGGCCTGCGCCTCCTGGGATATGTTTAAAAACTATGAGGTCCGCGGCGACGACTTCCGCAGACACGCGCTTTCATATTCAGACTGAATCTTATGGCAAAGAAAAAGAGGAGAAGAACAAAAAATCAGGTCCAGTACTTTGACTACGGACTTTTGATCATAGTGATAATGCTTTTAGCCTTTGGCCTCGTGATGCTATATTCCACCAGCGCCTACAATGCGACGCTGCGCTTTGAGGATCCGACGCATTATGTCAAGCGTCAGGTGGCGGCTATGGCGCTGGGCTTTGTGGGCATGGCGTTTTTCATAAAGGTAAACTACAGGGTGTGGAGAGTCTTTACCTATCCGCTTTGCATACTTGCCTTTGTGTTGTGCGTGCTGGTCATCTTTGCCGGAAACGCCAAGTACGGGCAGTCGAGGTGGTTTTCCATCGCCGGCATAAACTTTCAGCCCTCGGAGATCGCCAAGATAGGCGTGATCCTTCTGATGGCCATGATATGCCAGAAGTTTTACCGGGATTTTAAGGGAATGACCATAGTAAAGATACTGGTGGGACTGGTGATCTACGCCGCTCCCATTCTGGTAAACAACCTTTCCACGGGGCTTATCATCTTAGGCATCGCATTTGTGATGCTCTTTGTGGCCAGCCCGGACCTAAAGACCTTTGTGGCCATGGGGCTTTTTGCGGTAGGAGTGCTCTGGATCTACCTTTCCACAGGCGGTGGTTACAGGAGCACCCGCGTTCAGGTTTGGAAAAATCCGGAGCTTTACGATGAGGGGTACCAGACCCTGCAGGGACTTTACGCCATCGGCTCCGGCGGACTCTTTGGAAAGGGATTGGGAGAGAGCTTCCAAAAGGGGTTTGTCCCGGAGGCCCAGAACGATATGATCTTTTCCATTATATGCGAGGAGCTGGGGATATTCGGCGCTATATGTGTGATCGTGATATACATTCTTCTGATATGGCGGCTTATGATCATCGCCATAAACGCCAGCGAGAGATACGGCTCGTTTTTATGCATCGGCATCATGACACATCTGGCGCTGCAGGTCATCCTAAACATCGGTGTCGTCACAAACACGATCCCCAATACCGGTATCACGCTGCCATTTATCAGCTACGGCGGATCGGCGCTGGTGATACTGATGTCCGAGATGGGCATAGCGCTTTCGGTTTCAAAGGGAATAGAGCCTAAGTAGATATGAAGAAAAATGACGAAGCTTTTGAAGAAAATATAAAAGAGGAAAAGCGCGGCAAAAGAAAAGGCGGCAGGGCGGTAGTGGTGCTTGGCATTGTGATCGCTGTGCTTATCGTGGCAGCGCTTTCGGTGTTTTTTGTACTCTTTTTCTGCGGCATAGAAAAGGCCGAGATCAGCGGTAATACCATACTCATAGAGGAGGAGATAAAAAAGGACCTCTTTGTGGACGACTATGATAAAAACACCGTGATACTCGTTTTGAAGAATAAATTCATGCCGAGAAAGGATATCCCCTTTGTGGAGAGTATGGATATCACCATGACGGACCTGAACACTGTAAAGATCAAAATTAACGAAAAGGAGATCATCGGTTATATAAAGGGAGACAAAAAGACCCGGGTGTACTATGACAGTGAGGGCGTGGTACAGGAGATCTCGTCGGTGAAGGTAAAGGGCGTACCGCTCGTGGTACCGGAGGGCGAGACCGAAGCCGCGTCGGTAGGCGGCATGCTCCCCATCAGGGAAAAGAGCAGGAGGGAGCTTTTGATTCTCCAGAGAGAGCTTCAAAAAAACGGGATCAGTGTCAGCAGGATAGATATTACCGAGGAGGGGATATTTAATCTTTCCTACAAGGATATCACCATCCGATTCGGTACCTCGGCATACACGACCGAAAAGGCCATGCGCCTTAAATATATTCTGCCAAAGGTGAAAAAGAAAAAAGGCATCCTGCACCTTGAGGATTGGAGCGAGGGTAGCAAGGATATAGTATTTGAAATGACGGAGTAGTAAAAGCAGGTGGACGCCCACCTGCTTTTTGATATATTTTTAACTAACTTTGTGGTTGTAATAAGGTGAAATAAAGGTTATAATTTACAAGGTACTATTGATTAAACGGATCTTTTTTATAAAAATTGCACAATGATCCGTGTTTTAAGGAGGGTAAACTAGATGAAAAAGAAACTTATTTCAGTACTGCTCGTAGGTGTTATGGCAGTGTCAGTTTTCGCCGGCTGTGGTGGCGGAAGCAGCGATACCGGCTCTGACAGCTCAGACTCAGCTGCTACAGAGGATCAGGCAGATGCTGACACAGGCGCTGCAGAGGCAGAGGATGAGAGCGTGGACCTTGGCGGTACATCCGACGATCCTAACACTCTTACAGTAGCTGCATGGGATGCTAACTTCAATATCCCTGCACTTCAGGCTGCCGAGAAGGCTTTCCAGAAGTCCAATCCTGATTTCAAGCTTGAGATCAAGGAACTTTCGGCTTCTTCAGACGTTGAGAACGCTGTTACGCTTGCAGGTTCTTCAGGTGATGTTTCACAGCTTCCCGACATTGTTCTTTTCCAGGATCACTACATCCAGAACTATGTAAAGAACTATCCCGATTGCTGGCAGTCACTTGACGGAGCGAGCATCGATTGGAATGACTTCGGTGCTGAGAAGCTTTCCTACAGCACCATCGACGGCGTTCACTATGGCGCTCCTGTCGACAATGGTACTTCCGTATTCGCATACCGCGTAGATATCCTTGAGGAGTGCGGCTATACTCTTGATGATGTTACAGGCATCACATGGGATCGCTGGCTTGAGATCGGTCGTGACATTAAGGAGAAGACCGGCAAGTATCTCCTTTCCATGGATCACAACGGAGATGACCTTCCCTACATGTTCATGCAGGCTGAGGGTGAGTCCCAGTGGAAGGACGGCAAGCCCAACCTCGTAGGTAACGACACATTCAAGCAGATCATGCAGGTTATCGTTACAGGTGCCCAGGATGGCGTTATCTATCTTTGCAATGATTGGACAGAGTACACAGATACTTCTATCATAGGCGATCAGGTTGCCGGCGTATTCAACGGTAACTGGATCATCCCTACCATCGAGCAGAATGAGGCAGCTTCCGGAAAGTGGGAGATCACAACCTGCCCTACACTCTCAGGTAAAGAGGGCTATGCTGCAAACGGCGGTTCTTCACTCTACATCACAGGCAACTGCCAGAAGGCAGACCTCGCAAAGGAGTTCCTTGCATACACCTTCGGTGGCGGCGAGGGCGCTATGGATACTTATGATGACGCTCTTCGTAACGGCGGCGTTATCACCACATGCGTTTCCGCAGCTCAGTCTGATGTATATCAGGAGGGCGTAGATTTCTTCAACGGCCAGGCTATCTATACTGACATCGTTGAGATGGGTACACACGTACCTACCATCGAGCAGAACGATTATCACTATGATATGCGTCAGCTTGTTCAGACAGCTATCACAAATGTTATCAATGGTAATGACCTTGATGCAGAGATAGAGAATGTACAGAGTGAGATGGAGTTTAAGATGGATGAGTAATCCACTATCGGATTTAGCTTAATATGAGTTCCGACTCATTAGAGCATGATCATTGGTCAGGGGATCGGATTTCCGGTTCCCTGGCTTTTTTAAAAAGACTCAAAGGAATTGGGTTTTAGACGTAAGGGGGGGATTAGATTGAATAAAAAATCCAGTGTCACTGCCAAGCAGGATGTGTGGGGATGGTTATTCCTTGCACCTGCTACTATACTTATCTTCATTATGAGCTTCTGGCCTATGATCCAGGCGTTCATAATGTCATTAAAAAAGGGCCCGGCGTCAAACATGGTTTGGCAGGAGCCTATTATCAAAAATTACACACGAATATTACAGGACAAGACCTTTATCACATCCATGGGCAATACATTCTTATACCTCATCGTAGAGGTGCCTATAATGTTGATTTTGGCTATCCTTTTAGCACAGATACTTAATAATAAAGACTTAAAGTTCAGAGGCGGTTTCAGGACCATGGTATTCATGCCCTGCGCAGTATCGCTGGTTTCCTATGCGCTGATCTTCAAGTCACTTTTTGCTACACAGGGTCTTATAAACGAGGCTCTCTTACATCTACATATTATAAACGATAATATCAACTGGCTCGGACAGACAGGCACGGCACGAGCCGTCATCATCATGGGTCTGATCTGGCGCTGGACGGGATACAATATGGTATTCTACCTGGCGGGCCTCCAGAATATCGAGTACAGTGTATATGAGGCGGCAAAGATCGACGGAGCCAATGGCTGGAAGACCTTCTGGGAGATCACTGTACCGCTTCTGCGTCCGGTCATCGTAATGACCTTTATCATGTCCATAAATGGTACCCTGCAGCTCTTTGATGAGTCTGTCAACCTGACAAACGGAGGTCCTGCAAATACGACCATCACAATGTCGCATTATATCTGGAACCAGTCACTGGGTGAGGGTGTTGCCAAGTTCGGCTACGCATCAGCCATGGCATTCGTAGTATTTATCATGGTGGGCATACTTGCCTTCATCAATCTGAAAGTAGGTGATACACGTGACTGATAAGAAAATGAATAAGTCCGCTATACAGCGGAGGCTGATACCCAGCTATATATTTTTGATCATAGTATGCTTCATATCGGTATTTCCGATCTACTGGATGGTGACTGCCGCTACAAACACATCTTATGATGTGTCACAGGGTAAGATTTGGTTTGGTACCTATGCAGCGGAAAACTACAAGGTGCTCCTGCAGAGGGCAGATGCCACCTTAAACTACACCGGAGGTATGGGACTTTGGAAGATCATGGCAAACTCTTTTATCTATGCCGGAGTACAGACAATACTGTGTATATTTATCTGCTCGCTTGCTGGATACGGCTTTGAGCTCTACCATGACAAGAAAAAGGATGCGCTCTTTGGAGTCCTGCTTCTGGCGATGATGATCCCCGGAGTGGCTACGCTGATACCGCTCTTTAGGATGGTTTCGGCCATGAAGCTTTTGAATACGGTATATGCGTTTATACTTCCAGCCATCTCCACGCCGTTTATGATCATGATGTTCAGGCAGAATTCACGTAATTTTCCGCCCGATATCATGGAGGCGGCACGTCTGGACGGGCTTTCCGAGATCGCTATATTCTTTAGGATGTATATGCCGGTCATGAAGTCCACCTATGCTGCAGCAGCGGTTATCACATTTATGAACGCATGGAATGCGTATATGTGGCCCCGTGCCGTAATGTCCGACAACAGGGCAGCTACCATGCAGATGATGATAGCCAACTTAGCAGGTGGTTACACCGTAGACTATGGTGTGCTGATGATGGGAGTGCTTTTCTGCTCCATACCTACCATGGTCATCTTCTTCGTACTGCAGAAGCAGTTTGCGGAAGGTATTACCGGATCTGTTAAGTAAAAAAATTTACTGGGTGTGTCAAACGTTAGGAAGAGTATGTTTGAACAATGCGCTTAGTAGCGAAGCGACTAGTGAAAACATACTTTCCTGACATTTGACACACTATTGTTTTTAAGATTAGGGGGAAAAGAAATGAAATTCGACATCGGTATCGTAGGAGATATAAAGATATACGAGCAAAACAGATTGCCGGCGCACTCGGATCATCAGTACTACAGCAGTGCGGATGAGGCAGAGGCAGGAGGTCACGAATATACCCACAGCTTGAACGGACTGTGGAAGTTTTACTATGCAAAGAATATGTCCATGATACCGGATGGATTTTTTGAGACATCATTCGATGTGGATGTATGGGACGACATAAAGGTGCCCGCCCACATACAGATGGAAGGCTATGGTAATCCGGCTTATGTAAATACCCAGTATCCCTGGGATGGCTTAGAGGAGATCGACGCCCCCGATCTGCCAAAGCGGATCAATCCGGTGGGCTGCTATGTCAGGACTTTCCATGTGCCGGAGAGGTTCGGCGA
>ERZ842401.8316-NODE-8316-length-10245-cov-6.156035_pt1 | contig 10245 bp, 10 predicted proteins | sample MGYA00521270_ERZ842401 | MGnify/ENA primary metagenome ERZ842401 (study PRJEB31892, sample SAMEA3878208) | bioreactor metagenome | biome: Moose rumen | place: Sweden | collected 2011-10 | study: EMG produced TPA metagenomics assembly of the PRJEB12797 data set... | reverse complement strand
ACAGATTGGTCTGCCAAACAGAACACAGGCTCCAACAATGATTACACTTCCGATAACACTAATAAGCATACCACTTTTGAAATACCATTTCAGATCTTTTTTTTCTTTGGCACCGTATGTCTGACCAAACAGAGGTTGCAAGCCCTCGGATGTTCCGACAAATACAGACAGAGCCAAAGATGCTACATAGGAAATGATGGCAAACGCATTCACACCCATGTCACCCAGATTTGCAACAATCACATTGTTCAGACAGATGGTTGTAACAGGTGTTGCGAACTGTGCTATCATCTCAGGAAGACCGAAGAAAACGACTTGTCCAAACATTGCCATCTGCGGCTTATATTTGCATATTTTTAAATCGCCTCTGCGCATAATAAAGTGAACCGCAACGATAAGCCAGCTTACAGTCTGGGAAATTCCGGTTGCAATTGCCGCACCTATAATGCCCATCTGCATTGGGAACACAAACAGCCAATCGAGGAAAATATTCAGTACCGTACTTGCAACAGTTGCCACCATAACCAGCATTGGCGAACCATCATTACGGCAGAAGAACTGAAAATTGACTGACAGTGCAGATGGAATGGCGAAAAGTCCCCACCAGAACACATACTCCTTTACCATAGGCAGATAATAAGCATCCGCACCGAGGAAAGCAGAAAGAGGCTCGGTCAGCACAGTACAGGCAAGTGTAATCAATGCCGCAAAGAAAATATTTGCTGTCATGGAATGTAAGAACGCCTGATTTGCACCTTCCTTATCTTCCTGTCCCAAGAGGATTGCGGTGATGGTACAGCCGCCGATAGAAGTCAGCATATTGATTGCTGTTGCAATCATAACCATCGGCATTGCAATGTTGACTGCACCCAGAGCATCGGAGCCGATACCCTGACCTACGAAAATACCGTCAATAATGGTAAAAAGAAAAATACAGGCGTTGGACAAAATCGATGGCACTACATATTTGATGAGAGTTTTATTTCTTGAATTAGACATAATATCCTCCATTATTTCGTTTCAAACCAGCATCCCACATAAGTGGCAAGTGCCGGAGTGATTGCTTTGATTTCTTTTCCACTGGTGTTTACACACAGATGATAATGCTCTTTCTGTCCCCAGCGGTTAGTAGTGAACATGGCACGATATCCAGCTCTGTCTTTGTCAATGAATTTCATTTTACGCAGAAGCTCTTTTGCAGTCAGGTGCTCTGCTTCACTGGAACGAGCCATACAACGCTCCACCTTGCTTTCCTGATCTGCATACACAAAGATATTCAGAGGATTGTAGTTTTTCAGAACGATGTCCGCGCAACGACCCACAAATACACAGTCGCCCTGCGATGCCAATTCTTCAATGATTTTCTTCTGATCTGCCAGAATTTCAACAACCTGGTTGCCTGTGAATCGTGGGAAACTAAAATGTTTTCCGATGGTAGAAGGATACATCATACGTACATCCTTCTCTGAAACATGGGACACATAGTTCTTGTCCAGTTGTCTTTTCTCTGCAATCATTTCAATAATTTGCTGGTCGTAGCAAGGGATGCCCAATTCTTCTGCAAGTCGTTTTCCAAGCTCACGACCACCGCTGCCGAACTCTCGGCTGATAGTGATGATTCTCATAAATTACCTCCATTTGGTATGAATTGATTAGCCTGATTTTGTTGCATTAGACGCAAAAAAGCCCGGCTACTGCTTTCTTGCAATAACCGGGCTCACCCGACATCTTCCATTGACCTTTCTTCCGTTTTTACGGGCAGGTGCTACGGCACACAGGTCTTACGATGAATGTATTATTGGATTTCTCCAACCGAAGATGAATTATACCACTACTTTTTTGGATTTTCAAGTTTTTTGATGAAATTTCACTTACAAATTCAAAGTTTTTGTTCCTTGTCCTGCCATTTATTATAGCAGTGCCGCTTGTTTATATCAATCCTGAAAGAATTTTCGATTGCCTACTTTTTCCCTTTTCCTCGTTTTGAAACAGCACTCTTTATCAGCTCTGATTTCTGCATAATGCGTATCAGCCATTGTTTTTCTTCTTCCAACAGCTTGTTATAGCGTAGCTTCGTCTGTTTGCAGAATGCCAACAAAAGCTGTTCTGTGTGGCTGCCTTCAAAATTCACAACTTCTTCTAAATCCCGTTTCAATTCTTCAGCAACAGTGGACTTAGGTGCTCCGTCACTTCTTCCCACATGAGCTTTTCGTAAATCTTCCAAGATGCCATCCATGTCCTTATGTACCCGACTACTGAAATAATCGCCCTCGTCCACATGGGCTGACTGTAACAGATATGTGGTTTTGTCATGTTCATCCGGCTGGTATTTTTCCATGATTTCAGTCCTTGCCACATCCACCCATGCATTCAGGTTCTGTATCTGCATGGATGCGATACCTTCCACATAAATCTGTATATCCGCAAGCAGCTTTACAAAATCAGGATGTGTTGCCAGCTCGCACAGCAGAGCAGTATCAATCCGCTTATTCTTTAATAACCCTATCATATCGTCACTCAGGCACAGGTCAGCAAGACTTGCGTTTGGGTGCTTCTTTGTTTCTGTCCGTGCCAGCAGATAATCAGTGGTTACACCGTAGAAGTCTGTTAATGGCATGGTGGCTGATGTCTTTATAATCATCGGATTCATAGCTGCCAAGTGCAGATTTGGATAGTCCGGTCTGCTCGGCTAACTGTTCCAATGTCAGTTTGCGTTCGACACGGAGGTCTTTTAGTCGTTCCTGTATGCTTAATGCCATGATGTATCCCCCTTTTATCGGTTAGTTTTATCTTTTATAGTTATATCCATTCCTTTCGCGTTTTTGACGCTCAAGGCACAAAACGTTATGAAAACATGTTGGCAGCCTTGAGCTTTTTCTTTATACTTCTTTATACAGGGAACCCGGTACACTACAAATCACGGGGAGGTGAGTGGGCCGGTCAGTTTGCTGGTCGACCGTATAGTTATATGTGTAGGACATCCTTGCAGGCACAAATAAGTGTGACTTTAGATCACGAAATCTTATCTCTGATAAACAGTTCTCGTTTATGTCTGGATGTCCAGTCAATGCCGCTTCTCCCTGTAATTCGTTGGGCTTCTGCCCGGAAAGGAGTTCCCTATGGCTTTAAGAATCGTGTACAAAATCTGCTGTGGAATCGATGTCCACAAGACTTTTGTAGTGGCCTGTATCGCCTCGACCAACAGCAAAGGCGTGACCACCTATGAGAGCCATCGCTTTTCGACCTTCACGAGCGGTCTGAAAGCTCTGCTTAAGTGGCTTCTCGAACATAACTGTAAGGATGTTTGTATGGAATCTACAGGGAAGTACTGGATACCTGTCTACAACGTCCTGGAGACGGAGTGCAGGATCGTCCTGGCACATCCCAAGTACGTCAAGGCTATCCGTGGAAAGAAAACTGACAAGAAAGATGCGAAATGGATCGCTGATCTCTTCAAGCACGATCTTGTTGCCGGAAGCTTCATGCCGCCTGCTGATATCCGTCAGCTCCGTGACCTCATGCGCTACCGTTTCAAGCTGACCTGCTTTAATTCCAGCGAAAAGAACCGTTACCAGAACTGTCTCACTGTCTCCAACATTCAGGTTAGTTCTGTTGCCTCGGATGTGTTCGGCAAAAGTTCCCAAAAGCTTATTGAGAAAATTCTGGAAGGATCTGATGAACCGATCGATGTTGCCTCTTTAGTCCACGGTTCCATGAAGGACAAAGTCTCCGATCTGGAACTCGCCATTGACGGAGTGTTCACCCCGCAGCAGGCTGATAAACTAAAGATCATCAGGACTCATATGGATAACCTTCAAGACCGGAAGGAAGAGTTAGAACAACTCATTCTTGCGCTCGCCGCACCCTATCAGCAGGAACTTGCCATCATCCTAACCGCTCCCGGGATCAAAGATCCCTTCACCGCCATCGGCATCATCTCCGAAATCGGGGTAAATATGGAGGCTTTTCCTTCGGCGAAACACCTTTGTTCGTGGGCAGGTCTCACGCCGACCAACAACGAAAGTGCAGGAAAGAAAAAATCCGTCCGGATCTCAAAGGCCGGATGCTACATAAAGCCGCTTCTGGTGCAGTGTTCTAACGCCGCGGTCAAGAGCAAGTCACACCCGGAAATCCGTAACCGCTACCTCCGGCTAAAGAAACGTCGCGGTCACAAGAAAGCGATCATCGCTATTGCGAGAATGCTTCTTACCGCATTATATCATATGCTGAAGGATAAGGTAAACTACAATGCTGATCTTTACAGAGACGCAAACGCAGTTCCAGATTCCAAGGAGATCACTGTCGAGCAGGCAATCAGGATGGCGCAGCTTCAGGGTTATAAAATTTCGTCAGCTGTTGGATAACCTGTAGTACTGTCATCCCTATATTCAATTTTTCGAAGCCACTTTAGGATGGCTTGTTTGTGTTGCGATTAAGGTTGTGGATACCCTCTACTCTTTGTTTTCAATCTTATCAACCTGAAGTTGCATACCATGATTATTTTTTACCCATTTACCCTGAATATCAATTTCCATTGCATCTGTATCCGGCAGATTATTACCTACTGCAGTAAACTGATAACCATTTCCCTTGTAATACTGGTTCCTGGCTTGCGGCGGTACACCATCATCCTCTGTCTGATACACAAAAATACAAAATCCATTATCCTTATTCTGAAATATTGATTTTACATACTTACATCTCATCCGGATTCTCCTTTTCTTCTATCAATGTAATTCCTGATACACCTGTTTCAATCATCCGGTACACAGGAATACCCCATTCTTTTGCTTTTTGTATCTCACCTTTCATTCCACAACTAATGCGGTCACCACATATTACAAGAGCTTTACAAATCTTCAGCACAGAAAGTCCAAAGGTAAGTGCTACTTCTCGCTCCTCTTCTATGTGGTCGTCCAGATATTCCGGCAGGAAACTATGCGGTGCGATTGCCCTGCATTCCCAATATGCAGACACCATTCTTGCGTACAATCCAGCCTGAATCATATTGTGTTTCATATCAGACCTTTTTGGTGCAGACAATGGCGAACATATATAAACTAAATCTTCATTCTTCATTAAGCGGCTCCCTTCTTCTTTACAGCAAATCTTCTGCTTTCTGTGGTATTTACATAGTCATCATAGACATCCGGATGGGTAATTTTTAATCGCTCCAATCCCTTTTTGTCTATTGTGGTTCGATATGCCGGATTATAAGTTACAATGTATTCCGTACCACCATCAGATAAAATGCCGGTACAGCTTACACCCAAATCCTCTACAATTTCTGTATAGGATTCTTTCATCTGTTCCTCCAGTTTTTTTGCTTCACTTTCCAGCTTCGCTTTCTGTTCCTTCAGTTCCAAATATCTCTGAAGGCTTACAAGATGCTTACGGCTCAACTTCACCTCATCCGCATCCTTATCTGCAGGACCATAATGCTTACGAATGCTTTCCAGAACCAAATCCGGCTTCTCTGTATAGGGAGGTTCCACACCCGCTTTTACATTCTCATTCCAGAAGTATTCCTCTTCTGCAATCAAATCTTCCTCAATATCAAGGTCGCGCTCCATATAACGGATAAAGAACTCATCCTCATTGTTACCATACAGGCAGGCAAAGTACACCTTATTAATGTTCATTACTGCCATATAATGACGTCCTTGATATTCATAATTCACCGGTGTAGAATTGTTTGCCCACTTATTCTGACAGTTATAATTGGTGGTCTTACACTCCAGGATACCTGTTGTTCCGTCCGGAAACTCTATGAAGAAATCCACATCTGCCTGCATAAACGGATACAAGGGATGACGAAACATTTTACGAATTGGATATACTTTTAGCCCGGTCTTCTTGGAGAAAATTTCCGCTACCAAGTCTTCCAGTCGGTGTCCTACCTCTTTTGCTACCCAGTTACTCTCTTCCTCTTCCATAGCCGGTGTAATACCACGCTTATCATAATAAAGGTCCCTTTTTGTGCAGAATGGTGATACCCCCATAATTGCAGCAGCATCACTACCACCAATGCCAAGACGACGATAACTCAACCAGTCTTCTCTTGTCAGATTTTCTGTATCTACTACTACCTGTGCTTCATAATTCAAATTTAAACTCATATTTCATCCTTTCCGACAGAAAAAGAGAAGGAAATCTCTTCCCTTCTCATCTGTCTTAACTATATTTGTTATTTGTTCATACTAATATGTTTCCGGAATATCAAACTCCGTCCAATTTAAGGCTAATGCTCTGGCAATTACTTCTTCCATTCTTGTAATTCGGCTTCCTTCTTCGCCTTCACATGTAAGCATATACAGGATTTCTGAAATACCATAGTAAATGTCATGTGCCGTACAAGGATTTTCTCCCTGTTGCGCTTTGAACAGCTCTATTGCTTCAGCCTGATACTTTTTAGGGATTTTCAATTTCTCCATTACCCCTCTCATACAGCTTACTGGGTGCATAATATCAATCTTCAAAAGCTTGATAAGATTACCTGTAGCAAGCTGATATTTACCATACAGCTGCTTTAACTGCTGATCAAACTCGGTAATGTCATTGCCATACCTATGCTCAAGTCTTAAAGGCTCGCCCAAATTTATGGTAGTATTCTCTTTTCCAGATACAAGCATAGGAAAGATATTTGCTCCCCCTGCTCCTGTGTCAGAAGTAGTAATTCTAACCATGGGCTTCATTTCATCAATACTTTTACCATGCAGACGAAGTTCTTCCTTGTATGCCTCAAGCAGCTCGTCTTCCCCGGAAAGCTCCCATAAAGCAGAAACCATATTATGCTCATAGAAACCACCAAGATAGTTGCAGCCTTTGAAATTACTGGTAAGATAATCTACCGAATGTAAGAAAATCTGTTCAACATCCAAAACGGAATAATCATTACAATCTCCGCTTAATACCGCCGATACCTTACCTTCAGAGAATCTTATCAGTGCTTCTCCATTTGCAACCTTTAATAAATCATTCAGGATGCGGGCATACACATTCTTTTCTACTCTGCGTAAGCCATTACCCTGAATACCTGCACGATCCAAAATACTCTTAATCGCACATCCTCGAACAGGGTAATACTCATTCTTGTCCTTGAGCAACAATCCGGTATTAACAATGGTATCTGTGATGATATCTTCATCCAGACCATCATTAATATACCTTTCCTTCATTTCTTCTGCCATCTGACTTCCCTCCGTTATCGCCACTAAGCGCAGGTTCTTTGCCTTTCTCCTTTTCCAAAACGAATTTTCTCCAATTCGCTTCAGGCAGGCAAGGAAATCATCCTGTTCCCGGAAGATGCCACGATAGCCGTCTTCAAATACTCTTGCTTCATTCATTCTTTTTTCCACCTTTCTTTCTCTCCATTTAGGAGGTTATTTTTATCCAGCCGCTTATGCGGGTAAGCCCCCTGGGCAATTCTGGCAATAAAAAAAGGAATGGTCCAATTAAGTTCCATTCCATACTGCGTGTGGTATACCACAAAATAACTTTGCTAACCTATTATTTCCGGATAACAAAAAATGCCAAAAGACTGCCACTCCTATAAACAGTGGTATCCTTTGACAACATTACAATCATAAACAGCGTATGCCTGGTTATTACATAACCAACACCTGCCGGTTCCAACAGTTCGCAAGATATATCGGGTATATCCTGCTCTTCCCCGTTCCCTAAGCCAGGTAAGCATAAAAATCAATTACGGGTTAATATTAGCACAACATTTTGTATTCTGTCAACTTCTATATACCATATGTGGAAATCATTATAAAAATTTTTTCATACTTTTTTCAAGTATTTTCATTTTTCTGGGTATTTTTTTAATAGATTGAGTTTTTGACTACATGTTCAACAGCTCATTGTTCTTTGATAACTGAAGAACATACACCATCATGTATATGGGTTATGATGAGTGGCTGACTGCCAAAGATATGCCACCCATTATATTGAATTGTGCATAGCACAGCCAGTCAACATGGCCAGAGTGGGCATAGGAAACGGTGATGGAAGGTATGGTATAGGATAAATCCATTTTTTTCCATAATTTTTTAGATTATTGTGTAGCAATATACGGATAGAGTATAATTCACATTACAGAGAACTCAGTGAACTCTTAATTTGGCTGCACAAGGAAAGGAGTTTCTATGGCAGCCACAGATGAAAAAATCTCTGAAACAGGAAGCTATTCAAGCCAAACGAACAGAGATATAAAGACATATTCAGTACAAGATATAGCTGAAATACTCAGAATCAGTCGTTCAAAAGCATACGAATTATGTTTGAACCCTGAATTTAAAGTAATCCGGTTAGGTCGTACTATTAGAATCTCCAAACAATCTTTTGACGAATGGCTTAACAACCTGTTGTAAGAGTAGAAGGAGAACTGAATGGCATCTATAATTAAGAGAAAGAAAAAATACTCTGTTGTATATTACTATTATGATGAGAAAGGGGTGAAAAGACAAAAATGGGAAACTTGTCAGGATTATGCTGAAGCGAAACGACTGAAAGCCGAAATTGAGCATCAGATGAACACTGGAACTTTTATTCCTCCACAGGAATTAACTGTAAAGGATTTACTGGAGGACTTTGTAAAGATATATGGTAGATCACATTGGGCGTTATCTACATTTCAGTCCAATGTTGCTCTTATTGCAAATTACATCAATCCTACTATTGGAGATGAATTAGTTCAAAACATTACTCCGAGATTCGTGGATGAATACTATTTGGACTTACAAAAAGTAAAAAGTGTTTCTGATCGTGGCCGTAAGCCCAAAAATGAATATTTATCCCCTTGTGTGATTCACGAAATACATAAGCTTTTGAGATGTGCTTTTGACCAGGCTGTAAAATGGGAAGTGGTTGCTCGCAATCCTTTCCCAAAAGCAAATAAGCCCAAGGTTGAATATAAAAAACGAGATATTTGGACTGCTGATATGATCCGTATTGCATTAGATAATTGCGAAGATATGAAATTGTATGTAGCAATGAATCTTTCTTTTGCCTGCTCGTTACGATTGGGTGAAATCAGTGGTCTTACCTGGAGCAATGTTTTCATTACAGAACAGCATATTTTGAATGATGATGCACATCTGCTTGTGAAACAGGAACTATCAAGAGCTTCTAAGGAAGCTATGGAGTTATTGGATGATAAGGATATTTATTTTGTATTTCCATCCATGATGTCAAATACTCACACGAACCTAATACTAAAGAAGCCTAAAACGGATTCCAGTATCCGAAAGGTGTGGATACCTAAAACTGTTGCCTATATCTTGCTTGAATGGAAGGGTATTCAGGATAAATACAAAGAATATTTAGGTTGTGATTATTATGATTATGACCTCGTACTTACTCTCCCGAATGGCAGACCTGTTGAAAACCGTGTTATTGACAAGGAGTTTAAGAAGCTTAAAGAAAAGGCTGGTTTACCTTATGTTGTGTTTCATTCACTCAGACATTCCAGCACAACTTACAAGCTGAAACTTAATCATGGTGACCTGAAAGCAACTCAGGGAGACACCGGACATTCGCAGATAGATATGATTACTGATGTGTATGCTCATATTTTGGATGAAGACCGAAAAGTCAATGCTCAGAAATTTGAAGCAACCTTTTATCAAAGGAATATCGGTAATCCTTTAAAGGATGTACAGGCACCAGCAGATGATAATCCTGACTTAAATAATCTTGTATCTGCTTTGCAGCAATCACCCGAATTAGTAGCAATGCTTACCCAGCTAATGAAGGGGAATGCTCTTAGCACCTCTTAACTGCTAATTAGCAATTAGCAAGTTATTAGCAAACCTATGTAAGTGGTAAAAAGTGGTTCGATTCCCAATTAGCAAATTATAATCGCTAAATCGTAACTGTTTTTGAAAATAGATTTTTGGTAATTTAAAAAGTGAGTAAAAAAAGAAAGCATTGAAAAATCCAGTGTTTTCAATGCTTTCAACGTTGGTGAGGCGACTCGAACGCCCGATCTTTCGCTTAGGAGGCGACTGCACTATCCACTGTGCTACACCAACATCTATGAAAAGCTTGCTAATAAAACAAGCGTTTCACCGTATAAAATTTGCTTTTTTTGCCCGTTTGGGAATACGCCGCCGTCCACTTAGGAGGCGACTGCACTATCCACTGTGCTACACCAACACTTGTATGAAAATCTGTAGAAATACAGATAATTCAACCATATTTAGATCGGAAGAGCGTCGTGTAGGGAAAGAGCGTAGATCT
>ERZ842401.8315-NODE-8315-length-10245-cov-15.092640_pt1 | contig 10245 bp, 3 predicted proteins | sample MGYA00521270_ERZ842401 | MGnify/ENA primary metagenome ERZ842401 (study PRJEB31892, sample SAMEA3878208) | bioreactor metagenome | biome: Moose rumen | place: Sweden | collected 2011-10 | study: EMG produced TPA metagenomics assembly of the PRJEB12797 data set... | reverse complement strand
CCAATCCCCAATCCCCAATCCCCAATCCCCAATCCCCAATCCCCATTAAATCTAAATCAAATATTCTAAATTAATTTAAATTAAATGTGTTACTAAAAATTTTATTCAAATAACAAAAATAAATAATGATAGAAATAAATGAAAAAAATATACCAAAAAAAAATAATCTATTTTTAACAAAATCATTATATCTAATAAAAAAAAATTTTATTTCATCTGAAACAGGCTTTTATTTTTTATTTTTTCTTAAATATTTAGGAGTTATTGCTAATTCTAGAATTATAGAAATGGTAACATGTAAAGATAGTGTATATCTTAATAAATATATCAAAAATTTATTTTTATTTGGAAATGATTTCTCAATAATGCATAAAAATTATTTTCCAATCATAATTGTTCTAGCTGCAATAATATTATTTTTTTATGTATTCTTTGGTTTTTCTGTGCTGTATATGAAATACAAATATAAAAATATAACTTCAATAATAGAAGAAAAATCTTATGGAACAAATGAAAAGCTTGAAAATATTCTTTTTAAAATAGTAGCATATATCAATTTTATATTTATTTTTTTCAATCAATATTTTTTAGAATATGCTTTTTTCGGAATTTTTGGCTTCATTTATGATCAAATCGGAATTACAACAAAGACAGGTCCAGAAAATAAAAAATATGCAAATTTTTTAGAAACTGAATTAATCGATTATCTCGATAATACAAATCATATTCCAATTTTGATAATAAACATCATATTTGTAGCTATACTTTTTTTTAATATAGGCTTTTATTTAATGTTTTGCTCTATTAGAGGATTATTTTTATTTAAAGGTATTCTGTGCGGAAATATTAAATATATTATTCTAAAATTATTAATGTTTAGTTTTCAGCCTTTTTTTGTTTTGACAAAATTTTATAATGATGACACACAAATTACTATTGGTATTATATTTAATGTCATTATAATATTTCTATGTTTTTTTACATTTTGTAATTGCTTTTATCAATTTGGTTATTATCCAAATAATATTGCTAACATGTGTTTATATCTGGAGTTTTTTGCTTTTGTATCATCAATTGATGAATTAATTATTTATAAAGTTGGCTATAAAACAAGTTCTATATTTTTCTTTGTGAAAATATTTATTGAAATTATTAATTCATATATTTTAACTTTATTATTCCTTTATTTAAAAGACAAACGAAGCATGAATAATTTTGCCAAAAATTTATTCTCAAAAAATAGTACAGATATATCAAAAGCAGGTTTATATTATTATATGAGGGTATTTCTCGAATATCAAAAAAATAAACATGAGAATTATGTAGAATTATTCAGGATTATAATGCTACATGTAAAACAATGTAAAAAAATGGATTGTCCTGGACATTTATTAATAACAAAAGATTACTTACAAAGTTTATTTATACCTTTTTCATATAAAGATAAATCAGATTATAAAAATAATATATTTGCTAATAAAGAATGTAAAGATATAAAAGAAGAACAAAACGAGTCAAACAATGATAGTGAAAATGAACAAGATATTGATGACGAAAAGAATAATTTGAAAGAAAAAGAAAATATTAATTTAAATAATAATAGTGAACATTCCCATATAAGTATTGAAAAAAAGAAATTAACTGAAAAACAATTTCAGATAATTTTCGAACAAGAAATAATAAATAAAATTGAATATTTATATAAAACAAAAAAAATATATGACTTAGAGCACTTTATATTTATTCATATTCAATATTTATATAAAATGAAAAAAAATTATGCTTTGACATTATATTATATAGGGAAATATTCAAAATGTGGAATTAAATGGAGTTTTATAACAGAATATTATTTATACGAATATAAAATATCCATAATTCATTCATATTTTAATAAATTAAACATTAATAACGCAGATAAAACAGTAAATAAATATCGCAAAGATAATTTATTCATGTCAGAAATAATAAATTATTTTGTTTTATTAGCGCTTCTTAAACAATTAATAATAACATCATGTGATAAATTAAAAATACTTTTTAATTTCAGAAAAAACTTGCACAATCCAATAATGATAAAAACATATAAACATTCAAATACGAATAAATTTTTTAAAATCGGCGAAGAATTAAAATATGACATAGATAAAATATTATATTTAACAAGACTTGGTTTAAATCAAGAAAATAAAGATAATATTTCCGCAGAATTAATTTATATCATAAGTAATTTTTTATTTATTACTTTAAATAAAATACCAGATGACTTAAGAAAAATAGTAAATCCAAATTTCGATATAAATAGTATATCAGCAAAATTAGAATCAGGTTATAAATTTTTTAATTTAGTGCATCCTTTAATTTTAACCTTGACAAAAAATAATACTTTTAATATTTCTTATTTTTCCTGTGTTATAAGTAATAGATTAGGTTTTCACCAACATGAATTAAAAGATAAAGATTTTCATGAAAAATTATTCCCTGGTGTTAAATTCATAAAACAACACGAATTATTAATGAAGCAATTTTTATTTTTTAGTTATAATACTTTTGCAAAAGCGAACACTTTTATTAAATCAAAAGATGGATATCTCGTAGGTGTATCAATGGTGGCAAAAAAATATCCAACATTTTATGAAGATTTTTTTATTATTATCGGACTCGATTTCAATGAAAAATTGTTTTATTCGAGAATTAATAAAAGATATAATAGATATAGTTTTTTATTGGATGAAAATTCCGAATTTATTGCTGAAACGAGGAATTTTGTTGAAGATTTCGAATTTAATGTATCTATGTTTAAAGATATAAAGACAAATTTTTTTGAATTTTTTTGCGTAGATAAAAATTTAATTATTGAAAAAATCAAAAAAAAGAATAAAAAATTGTTTAAATATAGTGTAAATAATATATATAATTTAAAAAAGGAAGAAGATGCTTTTACTCTTTTTAAAAATATCAGTTATGAAAAAGCCTATGAATTAAGAGATATAGCTAAATTAGAAACTTTAAATAAAAATTATATTATAATACATGATAAAATAGATAAAGATAAAATAATAAGAGTAATTCCGGAATTTACTAAATTAATAGAAGAATATGGTCTAGATTTCGAATGGTATCAACATTTGCAAAATTTAAGTGATAGACTATCTATGAAAGAAATTAAAAATTATGTTGAGGATAATTTAGATAATACTTTGAATACTTTAACTATGGGACAAACTATAAGCTCACAAGAAATTTTCAAAAATACATTAACACCAGGAAGTACAAATAATATTGGTTTAAGTTTAAATTTAAAAAATAAGGAAATTAAAGAAATTAAAGAAAATAATTTAATAAGCAGTGATAGTTTAGGAAGACCAAGTTATGCTTCTATTAGTTCAGCAAGTAAAAAAAATTTTAATAATAAAATGATGAGAATTTCCTTTGATAGAAATTTTGATGTTGTTTATAATTTAAAAAAAATGGGAACTATTTATTTTTATATTGTTGATTTATATGAAAGGACATTATATACAGATGAAAGTGGCCTTGTGAAAAAAATTTATTCATTTAAGAATAGAAAACAAAATTCACCACAATTAAAGAATTCAAAAAAAAATGAAAATAATCAATTTATAAAAGCAAAGACAATTTTTAATAATAAATTAACCATCAATAATAATTTTGATTTTCCCTCATCTAAAGTAGTTTTAAAAGATGACAAATCAAATAAAAATAAAAAAGATTATAAACTATTAGAAAAGACTAAAACATGGGAAAATGAAAATAATAATTATTTAGGAGAGCATTTAAATAATGAAGAAGAAATAAAAACTCCAGAATCTCACAATATAAGAACAGAAGAAGGAAAAAAATCCAATTTAATAATTGATTCAAAACCCAAAGAAGGTTTTGCTTTGCCAAGGAAATCAAGGAAAGATATAATAAGTGTCAAAAATGGATTAAATGAAAAATCAGATTTTTATGATAATAATTCATCTTTTTATAATTATAGAAGTAATAAAGATGACGATGATGAAAATATATCACTCATTTCAAAAGATCAAATTGAAGAACTTAGAAAAAGAGATCGTTATTTTAATAAAATTTATATAATAATATTATCAATTTTATTTATATTTACAATAATAATTATTAGCGTGAAATTATACTTTGCAACAACAAATTTTAATTATATATTAAATTTCACTAGTTCCTTAATTTATTTAGAAGAAATAAAATCTGATATTTTTATCGGAAGCATTATAGTTTTATCGCAATGTCTCAGATATCAACAAAATGATATTCCAACAGGTTTAAATGCTATATATTTACAACTTGCAATAAAGGGATCAGATTTAATGACTCATGTAAATTCTTTTGAAAAGCAACTAAATATAATTAAAGATAATTCTTTATTAACTAGAATAAGACAATCATTATACAAGAATATCACTATAGGAAATTTAAATAAAGATTGGAGTTTAAAAATAGAAATATCATGTTTAATAGATGAAATAAATTATTTTTCCTATTTATTAAATTCAGCATCTCAAGAATTAATGTTCACGGATATGAGCGGTTCTTGTGATTTTAATGAAAATTTTTTTTTATTATCTTCTGTCAATGACCCTTATGAAATATATAAAATATCTCAAATTGAAACTACCTTTAATCAAAGATTTATTTATTATGTTTTAGATAATATCATATATGAAATACAACCTATAATTTCTGATATCTCAGAAGAAATAATTATAGCTTTGATAAAAACTTTAGATTCATATTTGAATAAAATTATTATTATATATTGTTGTATGCTAGCGTTTATATTAGGAATTCAAGTTACTTTTTTGATAAAAAATAATTCGGATATTTTTTTTATTAGACAAATTTTTGTTTTCTTGTATAATTATGAAAATAATCAACTAAAAAAAGAATATGAAATCAATTTTCTTGAAAAAGTTGCAAAAGAATTTAATATTAATAATTTGACTTTATTAGAAAAGATTAAAAAAGATAATAATTTCTTTTATAGTCTTGTAAACTCCAATTCAGGACAATTAATAAATGATAATTCGAATAATCATGAAGAATCATATAATAAGATTAATGATAAATCATTAATAAGTACTGATAAAAATGGAAAAATTAAAACTAAAGAAAAACAAGATGAATCATTAGTTAATGATTATCAAAAAATAAAGAATAATTTAGATCTTAATAGTATGAATGGTAGTTTACTTAATAATTCTATTAATAATAATAGTTCAATGGTTCAATTTTTAAATAAGAATAATAATAGAGGAATTTTGAATGATTTAAAAAATGAAGCAAAATCAACAAATAAAATAAAAAGAGGAAGAAAAAATAAATCATTAAAAATAAATAAAGGTAATAAAATGAAATATAATGAAGATCAAAAAATATTTAAAGAAAATGAAGATGTTCTAGAGCTAATAAAATCTAGTAAGAAAATAGTTCCTTTAAATACAATTATATCGATTTATGTATCAATATTTTTATCATTATTATTCTTAGCAACATTAATAATAAGTTTATTTGATTTATTCAAAAAAAGAGATACATGGGAATACGCAGTTAACTTATCAATGAATTATTTAGAAAAAATTCCTAAAATTGTAGAAATAGCTTTCACTTCATACTTAACAACAATTTTAGGAAGATTTAAAGCAGATTATTATTCTTTAGAAGAATATAAACTACATCAGGATAAATATTTAACTTATTTCACAAACAGAAAAGGCTATGATAAAAGCGAATTAATATCTACAAGTATGAATCCTTCTTATTTCATGAATAAATTATATGATAATTATCGTCTAAAGAAAAATTTAGATTTTTGCGAAAATGATAATTATTTTAGTGGCCATTTCAAATTAACTAAATTATGGATAAAAAAATTAGATGAAAAAAATAATTTTTGTATTAATTCAGGATTAGGAGGTGCATTATTTTTTAATAAAGATGTAAATGATGTTCATACATATTTTTCTTATGCTGAACAAATGGCAGTAGCATGTAGAGAAGAAGGAGAAAAATTAGATGAATCAGGACTCGATTTAGAAATTGATTTCGTCTTGCAAGAATTAACTTATATGTATAGTGATTTCGAACAGCAAATGAAAATTGATTTAAACTTGGCAAGAAATATGTTTTTTGGAGATTCGAATAATTTAAGGATATTAAAAGATATGAATGTACCTTTTTCATTTGCTTCTGGTACTATATATTATGCTGTTGATAAAGACATGAATGATTTAACAAATTATATTTCTAAATTTGAATTAATTTTTATCGTTATTACTTTTATTATTGATGGATTATTTTTACTTTACATTTTCTGGATTGTAACACTCAATGAAAAAGATAAAAATGCCTTTTTATATATTACTAAAATTATTCAAAGAGAATAAATATTATTTATAATATTTTTATTTAATTATTAACTAAATTAATATTAATAATATTTTTTATTAATGTATTATTTAAAAAGAAAAATATTATTATATATAAAATATATTGCAATAGATATTATTATTTTAAAACCAATATATAATCATTATCAATCAGAAGAATCATTAATACTCTTATTTTTATTAAATTTATTTATACTAATATAATCATCGCATTTTTTATTAAATTCTTGTTCATCCATTTTTAGTTGCTTTCCATTCAAATTCTGAATATAATTCATTGAGCTTTCAGCTTGTGTTAAATTATAACCAATATTTCCTAATAATTGATTTTCACTCATGAAATATTTAATAAATTTAATATTAAAAATCATCCTTTTTGGTTTGGAATTAATTATACTATAAATAATTATAGGTAATAAATCACCAGCTTCGGCATGTTTTTCATTCATCATGAAAACAAACATGGAATTAATTAATTGTACTCCTAAACCAAATTGATCTAACATACCTCCTGGAGTGCGAAGGTGGTCCATTTTTTTTATGTGATATTCCGCCTTTTTAAACAGGGGCATACTAAAAACTTCTTTTGGTATATGTAAATTTTCGGGTTTAAGCCAACCTAATTTTTTACAAGTTGTTCTAAATATTTTATCTTTTTCATTTATATTATTTTCACATATTTTTATACATATATTTTTTAAAATATAATTCCAGATTATTTGTAAAGCTTTTTGTCTTTCTTCTTCTTTATTAAATAAAGGGCTTTCATTTATTATTTCTGTTAAATTATTCATATATAATTCAACAACTTCTTTTGATGAATTTTGTCTATATTTCATTTTTTGAGTTATGTTATTAATATTATTTGAATAGGGTGTTTCGGTTTGATTTTGATTATTTATTATATCTTTGCATATATTTATATAATATTCTGCAAAATGAAGACAAAATTGATTTATATTTTTACAATGCATTTTTTTAATTTTGGGTTTTTCTCTTTGATATAATTTATTATCATATTTTGTTTTGTGTATACAATGATTTTTTTTATCGCGAATTACTAGTACGAATTTTTTTTCTGAATTTAAATCGAAATGTTCATAAAAATTCGAAATAAATTTTGCATTTTCAAAAAATTCATCAACGGTGCTTAAACACACTTTAATTTTTGTATTTTCAATAAATTGTACTGTTTTTATACTAAGTTCTGTTTTTTTCACGTTTTCTAATTCTTGATTAAAAATTTTGATTTTATGGTCAATTAATATGAATTTTGTACTCATATTAATTGTTAATAAATTATTTAATTTCCTTAATTTTTTTAATTTATCAGTGATTTCAGTTTCTAAAATATCGAATAAATTTTCATAGTCGTTATTAAAATAATTAGTTGTTTTTAATTTTTTTAAATTATTTATTATATATAAACTATACCAACTCAGCGGAATTTTTTCTTTATTTTTTAAATAATTTTTCGAATCTGGATTATATGTAATTAAATAATTATGTATAAATTGAAATGTTTTAAATGTGTCCCAATTTTCGTTAACCCATTTCCAATTCGGAAAAATTTCTATATTATTAATAACGTATTCAATACAACAAATAATATTTTTTAAAATACTATCAATATTTTTCGATTTTACTAAGGCTATTTTTTCTTCATGATTAAATAAATCATTTATTTCTTCGTTATATTCATCACTTATTATCATATAATAATTATTTGATAATGATTTATCATTTTTAAGATCTTCTATACATGATAATTTATCGAAACTTTCTTTTATATCTACAAAACATTCTTTGTTGTTGTTAACTATATCATATAAAATTGATAAATCTTTTATTGAAAAACATATACTTCTATGTTGCATTAGATTTTCCTCGAACCCGTCGTAATTTATTTCGTTAAAATCTCGCTTTAATTTATCTAGATTAAAATCCTCGGTTAAATAAAATTTATCAGATAATAATTTTAATTTTTCTGGCTCTTTTACGTGGGTTATTTTATCTATTATGTTATTTATTCTATGATAATTGTTAATAATAAATTTATTAAATATAACAAAATAATCTCTATCATTAATGCTAAATAATTCACCTCTAACTAATTTTTTACATACATCATAAATATCTGACAAAGTTTTCCTAGTATTAAATGATATAATAGTATCTTTTCCCACATCATTCATATCAGGATTTTGTAACACAGGGAAAATTAATTTATCAAAAAGAAATTGACACATTAAAATGTTGCATTGAATTTTGGTAATATTTTTAAATCTTTTATTAAGTAAATTAACAATGAATTTACATATGACTTTTATCGAATAAGGAATAATAGTATTATTTTCAAGATTTGTCAATAAATTATTAATAAATTTAATAATAAAATTATAACTCGTGTTAAATTCATCAACATTGACTTTATATATTTTTCTTTCCTTCTTTAATTTATCATAATATATATTCCCATTAAATAAATCTTTATTTTTAGCAGCTTGGATTTTTCTTAATTGTCTCACATAAAATTGTTTCATAACATCATCTTTTTCTTCTTCTAATTTATTCCTTATATATTTTTCATTTATATTATTAAATAAATCTTGATTAATTTCTTTCTTTAATGGTGTAGAACTCGCATAATTCAAACTATTCTTTAGATCATCAATAGATATAGTTGAACTATTCTTTTTAAAATTTGGCATAGGAGTAATTACACTTCTTTTAATTTTATTATCTGTATAAATCCTTGAAAATTTATCTTCGAATTTATGATTTGATATATTATCAAACATATTTTTACTTATAGTTTCATTTTTTTTTTCGTATAAATTATTACAACTATATCCATAATTAAATCCATCCTCCTCATACATATCATAAAACACTCCCTCCGTTTTTTTTAGTTGATTAGATAAAATATTCATCGAATTATATGTCATATTAGTTTCTTCGATTTCCATTATTAAATTATTTAATATAATATCAATATAATGTTTTATTTCGTATCTATTACCCATTTCAGTTAAAAAATTAGATATGAAACTTTGTTCTAAAAAAGTAGAAACGGATGGAGTAAATAACGAATCTATTTCTTTTTCTAATAATAAATATATTATATATAATATTTCTTCTTGTTCATTACTTTCCGTATAAAAATTTTCGTAAAAAAAATGACAAAGAAATGGTACGAGGATTTCATATTGATCTAAATTAGCACATTCGATTAATCTTAACATGAGTTCATTATTTGTTCTAAAAGAGAAAAGAAAATTTTTCAAATCATTGGAATATTGCTCTAATTCTTGGTATGCATTTAATATTTTTATTTTTGAGACTTTTTTTGATATATCTTGAATTGTATAATCATTTGTGCTATTAAATGATTGGAACATTTGTCTATTTTTTTTCGTGATTAAATGTATTTGGACTTTTTTTTTGTATATTTCTTGGCATTTTGAAAAAAATTGATCTATGGTATTTTTTTTGCGAAGTTTTACTGATGATTCTAATGATTTTCTTTCCTTTAAATATAATTTCAAATTTGCCCATTTTGATTTATATGTTTTATTAAAAATCTTTTTCTTTCTTTTCATTATTAATGTTGGTCTCATTGGATACTTATAAAAATTGTCATCATTTTCATAGTCCAATATAGACTTGTACATTTTTTAATTTAATTTATTATATTATTATATTTATTTTATTTTATTATAATAAATATTTTTAATATTTTTTCTGATTGATTTATTTAATTTATTATTATTAATATAATGGGGATTGGGGATTGGGGATTGGGGATTGGGGATTG
>ERZ842401.8314-NODE-8314-length-10246-cov-4.117849_pt1 | contig 10246 bp, 10 predicted proteins | sample MGYA00521270_ERZ842401 | MGnify/ENA primary metagenome ERZ842401 (study PRJEB31892, sample SAMEA3878208) | bioreactor metagenome | biome: Moose rumen | place: Sweden | collected 2011-10 | study: EMG produced TPA metagenomics assembly of the PRJEB12797 data set... | reverse complement strand
ATATACGACAAAGTCGCTTTCGAATTCTTGCGACAAATTCCCTTACGAATAATAGTCTAACAAATTTTTATATCTTTACCACTTGCATTTTTATTTTGTTTGTGATAGTATACAAAACGTGAATGGCGAGGACTTCTTCAATAGAGAGGTTGCCATTCCCGACAGTATTCAGTTGCTGTCGCGCTCATTTATCTTAGTGCACTGACGGCTTTGGCGCACACACACAAAGCTTCAGCATAGCTCTCCTTTGTTTTTCGGCACATCGGCTTACGTCGTAAGCTGGTGTGCCGTTTTTGTCCCCTTTAGTGAAAGAATTAATCATCTCATTTTAGCGTTTAAAACATTTTGTCTTAGCGCATAAAACGTTTTGTCTTAGGTCATAAAACATTTTGTCTTAGCACCTAAAACATTTCGTTTTAAGCGCTAAGACATTTTGTTTATCGCTATGTCGTGGTGACCTGCAGCCTGCTGTCAGAATGCCCTGCCAGTCCTCGTCATCGTCCCAGTTATCACCGTTATCGCTGTCCCCGCTTTACCACTGCTGTTGCACAATCCGCGGGGAAGATATTCAGTATTGTTCAAGCTTTGTCAGCAGTTTGTCCAGCTTTGCGCCGTATTCTTTGTCTGCTGCCCAGGTGCCTGCGAGCCCGAAGATGGTAGGAGCCTTGCCCCTCGGGCTGACATACTTGTAGCGGGGGTCAATCAGCTTGTTTTTCAGCTTTATGTTCGACGTCGTCGCGTAGGCGTGGAGGTGCTGGATGTGCGCCCGCACGCCCAGCTGCTCGGTGGCAAAGGATTCTCCGGGGTGGGCGGCGTTTATGGCGCCCAGACCGCAGTAGTTGTGCATCTCCGGCGTGACCAGGTTGCCAAAACGCAGGAAGCCCGTTTCCAGACACATCTGCACAAAGGCGCAGTCGCTGTTGATTCCCTCGTATTTTGCTTCCTCCACATAGTAGTGGGCAAGGCGCTCCACCTGCTCCTTGTCTGCATCGGGACGGCTCTCAAGGAAGAACTTGCAGAGCTGCCTTTCCGTCTTTACCCCCTCGTCGGTGAGCGAGCGGGAGACCGTCTCCTTTACCTTCCGCCCGCGGTTTGAAAGGCAGCCGGAAAGCAGGAGGGCAAAGAACAGGGGCAGGCAGGGGAGTAAAAGCTTCCGCATCCGCTCCCCCTTACTTTATCGTGGTGCCCACGTATTCTTTGCCGTCAAGGATGCTGCGGATGTTGGCGATGTTCTTGCCCGCCGCGCAGATGACGGTGAGCCCCAGTTCCGCAGCCTTTTTGCTTGCGATGGGGTCAAAGGGACAGTTTTTGCCCGGCACCCATTCGTCCCCCACCATCTTTCTGAAATCTGCCCAGCTGATGGAGTCCAGCGGTTTGGCATCGGGATTTTTGCGGGGGTCGTCGGTGTAGACCTTTTCAATGTTGGAAAGGTTCACCACGGTGTCCGCAGTGAAGCGCTCGGCGAGCAGCACTGCGTCGTTGTCTGAGGAGAAGCCCGGCTTCCACCCTGCGGCGACGAGCACCCTGCCCGTAAAATCCGTTACCTTCGTGGGGTCTGTCACTACGTCCTGCTGGCAGAGCGGTCCGAAGGCGGCCTTGAGCAGCTGCGCGTTGAGCCTTGTCGCCATTATGCCGAGCCAGTCGCAGGCGGCGTTGTTTTCCGCTTCGGTGCTGTAGGCTGCGCTCTTCTTGGTACCCGCATCATAGCGGGAAGCGAGGTCACGGTAGGCGTTCTGGTAGAGGCGCGCGGGGCCGCCCCCTCCTGCAACGAGGATGAGCCTTGTCTCTGAATTTGACGTGAGCCAGTCTGTTGCCATCGTGCAGAACTCGTGCAGAAAGCGGGTGTCTGGCTCGGCGGGGGCAATGATGGAGCCGCCCACGCTCAGTACTTTTGTCTTCATAAAAAATATTCCTCCTTAAAGTTAGTCTTTTGCTTTATTCAATAGATGCCTATGATGGCGGGATCGCTCCAGAGGGAGCTGTAGTTTGCATCGCTGAGGTTTGTCTCTTCCCAGCAGGACTGCAATGCGTAGGAACGGGGGCGCTGTACCACCCTGTTGCTTGAAAGCGAGCTGCGTATCTGGTTCCTCCCCCTGCTGAATGCCAGGTGCTGGTTATCCAGATTGCCAAAGTAAAAGAGGCGCGGATTATCTGGCGGAGCAAAGAGCCTGTATTCCAGACCCGCCCCGAGCGCGCAGTCAACGGGAAACCAGCCGTAGTTTTCAAAGTATATTTCCGCCCACCAGTGGTTTTTCACGGAATCCTGCCCTTCGACAAACACGCCGCACATGGGCAGGGCGGGAATGCTCGCCGCGCGGCAGAGCGCCGTGTAGACGATGGCAAAGTCGTAGGCATCGCCTGTCTTCCGTTCCAGAAGGTCAGTCGCCTCCACGTTGCCGGTGCGCACCATGCTGCGGATTTTGTAATTTTCTACTATATAATCGTAGATGGCTTTTGCTTTGTCGTAGGGATTGCGCGTTTTGCCGCAGATGGTCTCGGAAAGCTCTTTTATCGCCGTGGCTGCGGAGGGAATTCCCGCTTCGGGCGATGTATAGGTTTTGTAGAGCAGGCGGTTCTTGTCCGAGTATGCCGCTATCTGGCGGGGGATGATGTTTGCCGTGATGGCGTAGACCTTCACAACGGAGGTGACGGAAAAGCTGTGCTTGGCTTCGTCGGCAGGCGGAATGCTGCTTTGAAAGATGATGTTGTTCAGGTCGTCGCTGATGAGCGGGGCAGGGGAGATTTCCCCTATCGTCGCCTCCGGCTGCATTGATGACACGGCGGGGCGGGGCATATAGAGGATGATGTCCTGCGTGGCTTCTGCGCTGTTGTTCTGGAGGTCTGCGACGGTCCTGAGCGAATAGGTGTGCAGGTTTGTGTAGTCCTTCTTGCCCGCGGCAAAGTTTACGCTGAGCGTTACCTGCTGGCTTTCGCCGCGTTCGGTGGAAATGTAGAGCAAGCCGCTTGCCGCGCCGTCGGGCACGCGCACGTGGATTTCGTTGTCGCTCCAGTATTCGTAATCGTAGTCGTTTGCGGAAGCGGCGATGAACTGCCGTCCGTCTCCTTCCCTGTTGGCGGTGAAGTATACCTCTGCGTTGCCCCGCGCCATGCCGAAATTGCTGCCGATGATGGTGATGGTCTGTCCTATCGTGACAGCCGCGGGAGTGGCAGGGCTGACGCTCTGTATGAAGGGGACCGTGGTCTTGGGGTCTGTACGCACGGGAACGGGGATGTTTGATTTATTTGCAAAGAAAACGGGGGCTGAACGTCCGTTGCCTGTGTTCACGGTGACAAGCCCGTCCTGCACATTTGCCGGAAGGCGCAGCTCTATGCGCTTGTCGCTCCATGATATATACCTGCTGCCGGTGATGCGGGAATTGGCAATGTCCACGTAGGAATTGCCCTTCGTCGTCCCGAAATTCTCGCCCGTGATGGTCAAAAGGTCTTCCGGCATACCTACGGGCGGGTCTATGTCTGTGATGACGGGTATGTTATCCGTCCGCTGGGTGGCAAAAAAATAAACAACTGCCCCTGCCGCCAGCAGGAAGAAAAAAGTGAAAAAGCGTACTCTGGCTCTTGTCCTCAAGAGCCGGACGTACGAGCTGAAAAAAATCAATTGTCGTTGCCTATCTCAAGGGAGAAGTGCGGGGAAGCAAAGTGGATGTAGAAACCGTGGCGCTTCTTGTTCTGGGCTGCAACGTTCTCTTCAATGGGATTGAACACATCGTAGCTGATGAGCGACAGGTCGCTGTCCTGCATCGGTGCGGTGTAGCCGGGGGTGATGAATGCTGTGCCGAAGGGCATGACTGCCGCCGCCATGGAGTTCTGTGCCTGCAGGGATGCAGAGGTCGCTTCGCCTTCAGCCTCATTGCCGAGCAAGGTCATGATGCTCTGCGGGTCAACGGTTGCCGACGGCAGGTTGAACGAAGTCATCCGTGCCACAGGGGTGAACTCCGAAGACACCGTTGCAACGGGCTGTGTTGCCGCCGGCACTGCGCTCTGAGTCCTCAGGGGCAGTATGATGGCGATTACCGCCGCCGCTGCAGCGCCTATGATTATATCCTTGAGGATGCCCTGCGGCCTTCTCTCGAAGGTCAGCGGCTTCCGCGTGATGGCGCTGTAAGACATACGCGCCTGCAGCCGTTCGAAGCTCTTGTCCATGTCCGCCTTGCTCATGGAGATAGCCTTGCTGTCGGTGGCAAAAAGGCTGCGGAGCTTTTTCACCTTTGCCTGCTCTTTCCGGCACTTCTCGCAGGAAGCAATGTGAGCTTCGTATTCAGCCACGTATGTTTCGGGCAGCTCACCATCGAGGTAGAGTGAGTGAATATCTTTATTAGGACAAGTAAACATCTTCGTCTCCTATTAACTTTAGTAACTGTTCCCTTGCACGGAAAATCCGCACTTTGACATTTCCTTCGGTTATCCCAAGTACTCTGCCTATTTCCCTGTAATTCATGTCGCCATATTCACGAAGCACAAGCACCTCCTTTAGTTTTGGCGGGAGCTGGTCCAAAGCTGCGCGCGTCCGTTCCATTGCTTCCGCCCTGAGCACGTCCGTCTCGCTGCTGTCCATCTCCTGCCTGCCCTCATAGAGGATTTTATGATACGCCCGTGCCTCACGAGCCTTGCGTTGCGCATAATTCAGTGACGCATTTTTTACGACACGAATCAGCCAGAACTTTGCGTCATCAAGCGAGGGAAAAACGAGCTGTTTTTCGTTCACTTTGATGTACGAGTCGTGCACAAGGTCCTCAGCCGCCTCTTCATCGTTTACGATTCGGTACGCAACTTTGAAAAGCAGCTCCATGGTGGCATCATACAACTTCTTGAAGTCTTTGGAGTCGGCGCAGTTTATGGACTCCGCCTTTTCCTTGACCCCTTTATACTCAGAAAACACACTAACCTCTTTTTGGTTACAAAAAATTATAAAAAAAATTTATTTTCTTTCCCAGACCGGTCCCTGCGGGGTGTCGGTGATGGTGATTCCCCTTGCTGCAAGCTCATTGCGGATTTCATCGGCACGGGCAAAATCCTTTGCCTTTTTGGCGGCACTGCGCTCTGCCACAAGCGCGTCTATGGCCGCCGCCTCGCTGTCTTCCTCGTGCGAGGGGCTCACGGGTGTTGCTGTGGCTGTCTCCAGCAGCGTCACCGCTTTTTCGGCAAGGCAAAGCCCTGTCACGCTGTCCATGCGGCGCACCAGCTCCAGTGCCTCCGCGGGGCTGAGGGATGCGTCCTTCACCACCTTCTGTATCTGGCTCAGCGCCACCGGTGTGGAAAGGTCGTTTTCCAGCGCGGCACGGAAATCCGCAAGATATGCCTGCGCAGGAGCGCTGAGTCCCTGCGGGTTTGAAGCCTCTCCTGCCGCATAGTCTTTTCCTGCGGCGAGCGCCTTTGCTCCTCCCGCCGCCTGTGCAAGCTTGGCAAGCCGCTGTACGAGCGCCTGCCGCGCGTTCTTCGCGCCGTCCATTGCCTCCCAGCTGAAATAGACTTGCTTGCGGTAGTGCGCGCCGAGCAGGAAGAAGCGGTAATCCAGCGGATCGTATCCCTTATCTATTAACGATTGAAGACGCAAAAAGTTACCGCTTGACTTCGACATTTTATCGCCTTTTGCGATGACGAGGAACTCGTTGTGCAGCCAGTAGTTGACCCACTTGTGGCCTGTCGCGCCCTCGCTCTGGGCAATTTCGTTTGTATGGTGGATGGGGATGTGGTCTATGCCGCCGGTGTGGATGTCAAACTGCTCTCCGAGGTACTTTATGCTCATGGCCGAGCACTCTATGTGCCAGCCCGGATAGCCGCGTCCCCAGGGAGAGTCCCAGGTGAGCGCCTGATTTTCAAATTTTGATTTGGTAAACCACAGGACAAAGTCGTAGGGCGAGCGCTTGTTCTGGTCTATGTCTATACGCGCGCCTGCCCGCAGCTCGTCCAGATTCAAGTTTGCCAGCTTGCCGTAGTCGGGATAGGTGCTCACGTCGTAGTAGAGGTTCCCCCCCGCCATGTAAGTGTGGCCGTTTGCCTCTATGCGCTTGATGAGCTCTATCATATCTTCCACGTGCTCCGTTGCCTTGCACACTACATCGGGGCGGATGATATTCAGGCTGTCAATATCCTTAAAAAATGCGTCCGTGTAGAACTTTGCCACTTCGAGCACTGACTCATGGCGCTCTTTCGCCGTCTTGAGCATCTTGTCCTCTCCGGCGTCGGCGTCTCCTGTCAAGTGGCCTATGTCCGTGATGTTCATCACGTGCTTTTTCTTGAAGCCAAGGAAGGTGAGCGTCCTGTCCAGCGTGTCGAGGAAGATGTAGGCGCGCAGGTTGCCGATGTGGGCATAGTTATAAACGGTAGGGCCGCAGCCGTAAAAACCGACATAACCGGGTGTAATCGGTACAAAATCCTGCAGCGTGCGACCCATTGTGTTAAATAAACGTAATCCCATAACGTGCTCCTGTTGCCTGCCTGCCTTTCTTCCTGTATAATCAGAGGAAGAAACAGGCTGTATACAAAAATTTATGAATAGCATACGAGAAATAGGCGAAAATATCAAGGACTCCCCGCATTTTAAAGGAGCTGTGCGTTACGATGAAGAGCTTGCGCCGCACACCACGATGCGCGTCGGCGGTCCTGCCGCTGTGTTTGTGGAGCCGGAGGATGCACTTTCCTCGGCTCTTGCCGTCTGCGCTGCGGCGAAGGCGGGGGCTCGGCTCTTTGTCCTCGGCGGGGGAAGCAACCTTGTGGTGAATGACACGGGGTTTGCGGGTGTGGTCCTGTCTACATCGCGTCTGGGCGGCATTTCCCACACGGCGGGGGAGAAAATCAGCCTTGATGACGCGGAGCTTGCCGCAGCCGGCGTGAGGGAAGGGCGGAAGGCAGTGCTCCGCTGCGGTGCGGGGGCTGACTTTGCCGCCATAAGCGCATACTGCGCGGAGCACGGGCTGTGGGGGCTTGCTTCTTTCTCTGGACTGCCGGGAACTGCCGGAGGGGCTGCCTTTATGAATGCCCGCTGCTATGGAAAGGAGGCGGGCGATGTCCTGCTCGAAGCGGCGTATATTAATATAGAAGAATTTTATGTAAATCAAGCCTTTGAAGTTGATGATTTTCAAAAAATATATCATAATAAGAAAAGCGACTGGAGCTATAAGCATTCTCCGTTTATGGAGGGGCGCACGCTCGTCACGTCAGTAGCGTTTTCCTGCATTGCTGTGGAAGCAGAAAAAGCGGCGGCTCTCATCCGCGCGAAGAATGATTTTTACGTGCAGGACAGGAAGGCAAAGGGGCATTTTTCGGCTCCGAGCGCGGGCAGTGTCTTTAAAAACAACCGCGCTTTCGGAAAGCCGAGCGGTCAGCTCGTTGATGAGGCAGGTTTGAAGGGCCTTGTCCAAGGTGGCGCGCAGGTTGCGCCATGGCATGGCAACTTTATCATCAATCGGGGGCAGGCAACTGCTGCTGACATACGGTCGCTGGTAGAGGCAGTGAAGCGGGACGTTTTGTCGCGTACTGGTTTTAATTTAGAAACGGAGATTATTTTCATTTAGAGCGGAACAAGGTATTCCGAAAATGAAAAAGGAGAAAAACATCTATGTTGCAGTTGTCATTCGTAAATTTTAAGGCGAACTCTTATGTCTTGGTTGAAGGAACCGAGTCTAATGACAAATTTTATATTATTCAGACTGGAAAGGTAAACTGTTACCGCGAATCCTCTATCTCGGGCAATTTTGCCAAGATACTGGGTCCGGGAGACTTTGTGGGCGTTATCGCCTGTATGAGCGGCCATGCCCAGACAGAGACGGTGATGGCGTACACAGACGTGACCGCCATCGCCGTGCGGCGTGACCAGTATCCTGAGCTGGCTCGGAAGAACACGCCTATTGCCTTGAAAATCGTGCGCTACTTTGCCCGTGAAATGCGTATGCTCAATGATGTGCGTACCAAGATAACCCTCCGCAAGTCCGGTGTGGACACTCCCGAGGAGATGTTCAAGATTGCCGAGTTCTATGAGGAGCGGGGAATGACGGATATCGCCCTCTACGGCTATTACCAGTACCTCAAAAAGCTGCCGAACGGCATGAATGCCGATGATGCAAAGAAGGCTTTCAGGCGGCTCAAGCCCTCTACCCATGCCGTCTATCTGGAGCCGAATCAGGATATGCTGCGCTCTTACCCGCAGAACACGATGATTTTCTCTGACTGCCAGACGGGTACCGATATGTTCATCATTCAGAGTGGCTCGGTGAAGATTACGAAGGTTGTGGACAGCGAGGAAATCACGCTCGCCCTGCTCAAAAAAGGCGATATGTTCGGCGAGATGGCGCTGCTTGACAACAAGCCCCGTTCCGCCAATGCCATTGCCCATGATGACTGCAAGGTGATGGTGGTAAACGCCACCAACTTTGAGCAGATGGTAACGACGCAGCCGGACTTCATTTCAAGGCTTTCTGGAATGCTCGCGGACCGCGTGTGGTCTATGTACCGCCAGCTGGTGAACGGTGAGCTTACCGATACCCGCGAGCGCATGATAGATATGCTCGCCCTGCAGATTGAGCTGCGCAAGGTTGAACCTGTCAAGGGAATGCCCTACATGACGGACTTTACCACTCAGGACATCGTGAATATGAGCGGCGTGCCCCTGTCTCAGCAGAAGACGGCGACATACCAGCTTTTCACCGACCAGAATATCAAGGTTGTCAATGGCAAGATTCAGATTCCGAACCTGTCGGAACTGATAAAGCAGGCAGCGTTCTACCGTAGCCAGCAGGCGCGGCGCACGCGGGATCAAAAGCGATGATGAAAAAAATCTTTGTTTTAGCGGTGGTGGCTCTTGCCGGCATCTGGGGAAAGGCTCAGTCTTCCTTGGAACCGGCGGTAAACCAGCGTGATATGCCGATGTCAGAGACCATTCCTGAGCGCTCTGGAACCTCACGCAATCCTGCGACGGGAAAGCAGACCCAGAAGGCGGCGGAGCCTTTGCCCACCGCTTTTGGTTCGGTGTCCCTCGGTATGTCGGTTGACGCGGTGCGGGAGGCGCTGAAAAAGGACACGCGCTTCGGCTTCCGCGGCAACCGCGATGTTTCCTTGCTTGCGGGGGACAACCGTGTGCTCATTGAGACTGACGCGGCTCGCTATTCGTCTTCGCCGTTCCTTGACAGGTGCTGGTTCCAGTTCTACGAGGACAAGCTGTATATCATGACGATTACGATGAATCAGGACAAGCTTGACCACTATTCGGTGTTCAGCCAGCTCTGCGAGAAATACGGCAATCCCACAACGCTCAATCCGGAGAAATCCGAATGGGTGGGCGATAACGTGATTGTCGATTTGGAGCGGCCTCTTTCCATCAAATACACCGATCGCGCCACCTTTGAAAAGTTGCAGTCTGCTTCCCTCGTGGACAAGACTGCTGCGGAGAAGAACCGAGATGCATTTCTGCAAGGTCTGTAACTGTAGGCTGCGGCGTTCTGCCGCGGCGCTTTGCATAGTATTGTCTTTCTGTGTTTCTGTCGCTTCTTGCCGCTCGCGCAAGTACAAGCTACCTGTCGATAATTTGCAGATTAGCTGCGCTGACGGGCGCACGGTGCGGGTGGATGCCGAGCTTGCAACTAAGTCGGAAGAACGTGCCTATGGCTTTATGAACCGTAAGGATATTCCTGACGGCACGGGGATGCTCTTTGTCTTTGACCATGACCAGATACTGAGCTTCTGGATGAAGAACACGCCGCATCCGCTTTCCATTGCCTATATAGACAGTCAGGGAATTATCCGCGATGTGTTTGATATGACGCCTTTCAGCGAGAATTCCATCAAGAGCACCCGCTCTGTACGCTTTGCGCTTGAAGTGCCGCAAGGGTGGTTTGCGAAGGAAAACATCTCTGTGGGTGACAAGGTGCTGCTCTCAGACGGGCAGAAGCTGCGCAGCCTCAGCGCGGATCCAATCAAATAAGTTTAGACAGGCTTAGACTTCCTGCTCCAGTGCCTTTAGCTGTGCCTGCGCTATCTTGTCGTCGGGATTTATCTCGAGGACGGTGAGGAAGTACTTTCTCGCTTCCGCTTCATTTCCCTGTTTTAGGTAGAGGTAGCCGAGGTTGCTGATGATTTTGGTGTTGTCTGGCTCCAAGCCGAGCGCCTGCACGAGGCTTTCTTTTGCTCCCTCAAAGTCTCCCGTTTCCATCTGGCAGATGGCGAGCTCGTTGTAGGTGTCTGCGTTTTCGTCGCCGCCCTCGCATTCTTTTGCTTTTTCAAATGCCTGCTTTGC
>ERZ842401.8313-NODE-8313-length-10247-cov-3.650805_pt1 | contig 10247 bp, 9 predicted proteins | sample MGYA00521270_ERZ842401 | MGnify/ENA primary metagenome ERZ842401 (study PRJEB31892, sample SAMEA3878208) | bioreactor metagenome | biome: Moose rumen | place: Sweden | collected 2011-10 | study: EMG produced TPA metagenomics assembly of the PRJEB12797 data set... | reverse complement strand
ACGCGGAATCATCCTTGTTTTCGCTTGCCTGCTGCATTTCTTTTTCTGCGCCCTGAGATTCGCGCATGGATGCTTCGGTCTGGCAGAGTTCCAGATTGATTTTTGCGTTCATGTTGTTCGGGTCAGAAAGAATCGCCTGTTTAAAAAGCAAAATCGCCCGCGTATGCTCCCCGTTGTGATGCGCAATAATGCCTTCGTTGTAGAACGCGGCACTTTTTACCGGTGCGGGCGCGTCGGGCGCAATCTGGCTGAGCCGGGTGAGCGCGGCTTCATATTCTTCCTGCGCAAGATAGGTCGCCGAAAGTCCAAAAAGCGCGTACTGTTCCAGTTCCGTATCTTGTTCGGCACGGGCGGCGACATCTGCCTGTAAAAAAATCGCCGTCGCCTCATGATATTTTTTCTGATACCACGCCCATGCGCCCTGTAATATAGAAGCATTTCCGCCCATGTTACAAGAGGTAAGGCACAACGAAGCGACCACGCAGACTATGAGCGAAATTGACGAAAGCGATGACAGATGGCGGAAAGCCGACACGTCCAGTTCCCCCACGATGAATGAAGCGATAAAACACAGAATCGCAATCAAAAGGAATACACCGTGGCGGTCAATCGGCTGTACTTCGTAGGAAATGGTCGTCGTATCATCAGAAGAATTTTTAAGCGGACGCAAAAGCTGATACGCAGAGCCGTTTGCGGTTGCCTGCACATACTGAACCAAGTCCGCGCGACTTTTGCGGGCGGGAAGCGTATTTTTTTCGTTGGCGCGGTCACAGGCGGCAATCAGTTTTCCCGCGTTCAGGGCGGTGTGGACGTTTGTCTTTCCGTCTCCCGCAAGCACTTCCGCGCCCGCACTAACCCTGCGCGGCACGCTTTCGCCCGTCAGCGCCGACGTATCTACAAAAGACTCGCCGCTTTCAACAACGCCGTCAAGCGCAATGCGCTCGCCGTGCTTCACTTCCAAAAGCTCGCCAACGGCTACCGTGGCCGCCGCAACCGTTACCGCCGCGCCGTCTCTCAGCACGGTCGCTTGGTCAGGGCGAATGTCCATCAACGCAGAAATTGACGCACGTGAGCGGTCAACGGCGTAATCTTGAAAATACTCGCCAATCATGTAGAAAAGCATGACGGCAACAGCTTCCGCAAATTCGCCAATGCAGACAGCGCCCAACGACGCAACCGTCATCAGAAACTGCTCGTCAAAGACCTTGCCGCGCGCAATGTTACGAGCGGCGCCCAGCACGACGCTGCGGCCACAGGTAAGATAGGCCAAGAGATAGCAGAGAATGTACGCGGCGCGCACAAGCTGCGGCTGCACGCCATACACGCGCGAAAGGTAGCCGTCAGCGGCAAAAAGCGGCAAATGCTCGATAAGCAGCGCCGCCACAAACAGCACCGCCGCCCGCGCAAGCTTCTTAAGCGCGCAAGCGTCGTCGTCGTCAGCGTCAGCATGGTCGTGCTCGTCGTGTACGGCACTAGCGATGGCGGTAGCGGCGGCGGCGTGGTCGTGCTCATGCTGGCAGTGGTCGCCAACGGCGTGTTTGCCAACGGTGTGGCTGCTAGCCGCGTGGCCGCCGTCGTGACACCCGCAAGTGCAATGCAAGTGCGCGCCAAAAGCAAAATGCTGCGGGTGAACGTGCTCCTGGCCGTCGTCCGCGTCCTTTTCGTGCTGTAATTCTTCCGCCATAGCGTCCCCCTACTCTTCAATATGCTCTAGGCCCATATTCAGGATTTTTGTTACGTGGTCGTCGCTAAGCGCGTACAGTAGCGACTTTCCGTCGCGCCGAAAGCGCACTAAGCCATTCGCTTTTAGCACGCGCAGCTGGTGGCTAATTGCCGATTGCGTCATGCCAAGCACATCGGCGATGTCGCCAACGGCAAGCTCGCGCCCTAAAAGCGCAAAAAGGATTTTTATGCGCGTAGAATCACCGAAAATCTTAAAAAGCTCGGCAAGGTCAAACAGCAAGTCTTCGTCAGGAAGCTCGTCTCTCAGCGCTTGCAGGTCAGTATGCAGCATGGTAACGTCGTCACTCATATAATTTCACAAACATTTGAGCAAATGTTCATATATTGTTATATAGCGACACAGCGCGCCTGTCAAGCAAAAAAACGCCGCCCGTAACTACAGGCGGCGCTTTTCATGTATTCGCGACTAGCGCAAATCCGGCGTCTTAATGCGGCGGACAAGCCGCCGCGTCAGCAAGGAAATTATTAACATCTCCCGATTTACTAGCGTAAATCGGGAGTTTTGATCCAGTCTTGGTCTGTATACGTGCGGTTTTCGCCGCCCATGCTCCAGATGAACGTGTAGTTAGACGTGCCGCAGCCGGAGTGGATGCTCCAGCTGGGGTTGATGACGGCTTCGTCGTTGTGCATGACGATATGGCGCGTCTCCTGCGGCTCGCCCATGAAGTGGAAGACAACTTGGTCTTCGGGGAAGTCGAAGTAGAAGTAGACTTCCATGCGCCGCTCGTGCGTGTGGGCGGGCATGGTGTTCCAGACGCTGCCGGTCTCAAGGTGCGTCATGCCCATGGAAAGCTGGCAGGTCTCAAGCACGGACGGGTGGATGTACTGGTTTATCGTGCGGTCGTTGCTTTCGGCGGCGCTTCCCATGTGGATGTGGTTCGCCTGCTCGTAGGTGATGACGCGGCTCGGGTAGGTGCAGTGCGCGGGCGTCGAGTTCATGTAGAACTTGGCGGGGTTCTTCTTGTCGGCGCTCTCAAGCGTCACTTCTTTGGTACCGGCGCCGAGGTACAGCGCGTCGTAGTGCTTCACCTCGAACTTCACGCCGTCAGCGGTGACAACGCCGTCGCCGCCGATGTTAATCATGCCGAGCTCGCGGCGCTGCAAGAAGTAGTCCACGCCGAAGTCCTTCATGGCGTCGATGTTCTTGTCGAGCTTCACGGTCTTGTCAACCGGCATGGCACCGAGCGTGACGATGCGGTCGATGTGGCTGTAGACGGCGGTCACGTCGTTCTTTACAAAAATATTCTGCACAAGGAATTCCTTGCGCAGCTCTTCCGTAGTCATGGTGCGGAACGGGATTTTGCCCGTTGAGTAGCGGATGTCCATTAAATCACCTCATTTGATTAGTGCGGCTGGCTCTGCGCGCGCCGCAAGATTACGCATAGTGTAGCACAAACGCGCGGTTAATGAAATAGAAACGCCTGCGGATTTGCGCAGAGGAGCTTTTCTGCAAGCGGCTGCGGAATGGCGCTTTCGGCAAAGCCGCGCCAGTAGGCAAGCGCGCTTTCGGTCTTGGTGAGCGAAAGCGGCCAGTCGGTGCCAAAGAGCAGGCGGCTTTCGTACAGGGCGCGGTCGCCTGCGGGGGCGGCTTCCAAGAGCTCCACGAGCCGCTGCCAGTTGTCGCTTGCGGCGCCGCCGAAGGAAACGTCGGCGTACACATGCGGATAGCGCTTCATCAGCTGCAAGATGCGCTCGCGCCAGCTTGTTTCCTGCTTGGTAAGCGCGGCGAACAGCTTTTGCGGCAGGTCGCTCAGCTTGCCGACGGGAAGTCCTTTATAATACTGCTCGCCGAAGTGCGCGAAGTCCAGCCAGAGCTGTGGGTGGCGGGCAAGCACTGGCTCCCAGCGCTCAGGGCTGGTGTAGCGGAAGGACTCTTCCAGCGGCAGCATACGGAAGCCTTGGTCGTCGCAGTGCGTCACGATGGGAATGCCGCGCGATTCGCAGAAGGCGAACAGCAGCTCCATTTTGGCGCTGCTCGCGCTGTCGGCAGGGCTGGGGTCAAAGCCCATCGGCGGGTAGACCTTGACGCCGCCGAAGCGCGCCCGCGCAGGCGTGGCGGAGTGCGTGCTGCCGCTGTTGCGCGCGACGGCCGTTGTGGGCGCGGTTGCACAGCCGTTACGTGTGCTATCCGCCGAAGGCATGGTTGCGCCGCCGTTACCCACGCTTGCCGCCGAAAGCGCGGCTATGCCGTCGCCGTGGGTACCTGCCGCTGAAGGCCGCTGCCCGTCCACGCCTGCGTCCGCGGGAAAGCACGTCTCCAGCACGCGCTGTAGGTAGCGCTCGTCGTAAGTAAGCGGGTTTATGCCGATGAACGGCAGCACTGCAAGCGCGCCGTCGGGGCGGGCTGCGTGGTAGGCGTCGATGGCGCGGAGCATGTCCTCTGCCTGCCGCAGGATGTCGTGGTCGGGCGCCGTGCTGTAGTAGAGCGAAAGCGGCGGACGCAGGTTAAAGTCCATCACCTGCGGGCAGACGACGAGCTTTTTGTAGCGCAGACGCTTCCCCGCGCCGCCGTAGATTTCAACGCCGCGCTCAGTGATGATGGCGCCGTCGGTGGCAAGCACCTCGTCATTCCCAGCGGCGCGGGCTGCGAACACGCCGCGCAGGTCGTCCTCGTACAGCATAAGCTGCTCGGCGGCGCTCCGCTCCATGACGGCGACGATGTTCAGCGCGTTCCCCTCGCGCTTTAGGATGCCGCTTGCAATGTAGTCGGCGGCGGTCGCCTGCGCGTAGGCTTCCGCAAGCGAGTTGTGCTTAGCGAATTCAAGGTAGGCGGAAAGGCAGACGTGGGCAAGCGGCAGCAGGTGCATGTGCACGTCAAAGGCGGCGGTGGTTGGTTCAGTCATGGTTGCTCCTAAAAAACGCGCCGCCAGCAGGGGCGGCGCAGGTGGCGGCTAGTCCTCTACCTGCTGCACCAACAGCGTAGGATTTGAAAAGTCATAGCCGTTTGCGTCATCTGGAATGTCGTCGGAGGTAAGGCGCAGCTCGCCGCTAGCGGCGCGGTAGGTAATATGCCAGGTTTCGTCTAGCGGGTCACGAGAAGAAAAGAAAGTCCCTTTAGTGGCTTTTTCGATAACGCGGAATGTAATAGCGTTTGCTGTAGACGAATAGGTGCCGCGCCATGCGGTAACGTTCTTTCCACGCACCTGCTGTAGCTCCGCGGTGTTGTCCTCACGACAAATGAGCGTAGTGGTACATTTACCGTTTACAAAGCGCCAACTGCCTACACACGCTTTTGCTGTAAGCGAGCGCGCCGTCTTTCCGATAACGTCTCCAGCCGCATTTAGGGCACCACTCACCACATTTAGCGCGGCCTTCCCCGTAGTCTGTAAGCCGTTCCCCAAGTCAGAAAGGTCGTCACTCAGCGTGCTTTCCGCAGTAAGCGGCTGCATACTGGCAAGCGCAACAACACCTACCAACAGCACACTAAAAGCAAGCCTACGCAAGCTTTTCATAATTCTACCTCATGTTAAAAATAAGAAAGCCCTCATACGAGGGCTTTTTGCATTTTTATTACCAAGAGAAGCGCAGGTTGACCGTTGCGCCAAAATTCTCTGACGTTACATTGTAGCTTGCACCTATGCCTAAGCGTATAATCTTTGCGCTCAAACCAATGCCGCCATAAAAGACCGGATTAAGCTCAAAATGCTCGCCCCAGCCGCCTTCTTCTTCAAAGCCAATCTCTTCCGGCATCAAAGCAACTGCCAAATCCATAGCGCGCGGGTCGTCAATTTCCATAATCTCGCGCCAGTTCGGTTTTGCCTTTAGGCTCACCTTTGAATAGAAGTTAGTTACCAGCTTAGTACCTAAGAATACGTCAATGAAAGCAAGATGACCTGTTGCCTGCACGCCAAGCGTACCTGCAATCTGGTTAAAGTCAAAGTCCGCAGAGCCCTGGTCAACAGCGGCCTCTACGCCACCCTTCGTAATGTAAAAGCCGGTAAGTCCCGACACCTTAACATTCATCAGGCTGGGGCCAAAGCTCCACAGCTTGTATCGGAAGTCCAGACCGAACGTTAAGTAATTGATATTAAACTTATCGCCAATATCACTAGGCCACACGCTTTCAAGATTGCCACGAGTGTCGATGCTCAACAGCGAAAGGCCAATGTCAAACGGAAGGAACAGACCGCCAAGACGCGCGTTCAACGCAACAGTCGGGAAAATCAGGTGATGGTCATAATTGCCAATAACAGGAATACCCGAAATACTATCGGTAGCATCAGACAAGTCAAGGTCGTAACCTAACGCTGAAGTCATCTTCAAAAGCGGGTCAATGTCGAGCGTTGCAACAGAGGCATCAAAACCAAGTCTAAAGTGTACGCCAGGAATCAGGTAGCCAATCCAGGCTGCTGACTCAGTATTCTGGAGTGTAGAAGAATCCTGAATAGCGTAGACAAGCGCTTCTGCAAAGCCTTCAAAACCATCTTTTACCGTTGGAATGATTTTCTGTGCGTTCTGGAAGTCCTCATTGTTTCTGAATTCTTCTGCATACTCATTGATAGCATCCTGAACTTTATCTTTAATGGAATCCCACTCAGCTCTGTAGTCATTCAAATTGATGTCGTTTTCTTTGAGTTGGTCCTTGATGATATCTTCATCAATACCCAAATCCTCTAACATTTGTGAAACGGTATCATCAATATCGATAGTAAAGCCATCTCCCAAAGTCCAGGTTTTTGCAAACAGCAGCGAAGAAAAAAGGCTACCGCACAATAATAACGTTAAAATCTTTTTCATAATGTATCCTCCTGGAGAAGTAAGTATGCCAACGCTAGGCATTGGAGACATCAGTATAATTGAGCTTCTGTATTATTGCAACTAAAATTCTAACAAATTTTTATAAATAAGCGGTTCTTTTGTATTATTGATGACCGAATACAGAAAATCACAGGCTTTAAAACACAAAAGCCCCTCTTTGCAGAGAAGCTTTGTCGTATAGCTGGGGTTGGACTTGAACCAACGGCCTCCGGGTTATGAGCCCGACGAGCTGCCAACTGCTCTACCCAGCGTCGTAATGTAGGCGTATTATATGGTCATTTTTAAACAATGTCAACCGTTTTTTCGCGTTTATGGGCTTTTTTAGGCTTGCGGCACATTCGTAGGATGCAGATGGCTGTACCAAATACGACATTCAAGCGCGGCAAACAGAATTGCAATAATGCTAAAGTAGCGGTAGCCGGTGGTAAAGCCGGCAAAGAAATTATACACGCCGTGAAGCAGTGCCGCGTACACGAACGGCAAAAGCCGGCGCTTTTTCGCGCTTCCTGTCCAAAGGCAAAGCCCGCTTAAACCAGCGCAGAATGTGTGTATCAGCACGGCAGTTGCCATACGCACCAGCACAAGCTTGTAAGCGGCGCTAGCGCCCGTCGGTAGCGCGCTATTCTGTATTCTGCGCATTAGATAAATGACGGATTCAAAGCTACCGAGCGCAAGTCCAAACAGCAACGCACAGGCAAAAAAAGCGGCTAACGGCAGGCGTTTTTGCGGCAATAGTACCAAAAAAAGCAGCTTTACGCTTTCTTCAACAACGCCATTAAAAAGCACGGCGGTAAGTAACAGCGAAGCAACCGTTACCGTTGTAAAAAGCGGTAGCTTCATCACAAAATGCTGCACAAATGCTATGGGAAGTACCGCAAGCAGTCCCAAAATGCACGCCCACAACGCATAGCGGAGCTTTAAGCCGTTTATCAGAATGACGAATATAAGGAAGATTGCGATAAGAGGAATAAAGCAGACTGCTAAAATATTCATGCGGGCACAGCATAGCGTAAAAAATGCGCGTTGTAAACGGCAGAATAAATCGCTATACTTGTTATTTATGGAAGAGATTGCGACGACGTTTGCGCAAAAAAGCGCGGTCGTACTGATGGGAATAAAGCATTGCGGAAAGTCAACACAAGGGCGGCTGCTAGCAAAGCAGTTTTCGTGCTCGCTCTACGATAGCGACGATGTAATTACCGAAATGACAGGCAAGACGCCCCGCGAGCTTTATACGCAGAGCGGCGAAGCGGCGTTTATGGCAGCGGAAGCAAGCGCTTGCAACGCGATTGCTGCAAGCATTAGGGCTGCTTGCGCAGCCAGTGCTGATGCAGCCGGTGCTAGCATGGGCGACGCTGACACTACGGCTCCGTTCGCTACAAGCGCTATCCGCGCTGTAGTTGCAACGGGGGGCGGTATCTGCAAAAACGAGCAGGCGCTAGCGGCATTGCGCGCGGTCGGCCTATTTGTGTTTTTAAATGCAGATGAAAAAACGGCTTATGACCGCATTGTGCGCGAAATAGGCATTGCGGAAAACGGCGCGCTAACAAATCTTCCGGCGTACATCGCAAAAGAAAACCCTCAGTCGCTTAATGACGTGCGGGAATCATTTCACCGCTTTTTTGTAGCGCGCACAGCCCGCTACAATGCGCTTTCTGACATCACGGTGCTTATGGACGCAACGTCGCCGGAAGAAAATATGCAGCGCCTTATAACCGCGCTACAAGCAAGCGGGGAGCTACAGCTAACGCCGTAAACGCTTACCGCTACAGCCAATGGTAGCACCGCTGACAACGCGGCGTATGCGGCATCGTCAGCACGGCGTTCGCCGTAAGCCAGCCGCAGCGCACGTGCGGCGGTAACGCGCCCCATGCGCAGTCATTCGCCACATGGCGCGTCACGTCGCCCCGCTGGCGTCGCACGCTCCGCCCGCGCCGCCCTACTCGCCGCAGTCGGCGCAGCCGCCGCCACAGCCTGCGCAGCTTCCGCTGCACCCGCCGCTGAAGCTGCATGCGTCTTCCTGCGGCAGCTCTTCGGGCGCGGCGACGCGGACGGACACCACCTCCACGTCAAAGTGCAGCGTCTTTCCCGCAAGCTCGTGGTTCGCGTCCACGGTAATCGTGTCGTCGGTCACCTCCGTCACCGTCACGAGCGTGCTGCCCGTCTCTGACTCCGCCTGAAACTGCTGCCCGACGGCAATCGGCGCGCTCACGTCGAACTGCGCGCGCGGCACCTTGGCGACAAGGCGCTCGTCGTACTCGCCGTAGGCGTCCTTCGGCGCGATGACGGCGTGCAGCGTGTCGCCCGCGCGCTTCCCCTCCAACTCGCGCTCCAAGCCGGGAATCAGGTTCCCGTAGCCGTGGATGTACTCCAGCGGCTCCGCGCCCTCCGACGTGTCGATGACCGCGCCGTCGTCGCCCTTCAACGTGTAATGAATCTGTACTGCTTTGTTCGTGGATATTGTCATAGTCATAAAGATAGCGCTTTGCGCGCCCGTCGGCAAGCAAAAGCGGCGCTTGCATTTTGCGCGCGGGGCGGGCATACTAGGCGTGCCGCGCCGCCTGCGAAAAGCGCCGCGCGGAAAGGGGGCATTATGCTAGATGCGCTTATCCTGCTTGGTTGTTTCGTGGTGCTGCTGGGGCTTTCCGCAGCGATTTGCTGCCTGCGCCGCCATCGGGTGGCGGGTGCCTGCCTTACCGTGGCTACGCTGGCGGTCGGCATATTCTTTACGGTGGTGATAAGCGGCGGCATCATCGGCGACCTGTGGGACGCTATGCTCGCGCTCTGTCTGTTCGCGCTGGTCGCGCCGCCGTTCGCGCTTTCGGGGGGCGCGGCTGACCTTGCCGCCGCCCTGCGCGCCCTGCACGGAAAGCGCCCGCTCAGCCGCGCGGCGCTGGAAAAAGCCAGCAGGGCGCTCTCCTTCCTCTTCGTGCTGCTGTTTCTGGGCGCGGCGCTCATCGTCTTCATCTCCCTGCTCAGCATGTTCAACCATCTGGAGGACTGGAGCACGTTCTTCGTGAACCTTGCCGTGGCGCTGGTGCCGCTCGGCTACGCGCTCATCCTCTGCATGGTGCTGCTGCCGTTCAAGGCGCTCATCGAGCGCAGGCGCATCGACAGCGAGGAGCAGGCGGCGGCGCTTTAAGACTGATTTTACGTCCGCCGTGTATGCTGTGCGGACGCCGCTGTCACGGCGGCTGGAGGATTTATGTATATGCAAGGAAAGAACAGACTGGCTGCCGCGCCACAGGCGGCAGGAACGAGCGCAGCGCTGGCGCGCGATGTGGCGCAAAGCGTAGCGTTGCCGTGCAATGCGGCACTGGCGCATGATGTGACGCAAAGCGTGACGTTGCCGCGCAATGCGACACTGGCGCGTGACGCGGCGCAAAGTACGCCGTTGCCGCGCAATGCGGCGGTAGCGCGTGATGTGGCGCAGCGCACGACGTTGCCGTACAATGCGACGCTGGTGCAGGACTTGCGGCGGACGCGCGGTGCGATACCAAGCGTGACGTTGCCGCGCAATGCGACGCTGGCGCGCGGGGCGGCGCTAGCGGACGACGCGACGCAAAGCACGATGTTGCCGCACAATGCGGCGTTGGCACGGGGCGTGCAGCGGGAGTGCGGGGCGGCGCCGAGTACGCCGTTACCGCGCCATGTAGCACTGGCGCCGCACACGCGCTTTGCGCGCGGTACGGTGCTTGCGCTCGCAACGCTGGCGCTCGTGGCGCTGGCGGGCTGCGGCTCCATGG
>ERZ842401.8312-NODE-8312-length-10247-cov-4.509321_pt1 | contig 10247 bp, 11 predicted proteins | sample MGYA00521270_ERZ842401 | MGnify/ENA primary metagenome ERZ842401 (study PRJEB31892, sample SAMEA3878208) | bioreactor metagenome | biome: Moose rumen | place: Sweden | collected 2011-10 | study: EMG produced TPA metagenomics assembly of the PRJEB12797 data set... | reverse complement strand
AGTTCAGACGTGTGCTCTTCCGATCTGCCTGCTATCCAAAGCGGAAAAGCTCAGCGCAAAGGCGCTGAAAATTTCCATACCGCTTGAAAGCAACAGCATCACACAGGTGATGAGAGAGATAGATTCTTCCTACAGCCCGCAAACAGGCAAGGTGTCCATCATGCAGTGGGTGCTCACCGGACTCGTCCTGCTTGCCTGCATGGTGCTGCTCGCGCTTTTCATTTCGCCATACGGGGAACTGCTGACGGCATATTCCTGCGGCATCTTTGCGGCGGCGCTCATAGCATACTGCGCAGTGTTTGTGGGGACTAACCTTGATTTCTTCATAAAGAAGATTGACACGCACAATGTTTTTCTCACTTTTAGGTGAATTTCGACCGAAAATAAAATATGCCGTCAAAGACAAACAGCTATGCCAAACCTGACTTCTGGTCGCAAAAGGCTTTCTCAGAGGGCTATCCCGCACGGAGCGTCTACAAGCTTCAGGAGATTGACCAGAAATTTGGCATGGTAAAAAAGAATTATACCATTCTCGATCTTGGTTCGGCTCCCGGAAGCTGGACAACATGGCTCTTGCGCAATCTTGACGGTACAGGCAAAGTCATTTCGGTGGACTTAAATCCCTTGGACAAATCAGTAAAAGGCGAAAATCTCATCTTCCTGCAGGGCGACCTCTTAGACGAAGCGATGCGCAAGGCGGTGGCAGAACAAGGGCCCTACGACCTTGTCGTATGCGACGCGGCCCCCCTGACGACAGGCAACCGCACTATAGACACAGCGCGCTCCCACGCCCTCGTGCAGATGGCAGTCTGGTATGCGGAGCAGATGCTTAAAAAAGGCGGAAACTTCTGCGTCAAAATCTTTCAGAACGGCAGCCAGCAGCAGGACCTGCAAAAGATGCGGGCAATTTTCTCCAGCGCCAAAGGCTTTAAACCAGAAGCATGCCGTTCAACATCATTTGAAACCTATTTGATTGGAATCAACAAAAAATAAGTGAGGAATGGAATGAAAGAAATTGCTTTTTTTGCAGAGTCATGTTATAGTAGAAAGAATAAAATGAGGGAATATTTAAAAATCGGAATGTTCTTCTCGCTCTTTGCGGTCTGCACGGCAGGTTTTGTCGTGGCTTCCACGCTGGGGGTCATCCACTACCGGGATATGCAGGGAAAAGGCGGCTACGATACTTCCGATCCATTTCTGGCAATAAACATCATCGAGCCCGACAAGGAAACGGTGCAAGAGGAAGAAATCCCTGCTGTTGCAGAAGGGGAAGCTGCTGAGCCGCAGGAAAGCATTGCAGAGGTACCATCTGTCACCGAGGGCGACAGGGATCTGTGGTATCAGTCCTACTGCATCAAAAAGGGCGATATGATCGGCTTCATAGCGGAAAGCTTCGGCATTACGCAGGATACGATCATCAGCGTAAATCACATCGGCAACTCGCGCCTCATACAGCCGGGAGACTATCTCAAGATAGCGTCTATGCCGGGCATACTGTACACGGTAAAAGAAGGCGGTGAAACCATAGCTTCGATTACAGAAAAATACAAGGTGGATGCCCAAAAATGCTCGCTCGCCAACAACACGCCTCTTGAAGAGGAGCTGAGCGCGGGGCGTTCTATCTTCGTGCCCGATGCAAAGATGGACTGGGCAACGGTGCAGGAGATAAACGGAGACCTCTTTACCCGCCCCCTCCGTGTGAACTATTACATTTCTTCCCGTTTCGGCTGGCGCACCAACCCCTTCAATTCAGCAAAACGTACCTATCATGGCGGCGTAGATATGGCATGCCCGAAAGGGACGAACATCTATGCAGCGCTGTCGGGAAAAGTCATCACCGCGGGATGGAGCGATATATACGGCAACTATGTGGTCGTGAGCCATCACTCCGGCTACAAGACGCTCTACGGCCACATGAGCAAGATTTCCGTCAAAGCGGGGCAGTCGGTGACGACGGCGACAAAACTCGGCGAGGTAGGCAGCACGGGCATGAGCACGGGTAACCACCTTCATTTCGCGGTCTACAAGAACAACAAGGGCATAAACCCATTGAGCTTGTTAAATTAAACTTTTCATAACAACTATGGAAACTATGTAAAAAATCGGGTTTACAAATTCTTATTTGAGGGGTATAATAAGAGTACTATGGCTGATTTGTTGACAGATTCACAGTTCACTACGTTCCGTAACTTGATATACAAGACAAGTGGCATCACTTTTTCCGACACGAACCGCTCTATTTTGGACAGCCGTCTGAAAGAAAGGCTACGGGAAAAGCAGATTTCAGATGTAGATCAGTACTACAAGCTGATTACCAGCAACCAAGATGAATTCAAGAACTTTCTTGACAGCATTACGACTAACCTGACGAGGTTTTTCCGTAATCAGCCGCATTTTGATGCCCTCATCAACTATGTCATTCCGCATGTCATAGAAAACAAAAAGAAAACCGGCGGAACAAAGATTACCATCTGGAGTGCAGGCTGCTCGACGGGCGAAGAACCATACACCATCGCCATGCTTTTGAAAGACAAGCTCCCCGCTCCCTACACCTTCAGCATAGTTGCTTCTGACATTTCCCTGAAGTCGCTGATGGTCGGAAAGCAGGGCTTCTATCAAAATAACCGCATCACGGGCATTCCTCAGCACTATCTGGACAGGTTCTTTACCAAGGTTGCCGATGGGTACCAAGTAAAGTCTGACCTCATGTCAACAATCCGTTTCGACTACCACAACCTTGCGAACGACAGCGGTGCGCGTGATCTCGATATCATTTTCTGCCGCAATGTGCTCATTTATTTTGATGAGACAGCTCAAAAAGCAACAATAGACAGGTTCTATAAAGCGATGGCACGCAGTTCATATCTGTTCATCGGTCATTCGGAAAGCCTCTTCGGTATGGATACAAAATTCAAATTCTTGAAGACGCAATGGGCATGTTTATACGAAAAGGACGAAAAATAACTTACTGAGGTTTTATAGGATATGGATGATATTCAGGTTCTGGTTTGTGATGATTCGGCATTGATGCGGAATTTAATCTCCCGCATGATAGACTCAATAGATGGCATGCATACGGTGGGAACAGCTATGAACGGGCGATTCTGCCTGCAGAAGATACCTGTGCTCAATCCAGATGTTATCGTTCTTGACATAGAAATGCCTGAGATGAACGGCGTTCAGTTCCTCGAGGCTCGCAAAAAGCAGGGCATCAATGTTCCTGTCATCATCCTGTCTTCTGTCGCCACCAAGGGTGCCGCCGTCACCATGCAGTGTTTGGAGCTCGGCGCGAGCGATTTCATCACAAAGCCTTCTGGCTCTGTTTCCAGCAGCATCAGCTCTGTGGGAAGCGACCTCATTGAATGTGTTGCCTCCTACGGTTGCCGCTATGCCCGCAGCAAGGGAAAACAGGTTCAGACTGTCGACCACTTTATGCAGCAGGCAAAGCTCAAGGAAGTGGAGAGCCTTTCGGCAAAAGAAGGCCTCTTAAACAAGAAGCCTGCAACAGCAACAGTAAAGCCGCACACTACCGACAAGCCGGTGCTCTCCCCCACCCTCTTTTCAAGCTCATCAAAGAAAGAGCCCGCTGTCATCAAGCCATTGCGGGATCCAGGAGCCATTGACATTGTGGCAATAGGCATTTCGACCGGCGGTCCAAACGCACTGCGGGAGATGTTTGCCAAAATCGACCCGAAATTCTCGCGTCCTATCTTGGTTGTGCAGCATATGCCTGCCGGATTCACAAAGGAATTCGCGGCAAGCCTTGACAGAATTTGTCCGCTCAAGGTAAAGGAAGCTGAGGACATGGATCTGATTCATCCGGGGCAGATATATATTGCCCCCGGCGATTTCCATATCAAGGTGGAAAAATCAACGCTCTGCAACGTCATCAGGCTTTCAAAAGAGGATTTACGTAACGGGCATAGGCCTTCTGCTGACGTGCTCTTTGAATCTGTCGCAAAGATTTACCAGAATAAAGCGCTCGGCGTCATTATGACAGGCATGGGACGCGATGGTGCGGCACAGCTCGCCGAGATGCGTAAGCAGGGCGCTTGGACGCTCGGGCAAGACGAAAAGACCTCTATTGTCTACGGTATGCCGAAAGTCGCTTTCGAGCTTGGCGGCGTGCAGAAACAGGTACCGCTCGAAAGAATGGCGGAAGAAATCAATTCCCTCGTCAGAGCCCATGCTAACGGCTAAGCTTTTCCCTCTGTAATGAACAGCGTCTTTAGTACTTATCTCGAGCGCATAGAAGAAGAAATTTCACAGGCACTTCCCTTTCCTCCAACACAGGGCTGGGAAGCATTGTCTTTTGGTGAAAAAGCAACAGAACTGAGCGCGGATACTTTTCAGCCGCTCATTGAACCGCCACATTCGCTTATCAGGCTCGGCGGCAAACGCTGGCGCCCCCTGCTGCTCGTTCTGGCTGCGGAAGCCTGGATGCATCAGCGGGACAATCTGGATGAAGCAGAGAAGGAAAAGCTTCTTCAGGCAGCCTACCACCTTGTACCGCTTGTCGAATTTGTCCACACCGCAAGCCTTATCCACGATGACATAGAGGATTGCTCCGACACAAGGCGGGGTCTGCCCGCTGCATACATCACTTATGGCACAGACATAGCGATAAATGCAGGCTCATGGCTTTACTTTGAAGCCCCTTCCTGCATCGACACGCTCGAAGCATTCGGCATAAGCGCGGAACAGCGGCTCAGGCTCTACCAGAGCTATGCGATGGAGCTGCGCCGCCTGCATCTGGGACAGGCAATGGATATTGCATGGCACCGCAATGCGGCATATTGCCCGCAGCCTCTGCAGTACATGACGATGGTCAGGAATAAAACCGGCACGCTTGCTGCCCTCGCAGTGAGGACGGGCATGGTGATTGCGGGAGCGGATGAAGCTGTGGCGACAGAGGCGGCAGAGCTTGCAGCAAAAATAGGTATAGGCTTCCAAATCATAGACGACGTTACCAACCTGAGTTCCGGCAATCCCGGCAAGCAGCGCGGCGATGACATCGTTGAAGGGAAAAAATCCCTGCCGGTCCTGCTCTTTGCGGAAAAGACGGGCGCACAGTCAGAGCAATATGCCGAGCTTGTTTCATGCTTCACGCGGGCAAGAAAAGAAGGCATAAAGAGTCCTGCCGTAGAGCAAGCCATAAGGCTGTTAGACGCAAGCGGCGCCATCAGCGAAGCAAGGACACAGGGCATTGCGTTCATCACCAACGGCTGCGATGCGCTTGAAGCGCTGTTTGGCTTGCAAAGTCCAGCGGCAAAGCTCATAAATACATTGTTTGCTTCCATGAGGAGGTGACGCTATGTTTGAAAATTGCGAAGTCCTGAATAATCAGGCCATAGAATTAGCCTCAAAGGGTGAATATGCAGAAGCGATAGCCTGCTTCAAGCGCGCTATTGCCATCGAAAAAGAGAATTACCTGCTCTGGTATAATCTGGGAATCACCTATCGCGATGCCGGTGACATAGAGGGCGCACACGATGCGCTGATGAAAGCATACTATATAAACCCGGATGACGAAGAAGTCCTCGAAACAATCTCCTCGATATGCTACACGATGAGCAATTTTGAAGAAGCCTTCGAATACACAATGCGGGGGCTTGCTCTGAATGAGCAGAATTATCACCTGTGGAACACGCTTGGTGTGCTGTACTTTAACCAGTCAGACTATGAAAGCGCAAGCGAGGCTTTTGAACAGGCGCTCACTATCAATCCCTACTATTATGATGCGCTCTTCAACCTGCGGGATGCCTACGGGGAACTCGGAAACACCGTGGGTGCCGCCATCTGCGCACAGAGAATGAGGGAAATCCCCAGCAGCAATCATGTATAGAAGAGCCATGGTCGTATCCCTGAAAGGCGGGGATATTCGGGTTCTGCCCCTGTTCAACGATGAATGCGCAAGCTGTGCGGCGGGCTGCAGCAAGCGGGGAGAACCATTTGCCGTTACCAATCCAAACAAACTGCCGCTAAAGACAGGGGTGATTGTCTCCATCTCCTCCCCAAAGCAGATACAGGCTGTGGAAGGCTTGCTTTCGCTCCTCGTGCCGTTTACCTGCTCGGTGGCGGCTTATTTTGCCGCTGTGCCCCTTGCGGGCTGTTTTGGCTTGCAGGCAGGGGACGGGCTTCGAGCTGTTTCCGTACTTGTGGGGCTTGCGCTTTCCTCGCTGGGGGTGCTCATCATCACGCGGAAGCTTCCGTTCAGGAAGAAGCCAGAGATACGCGAGATCCTCCATCAGGCAGACGCTTGACCAAAACTCATTATAATGGGAAAATAGCCGTTATGAGTAAATATATCCTTGTCACTAGCGGAGTTTGTTCCAGTCTTGGAAAGGGGGTTGCCGCAAGCACCATAGGCAGCCTGCTTGAGGGCTGCGGCCTTAAAATCGCCATGCTCAAATGCGACCCTTATATCAACGTGGACGCGGGCAACATCAGCCCCTACCAGCACGGCGAAGTCTACGTTACCGAAGACGGTGCGGAAACAGACTTGGATCTTGGCAATTTCAGTCGCTTTACAAGCGTAAAATTGTCAAACGAAAACTGCGTGTCAATAGGCAGGGTATATGAAAACGTCATCAGAAACGAACGCGCAGGCCGCTACAATGGCCGCACCGTACAGGTTATTCCCCACATCACAGATGAGATAAAGCGCTGTATCCGCCACCTTGGGGATTCCACAAAGGCAGATGTCGTCATTGTGGAAATCGGAGGCACGGTAGGAGACATAGAGGCAGTACCTTACCTCGAAGCAGGACGCCAGCTCATCCGCGAAATGGGCAAGACAAACGCCATCAGCATACATCTGACGCTCATTCCAGTCATAACGGGCGGGGAGCTTAAATCAAAGCCGACCCAGCACGCCGTCAAACAGCTGCAGGAAGCGGGCATTCAGCCGGATATTTTGCTCTGTCGCTGTGAAGCGGAGGTGGATGACGCGCTTAAGCGCAAAATCGCCCTCTTCTGCAATGTGGCGGAAGGGGCTGTCTTCATTTCCCCCGATGTAAAGCGCTCCATCTATGAGCTTCCCATAACCTTCCACAAGCAGGGAATAGACAAAAAAATACTCGAAAAGCTTTCTCTGGGAAACCGCAGCACGGACATCAGGCAGTGGACAGACTTCATTGAGAAACTCAATCACCCCTCTACGCAGGTCTGCATCGCTATGGTGGGCAAGAAGGACTATCTGGACAACTGTTACAAATCCGTGCAGGAGTCGCTCTTCCATGCCGCTGTCACCGGCAACAACGCAGAAATAATCATAAAGAAGATAGACGCGGAAACGCTAGAAGACACCAAGGACTACACATCTGCTTTCAAAGATGTCGATGGCATCATCGTACCCGGCAACTACGGGCAGCGGGGCTTCATGGGCTTGCTTTCAACCGTCAAATACGCGCGGGAATTCCACCTGCCCTACCTTGGCATAGACCTCGGCATGCAGTTGATGGCAATCGAGACGGCGCGTTCGCTCTGCGGCTGGGAGGATGCGGATACCACTGAGTTCATACAGAATTCAAAGCACCCCGTCATCAGCCTGCCCGAAGAACAGAGCGCTCCTTCCGCAGGCGTCATGAAGCTTGGCGCAAGCATGGTGAACATCATGGAACACACAAAGCTGTATTCCATATATAATTCTTCATCTATTTCGGAACGGCACCGCTCAAAATACACCTTTGACCGTCGCTACACCGCGGAGATGACGGCGCACGGGCTCATCACCTCTGCCTGTGCCGCTGACGACGCACAGGTGGAAGCATTTGAATGGCGCAATCACCCATGGGGAATAGGCGTGCAATACCATCCTGAATTCGTGAGCAGGCCGACAAATCCACACCCGCTGTTTAACGCTTTCATTCAGGCAGCCATTGCTTTCCACAAGGGCTGATAATGGAGGCACCCATTCTGTTTCTGGCAGGCTTTTTGACGCTTGCCAGTTCCTGCTCGCTCAGCTACAGTTCCCAAGCTCAGGATGAATCGCGGGTACCTGAATTTACGTTCAGGGACGCGAGCTTCAATCGCTATGAAGACAACGAGAGAACATTTTCCTTGGAAGCAACCCGCATGGAGCAGTACTCAGCATATCCCGTCACCTATGCGCAGGATGCAGAATTCAAAGTGTGGAATGAAAAAGACGAAGTGGAAACCGAAGGTTCCTGCGGCCTTCTGGGTATGCACAGCGACGGACAGCACTTTACCCTTTTCCGCGACATATTCATCAAAAACTATGAACAGCAGATGGAAATCCATGCAGACAAACTCAAATGGAACGCAGAGAACGGACAAATTGTATCCGACACGCTCTCCACGGTAGAGCTGATAAAAGATAATCTTGCCATCAAGGGCACGGGATTTTCTGCCGACAGCAAGACACATGACTTTAAATTCTCTACATCAGCTGACGGAAGCATCGAAAGCGATGATACTGCGGAGGGAGAAAGCAAATGAAGCAAATACTCTTTTTGCTGCTTGCCTGTATATGTCTGCCGCTTAGCGCTGAAAATATCATTTTCCGAGCGGATTCCATGACAGGCTCTTCGTCGGAAAGCGCAGAATACGCAAAGCTCAACGGCAATGCGACCATCATCACCCCGACAATGGAAATCTATGCCGACACCATAGAGATGTCAGGAAAAAACTACCGCTATATCAAGGCTTCCGGCAATGTGAGCGGCACAAACACCGAAAGCAAGATAGACTTTACCTGCGAGCAGCTTATCTATGACCGCGATACGGAAGTGGCCACGATGCAGAACACCGTGCACCTCGTTGACCGCGAAAACGAAACCGTGGCAAACGCCGAAGTCATGGATTACGACAAGAAGAAAGACACGGTCATCATGCAGATTTCCGTCACCATGCAGCAAAAAAATAATATCTGCATCGGTTCCCATGCCGTCTACAATACGGCTACGCGGATGCTCTACCTCAGCGGCAATCCTCAGATAACCCAAGGCTCTGATGTCTTCCGCGCACAGGAAATCAGCCTGAATCTAGATACGCAGGAAGTACAGCTGCACGGCAGGGTGCGAGGCTCCGTCACCGACAACGACTAGGAAACACTATGGATACACATACATTGAAAGTCAATTCTCTCTATAAGTCCTTCGGAAAGAAAAAAGTCGTGCAGGGAATTGATTTTTCCATGCAGACGGGGGAAGTGCTCGGACTTTTGGGACCAAACGGCTCAGGAAAGACAACAACCTTTTATATGATTGTCGGCTTCTACCGCCCCACAAGCGGCGAAGTTTTCCTTGACGACAGGCAGCTCACCAAACTGCCCATGTATAAACGCGCACAGCTCGGCATCTCCTACCTGCCGCAGGAACCTTCCGTATTCCGCAAGCTGACGGTGGAAGAAAACATCTGGTCAATTTTGGAAACACGGCGGGATTTATCGCATAAAGACAAAAAGAAGCAGCTCGAAGAACTCATCGAAGAGTTTTCCATCGGCAGAATCAGAAAGCAGCAGGCATATACGCTTTCAGGCGGAGAACGCAGACGCACAGAGATTGCGCGTTCGCTCGCAATACAGCCGAAGTTCCTCCTCCTTGACGAGCCCTTTGCGGGCATAGACCCCATCGCCGTTGCAGACATAAAAAAGCTCGTCAAGCTGCTCGCCGACAGGGGAATAGGCATACTCATCACCGACCACAATGTACGCGATACATTGGAGATAACCGATAGAGCAATCATCATCTCTACCGGTCAGATAGTCATTCAGGGCGACAAACAGACCATACTGGATTCCCCCGTGGCGAGGGAAATCTATTTGGGATCAGATTTCAGCATGTAAGAATCCCGCAGGCTGTGCACAGTGAGCGCGGCTTGCAATGCGGATACAGCTGGAGCGACGGCACCGACCACTGGGACGAGACCCTCAGCATGGCCGCAGAGATGATCGGCTGCATGGAGTGCGGCTGGAACGCCTATTTCTGGTGGTACGGCTGCCGCTACTACTCCCTCGTTGGCGACGGCAGCGAAGGCGCGGCCAGGGGGCAGATACTCCCCCGCGGCTACGCCTACTCCCAGTTCAGCAGGTATATTCAGCCGGGAGACGTCAGGGTCCGGTCTTCAGTCGACGGTACTGAAAGCCTTCTCGCCACCGCATTTGAAGGAAACGGTTCCCTGAAGGTCGTACTGCTCAATACCGGCAGCACCCTGAAAGAGGTTACGCTCGATTCCGGGAAAGAGACCGGGAGCGTCTCCGGCACTTACAGTTCATCTTCCGCAAA
>ERZ842401.8311-NODE-8311-length-10248-cov-9.423428_pt1 | contig 10248 bp, 11 predicted proteins | sample MGYA00521270_ERZ842401 | MGnify/ENA primary metagenome ERZ842401 (study PRJEB31892, sample SAMEA3878208) | bioreactor metagenome | biome: Moose rumen | place: Sweden | collected 2011-10 | study: EMG produced TPA metagenomics assembly of the PRJEB12797 data set... | reverse complement strand
TCTTGAAGAAGAGTCTTGTTGTGGGTGCATCGCGATTGTAATCAATTGCTGTTGCGTAGATGTCCGTCAGTTTCTGATAAAACCGTCGTTCTGATAGACGGATTTCGCGAATCTCCGCTAACAGGTGCTCAAAGTAGTCTTCATCCAAGAACGTACCATTCTCCATGCGTTTTCTATCCAACACATAGCCTCGAATAGCATATTCACGCAGCACGCTCGTAGCCCACTGGCGGAACTGCGTAGCCCGGATGCTATTGACACGATACCCCACGCTAATGATGGCATCGAGGTTATAAAACTGGAGTGTACGATTGACATCCCTGTTGCCCTCGCGTCGAACTACCGAAATTTTCTCGGTAGTTGCCTCCCTTTTTAGTTCAGCCGTATCATAAATGTTCTGCAAATGCACACTTATGTTGTCTGAGGAACAGTCGAACAATATACCCATCGCCTTCTGGGTACACCACACTGTTTTGTCCTTATAGTAAACCTCCACGCCCTGTTCCTTCCCTTCTATCTGAAAGATCAGGAACTCAGCCGTACTGTTTCTTATTTCTCTACGTTTTGCCATATCGTTATAGCGTTTTTGTTCCTTGTTCGCTTAAAATGGATTAGGAGTCCCCGTGACCCGTATAAAGGATACCTTTATATAAAAAGATTCTCATTAATTTTATCTCTAAAATTTTGATAGGTGTCACATACGCTATCAACAAGATCTCTTACTTCCTGCTGATATTGTTCTATTTTGTCATAATAGGATTTGTAATCCGATATAATATACTCTTTACATATAATATTATGAAGCCCAAATCGTTCTTCTCTTAAATTGTTATTAGTTTCTTCTTGGGTATGTTCAATCAAAGGATCTAAACATTGCCAATCATGAGAAACATACATTATAATATTAAGGTGCTGTTTCATGATGCAGATTGACTTGACAAAGTCTTCATATGATTTATTGAGGTCGTTTATTATATACCGATTTTGAGGGTAGTCAGTGAAACTAATTGCGCTATTCCATAACTTGTTATCATAGCCAGTATGTGTATAACTATGCCGCATGCTAAGCAATCCATCCATTAGTTCTTCCTCATTAACTAATGATGTAAATTTCTTAAAAATATCCGTGTCATGCTTTTTTATCGAAGCAGAATTAAATCGTCTAACAATATTATCATAATCATTTATGATAGTCATTAGGAAATCACCAAGTTTCAGTTCTGTTTTTTCTTCATTACTATATCTATATTGGCTGATTCTGTTTTGCCTAATATCAAAAGGCATATTATTACTTTCTCCATAAGTTGTATTTGACACACAAATAATCCTTTCCCAACCCAAACAGCATACCGCGTATCCTAATTCAAATAAAACATTCGGATTAGGTAATGCTTTTCCTTTATATTCTGTAATTGGAGTAATGTCACATACGAAAATATCCGCTTTATTTATCTCTGCTATTATTGTTTCTGAGATATTGGGAGATCCAGGGCAATTCCCTACACTCTCAACCAAATCATCTACTAAATCTGAATGGTCTTTTTTAAAAGCATTTAGTAGATTCTTTATATAGCCTCTATTATATTGAGTGGCTAAATCTGACTGCCAAGAATAAAAAATTTTAAATTTCATACCCTGCCATTTCTTTCTCTATAGGATCTAATATTTGAGGTAAATTATATGCTAATAATGGCTGGAATTTTATTCGTTTCCATTCTGGATTTGAATCTTGAAGCGATAATAATGCCGTGACATCAACCATACCACGTTCTAATTCATTAAGCCCCCAGTAAAAATGATATTCTTTTGAATTTGAGAAGAACTCAACCATATAACATTCGTCCCACTCATTTATTCTACGATAGAACCTGTATTTATAAAGTTGGTGTGTATTCACGAAAAGCAAATCACCAACACCTGTCGCTTCGTCATATTTAACTAATTCCAATTGCCCCATAATATATTCCATATAGTTTAATTATTTGTCCTTAATCTGCATAGGTAAGTCATTCACTTCTACAAGCACTTCTACAAGCTTGTCTTGATCTTCTGGCAGCATCGATTCAAATTTACTTTTTGTCCCTTTTGGTATATAAATGAATTTAAGAGCATCACATCTCGAGAAAGCCCCAATTCCTATATTTGTGACACTATTAGGAATATAAATAAAAGCAAGACTACTACAGCCACGGAAAGCGGAATTCTCAATACTTTTTACCCCCTCTGGCAAGAGAACAGAATATGGATCATTTATGCCAACAAGACTTTTACACACAAGGAAAGCGCTTTGACCTATCGTTTTAATACCGTTAGGAATGGCAATGAACTTAAGCCCAATGCACCCCACGAAAACTCTTCTACCAATACTTGTGGTACTTTCTGGTATGTGAACAGATTCAAGATCTGTACAACATGCAAAAGCTGAATCACCTATTCTTTTTACGCTATTAGGGATATGAATGGCGGTGAGAGTTTTACAATCACGGAAAGCATTATTATAAATTACTGTTGTACCTTTTCTTATAGAATAATTTGTTATGCCATTAGGAGCTTTCAATAACCATTTTCGGTCTCTGCTATACTTAACCCCAAACTCATCTGTCCAAGCATTTTCCAACTCACAATCAGAGACTTTATTTTCCCAGTCCTCAATTTTAGATAAACTTATAGTCTCATAGTCTACAAGCCAATTATCCCATCCAAGCATTGTCTTAAATTTGCTTTTGGTACCATATGGAATATAAACATTTCGAAGGTTTAAACAATAAAACGCTCTTTTACCTATTGACGTAACACTTTGGGGGATAACAACCGAATCGAGTCTATTACACCCACGAAATGCCTCTTCCCCGATGGTTGTGACACCTTCAGGTATGCGAAAATATTTGAGGGATTCACATCCATAGAAAGCATACTCTCCTATGCCTGTGACACTGTTAGGAATATGAATGGACTTGAGCCTCTTGCAATTTAGGAATGTTCCATTCTCTATAAATTTGACACCATGGGGTATACGAATGGAAACTAAACTTTCACAACCACAAAAAGCATACTCGCCAATACTTATGATATTATCAGGAATGTGAACGAATTTAAGATTATTACAATTCCAAAATGCGTCCTTTTCGATTATTTTTACGCTATCAGGTATATGAATAGAAATAAGATCACAAAGATTCCACTTGCTATCACGAAATGCACTTGTTGCAATACATTTAGTTCCATCAGGGATAACGGTAGAAATGCAAGCAATTAATAGCGTATCACTTTTTGTCTCAAGAACTGCATTACAATTGTTTCGAGAGTCATAATATTTGTTGTTGGAATCAACGACAATAGATTTGAGACTAGTACAACCATAAAACGGATTTCCACTAATGTTTGTGACACTTTCTGGAATGTGTACAGAAATGAGACTTGCACAATATTGAAAAGCACCACTTTCAATATCTGTGACACCATTTGGAATACTATAAGACGCAGGACATTTACCAGATGGAGATATACTAACATCTTTAAGAGAACAATATTCAACTCTATCACCAGGAACACTTATCAACCGTTTCTTGTCTTTGCTATATTTAACTCCAAGTTCATCAATGAAGAAATTATCTTCATCACTGTTACTCTTTGTCTTAGAAAGATCGTCCTTGGGGGGAGATGTGACAATGTTAGCTTCTTTTTCAAAACTTATGGACAATTTGCTGAATAATTCATTATAAAACAGCGTTGTGTTATCTTCATCATAAAAAATACTTTCCACTTCGCTATTATACTCAGCCTTGTTAGTCCAATTATATGAACCAGTAATTACAATTCTGTTGTCAATAACACAGAATTTTTCATGCATCAACTGCTTAGAATTATTCCATCTAAGAATTCCACCAGCCTGCAAGAATTCTGTAAAGTCAAGAGAACTCTCACCGCCTCGATTGATTTCGTCATCATTAAGAATGAGTTCCACTGACACACCATTTTGCAACTTTAGGATTAGCGGTTGCAAAAAAAGTTCATTTGTGAACCATGCCACCGCAATCTTTATGGACTCCTTTGCTTTGAAGAGTTCCATCTGTATGGCATTTTGAATTTTATTGCTTACGTGCTTTATCATCTTAAGCTGTTTTATATAAGACACTATTCCTCTGCTTTTTACAGTATTGTTCTCAAATTATCTATCATTATTTTACACTTCGTGATAATATCGTTACGTATTTTTTCATACTTTTTGTCATCTAACTCTTTAAGAACCCTCGTACTGTTCTTTAAGACTTCAATATGTTTAATAATTTCTTTAGCTATTTCCTCAATAAAATCAAGATAATTCTCGTTTGATTTATCTTTTGACTCCTCATATAAGTATTTAATATGAGAAAGATTATTACTGTCGCTGAACTTTTCTAATTCAATTATCGCATTTAATATCTCTGCATTAGGATAATCTCTTACAATTTCTTGTGCTTTAGTAAAAATTGCACGTGTTAGGAAACTAATGCTTACCTTTTCACGTGTTTTGGTACCAACATCCACTTTACAAGCCTTTATTGAAGAAGTTTCTACTCCTTGTTCGTCTTCCATTACAAGACACGAATATGACACTCCCCAGAATTCTGTAATTTCTGCATTTTTTATTTTCCATTTTCCCACAGGCATTCCAGATACATTATCTTTATTAACAATAAAGACGTCATAAACTTTGTTGTCATTATCATTCGTTTTCAAAGATACTGAACATATATAATTAAATCTCATTAAATCTGAACCAATAGGAATTTCCGAAACAATTATAGAATCTCCAAAGCAATTAATACCTAAAATATAGTCACTCATTCCTTATATATCTTTAGTTGACAATTTTCTAAACATTAGCCACGGAATAATCCCCTTCCACTTCTCATGCGGATAGTCGGCAGAATCACCAATGTCATGTCTGATGCCATCTTTACTGCGATAGAATACATACTCGTTACCGCCAGTGATGTAGATGGCATCGATGAAACCATATTCGCGGAGGGCATCGGCAAAGTCCCAGAGGGTTTCTTTGTGGCGGGTGGCGATGAAGTAGAGTTGGTCGTCGATGCGGCCAATGGCGCGACGCTCCACCTTGCCGTGCAGGTAGAAGCGGCTGGGGATGGTGCCGTCGCTGACGAGGATGAACTGACGGAAGAAGGAGCCGCCTCGCTCCTGAACGAAGTCTTTCACCTTCTCGCTTCTGGATATGCCAATGACGCTGTTGTTACCTAACATGGCCATATAGCCAAGGCGTGAACGGTCGCTTTGGCGTTGTTCTCCGTCGACAACAAGAGAACCGAGATATTTGCCGTTGGCAGTGTGGTCGGCAGAACGGCAATAGAGATAGACAGAAGTGTCGGCAGTATCAGGCTCATTGAATTCGATGGAAGCCTTCAAACCGTGGATGGCATAGAAATCCATCGCTACGCCGAGGATGCTGTCGCTGGTCAGCACGACCTCTGGGGCTTCCTGCTTGGCTGGTTGCTGAAGTTTTGCAATGTTCTGCTCTGGCGTGACAGACACCGTGACACCTATATTATAATAATAGTTCCAGAAGTAGTAGCCTGCCAAGATGGCTACCATCAGACAACCGACTGCCAACAATGCCAAGAGCCGCTTCATCCACTTCCGTTTCCAAGAAGGGCCGACAACCCGTGTCACAGACTCTTTGGTCTGTGGCTGGTCATCACGCTCGATGATGATGACGGGTACTTCTGGTTTCTGCTTGTTTATATCATCCATTGTCAGTCCCTTTCTCGTTTTCAAGTAATTCCTTCAATTGCTTCAGTGCCTCACGCGACACATTGACTGGCTTGATGTCGCTTTTAATCTGCTGACCAGAGAATATCAGTATCTGCTCAGTGAGATTGATGACATGAATATATCGTTTGTTGACGATGAGACTCCTGCCGACACGGGCAAACATATTGTTCTGTAGTTGCCGGAACACCTCGTCGAAGAAGTGCAGTTGGAAAGTCATCTTGCGGCTTTTGCCATTCGTCAGCACAAGGTCAGAATAGTTACCGTCGGCACGGACATAGACAATCTCATCCGTAGCGACTCGCACCAATTCGGTACTGGTAGATATTCTGAGCCATTCCATGTACAAACGGGTTTAATTCTGCAAATATACACATTTTTGTTGAAAATCATGTAGAAAGTACAGCATTTTTAACTTTTTATCGGCACCATCCTTCACTTACGTATATTGTATCCCTTGTAAATGGTATATGAACGGAAATAAAGTCACCATCCCAGTCGTCTGTCATCTCGCCATTCATTTCCACTTGTCTGATATGGGTCCCGTTAGGTCTGTCGATCGGATACTCTGGATAGATATAATATTGGTAGCCCAAACTGTCCTTGCGCCAACAGCAAGAGTCATCCTTGCAAGCCTTGTCAAGTCTTCGGAAGAATTTTTTATTTAACGGTTTTACCGGAACAAACTTTATGGCGGTCTCTGAGAAATTGAAGTCATAGTGCCACGTAGAATCTACAGGAACCACTTCAGGGAATTCCACTCCTGTAATTCGCCTCAAATCTTCATTTGTATGGTAAGGGATAGCGGCTGCAGGCCCGTCTTCAGTATGAAACATTGATACCACGACCAATATCGCTAAGGCAACATAATAAACGGACATCATACATGGAGAAATCAAAAACAGAAGCCAACTCTTGATACAACCAAATCTCTTCGGATGAATAATTAGAGGAAAGGGGAATAAACTCCAGTACAAAAACAATTTGGCCTTTTCATGCCACTTTCCTTGCACGACACGGCGTATAGTTAATACTATGATAGCCAGCCATATTATAAGTATATATCCAAACACTCCCATATGATTCAATTTTGAGATTTACTTTCAAAGTTCCATAGCAGCAGCGGTTTTTGCTCTTGATTGACAAGTGACCACAAGTAATTCATTCCTCTTGACGAAATAGTCACGCATCCTTTGCAACTTGCACGATGGAGGGGAATGTATTCTTTCCAGCACCAATTATCTACCCAGCGGGAACTATGAATCATCAACCCTCGTGCATAAGCTGACTGATTATCGAAATCCATTCCCTTCAATCTAAAACTCCGCTTAAGTCTGTTGCCATGTTCTTTAGTGACAAGGAAGCGTCCCAAAGATGAGCACTCACTTCCAGGCTTATTACTGAACACAGGACGTTCGGCTGTGCTTCCACCACCAGATCCGTGCATGACATAGGTACTGGCAACAATCTTTTTCTGATGGAAATCCCATACAAAGAGACGAGGTGTGCCTGATGGGATGCCATAGTCCATAAACAGCGCATAGTGCTCGTTCATATTGTGACGTTTGGCAAAAGCCAAAGCCTTTTCTGCCCTTTCCTCAATGGTCTTATACTCCCTGCGGTCAGGCCATTCAGGCAGGCCGTAGTACTTCCATGCCCAATGCAGGCCGAACATTGCTGCCACGATGCTAAACAGCAGTATTACAGCCAAGCATCCCCATCTCTTACGTCGTTTCATCATTCTTGTCATTTGACACTGCTGTGATAACCATAATGGTAATACACAGCAGTATGATTTCAGCATAGACCATTTACGAATACTGGTTCACGAGTTTCTTGATTAGGCGCATTATCTCACCGACGGAAGCCTTCTTATAGAGTTTGCCTTCAACTTTGTCCACCACCTCGAAGTTGGTTGACTTGATTTTCGACGCATCGTTCACGCTGTAGTCGTTAGCGTTGCATGGTGAATACACCTCACAGTTCATTCCCTGCTTTTTGTAATAGATAACCAGCGTCCATCCGTCACTGAACTGGGTTGTTTGTTTGACGATCAAGTTGGTCGGAACGTTCTTCATTAATTCACTCTTGCTGCTTTTCGCAACAGCGGGCGTTGATGTCATTACGCTCATGAGCGCAACCATCAAGGTAAGAATTAACTGTTTCATATTAATCTAAAAATGATGTAATTCGTTTGACTTATAGGGGAAAACCGAGAGTATCTGCATATCAGCATCATCTTCAAGGAAGAACCAGGGAGAACGGAAAGGATTCTCGAAGTTACGCATGACATGAATATTGCGGGCTGGCGTATTACCTTCTGCCAAGAGGAATGCTTTCTTGCCATTCTTGTTGACAGCAACATCTACCACCATGACAGCATGCCCGTACTTGTGATTGCCAGGTCTGTCCACAGCAGCATATACGAACACGTCGCCAGGCTGTAACTCTGCCAAGGACCTATGTTTCATCTCTCTGCTGAGTGAAAATGTGCTGGCCAATCCATATACATTTCTGAGATAGCTATTGAAGGCTTTTCTCGATGCTCCGCCTGAATAACTCATAGTCTTGCCGTTTACATTTCTGAAATGAATCTTGCCATACTGTCCGCTGTTGAAAAGATATTCAGCACGGAGCCTGATACATACGTCGGCGCATTGTTCGGCATTCGACAGCAGCGGCATATCTACGACAGCATAATTCAAGGATTGGAAACGGGATTTTCCTCCAGTATAAAGCATGACATCGGATCCTCTGCTTTTCAAGGGCAGCGACCTCAGAAATTCGCTATAAGCCGCATCATCTCCATTGACTCTCTCATATCCCCAAGGTGTAGGAATATCGCCTATCGTCGCGTAGTTGTTGGGATTGCTGGTTTTGCTCCCAAAAAGAATCCAAGCACCATAGCCCAAACCTAAGACTGCTATCAGCAACAAAGCCAGAAATATCTTTCTAATTGTTTTCATAAATCGTGCCTTTTGTAATTCATGGTGCAAAAATACAACAGTTATCCTGATTGGCGAAAGAAAAAGGAGTCCGTTGTATGAACTCCTCAGATTATTGTATCAAAGTTATTTTCCTGAAAAGAAAGATTTGTTATTAAGGGACTCCTGTCACTAGTTTGACAAGAATCCCTTTGGCAATTGTAGAGTTAGCAAAGTGCTAGTAAGTCGTACTATTTCATCTTCTTTCTAATCTCCTTCGATTGCTGAATCATGAGCCTTCCAATACTGTCACGCATAGCGGCTTCTTGTTCCATCTGATAACGGCGACGGATGGAGTCCTCATAGTTGATGACGAACTGCTGGCAATGGCGGATGCCGTCCTTATTGCCAGCCCATACATTACGTTCCAGCCATATTACATTGGCGTTGTTGGCGGGCAGTGTTGCCCTTAATGCCCGATACTTCCAGCCCGCTAATTGCAGTTCCTCTATTTCCTTTGACTGGTCGTAAATCTTTGTTATCAATAGGGACATGCAGAAGAATAGGACGGTGCCGATGCCCGCTAACCACCATGTTTTTGTCGTCAGGTCGTGGGTGACTTTCTTGTGCTGGGGTTTGCTCATCTGCTCTGCTATGAACTGGTGCAAGGCTCGGATTTCTTCTGCCGTAGCCTCGTCGTTTTTGGCTGACAGTGCCTCCAACTTACTTCCGATGGTATCCAGTAGTTCCTTCCTGCTTTCTTTCTGTCGTTCTGAGATAATCTTCAGGTCATCCCGAAGAACACAAAGATTTCTGTTTGTCCGATTCATGGAATCAACCAAGGGCGTTATTGCCTCTGCCAGATTCCTATTGTCCTCACTCTTGCCCTGTTCTGTCTGAATGGGCTGCTTGTCTAACTTCTCTTCGATACGCTCCAGACAACCGAAGATGCTTTCAATTACTTCTTCTTTCATGTGTTCTTGATTTTGTTTAGTGAATACTCTTGTTATTTGTTTCGCTTATAGTCTTGGCCCACGTTTCTTTTTCTTCCGTTGCATCCGTCGGCGGAACTCTTCCTCGGCTGGGTCATAGACAGGATTGTTTGTATCGAACAATCCCAATGACGGGAAGTCAAATGTAGAACGAGACGTTCCTTGCCAGTCGGAATTAGACTCTTGCATCGGTTGCCCATGCTGCCTTGTCTGCTCTGTTTGCCCTTGATGAGTTGTCTGTCTCTGCTCATCCCATGACAGTTTTTCGTTCAGTTTGGCATAGGTAAACTGTCTGCCAATCTGTGAGCCTTTGAACCGTACACCGTCCTTGATAAATGTGATGCCCTCTATTACATCGTCACTGCCACTGCGTCGTTTGAACTCCACTTCCACGCCCTGCCGTCTCAAACTCTCCGTGAACTGCTGCCACGTCCTTGACGCTTGCAGGGCGGTCCTTATGGCGTTCTGTATCTCAAACTTCGTGCGCTCGGTGTAGTGCAGTCGTTCTGTTCTGGTCTGTCCCTTGCCGTCGGAATAGGTCAGCCCGTACTTGTCTTTCAGAT
>ERZ842401.8310-NODE-8310-length-10249-cov-2.644104_pt1 | contig 10249 bp, 10 predicted proteins | sample MGYA00521270_ERZ842401 | MGnify/ENA primary metagenome ERZ842401 (study PRJEB31892, sample SAMEA3878208) | bioreactor metagenome | biome: Moose rumen | place: Sweden | collected 2011-10 | study: EMG produced TPA metagenomics assembly of the PRJEB12797 data set... | reverse complement strand
TCACAATAATAGTTCTTTTTACCATCATCAAGATCATACACCTCAGCAACCTTTACAAGAAAAGCTTCGTCGGTTACCACTTTAACTTGAATTTCCGTGTCCCCGCGACGTACAGTATGCCATTCACCATATACAGAACAGTCTACATCATCATCACCATCAAGTTGTTCAACTTTAACCATATATTAAGTTATTGCTTTAATTATAGTATCCATTCCACGAGATGATTCATTATAAATTACCTTTTGTACGTACCAATTATACTTTCTTTCTAAAAATGGGTCCTGTTTTTTTGGCATATTTTCTTCCTCCTCATGTTCAGTAACATAATTTTCCTCTATCATTCCATCTTCTTGACGTTCAACAACATTATTTATAACGGATTTTAACCCCTGTACCATGTCTTCTTCAGATGGAAGAATAACCTTCTGTCTCCTTTTTGCAACATCTTCAAATAAAGGTAACATCCTTTTATTGGCAAAGCTATGGCGTGATTCACTGGCAAACATTTTCTTTAGGAAATCACCATCAACAATACCAGATAATCTGTCACAGATTTTCTCAGCTTCTTTTTGATTAATAAGATAATCCTCTGCCAACTGCTTAAATTCTTGTTCCAGAATCCCTTGCATCTCTAATGCATCGTCTTCAATCATCCCGTCCAAAACAGCAGAGGATGCTTTGCCAGCTGCAGATCCTCCAGCAAGACTTCCAATAAGCCCTCCGGCAAAACCACCAATAGCTGTTCCGATTCCAGGAACAAGAGACCCTATTGCAGCACCTGCTGAGGCTCCTGCCATCCATCCTCCTGTTCCTCCAGCTACTGTAGCAGCAGTTTTACTAACATTTTTGAACAGCTGCTTACCTGATATACGTCCCCTGAATAGATTGGCAACATCAAAACTGGATAATACAGCAACCGTTATAGCTCCTGTAATAGCATTTCCTCTGAGTAATTTGGATGCACTTTGCATAGCGGCAGCCCCTGATAGATTTGCCCCGCTTCTAAAAGCATTTGCAAGATAAGCAGATGCTTTAGGCCCCATGAGTTTAACGATTTGATCAGTTGAGCCTCTGAGCAATGAATTTAAGGCCGTTCTCTGCATCTGAGATGATAGAACTGTGGTTACAAAGGCAGCACCGCCTACCTTTAACCCTGCAGAAGCTGAATTTTTCAAGGCTTCATCGAAAGGTTTGCCATTCCACACTGATACAGCAAAATTCATTGCTGTACTAATGCCAAACGCATAGCTGGCTACAATCGTCCCATTAGCAGCATCCAAGGTTATTGATTCCACAGTACCAAATCTCGCAACATTTCGGGCCTGTTCGTATGTAAAATTACCTTTTCGGATAATATTTTTTGCTTCTTTGGGATTAGTTATTCCTGGCACTTCACCACGTTTTATACGTGATTCCATAGCCTTTATGGCATCATCGTACTTATCTGATGGAACCTCAATCTGCATAGGCTTACCAGCAGAATTAATATATCTGAACCTGCCATTTTCAAAGCATTCACCTATACACTTACTACCAGTTTTACAGTATTTGGTTTGAATTTCAATTCCATCAACAATTCTGTCGGCACCATTCTTGGCATTATTGCCGCCTACGACCTTGGCATCATGACCATGAACCTTATCCCAATAATCATTCATTTGCTCAGCCGCAAACCCATGCCCTCTTGGTGTTATAAACCGATCAACGTCATCAACCATGTAGTTGGTTGCTTCTACATTGCCGACAGCCGAGCCAGGTGCATTTATAATATTTTCGTGCTCATCTCTATTATCTTTTTTTATAAAGCTTCACCCTCTCTTTAGTAATAACATTTGCTATTATAATGCAATACTTTCCTCAAATATTTTTTACATTTTTTAATTTTCAATGATTATTTTTATGAGTTTTCCTCCAATACCACAACGGCTTCTACCATTTTCTTGCCACCAAAGCACAGAAAACCACCTTCTCTTAATTTCCTTTGATGTAGTAGGATTATATTTTGTCCCAATTCAGCCTTGGCATTTTCCATGGCCTCCTCTAATGTCGAGGCCTTATATGTTCTAATTATCATTTTTCATTTACTCCTTTCTCCACCTTCCCCTACATAGCCTTCTCAAACCCATTGAATTCCAGCAGCAGGGATACATCCATCTCCAGAGCGTCCAGGCAGCTTGAAGACCTGGGGCTGATACAGACAGAAAAACGCGGGGTACAGAAAGCGATCTATTCTGACAAGGAACCGCAGGAACTTTTTGAAAGTGCACAAAGTTATTTGATGAATCCTGTGAAGAGAACGATTTATGTACCAAAGAGGGAAGTTAAGGAAAAGCTTCTAATGAGTGGGTATTCTGCATTATCGGAATATACTATGCTGAATCCGTCAATGGTTGAATATTATGCGGCGGAAAGTGTTGCTGTATGGGGGAAAAAATCATCAATGAAATTGCTTAACGCAGATGATCAATGTGCAGTAGAACTTTGGCGCTATGATCCCAGGAAGTTGGCTGAAGGGGGATTCGTTGACCGGCTTTCTCTCGCTTTAGCACTAAAAGAGGATAGGGATGAAAGAATAGAGGAGGCGGTAGATGAAATGCTGAACAATGTTTGGAGGGAAATAGATGGTAAGAGGAATTGAAAGCTTCAAAATGTGGTTTCGAGGATATGAGGAGCAATATGTGATTATCGGCGGTACAGCTTGTGACCTGCTGATGACGGACGAGGGACTGGATTTTCGTGCTACAAAGGATATTGATTTTGTTCTGATCATTGAGGCAGTAGATGCTTCTTTTGGAAGAAGATTTTGGGAATACATTACGGAAGCGGGATACGAGCATCGGAATAAAAGTACAGGTCAGCCACAGTTTTATCGCTTTATGAATCCGCAGACAAAAGAGTATCCAGCCATGATAGAATTATTTACAAGAAAGCCGGATTCCATTTTGCTGCCAACAGATGCCATACTTTCACCGCTTCCGTTAGAGGAAGACATATCAAGTCTGTCGGCAATTCTGTTGGATGACGATTATTATGATTTCCTGCGGCAGGGAAGAATTCAGGTATCAGAAGTTATGGTACTGGATGCACTGCACCTAATCCCCTTCAAGGCCAAAGCGTGGATTGACTTGTCACATAGAAAAGCAGAAGGTGAGCAGGTTGACAGCAAGAACATACGGAAACATAAAAATGATATTTTTCGCCTGACAGAGCTTCTTGATAATAGAGAGCCGCTTTCCTATATGCCTGTTACAGTCAAAGCAGATATGAAAGAATTCATGGAACGTATGCGATCGGAGTCCGTGGATTTAAAAGAGATTGGAATCAGGGACAAGTCGAAGGAGGCTATACTCGAAGAATTAAACAGTATTTATGGATGAGATTCGATGATATAGCTGTTTGTATGTCCGACAAAAGATTAAAGAGGTTTTGTGAGAATGGAGTATTGAATGCCCCCAAGGAATATGGGATGTTTGTTGCAAAGTGAATATTACTGTCGAAGCAATGTCTGATCAACAGCATAAACGAAAAAACATTTATAGACAAACCTCAGATTCTATGTTATACTTATCCCACAATCTGAGTGAAATCAATGCGTAATCCGAAAAAAGCAAGAGCTTTTTGTTTCAGGATCTTTTGCGTCTACTGGCATTCGCCAACTTATTTTCACGAGGAAAAATACGTTGGCGGGAGTTGCCGGTGAGCATATCATTATATGCATCCTGTTCCTCTCTGCCGACAGAAAAGGGAGGAACAGGATATTTGAAGAAACGAAAAAAGCTTGAAGAAATGGATGTATTGGATGATTTTCTGATGAACGCGGTAGCGTCGGATGCGGAGGTGGGAGAGAGCTTCTGCAGGATCCTGCTGACGATCCTTTTGGGAAAACGGATCGGGAAGCTCCGGATCATCGGACAACACTTCCTACAGGGACTACAGGAAGGTAAACGGGGAATCCGCATGGATGTGGAAGTGGAGGAAATAAAGGAAAACGATCCTGAAATGCCGGTATTAAACGTTTATGACCTGGAACCTCACAGTCGAAAGAAGGGTGAGAATCTGCTCCGACGCAACCGCTTTTATCAGGCAAAGATTGATGCAGTTCATTTAAAAAGAGGAGAGGACGATTTTGGGAAACTGCCGGATCTGTATGTGATTAACCTGCTGGATTACGATCCATTCGGGTTTGATTATATGCTGTACACAGTGCATAACAAATGCGATGAAGTGGCGGATCTGGATTACGACGATGGATTGAAATTCCTGTATTTCAACACAAAAGGGACAAAGGGCGGAAGCAGTGAGATCAAAGAATTGCTTCGGTTTCTTCAGAAAAGCAAAGCAGATAATGTAGTCAATGAATCCATTGCAAAGCTCTACGACTGTGTAGAGAATGTCAAGGTCAAACCGGAGGTGCAAAAAGGCTATATGATGTTGGAAGAATATATATACTATGAGAGAAAAGAAGCGGCGGAAGAAGCCGCTGCGGAGGCAACCGCAGAAACCATTATCTCCACAACAAGAGAGAACATCATAGAACTTCTGGAGGAGCTCGGTGAGATTCCGCAGGATATTCAGGACCGGATTGAGGATCAGGAAGATGCGGCAGTGCTGAAGCGTTGGCTGAAAGAAGCGGCGAAAACACTGACTTTTGAGCAATTCCGTGAAGCAATATCCTCTGTGAAGCAAGGAGCCTAACAAAAATGACAGAATAAGGTGAAACAACAGAATAAGGCATAATGACATAGTAAAGCATAACGACAAAACAAGACAAAACTCCGGCTGGTGAAAGAAAATTCTGATTCCTCTGGCATTCGATTTGATTCTGATGCTGCAGGATAATTGATAACCGGGAGCAGCGTATGGCTTTCCAGGAGGAGACGATGATTAAGAAAATCGAGAAAATAATCAGACAAAAGAATGGCGTCAAAGGATATTTGCCGCTGTTCATAGGGATTTTGTCATTTCTGGCAGTGTTTGCCGGCTGCATGACCTATATCCGTCAGGCGGCTGAACCCCTGGATAGTTTTGAGATCAGTCCGGCCAGTGATCCGGCGCGGTGGCAGTTTACACTGACGGATGGTACGGCGCTTGAACCAAAGGATGGGAGGCTTCCGATTGAGGGAGAGGATACAGTAGTGATCTGCGAGACTTTCCTTGCGGAGGGCATGAAAGAAACGCCGCTTTTGGTCGTCAATGCCAATGCCTCTGACTGTGTGTTCTTTTTGGACGGACAGCCGATTTACATGCCATCCGGACGGTATGGGGATGGAGGTTTTTCCGCTGATGTCCACGAATTTACCGGTGCGTCAGGGCAGTTTGTCCTGCGCATGACAGAGGATAGGCAGCGTTTGACCATGATCGTCCAGTTTCAGGGGGAGGAAAACCGACTGAGCCGTATGCCGAAGCTGACGCTGTACCCGGAGATTCTGAATTTCCTTTCGCAGTACACGGGAGTGGTGTCGACGGAAGTCTTGTCTGCCGGGTTTTACTTTGCGGCGGCACTGTTTCTGGCGGGGGTGTATCTGATTGGATTGTGGAAGCAAAGAAGCAATCCTGATCTGCTGTTTTTGATCATTTGCGCACTTTCCATGGCTTTTTCGCGTACCGCCGCGTATAGTTACGGAGTGATCAAGCTTTTCTGGGTGCCGACGATCATCTGGTTTTGTACAGTTCTGCCGCAGGTTTCCATAAGTTGGATGCTGTGGTACCATCTGTCCCCAAAACGACGGTTGTCTGCGCTGCCTCTTTTGGGACTTGTGACCGCATTACTGTTAGTTATTTTTGCCGTCGGTTTTAAGCACTTATCCTTTGTGCAATGGATGGGAGCCATGTCGATGTGGATTTTGCCGGCTCTTCTTTTTGTGACGTTCCTAATCGCAGTCGTTGATGCGGCGGGGGGAAATCCCTGGTTTCGCAGATTTTTCAGCTATTTTGTGGGTGCAGTTCCTGCAGCCGGACTCGCATGGCTTTTTTCCGCATTGACAGGAGGCAGGCTGGCACAGTCCATGCAGAACGCAATCTCCGGTCTGACCGCATCCAATCACAGCTTTCATTTCCTGGCCGATCAGGTATGTATATTTTTGCTGATCCTTTGTTTTATTCAGGCGATCTGGGAGCTGATTGACGGTCTGGCAAAGCAGGATGCCCGGATGCAGGTGATGTCCCTGCGGGAAAAGTATGCCGTTGATAATATGGAGATCATGCGGCAGTCGCAGGAGGAAACAAGGCGCCAGCGCCACGAGCTGCGTCATCATATGGTCGTTCTGGAAGAGATGCTCTCGCAGAATCAGGAAAAACGCGCAAGGGATTATATCAGGAAAATGGCATCCGATATTTCCGCGATCCCGACGGAGACCTACAGCGAACATATGGTTATAAACGCCATCGCAGGGCATTATCTGAATATGGCAAAGTCAGAAGGAATACGGGTGGAAACCGACATCAGGACGAGAGGGAAGACCCCGTTAGAGGATGGGGAGATCAGTGTCCTTTTGACCAATCTTTTGGAGAATGCGTTGGAGGGGAGTGGTGCTGCAAAGGATAATCAGGAGAAGTTTATCAGCCTTGTGATTTCTTCCGATCAGGAGAAGATGCTCATAACATGTGAAAACAATACAGATGTGCAGATCATGATGGCGTCGGATGGAACGATTCCTTCTTCCAAGCCGGATGCAAAAAAACACGGCTATGGAATACCTGCCATGCGCCGTATCGTTGAAAAGCATCATGGGAATCTGAGTATCATATGCGAAGACAAGCATTTTCTTGTAAAGGTCATTCTCTGATTTTTTGATCTTTTTTTGATTTTGAAAGTTTTTTTAGATCTCTTTTTCCGAAATCTTTTTCGAATCCTGTTTTAGAGTTCTTACGGTACATATTCCTCTCCTATTTTTGTGGGTGGGAGGAAATGTGCCGTTTTTTATCCTGTAGGATTAAGGTGTTAAAATTTTGTTTATACATCACAGGTTTGGCAATATGCACAAAGAATAATGTGAGTTTGCGCTGCGAAAATGAGACCAATTCATCACGAAAGCCCTTGCTTGAAGTGATGAATGCTTTGGGCTCATTGAAGCGAATTGCGCATCCGAACATTATTTTGTGCATATCGCCAAACTATCAAATATCTTTTGACACCTTAATCCCTATAGGAAATTGCGACCGCAGGCGGAGGCGGGAGGGCTCGACGGGAAGCAGGTTGTGCAGTGAAAATATACAAGTTATGTAATGATTCATAATAATTACAAATATCCTGATATAATGACTGTAAAGCAGAAGGATTGCAGTTTTGCCACCGATCATAGATATAACATAGACATAGGAAAAGAAATTCGGAATTTTTTCTGAAGAGGAAAGGGGAGAGGAGTATGTACACCAATATTGCGATCCTGGACGATGATCAGGACGATATCTGCAAGATACAGGATATGATATTTAACGTTCAGGGAAACTGGCATGTAGATCAGTACCGGGAAGGGCAGACTTTTCTTGAAGCCGTGGAAAATGGCAAGATTTATGATCTGCTGCTTTGCGATATTTATTTAGAAGCGGAAAACGGTGTTGATATTGCCAGGAAACTGCAAAGTATGGTTCAAAAGACAGCAATCGTGTTCATAACGAGCAGTCAGGATCACGCTGTGGAAGCTTATTCCATGGAGGCACTTCACTATATTATCAAGCCGATCAGGCAGGAGGACATCATTGAAGTATTCCGAAGACTTCATCATAAAACGGAGTCCAGGCATATATTGGCGATCCGTGTAGAGAGGACAATGAATGTGTTGTTTCAGGATGAGATCATCCGGGTCGAAAGTCACGGGCACAATACGATCATCACCTGTATCAATGATACGGCTTATTCCATCTGGAAACCATACCGGGAGATGGATGCTCTTTTAGATGATACTTTTATCCGGATCAAAAAGGGCGTGACTCTGAATATGCACTACAGCGCCCACATGACGAATCGGGATTGCACGACAAGGGACGGCAAAACCTATCTGCTCAGAAGGGATCAGGCAAAGGAGATCCGGGAGCGGTACTATGTTTTTTTAGAAAATGAGCTGAAGAAATTATAGTGTTTTATGGAGGAAGAAAATGGCTGACTGGGTGATCGTAGTGGATGATGATATGGCAAATCTGAAGATGGCCGGACACATTCTAAGTAAAGCAGGTCTTAGGGTGACCGCGCTTAAGTCCGGTCAGGCGCTTTTGGATTATGTGACAGTGCATGGATACCCTGATCTGGTGCTGTTGGATATCAAAATGCCTGATATGGATGGCTTTGAGACGATGAAGCGCTTTCGTGATAAACAGAAGGGGAAAGAAACACCAGTGCTTTTTTTGACAGCGGATGAGAATGATGAGTCTGAGTCGAAGGGACTATCCATCGGAGCGATGGATTTCATAAAGAAGCCGTTTGTCCCGGATGTACTCAATATCCGTGTGCGGCATATCATTGATCTGAATCATCTTCAGAGAAACCTGGAGTGTGAGGTGCAGAGGAAAACGGATGAAAACGAACAGCTCTTTATCCATGTGGTTCAGTCGTTGGCAGATGCCATTGACGCGAAGGACACCTATACGAACGGTCACTCCGGTCGTGTCGCGCAGTATTCCAGGGAGATTGCCAGACGGTACGGGTATCAGGGGAAGCAGTTAGATCATATTTATATGATGGGATTGCTCCATGATGTTGGAAAGATCGGGGTTCCTGATGCGGTGATCAATAAGCCTGCCAAACTGAATGATGATGAATTTGAGCAGATTAAAAATCATCCTGTTATGGGAGCAAAAATACTTAAGAATATCAAAGAAATGCCGTCCCTTGCCATTGGGGCAAGGTGGCATCATGAGCGCTATGACGGAGGCGGATATCCGGACAGACTGAAAGCGGATGACATACCTGAGGAGGCAAGGATCATTGCGGTGGCAGATGCTTATGACGCCATGTCCAGCCGGAGAAGCTACCGTGATGTGCTCCCCCAGGGAGTGGTCAGGGAAGAGATAGAGAAGGGACGAGGGAGCCAGTTCGATCCGGTCTTTGCAGAAATCATGCTTGCCATGATCGATGAGGATCCCGAGTACCGGATGAGAGAGGAATAAATGGTGAAGAATACGTTTCATTTGATCATGATCATGGCACTCTCCGTGTTTTCGGCCGTGCTCTTTTTTCTGAACCGCATACTTGGATGGGAATTCTGGATACTTCCGGTTTTTGCCGCAGAATTAGTGTTCAGCTGGTATCTTTTCCTTTCCAGGCGCGGTTCGGAACGGTTTGCAGCATATAACAGCAGCTTCTTTCTCATGGTGGAAGTGTTTTACTACACGATGCATCTGGGTAAGGCTTATGACAGCACCGGAGTCATCGTGTTGATGATATTGCTTTTTGCGGCATCGGGGGAGAAGATACTTGTGCCTGCGGGAACCATCACGGGATTATCCGGGATGCTGATGCATCTATGGATGACGCATGGATCTGTCGGATTAGAAACGGATGCCTCGTACATTGTGTGGACTGGATGGCAAATTCTATTGGTGATACTGTCTGCTGCAGCAGCAAGAAAGGTTACCTCTGCCTGGAAGTTTTTAGAGGCAAAGTACCAGCAGGAAATACAGGCTGTCAGGATGGAGAACAGCAAGGTCAACAATTTTCTGGCGAATGTTTCCCATGAAATCCGTACACCGGTAAATGCAGTGGTGGGGCTGTCTGCGGTTCTTGGGCAAGAGAAGCTTCTTCAGCCTGTACAAAATGATCTGAAAGCCATCCAGGAAGCAGGTCACCGGGTGGCGGAACAGATCAGTGATATTCTTGATTTCACTGAGATCGATATGGAAAAGCTTTCCGTGAGCAAGGGAACCTATATGATCAGTTCTGTCGTCAATGATCTGATGACACAGGTTTCGTTTCTGGGAAAAAAAGGACTGGAACTGATCATGGATCTGGATGCAAATATCCCCTCAGAGATGTCAGGCGACGAGAGTAAGATCAAGAAGATATTGTGGCATCTGATCGGAAACAGCTTTAAATTCACCAGTGAAGGCGGCGTATATGTTCATATCCACACGGTGAAAAGACCATATGGCGTCAATCTGATCCTTAGGGTGGAAGATACCGGCATCGGGATGGACAAGGCGTTCATTCCGAAGATATTCGATTCCTTCACCCAGGAAAACAGCAGCCGCAGCAGCAAGTACGGCAGCACGGGCCTGGGCATGGCCATCACCAAGAACATCGTGGAGATGATGA